>JAAUYH010169390.1_pt1 | contig 16590 bp, 15 predicted proteins | sample 7278061 | NCBI WGS metagenome assembly JAAUYH01 (sample SAMN14350203, study PRJNA611818) | marine sediment metagenome | isolation source: surface marine sediment (0.6m) | place: French Polynesia: Moorea | collected 2018-08 | reverse complement strand
GTCAGCGCGAGGCGGTCGAAGCGCGCGATCACGGGCGTCGCTTCGTCCAGCGTGTAGGGCACGAACAGCACGCCGTCGGCCAGGTCGGCCGACACCTGCACCAGCCACTCGCGCTGGCTGCGGTCGGCGGCGATACGCGCGTCGCGCATCGGCTGGCCGAAGAAATCGAGTTCCGCCGCGTCGACGTTCACCGAGCGCAGCGTCTGCTCCAGCGGACGCGCGTCTTCCAGCCCCAGGTCCAGCGACAGCCAGCCCGGCAGGTCTAGGCGATCGACCTTCCCGACGACCGCAACGCCCGTTTCGTTACCGGCGGCGCCCGCTTCTCCGGTGAGCGCCACGACGCCGCGATGGATGCGCCACGCGTCGGCGTCGCGCCGCAGCTCGATGTTGCCACTCGTCTCGCCCAGGGTCGCGCTCATGTCGATCAGCTGCTCGTCCAGGAACTCGAGCCCGACTGTCAGCGGCATCGCGACGTCCGCCGGTTTGCTCAGCGGCTCCGGCAGCGTGATGGCCGTGCCCTCGAGCGCGCTGGTGAGCGCGAGGCTGAACGGCTCGCCGGTCGCCGCCGGCGGCAGGCGCAGCACGGCCTCGATGTCCGCTTCGCCCGCGAGTATGCGTCCGAGGGGATCGAGTGCCAGGCCGGCGAGATCGTCCTGGTCGAAGCGTCCGGTCATCGTGACCAGCGTCACTCCGCTGGGCTGGCTCTCGCCGTCCACGACGATGTCGGGCTCGGGCCCGATAACGATGGAGACGGGGCGCGCCGACAGCGTCGCTTCGAGACCGTCGGCCCGCAGCGCGTTGCCCTCGTAGGCCAGCCTGCCGGTCACCTGCTCGAGCGGGTGGCCGAAGCTGTCGAACAGAAACATGCCGTCCTCGATATCCAGCGCAACGCGTACGTCCCGGCTGGGCAGGTCTTTCATCGGCAGCTCGAGATCCACCGCGAGGCGACCGCCACCGCCGCCGGACATGCGTTCCAGCGACGGGCCGAGGCGCTCGGCCAGCGGACTCGCGCGCAGGAACTCGAGGGTCTCGGCCAGCCCGCCCGCGGCGTCGGCCTCCACGTCGATGACCAGCTGGCGGAAATCGGCGATGCGCACTTCGCCCGTGTCGACGACGTTGCCCGCGATGTTGGCCGTGTCCACCCTGACGGTCAGGCCCGCGCCGGCGAACTCGGCGACACCGTCCAGGTCCTGGATCAGCGGCCAGTTGCGCGCGTACTGCATGACCAGGTCGTCGAGGTCGACCTGCACCTGGAAGCGACCGCCACCGTCGCGGAAGGGGAAGCGGTCGAGCGGGCCGCTCAACACGAGCTGAACGCCGGGTGCCACGCCCTGTTTGAGCGCGTTGTCGAGCCAGTCGAGCAGCTTCGGCTTGATCAACGCCGCCGGCAGATAGCGCCGCACCTCGGCCAGCTGGACATCCGTGGCCGTGGTGCGCAGATCGAGCACCGGCGACGCGCCGCCGGCCGGGAAGCTCATTTCCAGGCTGGAAACGGCGTCGAAGTCGGCGTTGCGAAACGCCAGCCGGTCGCTCACCAGGCGCAGGCCCGACGACGAGGACCGCCAGACGAGCGTTCCCTCCGCCGCATCGAAGGCCGCCGGCTCGCGGAAGCGCGCCGGGTCGTCCAGCGTCAGCGCGCCGGGACCGAATTCGAGCCGCCCACCGGCGGCGTCTGCACGAAGTTCGCCGGACAACCCGCGCACGCCCGGCCAGTCGTCGGTCGCGTCCAGACCCAGGCCTTCGAAGCCGGCCTGCACCAGGTAATCGGTGACGCTGCCGTCGCGCCGGCTGACCCGCAGCTGCAGGTCGCGCACCTGGCCCGCGGGTGCCAGCTCGCCGACGCGCTCGGACCACGCCGCCGGCCCGAGATGCTGAACGAACGGCGTCACGTCATCGATGCGTACGAGGTCGGCGGAGGCGTAGAGCACGTCGGTGCCGTCGTCGGCCGACTCGGCGTACTCGACGCGCATGGCCGGACTCTCCCAGGCGCTGCCGTCGCGCTCCACCGCCAGGTCGAAGGCACCGGCTTCCCAGCCCCGGGGCGACCGGTTCCATTCGCCCCGACCGGTCAGCCGGGCATACCGCACCTCGTCGGCATCCGGTGCTGCGCGCATGGCCACGCTGGTGGCGTCGAGCTGAAGGCTGGCCTGTTCCACCGCCTGGCCACGCATGCCGACCCACAGCGCCATCTGCGCCGTGCCGTCGTCGAACCACGCCTGTCCTTCGGGCAGGAAGCGCGCCCAGCCCGGCAGCGCCACCTGGTCGCCCTCGGCGTAGAACTGCCAGCGCATCGCGGTCATGTCGTCGCGGCGGCCGCTCAGTTCCAGCGACAGCTCCAGCTCACGGCCCAGCGCATCCGGCAACTGCACGTTGCCGTTGGCGCGCACCAGGTCCGTGTCGATCTCGAGTTCCAGGTCGATGCCGGTAAACCGGTAGGGCTGCCCGTCCCCGGTGCGATCGGTGTAGGCCACGGTGGCGTTGGTCAGTTCGAAGCGGCCGTTGGGCAGCTCGCGGCGCCCCGCGGGCTGGTCCGGGCCGCCGATCGGTCGGCCCGACACCGTGAGCGTGCCGTCTTCCAGGCGCTCGACATCGAGTACGAGGCCGTCGACGGTCACCCGGCCTGGACGCAGCTCACGGGTGCGCAGCCAGTGGAAGGCGTTGATACCAACGCTGCCGCGCTCGATCTCGAGCATCGGCGATCCGGCGTCGTCCATGACACGGCCGCCCTCGATGACCAGCTCCGGACCGCCGAGGCGCCAGCGCGCATCCAGCGTATCGATCTCCACGGGCGCCTTGAGGAAGTCGCTGGCCCAGGCCTCGATTTCGTCCTGGTACTGCGGCGACAGCGGCAGCAGCAGGCGGAACAGGCCGATGGCGAGCGCCAGCAGGATGACCACGGCGGCAAACAGACCCGCCGTCAGTTTCCAGATGGAGCGCAGCACGCTCATCGTCCGCCGACCTCGCCGCAACCGCTCATGGCCTGGGCAGTGCGCTCGGTGCCTGGTCGTGGCGGTCCGTCACATCAGGACCACGTCGTACTGGTCCTGCATGTACAGCGCCTCGGTCTGCAGGCGTATCGGCCGGCCGGTCGTTTCCTCGATCTCGGCAAGACCGGAGGATTCCTCGTCGAGCAGCAGCTCGATCACTTCCTGGTGCGCGAGGATCATCATCTCCTGGAAATCGAACTGCAGCGACTGCCGCAGAATCTCGCGAAAAATCTCGTAGCAGACCGTTTCCGGCGTCTTGACCGAGCCGCGGCCCTCACAGGTTGGACACGGCGAGCACAGGACATGTTCCAGGCTTTCGCGCGTGCGCTTGCGCGTCATCTCCACCAGGCCCAGCACCGACACTTCGCAGATGTGGTTGCGGGCGTGGTCTTTCGCGAGGGCTTTTTCGAGCGCCTGCAGCACCTGGCGCCGGTGCTCCTCGTCGGCCATGTCGATGAAATCGATGATGATGATGCCGCCCAGGTTGCGCAGGCGAAGCTGGCGGGCGATGGCCTGGGCCGCCTCGAGATTGGTGCGGAAGATCGTGTCCTCGAGGTTGCGATGGCCCACGTAGGCCCCCGTGTTCACGTCGACGGTGGTCATCGCCTCGGTCTGATCGATGATGAGATAGCCGCCGGACTTGAGCTGCACCTTGCGATCCAGCGCCTTCTGTATCTCGTCGTCCACGCCGTAGAGGTCGAAGATCGGCCGATTGCCCGAATACTGCTCGACCACACCCGCCAGGTGCGGCATGAACATCTCGGCGAACTTGCGCATGTCGTCGCAGGCCCCGGCGTCGTCGACCCGGATGCGCTCGATTTCGTCGCCCAGCAGATCGCGCAGCACGCGTTGCGGCAGCGGCAGGTCTTCGTAGATGAGGCCGCCCGCGGTCGTATTGCCGGCGCGCTGGTGAATCACCTCCCACAGCTTGGCCAGGAACATCATGTCCGCGCGCAACTCGTCGGTACCCGCACCCTCGGCGGCGGTGCGCACGATGTAGCCGCCCCCGGCTTCGGCATCGACGAAACTCTCCACCGTGTCGCGCAGCCGGGCGCGCTCGTCTTCGTCGTCGATGCGCGTGCTGACGCCGACGCCCTGGCCCTTGGGCATGTACACGAGGTAGCGGGACGGAATGGTGATGTAGGTGGTGAGGCGCGCGCCCTTGCTGCCCATCGGGTCCTTGAGCACCTGCACCAGGATTTCGCCGCCCTCGCTGACCAGCTCGCGGATGTTGTCCGGTCGCGGACCCTCGATGCCGTTTTCGTCCACCGCCGCACGCACGATGTCGGACGCGTGCAGGAACGCCGTCCGTTCGAGCCCGATCTCGATGAACGCGGCCTGCATGCCCGGCAGCACGCGCGACACGCGGCCCTTGTAGATGTTGCTGACGATGCCCCGGCGACTGGCGCGCTCGATGAACACTTCCTGCAGCACGCCGTTCTCGAGCAATCCGGCCCGCGCCTCGCGCGCCGTTACGTTCACCAGGATTTCGCCACGCATCAGTCGGTCACCGCTGCGCCTTCGGTGACGCGTTCCAGTTGCTTGAGGATTTGCCCGGTTTCGTACAGGGGCAGACCGACCACGCCCGAATAGCTGCCCTCGAGATGCGCCACGAACACCGCCGCGCGCCCCTGGATGCCGTAGGCACCGGCCTTGTCCATCGGTTCGCCGGTCGCCACGTAGGCCCGCGCCTCCGTTGCGTCGATGGTGCGGAAGGTAACCGCCGTGCGGCTCAGCACCACTTCGGTCTGCCCGCCCCGGAGCCCGGCGACCCCGGTCAGTACCTCGTGCGTGCGACCCGAGAGCCGCCCGAGCATGTCCATCGCCGCGGCTTCGTCGGCGGGCTTGCCGAGGATGTGGTCGCCGAGTACCACCGCGGTATCGGCGCCCAGCACCAGGGCCGTCGCATCGAGCGCCGACGCCGCGGCCCGGGCTTTTTCCAGCGCCATCCGCTGGACGAAGTCGCCGGGGGCTTCCCCAGGACGTGGGGTTTCGTCGATGTGGGCCGGGCAGGCCCGAAACCGCACGCCGATTTGCTCCAGCAGCTCCCGGCGTCGGGGCGAGGCAGAAGCGAGAAAGATAGTCGGTTGATTAATAAAGCTAATTTTGCTGGCGCCCCGGTTTCGCGAAATCGAGCGTGAAGCCCTCCATTGTCGCAGATTTTTGGGCGCTGGTTAATGCTTGCGCGCCTGCGGCGACCCCCGAGGTTGAAGGCGTCATCGCGAGCCCGAAATGCTTGCGCGCCCGCGGCGACCCCCGAGGTTGAAGGCGTCATCGCGAGCCCGAAGGGCGTGGCGATCTCCTGATGGAGTCGGGCGGTACCGGTCTCGCGGCGACGCGAGCTCGCTGAGATTGCCGCGTCGCTTCGCTCCTCGCAATGACGGGTTGCGGTCGGTCCTAGCGGTGATACGGGTGGTTGGCGTTGAGGCTGGCGGCCCGGTACAGCGCTTCGGCGACCAGCACCCGCACCAGGGCATGGGGCAGCGTGAGCGGCGACAGCGACCACCGGCGTTCGGCCCGGGCGACGCAGTCCGGCGCCAGGCCCTCGGGCCCGCCCACCAGCAGCGCCACGTTGCGGCCGTCGCGCTGCCAGCCGGTCAGCCAGTCGGCCAGACCCGGCGTGTCTACGGCCTTGCCGGTGACATCCAGGGCGATGACGCGGTCGTCGCCGCGCAGCGCCGCGAGCATGCGCTGACCCTCTTCCCGGCGCGCCGCCTCAGGCGGTAGCGAACGGCCGCGGCGCCCGAGCGGAATTTCCACCAGTTCGAAGGCCCAGGCCCGCGGCAGTCGATTGGCATAGTGCTGGTAGCCGTCGGTCACCCAGCCGGGCATGCGGGTGCCGGCGGCGATCAGGCGGATGTGCACGGACCGCCGGCGTCACTCGCCGCCGGCGTCCTGCCGACGGTCGCCCTGCTCGTTCATGTCCCAGAGCTTCTCGAGATTGTAGAAGTCCCGCACCTTCGGCAGCATGATGTGCACGAGCACATCGCCGAGATCGACCAGCACCCAGTCGCCCTCTTCCTCGCCCTCGACGCCCAGCGGTCGGTGGCCCGCCGCTTTCGTTGCCTCGACCACCGAATCGGCAAGCGAGCGCACGTGCCGGTCGGAGGTACCGCTGGCAATGATCATCACGTCGCAGATCGTGGTGAGGTCGCGCACGTCCAGGCAACGCACGTCCCGTGCTTTTACGTCCGCCAGCGCGCTGGTCACAACGCTGGCTGTCTTGGCTGAATCCATCAAGTCTCCTCCGGCCCCGAGTTCGTGCCGGTATTGGTGTAACACGCCGATTCGAGGATGCACGCGCGCACCGCGTCCGGCATGAGAAAACGCGGGTCGCCCCCGCCGCGAACCAGCGTCCGCACGGCGCTGGACGAGATTTCGAGCTGGGTGACGGCGTGGATGAAAATGCGGCCGGCCCGCGCGTCGTGCAGGTCGTCCACGGTGCCCGTGCCGCGATCGGTCAGAAGTTCGCCCAGCGGGCCCATGTCCGGCGCCGTCCATCCTGGCCGGTGCGCCACAACGACATGCGCCAGCTGCAGGATCTGGCGCCAGCGGTACCACTTCGGCAGCCCGAGGAACGCGTCCATGCCGACGATGAGGCACAGCGAGCGGTGCGGAAACTCGCCGCGGAGATCGAGCAGCGTGTCCACGGAATAGGACGGCCCCTCGCGCTCGAGTTCGCGATCGTCGACGATGAATCCCGGCTGCCCCTCGGTGGCTCGCCGGACCATGTCCAGTCTCAAGGCCGATTCCGCCACCGGCTCTTCGCGATGCGGCGGTGTCCCGCACGGCATGAAGCGCACTTCGGACAACCGCAGTGCCCGCAGCAACTCGAAGGCGGTGCGCAGGTGGCCGTAGTGCACCGGGTCGAAGGTTCCGCCAAAGACGCCGATGGGATCCATCAGTCCCGGTCCCGCGGCACGAGGCCGCCGTGCACTGCGCCGGTCATGCGGCCGCACCCGCCAGCGGCACACCGCACAGCGCCGCGACGAGGGCCGTCAGTTCGGCCCAGGGTTGCCCGGGCGCGCCCTTCACGATGCGATCGGCGCGGGCCGCCGCCACCACCAACGCATCGGCCCGTTGCCCGCTGCCCAGGCGGCGCGCCGCATCGCCGACGAGGCTGCGGCGGCTCTGCCAGACACCGCTGTTGCCGAGGGCCGCCGACAGGCTCGTCCCGCGGTCGGTCTGCCAGCAGACACTGGCCAGCGTGCGTATCTCGCGGCCCAGCGACCACAGGACGAGCACCGGTTCCACGCCTTCCCCACGCAAGCCCTCGAGGATATGCAGCGCGCGTGACGCGCGGCCCGCCAGCGCGGCGTCGGCCAGGTCGAAGATGTCGTAGCGGGCACTGTCGGCGACGGCCTTGCGCACCGCCTGCTCGTCGACGGGCCCGGGACCGGCCAGCAGCGCGAGCTTGTCGATTTCCTGCGCGGCGGCCAGCAGGTTGCCCTCGGTGCGGCCGGCCAGCAGCTGCACGGCCTCCCGGCTCGGTTGCAGGCCGGCGGCGCGCATACGGCCCATGATCCACTGCGGCAGCCGCGCCGCGGCGACGGGCCACACCTGCACCAGCGCACCGCCCTTTTCAACGGCCTTCGCCCACGCCGACGCCATCGCCGACCGGTCGAGCTTCGGACAGACCAGCAGGAACAGGTTGTCCTCGGGCGGTCGTTTCATGTAGCCGGCGATGGCCTTGCCACCGTCGCGTCCGGGTTTGCCCGTCGGCAGCCGCACCTCGACGATGCGCCGCTCGGCGAACAGCGAGAGGTTGGCGCCGCTGGCCGAGAGCGCGGTCCAGTCGAAACCCCGCTGCGCCACGTGCAGGTCGCGCTCGGTGAAACCGCACTCGCGCGCACGCGCGCGGATGGCATCGGCGGCTTCCGCCACCAGCAACGGATCGTCGCCGGTCAACAGGTACGCCGGCTTCAGCGCCCCGGACAGATGCGCAGTCAGCTTGTCTGCACTCAGTTTCATTCAGGCGGGTGGCGCGCGACCGGCGACCGGTCGGGCCGGGGGCGAGGAAGGCTGCCGAACGCAAAGACGATCGGCTCGGGTCATATGCCCATCTTGGCGAGCACGTCCATCACGCCGCGCAGAGTGTAGGCAATACGCGGGTGGCTCTGCTCGAGTTGCTCGACGGCCTCCGCCAGCCGGTCGGTCAGCGAGGCCTCGTCGTCGTCCTTGTCGAGCCGCTCGCGAATGTCGGCGGCCAGGGATTCCAGGAGCGCACGGTCTTCGGGCGAAAGCTCGCCGGGACCCTCCAGGCTGTCGTGCAGCTCGGTCAGCAGTTCGTTCAGTCGCGTCTCGGGCATGGTCTCTCGTGCAACCCCTCGATAGTGTCATGCTATCACGGCGGGAGGTTCGTACACCCGGAACGGCCTCAGAACGCCCACGCCACGAAGCGCACGACGAGCCAGGCTCCCGCGACGAACGCCGCCGCGATCATCAGCGCGACGCCGGCCACGACCGCCGCCACCAGGCGCCGGCTCGCCCGCTCCTGCGCCGCCGGCGCCTCGGCCCAGGCGGTGACCAGCGTCGCGTTGCGGTCGTTCGCTTTCCAGGCGATGTCGAACAGGTCACCGACGACGGGCACGAATCCGGCGACGAAGTCGATGGCGATGTTGGCGAGCATCCGCAACAGGATGATGCGCGGTGCGCCGGCCCGCGCGCCGGCCACCAGGTATCCGGCCGATACGGCCAGCCCGGCCGCGTCGCCGAGACCGGGGATCAGGCCGAGCACGGCGTCGAGACCGATGCGAACGCCGAGAACGGGAATGCGCACGGCGGTATCCATGACCCGGGCGGTGCGCCGGATGCCCCGGCTCAGCCGTTGCCGGCGTTCCAGGTCGCTCACTGGCGCAGCCGCCAGGTCGGCGCGCCGTCCGCATCGAGCACGCCATGGTCGCGGAGCCAGCGGGCCGCGTCGACGGCGTCGTCCTCGAACCACTTCCGCGCCGACCCGAGGCGGAAGGTGTAGCCCCATCGATCCATATCCGCCTGCATGCGCGGGACGCCGACGCCGGCCAGCTCGTCGGCCAGCACGATCTGCAGGTAGCACACGGCGTTCTCTTCGTCGTAGTCACCGCCGGCATCGGTATCGAGACCGCTGCGTCGATCGTCCGACATGCAAACGTAGTGACAGGTCTCGTGAAGTACCGAATGCACCGGCGTGTCCTCGCGGGCGAGCAGCCGGTGACCGGACAGGCCCGCTTCCCTGTCGCCCCAGTAGGAGCCGGGAATCGCCGAGCCGGTCGGCACGACTTCCAGCCGCAGGCCGAAGCGCGCAAGCAGATCCCGGACACGGTCGCGCGACACGTCGCTCAGGTTGAGCACGCCATCGCTCACCGCATCGGCGTCCGGGGCGTCGCCACTCACTGGGCCAGTGCGATGCTCCGCACGATGAGCGTCGCCATTTCCGCCGCCAGGGCCTGGCGCACGTTCTCGCCCTCCTCCTGGGTGCCGAGCACGTCCGTGCGATCGTAGGCGTAGTTGCGCGTGAGCGTGAGCGTTCGCGGCGGGACGATCTCGCGCTCGCCCGCCAGCACTTCGTAGCGCACCTGGTGCACCACCTCGATTTCCTCCGGGCCGCCGCGCGTGGTCACGGACAGGACGCGCTGCCCCGTGGTGCTGTCGATGATCCTGAGCAATGCCGTGTCGTCGTCGACCTGGTCGGCGATGGTGACGCCTGCGTTGGTCAACGTGTCGGCCAGCAGGCGCGGCAGCAGGGCGCGGCGATCGTCGGCCTCGATGTAGGTGGTGGCCATGGACGCGGGCATCGGCTCGAGACCGGCAAGGCGGAAGCCGCAGCCGGCGGCTGCCAGCGCCAGCGCCAGGACACAGACGCGGCGCGCCACCCGGAAAGCGTTGCGAGTTGTCACCGGGGTCGTCACCCGGTAACGACGTTGACCAGCTTGCCGGGCACCACGACGATCTTGCGGATCGTCGCATCGCGCACGAACCGCTGCACGTTGTCGTCGGCGAGCGCCGCGGCTTCCACGGTCTCGCGGTCGGCCGCGGCATCGACGCTGACACGGCCCCGCAACTTGCCGTTGACCTGCACCACGATCTCGAGCGACTGCCGCTCGAGCGCCGCTTCGTCCACCGACGGCCAGCGCGCGTCGACCACGGCCCCCGTTTCACCCAGCGCCTGCCACAGCACGTGGGTGATGTGGGGCGAGATCGGCGACAGCATGGCAACGATGGCGCGATAGCCTTCGCGCACGACCGCCAGCGACTGCCCGCCGGCGGCCTCGACGCGGGTCAGTGCGTTGAGCAGCTCCATCATGCTGGCGATGGCGGCATTGAAGGCATAGCGTCGGCCGACGTCGTCGCTCACCTTGGCGATGGTCTCGTGCACCTGGCGCCGGAGCTTGCGCACGTCGTCGTCCAGCGCGTCGGCATCGAGCGCCGGTGGGGCACCGCGCGCCACGTGGTCGCTGACGGCGCGCCACAGCTTGCGGTGAAAGCGAAAGGCCCCTTCCACCGCTTCGTCCGACCATTCCAGCGACTGGTCCGGCGGTCCGGCGAACATGACGTACAGCCGCACCGTGTCTGCGCCGTGTCGTTCGATCAGCGCCGCCGGGTCGATGCCGGTGTTCTTGGACTTGGACATCTTCTCGAAGCCGCCCACGGTCACCGGCCGGCCGTCGCTCGTCAGCGTCGCCGAAGTCACCTGGCCCCTGTCGTCTCGCTCCAGCGTCACGTCGGTGGGGCTGAAATACACCTTGCGCCCGTCTTCCTCGCGGTAGTAGGTCGCCGCGTTGACCATGCCCTGCGTCAGCAGGTTGGCGATGGGTTCGTCGCCGTCCACCAGCCCCTCGTCGCGCAGGAGCTTGTGGTAGTAGCGCACGTACAGCAGGTGCAGGGTGGCGTGCTCGATGCCACCGATGTACTGGTCCACGGGCAGCCAGTAGCGGGCGCGCTCGTCGAGCATGGCCTCGTCGCAGCCCGGGGACGTGTACCGCGCGTAGTACCAGGACGACTCCATGAACGTGTCGAAGGTATCGGTTTCGCGCCGTGCCGGGTTGCCCGTGGCAGGGTCGGTCGTTTCCAGGAACTCGGGCATGCGGTGCAACGGCGAACCGACGCCCTCGAAGGCCACGTCTTCCGGCAGCCGCACCGGCAGGTCGCCTTCAGGAACGGGCACGTAACGACCTTCTCCGACGTTGATGACGGGAATGGGCGCGCCCCAGTAGCGCTGGCGGGAGACACCCCAGTCGCGCAGGCGATAGTTGGTCTTGCGCTCGCCGGCGCCGGCCTGTTCCAGCCGGCGCGCAATCGTCTCGAAGGCCTGCTCGTAATCCATGCCGTCGAGAATGCCGCTGTTCACGCAGACGCCCTTGTCGACGTAGGCCGCCGTTTCCACGTCGACCTCCGTGCCGTCCGTTGCCTCGATCACCTGCTTGATGGGCAGGTCGTACTTGCGGGCAAAGGCCCAGTCGCGTTCGTCATGGCCGGGCACCGACATGACGGCGCCGGTGCCGTACCCCATCAGCACGAAGTTGGCCACCAGCACGGGTACGCGCTCGCCGCTCACGGGATGGATGGCATCCACCCCGAGGCGCATGCCCTTCTTCTCCATCGTTTCGAGCGCGGCCTCGGAGGTATCGCTGCGCTTGCACTCGGCGACGAAGGCCGCGACTGCCTCATCGCGCGCGGCGGCGTCGATGGCCAGCGGATGCTCGGCGGCCACCGCCATGTAGGTCACGCCCATCAACGTGTCCGGTCGCGTGGTGTACACGCGCAGCGGCGTGTCCGACCCGTCGACGGCGAAATCGATCTCCACGCCTTCCGAGCGACCGATCCAGTTGCGCTGCATGGTACGCACGGCATCGGGCCAGCCGGTCAGGTCGTCGATGCCCGCCAGCAGTTCGTCCGCGTAGTCGGTGATCTTCATGAACCACTGCGGAATCTCGCGCCGCTCCACGGGCGCGCCCGAGCGCCAGCCACGACCGTCGATGACCTGCTCGTTGGCCAGCACCGTCTGGTCGACGGGGTCCCAGTTCACAGTGGCATTCTTGCGATAGACCAGCCCCTTTTGCATGAGGCGCGTGAAGAACCACTGCTCCCACCGGTAGTACTCGGGCCGGCAGGTGGTGACCTCGCGCGACCAATCGTAGCCGAAGCCCAGCTGCTTGAGCTGGTCTTTCATCGCCTCGATGTTCGCGTAGGTCCACTGCGCCGGCGGCACCTTGTTCTTGATCGCCGCATTCTCGGCGGGCAGACCGAAGGCATCCCAGCCCATCGGCTGCAGCACGTTCTTGCCCCGCATGCGCTGGTAGCGGCTGATCACGTCGCCGATGGTGTAGTTGCGCACGTGCCCCATGTGCAGCTTGCCGCTGGGATAGGGGAACATGGACAGGCAGTAGAACTTCTCGCGGGTCGGGTCCTCGGTGACCTCGAAGCTGCGATTGTCTTCCCAGTATTTCTGCACCTGGGGTTCGATGATGTCGGGATGGTATTTGTCGTTCATGGTCGGGTCAGCGTGCGCGCCGGCGCCTAAGGATAACGCACGGTGTCAGGTGTGCATATCGCTCAGCCGCGCCGGGCCGCCAGCCCGCCCAGACCGAGCAACACGACGGCCGCGATGACAACGAGCACGTTGCCGTAGCGCGCGTAGGGCGTCAGCCCGGTGGTCGGCTGCACGGTGCCGGCCAGCACGTCGGTCTCGAACTGCGGCGACCGGCCGGTCACCGTGCCGTCGACATCGATCAGCGCGGAGATGCCGGTGTTCGTGGCGCGCACCATGGGCCGCGCCGCCTCGATGGTGCGCATCCGGGCGATCTGCAGGTGCTGGTGCGGGGCCACCGAGTCGCCGAACCAGGCATCGTTGCTGACGTTGACCAGCAGCGTGGCCTCGGGATACGCGTGGATGAGTTCCTCGCCGAACACATCCTCGTAGCAGATCGAAACGGCCACGCGCTGGCCCGCCACGGCCATCGGCGGTGGCTCGTCGGGCCCGGAATGGTAGTTCGGGTAAGGCAGGTTCCTGAGGCGCACCCACTCGCGCACGAAGCCCGGCACCGGCAGGTACTCGCCGAACGGCACGAGGTGGCGCTTGTGGTACGGCGGGCTGTCGCTGCCCGGCGCGATGACGCCGTTGAAGAACTGGCCCGTGTCCTCACGGTATTCGATGGCCCCGACGAGCAGCGCGCCGCCGGCCGCGGTCACGCGTTCGCCGACGGCGTCGAAGTAGTCCTCGAGCCGGCCGCGCAGGGCCGGGATGGCGGCCTCGGGCCACACGATCAGGTCGGCGCCCAGGTGATCGAGGGTGAGATCGGCATACAGCGCCATCGTCGGCTGCAGTTCCTCGGGCAGCCATTTGCGTTCCTGCGGCACCGCGCCCTGCACGATCCGCACATCCATCGGCTCGCCCGCCGGTGTCGACCAGGACAGCCGGTCGAGGCCGGCGCCCGCAGCCCACACGGCGACCAGGACAACCAGTCCCAGGCCGCGTCCCCTCGCCGGCGCCGCCGCCATCAGACGCAGCGTCCCGGCGGACACCGCCACCGCGAGACTCACGAAAAAAACACCGGCGACGGGCGCATAGCCGGCCAGCAGGCTGTCGGTCTGGCTGTAGCCCAGTGCCAGCCAGGGGAAACCGCTCAGCACCCAGCCGCGCAGCCATTCCGCCAGCGCCCAGAGGGCCGGCAGCACCAGCAGCCAGCGGCTCGCCCCCGGCGTCGGCGCGAGCCGTACCGCCGCCCAGGCCACCAGCGCCACGTACAGGGCCATGAACAGGATGAGCGCGAGCATGAGCGGCACCGACAGGTACAGCGGCAGTTTGCCGAATACATGCAGGCTGATGTAGATCCAGTGTATGCCCGCCAGGAAGGCGCCGAAACCGAACGCAAAGCCGCGCCGGCCCGCCTCCCCGGCTGTCACATCGTCCAGGCACAGGAACAGCACCGCCAGCAGTACCGGCGCAAGGGGAAACAACCCGAACGGCGCGTAGGCCAGCGGCAGCAGCGCCCCGGCGACCAGCGCCACCCAACGACCCCGCCGGGCCAGCAGGCCGGACAGCGGGTGTGTGTACGCGGTACTCGTGCCGCGATCGCCGTGACCGGCGACGGTCACGACGAGCCTTCGCCCGCCCTGGCCAGGTCGGCCCGACTGGCGCGGCTGACCTGGACGGTGTGAATGCGGCGGCGATCGCCGCGGATCACCTTGAAGTCGAAGCCGTCCACCGTAATGGTCTCGCCCCGTCGCGGCAGCCGGCCGAGGTCGTGCATGATCAGACCCGCCACCGTGTCGTAGTCCTCGTCGTCGATGGCGCAGCCGAAGAACTCGTTGAAGTCGTCGATGCGTGTCAGGCCGCGCACGCTGTAGCGGTTGTCGGACTCGCGCTGGATGTAGGCGTCTTCCTCGATGTCGTGTTCGTCGCCGATCTCGCCGACGATCTGTTCGATGACGTCCTCGATGGTCAGTAGCCCGGACACGCCGCCGTACTCGTCGACGACGATCGCCATGTGATTGCGGCTGGTGCGGAAGTCCTTGAGGAGGATGTTGAGACGCTTGCTCTCCGGAATGAAGGCCACCTTGCGCAGGCACTCGCGTATGTCGAAGCGACCGCCGTTCTGCTCGGCGTAGTAGCGCAACAGGTCCTTGGCGAGCAGCACGCCGACCACCTCGTCGCGATCGTCACCGATCACCGGAAACCGCGAGTGGCCGGAGTCGATGATGAGCGGCAGCAGGTCCTTGACGTCGGCGTCCCGCTCCAGCACCACCATGTGCGGGCGGGGAATCATGATGTCCCGGACCTGGGTGTCGGACACCTCGAGCACGCCTTCGAGCATCTCCAGCGCGTCGCCGTCGAACAGGCCGTGCTTCTGCACCGATTTCAGCACGTCCATCAGTTCTTCCCGATCCCGGGGCGCCCCGCACAGTGACGCGGCGAGTCGGCGAAACCACCGACGAAGCCCGGGACCGCTGCTACTTGGAGGTTGGTCGTCTTTCATCCGTTCAATCCCTGCTTCCAGTGCCCTGTCTCATTTGCTCGCGTATGTTCGGCGCGGTGTGGCGGCGGCGGCCGGTCACGCGGCGCGGTACGGATCGGCGTAGCCCAGACCCGCCAGCACGTCGGTCTCCACCGCTTCCATCCGGCGCGCGTCGCTGGCCTCGACGTGATCGTAGCCGATCAGGTGCAGCGTGCCGTGCACCACCAGGTGCGCCCAGTGCGCCAGGGCCGGTTTGCCCTGGGCGCGCGCCTCCTCGGCCACCACCGGCGCACAAATCACGATATCGCCCAGCAGCGGCGTGCGCACCTCGGCGGGCAGCTCGGCGGGGAACGACAGCACGTTGGTCGGCCCCTGCCGGCCGCGGTAGCGCCGGTTCAGTTCGCTCATTTCGTCGCGGCCGGTGACACGCAGGCTCACCTGGGCGCGGCGGCGCCGATCGGCCAGCGCGGCAGTTACCCAGCGGCGAACCCGGTCGGCATCCGGTGCGTCGCCCGCGTCCTCGCTGACCTGCAGATCGACGCTTATGGTCACGACGACTCGTCGCGGGCGTAGGCCCGCACGATGCGCTGAACCAGCGGGTGGCGCACCACGTCGGTCGCGGTGAACTCCGTGAAGCTCACGCCGTCGACGCTGCCCAGCACGTCCAGGGCGTGGCGAAGACCCGAGCGCTTGTGCGTCGGCAGATCGGTCTGCGTCGTGTCGCCGGTTACCACCGCCTTGGTGCCGAAGCCGATGCGCGTCAGGAACATCTTCATCTGCTCGGTGGTGGTGTTCTGCGCTTCGTCGAGAATGACGAAGGACTCGTTGAGCGTGCGCCCGCGCATGAACGCCAGCGGCGCGATCTCGATCACGTTGCGGTCGATCAACCGAGCCACCCGGTCGAAGCCCATCATCTCGTACAGCGCGTCGTAGATGGGCCGCAGGTACGGGTCCACCTTCTGTGACATGTCGCCCGGCAGAAAACCCAGGCGCTCGCCGGCCTCGACCGCCGGCCGCACGAGCACGAGCCGGCTAACGCGGTCGCGATCCAGCGCCTCCACCGCACAGGCCACCGCCAGGTAGGTCTTGCCGGTGCCGGCGGGGCCGGTGCCGAAGCTCAGGTCCGATTCATGGATGCGGCGCAGGTAGTCGCGCTGGTTCGGGCCGCGCCCGCGTATGATGCCGCGCCGGGTCTTGATGGACACGTCCGAGTCGGCGTGGCGATCGGCGGCGTCCTCCATGCCGGCTTCCTGCAGCGCCAGGTGCACGCGATGCGGCGTGAGCGCCTCGCTATCCGTGAGGGCGTACAGCCGCTCGACCAGCTCGCCGGCGGCGGCGGCGCGTTCGGCCTGGCCGAGCACGCGGAACTGGTTGCCGCGGTTGTTGATGCGCACATTCATGCGCTGCTCGATGAGCCGCAGGTGCTCGTCGAGCTGGCCGCACAGGTTCGCCAGCCGCTCGTTGTCGGCCGGTTCCAGTACGAAGTCGTGATTGTCAGGCAATGCGCTCAAGGCAAACGGCGTCCCGGATCAGGCCGGAACGGCGCGGCGCTCTTCGGTTGCCAGGCGGCCGCGCAGGCTGTTGGGCAGCGCCTCGGTGATCACCACGTCGACGAACTGGCCGATGAGCCGCGAACCGCCATCGAAGTTGACCCAGCGGTTGTTGGCCGT
>JAAUYH010234122.1_pt1 | contig 16591 bp, 11 predicted proteins | sample 7278061 | NCBI WGS metagenome assembly JAAUYH01 (sample SAMN14350203, study PRJNA611818) | marine sediment metagenome | isolation source: surface marine sediment (0.6m) | place: French Polynesia: Moorea | collected 2018-08 | reverse complement strand
GGAAGTCGAGCTGATCGCGCCGATCGCCATGGATGAAGGCCTGCGCTTCGCCATCCGCGAAGGCGGCCGCACCGTCGGCGCCGGCGTCGTCGCCGGTATCATCGAGTAACGGCGCTTGCAACGCTCCCTTGGCGTCCCGACATAGGACGCCAAGGGCGCAGGGGTATAGCTCAGTTGGTAGAGCGACGGTCTCCAAAACCGTAGGTCCTGGGTTCGAATCCTAGTGCCCCTGCCAAATTTCCGCCGGGCTTCAGGCGGCCGCCCCGGGCGATCGGCGTTCGCGCAGCCGTTCCGGGGCTTTTGGGCGCACCCGCCGAGGGATTGATTTCTCGGCGCGTGGGCCATCAGGGCTTGCCATAAGGCGAGTCGATGACTAAAAGCGCGCTTCGGCGCGGGTTGAGCGAAAGCACTGAGATATGGCGAAGACCAATCCGGCCCAGTTTGTCCGGCAGGTTCGGCAGGAAACCTCGAAAGTCACATGGCCGACGCGGCGGGAGACCGGCATCGCGACCGTCATGGTGTTTGTGATGGTGTCGATCATGGCGCTGTTTTTCCTGCTGGTGGACGAAATCATCGCGTTCGTCCTGCGGTTCATTCTGGGCGGCTGATCGCGCGATTGGGATAAAACGGCGGGGCGACTGATTTCGGACGTCCCTTTCGGCGCGGCGGTCGGCCGGCGACGAAACCGGCGGTTTTGGAGAGTTTGTGTGGCGAAACGGTGGTACGTGGTGCACGTCTATTCCGGCTTTGAGAAGCGGGTGGCGGACTCCATTAAGGAACAGGTGAAAGCGTCCGATCTGGAAGATCAGATTGAGGACGTGCTTGTTCCGATGGAGGAAGTCGTGGAGATGCGCCGCGGCCGAAAAGTGAATTCGGAGCGCAAGTTCTTCCCAGGCTATATCCTGGTCCAGATGGAGATGAATGACGTCACCTGGCACCTGATCAGTGAGACCCCGAAGGTCACCGGGTTCCTGGGCAGCGGTAAGAAACCGTCGCCGATCAGCGACCGGGAGGCGGACCGCATCCTGAACCAGGTCAAGGAAGGCGTCGAACGGCCGAAACCGTCCGTCACCTTCGATATCGGCGAGCAGATCCGGGTCAGCGACGGCCCGTTCACCTCGTTCAATGGCATGGTTGAGGAAGTGGACGAAGAGAAGGCGCGCCTCAAAGTCACCGTTTCGATCTTCGGACGGGCGACGCCGGTGGAATTGGAATACTCCCAGGTCGAAAAGCTCTAGTGAGAGCGGTAGGCCAGGGTGTTGGGCCCGATCCGCAGTCGAAAGGCGGCGGACCGGATTTGGAAATCGCGGAAGGTTTGGGTCTCTAAAGTCCAGAGGCCGGCCGATCGATCGGACCCGATACGGGCCTGATCGGCGCGGCGGACCGCACCGCGGACGCTCATCACGGAAAGGGTGAAGCGATGGCGAAGAAAATTGCGGGCTATATCAAGCTCGAAATTCCGGCGGGGCAGGCGAATCCCTCGCCGCCGGTCGGGCCGGCGCTGGGTCAGCGCGGTCTGAACATTATGGAATTCTGCAAGGCGTTCAACGCTGCGACCCAAAGCATGGATCCCGGCACGCCGACCCCGGTGGTGATCACGGCCTTTGAGGACCGCAGCTTCACCTTCGTGACCAAGACGGCGCCGGCCTCGTACTTCCTGAAGAAGGCGGCGGGCGTGAAAAAGGGCTCGTCGGTGCCGAACCGGGACAAGGTCGGCAAGGTCACCCAGGCGCAATTGCGTGAGATTGCGGAGACCAAGCTGAAGGACATGAACGCCGTGGATGTGGAGGCCGCGATGCTGTCGATCGCCGGCACCGCCCGCTCCATGGGCATCGAGGTTGCGGAGTAGGTCCAATGGCGAAACACGGCAAACGGCTGAAACAAGCCTATGAAGGCCTGGATCGGATGGCGCTGCATTCGGTTGAGGATGCGGTAAAGGTCCTGAAGGACGCCACCGCCAAGACGAAATTCGACGAAACCATCGAAGTTTCGATGAATTTGGGCATCGATCCGCGGCACGCGGACCAGCAGGTGCGCGGCGCTGTGCGTCTGCCGAACGGCACCGGCAAGTCGGTGCGCGTGGCGGTTTTCGCGCGTGGCGACAAGGCTGAGGAAGCCAAGGCGGCGGGCGCTGACTATGTCGGCGCCGAAGACCTCATGGAGCAAGTCCAAGGCGGCATGATGGATTTCGAGCGCTGCATCGCCTCGCCGGATATGATGGCGATCGTCGGCCGGCTCGGCAAAGTGCTGGGCCCGCGCAACCTGATGCCGAACCCGAAACTCGGCACCGTGACTCCCAACGTGGCGGATGCGGTGAAGGCGGCGAAAGGCGGCGAGGTTCAGTTCCGGGCCGAGAAAGCCGGGATTGTGCATGCCGGCGTCGGCAAGTCGAGCTTCAGTGAGGAGGCTTTGGTCGAGAATATCCGCTCTTTCGTGGGCGCGATTATGCAGGCCAAGCCGTCTGGCGCGAAAGGCACATATGTAAAGCGTATTTCGGTCACCTCCACGATGGGACCCGGCCTAAAGCTGGAGCCTTCGACGGCGGCGCCGCAATAGGCGTGAAGAGTTTCCGCGCGGCCTGAGAGATCGGGGCGGCGGATGGCGTGGCGGTCTCTGCATCCGGGTTTCGGCCCGGTTGCTGACATCGCCGCACCTGTCCGAGACTGGCGGCGAAATGCGGACCCTTAGGTCGGCGTTTCTTAAACGGCCTTCGTCGGAGCGATCCGGAAAAGGCTAGGCCGCCATGAGATGGGTGGGAAAGGGTTGTCGGCCCGTTCATGGCTTCATGGACGGCCTGCGAACCGGACCTCATCGGGCAGGAACAGTGGCGTCGCCCCATACGCTTCGGCGGAATGGCGGCGCTGATTTGAACCGGCCCGGTTCCCTGTTCGGGAAGTCCGATTTGGGGGCGACGGCCAAGTAACGGAGACCAGAAATGGACCGTGCAAAAAAGGAAGCGCTTGTCGCCGAATTGCACGAGGCGTTTGAGGGGGCCAGCACTGTTGTTGTGACGCATCAACAGGGTCTGACCGTCTCCGAAGTCTCTGACCTTCGGGCGAAAATGCGAGAGGAAGGCGCCGGTTTCAAGGTGACCAAGAACACCCTCGCCAAGATCGCTCTGGAGGGAACCAAGTTCGAGTATCTGAAGGACCAGTTCACCGGTCCGACGGCGGTGGCTTATTCCAACGATCCGGTCGCTGCGGCGAAAGTCGCGACGGCTTTTGAAAAGGATCAGAAGGAAAAGTTCACGATCATCGCCGGCGGCATGGACCAAACGGCGATGGATGCGGCGGGGGTCAAGGCCCTGGCCTCGCTGCCGTCTTTGGATGAACTGCGCGGCAAGATCGTCGGTCTTCTTCAAGCGCCCGCCGGCAAGGTCGTCGGCACGCTTGCGGCGCCCGGCGGTCAGTTGGCCCGCGTCTTCGGCGCCTATGGCGCGAGCGCGGACTAAGCCTCTGATACGCGTTCTTGGACGCAAACGGCAAACAGGCGATGACCCTTCGCCAATTGGAGAATAGAAATGGCTGATTTGGAGAAACTCGCGGAAGAACTGTCCGCCCTCACCGTGATCGAGGCGGCGGAGCTTTCCAAGATGTTGGAAGAAAAATGGGGCGTGAGCGCCGCGGCGCCGGTCGCGGTTGCGGCGGCTCCGGGCGCGGGCGGCGGCGACGCCGCGCCGGCTGAAGAAAAAGACTCCTTCGACGTGATCCTGGCCGCCGCCGGCGACAAGAAGATCAATGTCATTAAGGAAGTCCGCGCGATCACCGGCCTTGGCCTGAAAGAAGCCAAGGACCTCGTCGAAGGCGCGCCGAAGCCTGTCAAGGAAGGCGTGGCGAAAGACGAGGCCGAAGAGCTTAAGAAGAAGCTCGAAGAGGCCGGCGCGAGCGTCGAATTGAAGTAAGCCGGGTGCGGCGCTGGGCGGAAGCGGGCCGACGGGTCCGCCGCCGCATTCCGCCGCTCGGTAAGTATTTTGCGGGAGGGGCGCGTCGCCAGGGGCGGTGCGCCCCGCTCGCACGTTGTGTTTTAGGGCCTCGCCGGGCCCTCGTTGGGCGCAGGCCCGACGCGCGACGGGTTCGAAATAGCTGTTTATTGAGTCGCGGGATTTTGCTTTGGCGCTGAGCAGAGCCCGGGACCGGATCGAAAGAGGATGATCATGGCCAACTCCTTCACCGGCAAAAAACGTATTCGTAGAAGCTTCGGTCGTTTGCCCGAAGTCGCCCCGATGCCGAACCTGATCGAGGTTCAGAAGACCTCGTATGACGCGTTTTTGCAGGATGGAGTGGCGTGGCCGGATCGCGCGGATGTCGGCCTTCAGGAGGTCTTCAAGACTGTCTTTCCGATCAAGGATTTCTCAGACCGCAGCCAGCTCGAATTCGTGCGCTACGATCTGGAACATCCGAAATTCGATGTCGAGGAATGCCGTCAGCGCGGCATCACCTATTCGGCGCCGCTGAAGGTCACGCTGCGCCTCGTCGTCTGGGATGTCGATGAGGACACCGGCGCGCGCTCGATCCGCGACATCAAAGAGCAGGACGTCTATATGGGCGACCTGCCGCTGATGACCGATCACGGCACCTTCATCATCAACGGCACCGAGCGTGTGATCGTCTCGCAAATGCACCGCTCGCCGGGCGTCTTTTTCGATCACGACAAGGGCAAGACTCATTCCAGCGGCAAATATCTGTTCGCCGCGCGCGTCATTCCCTATCGCGGCTCCTGGCTCGATTTTGAGTTCGACGCCAAGGATCTGGTCTATGTCCGCATCGATCGCCGCCGCAAACTGCCGGCGACGACTTTGCTGTTGGCGCTCGACGACGCCCAGACCGCGACGGACCGCGCGAAGGCCGAGATCGAAGGCCGGACGCTGGATCCGATGAAGACCCATGGTATGTCGAAAGACGAGATCATGGCGTATTTCTACGACTTGGTCCCGTTCAGCTACAGCAAAAAGGGCTGGAAAACGCCGTTCGACGCCGAGCGGATGAAGGGCGCCAAACTGACCACCGACATGGTCGACGCCAAAAGCGGCGAGGTGGTCGCCGAGGCTGAGGCGAAAGTGACGCCGCGCCTGATCAAGAAGCTGACCGAAGCCGGACTGAAAGATATTCTGGTCCAGACCGCCGACATTGTCGGCCGCTATGTCGGTCAGGACATCGTCAATCCGAAGACCGGTCTGGTCTATGCCGAAGCCGGCGATGAGATCACCGAAGAATTGCTCGCGAGCCTGATCGAGGACGGCGTCAAGACGATCGACACGCTGCATATCGATGACATCAATGTCGGCGCCTATATCCGCAACACGATCGCGGCCGATAAGAACGTCAATCGCGAGGACGCGCTGATCGACATCTATCGCGTCATGCGTCCGGGCGAGCCGCCGACTCTGGAAACGGCGGAGGCGCTGTTCAAGAGCCTGTTCTTCGATTCCGAGCGCTACGACCTGTCCGCTGTCGGCCGGGTCAAGATGAACTCGCGTCTTGGTTTCACGCTGGACGATGCGCCGGACACCCAGCGCACGCTGCGCAAGGACGACATCCTGTCGATCATCAAGGTCCTGACCGAGCTGAAAGACGGCCGTGGCGAGATCGACGATATCGACCATCTCGGCAACCGACGCGTGCGTTCGGTCGGCGAGTTGATGGAGAACCAATACCGCGTTGGCTTGCTGCGCATGGAGCGCGCGATCCGAGAGCGCATGAGCTCGGTCGAGATCGATAGCGTCATGCCGCACGATCTGATCAACGCCAAGCCGGCGGCCGCGGCCGTGCGCGAATTCTTCGGCTCGTCGCAGCTGTCGCAATTCATGGATCAGACCAACCCGCTGGGCGAGATCACCCATAAGCGCCGCCTCTCGGCGCTGGGTCCGGGCGGCCTGACCCGCGAGCGCGCGGGCTTCGAGGTGCGCGACGTGCACGCCACCCATTACGGTCGGATTTGCCCGATCGAAACGCCGGAAGGGCCGAATATCGGCCTGATCAACTCGCTGGCGACCTATGCGCGGGTGAACCAGTACGGTTTCATCGAGACGCCCTATCGGAAGGTCGAGAACGGCCGGGTCACCGACGATGTGATCTATATGTCGGCGATGGACGAGGGCCGCTACATGGTGGCCCAGGCGAACTCGCCTCTGGACGAAAAAGGCGCGCTGGTCGAAGAACTGGTCAGCTGTCGGAAGGGCGGCGACTATCTGGTCTCGCGGCCGGAAGACGTGGATCTGATCGACGTGTCGCCGAAACAGGTGGTGTCCGTCGCCGCGGCGCTGATTCCGTTCCTGGAGAACGATGACGCCAACCGCGCCCTGATGGGCTCGAACATGCAACGCCAGGCTGTGCCGTTGTTGCAGGCGGACGCGCCGCTGGTCGGCACCGGCATGGAGTCGATCGTCGCTAAGGATTCGGGCGTCGCAATCGTCGCGCGCCGGACCGGCGTGGTCGATCAGGTCGATGCGACCCGCATCGTCGTGCGGGCCACCGACACGACGGAAGCCAGCGAATCGGGTGTCGACATCTATAACTTGCTGAAGTTCCAGCGCTCGAACCAGAATACCTGCATCACCCAACGTCCGCTGGTGAAGGTGGGCGACCGGATTAACGCGGGCGACATTATCGGCGACGGTCCGTCGACCGATCTCGGCGAGTTGGCGCTCGGCCGCAATGTGCTGGTCGCCTTCATGCCGTGGAACGGCTACAACTTCGAGGATTCCATCCTGATCTCCGAGCGGATCGTGAAAGACGACGTCTTCACCTCGATCCATATCGAAGAGTTCGAGGTCATGGCCCGCGACACCAAGCTCGGTCAGGAAGAGATCACCCGCGACATCCCGAATGTCGGCGAGGAAGCGCTGAAGAATCTCGACGAGGCGGGTATCGTCTATATCGGGGCCGAGGTCGAGGCCGGCGACATTCTGGTCGGTAAGGTGACGCCGAAAGGCGAAAGCCCGATGACGCCGGAAGAGAAGCTGCTGCGCGCCATCTTCGGGGAGAAAGCGTCGGATGTGCGCGACACCTCGCTGAAAGTGCCGCCGGGCGACACCGGCACGGTCGTCGAAGTGCGGGTCTTCTCGCGCCGCGGCATCGACAAGGACGAACGCGCCCTGGCGATCGAACGGGCCGAGATCGAGAAGCTGGCGAAGGACCGCGACGACGAACGCGCGATTCTGGAGCGCTCGTTCCGCAACCGCTTCACCGAAATGGCGCTCGGCCGCAAGGTCGTGACCGGTCCGAAAGGCGTTTCGATGGATGTCGCTTCCGCCGAGGCGATGGACTCGATCACGGTCGGCCAGTTGCGCCAGATCGTCGTCGATGACGAAGAGACCAACGACGCGCTCGACGCCCTGCGTAAAGTGCTGGATGACAGCATCGGCGCGCTGCAGGCGCGGTTCGACGATAAGGTCGAAAAGGTTCAGGCCGGCGACGAACTGCCGCCTGGCGTGATGAAAATGGTCAAGGTCTTCGTCGCGGTGAAGCGCAAGCTGCAGCCCGGCGATAAGATGGCCGGCCGCCACGGCAACAAGGGCGTGATCTCGCGCATCGTGCCGGTCGAAGACATGCCCTATCTGGAAGACGGCACGCCGGTCGATATCGTCTTGAACCCGTTGGGCGTACCCAGCCGGATGAATGTCGGGCAGATCCTCGAGACGCATCTGGGGTGGGCCTCCGCCGGTTTGGGCCGTCAGGTCCGCGAGGCGATGGAGGCCTACACCCATGGCGGCAAGATCGACGCACTGCGCAAGACAGTCATGGATGTCTACGAAGACGGCTCGATCGCCGGCGAGGTGAAGGCCTATCCGGATGGCGAGTTGGTCGAACTGGCCGGCAATATCCAGAAGGGCGTGCCGATCGCGACTCCTGTCTTCGACGGCGCGCGTGAGGATGACATCAACCAGATGCTCAGCCGGGCCGGTTTGGCCTCGTCCGGACAAATGGTGCTGCATGACGGCCGCACCGGCGAGGCCTTCGACCGCCAAGTGACCGTCGGCTACATCTATATGTTGAAGCTGCACCACCTGGTCGATGATAAGATCCACGCCCGCTCGATCGGACCGTACAGCCTGGTCACCCAGCAGCCGCTGGGCGGCAAGGCGCAGTTCGGCGGTCAGCGCTTCGGCGAGATGGAGGTCTGGGCCCTGGAAGCCTATGGGGCCGCCTACACGCTGCAGGAGATGCTGACGGTGAAATCGGACGATGTCTCCGGCCGGACGAAGGTCTACGAGGCCATCGTTCGCGGCGATGACAATTTCGAGGCCGGCATTCCGGAGAGCTTCAACGTGTTGGTGAAGGAGCTTCGGTCGCTGGGCTTGAATGTCGAGTTGGAGCAGGAAGAGGTCTGACGGCCGCATTCGGCCCCGGCGGTTCGCCGCCCGGGCCTGTTCTGGCCTCGGTCGTCCCTGTTCGCGACGGCCCAGATGATACAGTGATGAACAAACCCGCCCAAGGCGGAACGGAGATCACAGATGAATGAATTGATGCAAGTTTTCGGCGCCCCCCAGGGCCCTCAGGGCTTTGACGGGATCAAGATCTCGATCGCCTCGCCCGACCGCATCCGGTCCTGGTCGTTCGGCGAGATCAAAAAGCCGGAGACCATCAATTACCGGACCTTCAAGCCCGAGCGCGACGGCCTGTTCTGCGCCCGGATTTTCGGTCCGATCAAGGATTACGAATGCCTCTGCGGCAAATACAAGCGGATGAAGTATAAAGGCATCATCTGCGAGAAATGCGGCGTCGAGGTCACGCTCAGCAAAGTGCGCCGTGAGCGTATGGGCCATATCGAGCTGGCCTCGCCGGTTGCGCATATCTGGTTCCTGAAGTCGCTGCCCAGCCGCATCGGCTTGCTGATGGACATGACGCTGAAGGATCTGGAGCGGGTGCTTTATTTCGAGAGCTTCGTCGTGACCGAGCCGGGCCTGACCCCGCTGGTTCAGAAGCAGTTGCTCAGCGAAGACGAGTATTACGCCGCCCAGGACGAGTATGGCGACGAGGCCTTCACCGCCAAGATCGGCGCCGAGGCGCTGAAAGACATGCTCAGCCAGATCGATATCGATCTGGAGCTTGAGACGACGCGCACCGATCTCGCCGAGACCGGTTCGGAAGCCAAGCGCAAGAAGCTGGTCAAGCGGCTGAAGCTGCTGGAAGCGTTCCAGGAGTCGGGCACGCGCCCGGAATGGATGATCCTGGACGTGGTTCCGGTGATCCCGCCGGAACTGCGCCCGCTGGTGCCGCTGGATGGCGGCCGGTTCGCGACCTCCGATCTGAACGATCTCTATCGCCGGGTGATCAACCGGAACAACCGCCTGCGCCGTCTGATGGAGCTGCGCGCGCCGGACATCATCGTGCGGAACGAGAAGCGGATGCTTCAGGAATCGGTTGATGCGCTGTTCGACAATGGTCGCCGCGGCCGGGTCATCACCGGCGCGAACAAGCGTCCGTTGAAATCGCTCAGCGACATGCTGAAGGGTAAGCAGGGCCGTTTCCGTCAGAACCTGCTCGGCAAGCGCGTCGATTATTCCGGCCGGTCGGTGATCGTCGTCGGCCCGGAACTGTTGCTGCATCAATGCGGCTTGCCAAAGAAGATGGCCTTGGAGCTGTTCAAGCCCTTCATCTATTCGAAGCTGGAGCTCTATGGCTTGGCGACCACGATCAAGGCCGCCAAACGCATGGTCGAGAAAGAGCGGCCCGAGGTCTGGGACATCCTGGAAGAGGTGATCCGCGAGCATCCGGTTCTGTTGAACCGGGCGCCGACCCTGCACCGTCTCGGCATCCAGGCCTTCGAGCCGAAACTGATCGAGGGCAAGGCGATCCAGCTACACCCGCTGGTCTGCGCCGCCTTCAACGCGGATTTCGACGGCGACCAGATGGCGGTGCATGTGCCGCTGTCGCTGGAGGCGCAGTTGGAAGCGCGCGTCCTGATGATGTCGACCAACAACATCCTGTCGCCGGCCAATGGCAAGCCGATCATCGTGCCGTCGCAGGACATCATTCTCGGCCTCTATTACCTGTCGCACGAGCGGCTGGACCAGTTCGGTCCGCTGGTCTCGATCGACAGCGAGGACGCGATGGCGGGCGCGCTGGAGCATGGCGACGTGCAGCTGCGCGATGAGACGAACCCCCTGCATCCGGTCGAGACCAGCGATCCGAAAGAGGCGTTCAAGCTCCTTAAGGCCGGCAAGGTGACGGCGCATCGGGTGCCGCTGTTCGCCAATATCGCCGAGGTCGAGCATGCGCTGGACGAGGATCAGTTAAGCCTTCAGCAGCGCATCAAGATGCTCTATGAAACGGTCGATGAGAATGGCGAGCCGATCACCGAGAAAGTGGTCTCAACCGCCGGCCGGATGATCATCTCGCAGATCCTGCCCAAGGATCCGAACGTGCCCTTCTCGCTGATCAACCGCGTGATGACGAAAAAGGAGATCACCAACCTGATCGACATCGTCTATCGCCATACCGGTCAGAAAGAGACGGTGATCTTCTGCGACCGTTTGATGGCGCTCGGCTTCGGCTGGGCGGCGAAGGCCGGCATTTCCTTCGGCAAGGACGATCTGATCATCCCGCACGCCAAGGAAACGCTGATTGGCGAGGCGCAGGAGAACGTCAAGGAATACGAGCAGCAGTATCAGGACGGCCTGATCACCCAGGGTGAGAAATACAACAAGGTCGTCGATGTCTGGTCTTCCTGCACCGACAAGGTCGCCGACGAGATGATGAAGGGCATGTCCTCGTCAACCGACGGCGGTCTGAACGCGGTCTATATGATGGCGCATTCGGGCGCGCGGGGTTCGGCGGCTCAAATCAAGCAGCTCGCTGGCATGCGCGGCCTGATGGCCAAACCGTCGGGCGAGATCATCGAGACGCCGATCATTTCGAACTTCAAGGAAGGCCTGACCGTCCTTGAATATTTCAACTCGACCCATGGCGCCCGGAAGGGTCTGGCCGACACGGCGTTGAAGACGGCGAACTCTGGCTATCTGACCCGGCGTCTGGTCGATGTCGCCCAGGATTGCATCATCACCGAGGAAGATTGCGGCACCAAGAACGGCCTGACTATGCGCCCCGTGATCGATGGCGGCGATGTGATCGAAGGTCTGGCGGAGCGCATTCTCGGCCGCTGCGTGGCGGAGGATGTGGTCGATCCGCTCTCCGGCGAGGTGATCCTGCCCGCCGGCGGTCTGGTCGATGAACCGATGGCGGATGCGATCGAAACCGCCGGCATCGATGCGGTGAAAATCCGCTCGGTTCTGACCTGTGAGACTCGCGTCGGCGTTTGCGGCAATTGCTACGGCCGCGATCTGGCGCGCGGCACGTCGGTCAATATCGGCGAGGCGGTCGGCGTGATCGCGGCGCAGTCGATCGGCGAGCCGGGCACCCAGCTGACCATGCGGACCTTCCATATCGGCGGGGCCGCGCAACGGGGCGCCGAGCAGAACTCGATCGAAAGCTCGCTTGACGGCACGGTGAAGCTCAACAACCGGAACGTGGTCATCGATTCCGAAGGCCGCCCGGTTGTTATGGGCCGCAATACCGAGATCTGCCTGTTGGACGATCAGGGCCGTGAGCGCGCCCATCACCGTCTGCCTTACGGCGCCCGGCTGCGCGTCGATGAGGGCGACAAGGTGGTGAAAGCGCAGACCATCGCCGAATGGGACCCTTACACCATCCCGATCATCACGGAGAAGGAAGGGATCGCCCATTATGTCGACCTGGTCGAAGGCATCTCCGTCCGCGACGTGATGGACGAGGCGACCGGGATCGCCAGCCGGGTCGTGGTGGACTGGAAACAGCAGGCCAAGGGTCAAGACCTGAAGCCGCGGGTCACCCTGCGCACGCCGGAAGGTGAGGTCGTCAACCTGCCGAACGGCATGGAGGCGCGGTACTTCATGTCCGTCGACGCCATTCTCAGCGTCGCCAACGGCCAGGAAGTGAAGGCGGGCGACGTCTTGGCGCGGATCCCGCGCGAGGGCTCGAAAACCCGCGACATCACCGGCGGTCTGCCGCGCGTCGCCGAACTGTTCGAGGCGCGCAAGCCAAAGGATTACGCGATCATCGCCGACCAGGACGGCTATGTGGAGTTTGGCAAGGACTACAAAACCAAGCGCCGCATCGTCATCCGTCCGGCCGACGAGAATGGCGAGTCCTCGGAATTCCTGCTGCCGAAAGGCAAGCACATCACCGTCCAGGAAGGCGATTTCATCGCCAAGGGCGAGATGCTGATGGATGGCAACCCGGTGCCGCATGACATTCTCGATGTCATGGGCGTCGAGGCGCTGGCCGACTATCTGGTGAAGGAGATCCAGGACGTCTATCGGCTGCAGGGCGTGAAGATCAACGATAAGCATATCGAAGTGATCGTCCGTCAGATGCTGCAGAAGGTCGAAGTGATCGAACCGGGCGGGACCTTCTTGCTGGTCGGCGAGCAGATCGACCGGGACGAGGCCGAAGAGGCGAACCAGAAGGCGATCGCCGAGGGCCGCGACCCGGCCAAGGTGAAGCCGGTCCTGCAAGGCATCACCAAAGCCAGCCTGCAGACCAAGTCCTTCGTCTCCGCCGCCTCCTTCCAGGAGACCACCCGCGTCCTCACCGATGCGGCGGTCAACGGCAAGAAGGACTTCCTCGAAGGCCTGAAGGAGAATGTCATCGTCGGGCGTCTGATCCCGGCCGGCACCGGATCGGTGATGAAGCGGGTGCGGTTCGAAGCGTCCGAGCGCGACCGGATCATCCTGGCCGAACGCGAGGCGGAACGCGCGGCGCTGGAGGCCCAACAGGCCGCCGAAGCCGAAGCGGAGGCCGCGGCCGCCGGATCGTCAGAGGAAGCGCCGGCCGCGGAATAAGCGCTGCGCCCGCCAAGGGCGGTATCTTTCGGAGCGCCCCGGCCGGTCGGTCGGGGCGCTCCTTTTTGAGGGCCGCCGGCGAAAACCCCCTGCGAGTCGCTGCCTCCGCGTCGGACGTCGGTCTTGCATCGGACCCAGGCGCATCATTCATCGATTTCAACCTGGGCCAGCGCAAGAAAGTTGCTGAAAAACCCCAGGAATCCGACCTTTTGCGCGCTGAAAGAAATCGGTCACTTTGCCCTTGACGCTGATAGGGGCTGCGAGTAGGTTCCCCGCGCCTCAAGACAGGGCTTGCTGTAGGTCCAATTCACCTGCGTCTGACGAAGCGGATGAACGTTGGGACTGGCGGTTTCCACGCCGGACAACGGAACGAACCTAAACGAAGCTCAGGGCATGCATTGAATTTGCGGGCGACTATCGCTCGGGAATGGGAAGCAAAACGGCGCGTCGATCACGGCGCACGGCGTTTTGCGTTCTTGGTTTTTGCGGCAAGTGCGCTGCTGAAGCCTGAAAAGCGTGGCCGGGGCGGTGTTTGACGCAAGGAATGCGGCGAGTTCGGGCGGGCCGGCCCCCTGAAGACGCCGAATTCGGACCGGTTTTGAGCCGATTTGAGATGGAAAGCGACGGAACGGTATGCCGACGATTAACCAGCTGATCCGCAAGCCGCGGAAAGACAAATCCAAGCGGGACAAGGTCCCCGCCCTTCAGGCCTGCCCGCAAAAGCGCGGCGTCTGCACCCGGGTTTACACGACGACGCCGAAGAAGCCGAACTCGGCGCTTCGGAAGGTCGCGCGCGTGCGTCTGACCAACGGTTTTGAACTCACCAGCTATATCCCCGGCGTTGGTCACAACCTGCAGGAACACTCGGTTGTGATGATCCGCGGCGGTCGTGTGAAAGACTTGCCCGGCGTTCGCTATCACATCATTCGCGGCACGCTCGACACCCAGGGCGTGAAAGACCGTCGCCAGCGCCGTTCGAAGTACGGCGTCAAGCGGCCGAAGTGATCTAGAGCAGGAGAGCGGTCCGATGTCGCGACGCCATCAAGCGGAAAAACGAGTCATCCTGCCGGACGCCAAATATGGCGATCTGGTTCTGTCGAAATTCATCAACAACATCATGATCGACGGCAAGAAGTCGGTCGCCGAGCGCATCGTCTATGGCGCGCTGGATCGGCTTCAGGCCAAGACCGGCGGCGACGCGGTCCGCGCCTTTCATGACGCGATCGACAATGTGAAGCCGAACCTCGAGGTGCGCTCCCGCCGGGTCGGCGGCGCCACCTATCAGGTGCCGGTCGAGGTGCGCGCCGAACGCGCCCAGGCGCTCGCCTTCCGCTGGATCATCGAAATGTCCCGCAAACGCTCCGAGAACACGATGATGGAGCGTCTCGGCGGGGAGCTGGTCGACGCGACGAACAATCGCGGCGCCGCCATCAAAAAGCGCGAAGACACCCATAAAATGGCGGAAGCCAACCGCGCCTTCTCGCACTACCGCTGGTAATCACGTTATCCGCCCGTCCCCTCGGGCGAGAGCGCAGGAGTTCAGATCATGGCCCGCAGCCACCCGATCGAGAAATACCGCAATATCGGCATCATGGCCCATATCGACGCCGGTAAGACGACGACGACCGAGCGGATTCTGTATTACACCGGCAAGTCCTACAAAATCGGCGAAGTGCATGACGGCGCCGCGACCATGGACTGGATGGAGCAAGAGCAAGAGCGCGGGATCACGATCACCTCCGCCGCCACCACCTGCTTCTGGAATGATCACCGGATCAACATCATCGACACGCCCGGCCACGTGGATTTCACCATCGAGGTCGAGCGTTCGCTGCGCGTGCTCGACGGCGCTGTCGCCGTCTTCGACTCGGTCGCCGGCGTTGAGCCGCAATCCGAGACGGTCTGGCGCCAAGCCGACAAATACGGCGTGCCGCGGATGTGTTTCGTCAACAAGATGGACCGCACAGGCGCCGATTTCTTCCGCTGCGTCGACATGATGGTCGACCGTCTGGGGGCGACGCCGCTGGTCATTCAACTGCCGGTCGGCGCCGAGAGCGAGTATGACGGCCTGATCGATCTGATCCAGATGAAGCATGTCAAATGGACCGGCGAAGAGCTGGGCGCCAATTACGACTATGTCGATATCCCGGCCGAGCTCGCCGATCAGGCCGCTGAATATCGCGAGAAGATGGTCGAACTTGCGGTTGAGCAGGACGACGACGCGATGGAAGCCTATCTCGAGGGCTCCGAACCGTCGGAAGAGACGCTGCGCGCTTGCATCCGCAAAGGCACGCTGGCCGGCGCCTTCGTTCCGGTCTTGAACGGCACCGCTTTTAAGAACAAAGGCGTTCAGCCGCTGCTCGACGCGGTCATCGACTTCATGCCCTCGCCGCTGGATATCGGCGATGTGCAGGGCAGTTCGGTCGACGATAGCGAAGTCAAGGACAGCCGCCCGCCGGAAGATGACGCGCCCTTCTCGGCGCTGGCCTTCAAGATCATGAACGACCCGTTCGTCGGCTCCCTGACCTTCGCCCGGGTCTATTCGGGAACCGTGTCCAAAGGCACGACCCTGAGCAACTCGGTGAAGGACAAGAAGGAACGTATCGGCCGTATGCTGCTGATGCATTCCAACAACCGGGAAGAAATTGATGAGGCCCGGGCCGGCGACATTGTCGCGCTGGTCGGCATGAAAGACACGACCACCGGCGACACGCTCTGCGACGCCAGCAAGCCGATCGTGCTGGAGCGTATGGAGTTCCCCGACCCGGTCATCGAGATCGCGGTCGAGCCGAAAACCAAGGCCGACCAAGAGAAAATGTCTCAGGCGCTGCAGCGTCTGGCGGCCGAGGATCCGAGCTTCCGGGTCTCGACCGACGAAGAAAGCGGCCAGACCATCATCAAGGGCATGGGCGAGCTGCATCTCGACATCATCGTCGACCGCATGAAGCGCGAGTTCAAAGTCGAAGCGAATATCGGCGCCCCGCAGGTCGCCTATCGCGAGACCATCACCAAGCCGACCGAAGTGGACTACACCCATAAGAAGCAGACTGGCGGTTCGGGTCAGTTCGCGCGCATCAATCTGGAATTCACCCCGGGCGAGCCGGGTTCGGGCTTCGAGTTCGAAAGCAAGATCGTCGGCGGTTCGGTGCCGCGGGAATACATCCCGGGCGTCGAGAAGGGCCTGATCAGCCAGATGGACAGCGGCATTCTCGCCGGCTTCCCGGTCATCGATTTCAGCGTCAAGCTGACCGACGGCGCCTATCACGATGTCGACTCGTCGGTCATGGCGTTCGAAATCGCGGCGCGCGCCGCGTTCCGCGAAGCGATGGAGAAAGCCGGTCCGAAACTGCTCGAGCCGGTGATGAAGGTCGAGGTCGTGACGCCTGAGGAATATATGGGCGACATCATCGGCGATCTGAACAGCCGGCGCGGTCAGGTGAACAGCATGGATCAGCGCGGTATCGCCCGCGTCGTGACCGCCATGGTGCCGCTGGCCAACATGTTCGGCTATGTGAATACGCTGCGGTCGCTCAGCCAGGGCCGGTCGCAATATTCGATGCAATTCGACCATTATGAACAAGTGCCGCAAGCGGTCGCCGACGAAGTGCGCGCGAAACTCGCTTAACCGGGCCGATCAACACGCAAGTTAGGGAACCAGACGATGGCGAAAGAGAAGTTTGAGCGTACGAAGCCGCATTGCAACATCGGCACGATCGGTCACGTTGACCATGGCAAGACGACGCTGACGGCGGCGATCACGAAGGTGATGGC
>JAAUYH010005580.1_pt1 | contig 16596 bp, 7 predicted proteins | sample 7278061 | NCBI WGS metagenome assembly JAAUYH01 (sample SAMN14350203, study PRJNA611818) | marine sediment metagenome | isolation source: surface marine sediment (0.6m) | place: French Polynesia: Moorea | collected 2018-08 | reverse complement strand
CCATTCAGTTAATTTTAATCTTCAAAGGTTAATGATTTGTTGACTCAGTTCATCCCGTTGTGCTATACATTTTGAGATTTGAATTCAGAAGCAGCATTAGCTTGCTTATATTTAACAAGAGCACAGAAACAATGCGCAAGTATCGATAACGTCGTTTATGTACGCAATTGCGTGCCAATCATGCAATTATCAGATATTTTCCCGCTATAAGTGAATGTTCTGTGAGCTAAATCAAATCTCTAATAATCTTTGCTCAGTGAAGCGTGGTATCTGTAGAAATACTATAAACGACATAAATATTAAACTTCCATGAAGGCAGTGAAGTAAAGAAATTTTATTTAATTATATCGAAATATTCAAAAGAGCACTGGAAACTTGAATGACTCAAAAGACCTTAATTTCTGTACATTTTTAATTTAAAGTTCCTTTGATGATACTTACGAAAAGATCTAAGGGATAAAGGAATCCCTTTAAAAGGAACATTCAAATTATTGTTTACGAAATAGCACGTATTAAGCTATATCGTGCCGATTATAATATCAATTTATTTCAGTTCGATCAGTTGCGATCACAATATTATATTTGTATTCGAACATTTCGAGCCGCATGCTTTCCATAATAAGAATCTTCCATGTGACAGAAATCGTGAGATGATGAAGCGCTTTTATTTTGTCAAAGCGACAAAATTGAAATCCGAAAGCATGGAATTCAATGTCAGTATTGAATTCTGAATTTAATGTTGACGCACTTATGCATTCGTCCAGTTAAACTGTGAGAAAAGAAAAAAAGTTGGGAATTACTGTGCTCAGAGTCCGATCTATCCGTATGGAATCGGCTGCCGTTTTTTCTCTATCCAATCGCAACAATCTCTTTCCGAACATTCAAGTTTTTATTTCAGGGAACCTTGAAGTTGGTGAATCTTCATCATAATTTTTCTTCTTAAGTGCTGAGATGGCCCATTATCAGAATTGTATTCAAGCAAGTAATTCATTTCAATCCAAATGGCAACAAGCTTCATGAGACCCTAAATCAGCAAGACAGTGACCTTTCACATTTTTTCCTCAAAATCTGACCTCTTGTAACTGAAATATCCTGCTAAATTGTGTTGAAAAGGGATAAACAAGAAATCGCCAGTCAACATGGGTCGATCTCACCCATTCTCACCTTCTTGTCCGAATACAAGAAAAAGTGCAATAGAAAAGTCTTCCTAGACTTAAGAATCCTTTGCACCCAGTAGTCAAAAAATAAAGCTCCTATAGGGCATTTATGGGCTTACTCAAAATTTGGCTTGTTCCGTTCAATCAGGGAAGTATATAATAACATTACGATATATTTTTTTACACGCCGAAATCTCAATTACAACATCCTCCTTTCTCTCGTCTAATGCAATACGTATTGCAATGAAGAAAAGTAAGGCAACTCCTACTCTTTCGTTTAGCCACTTTGGCTTCCTCAGATTCGGATTTCTTTTTTGCCATAAACTTTCCGATCACGTTAACAGGCGTCCGAAACCCCGAGTTTTAAAAGGCCTATTTATCAGCGTTGTCGGAAAATTGGTTCAATTCGAATAATTCATGTTGTTTATAGGCGTTATTTATTCACAGGAATCGTCGAGTCAGATTTACTCAATAAGCATTCAGAAAAATTCAAACCTATTTATCTGTGCTCTAGTTGAATCATTTTGAATATTTTTTCATTCATCAATCCAACTTTTACCATACTGGCCTGTAGTTTTATTGCAGCACTATACAAAACGGCACCAGGAAGCGAATTCGAGACGAATTTTTTATGCAGCTCAATGAAAATTCAAACACTTGGGTGTGCAAATGTGGTAACAGGAGAAAAAATTCAGGTCATGGCCACATTAACTTGGTTGATCATGTTCGCAGAGACCATCCTGATGGCTTAGAACCCTTCCTGTCAGATAGTGGAAAATGAGCGAATGTTTCTCAATGCACATTCAGACTTTTAGAGTCTTAACTGAAGTGAATGTTCTGGCTAACGAATCAAATGAATAATTCTATTTATTCATTTGAAACCTCTACTGTGAATTATTTATTCCAGTACTGTACGAGGAATATTCAACTATTCTTCACAAAATAGTATCCAGAAATAAAATTCCAATACTATTTCCGACAACTCTGGCATTTATTCCAAGCCAGATATTTAAACCAATTTTCCGAAAAGTATTGCAATGCAAATAAACCCTCCAGTACATAATTACTATAAAACACTAGAATATATTGGAACACATCCCTACACATAAGTCAATGCAAAGATTTGTGTGCATTTACTTGAACCTTTCTGTTAAGCATATCCGATACCATTCTGGTGGGAGTGTTACATTTCTACTGAGTAATTCAGTCATCTTTTGCAAATAATAGTTTGAGAAATCTTTAAAATATTCATGAAATGGTTAGTCAAGTTCCTTGATGCCCGAAACACGTTCTTCGACGGCCACTGGAGGAGAAGTCGCACCGTATCATTGTCGAAAAGAGAACAAGGATCATAGATCTTAGAAACTTATGAAACTACGATGGTGAAGTGTTGTTATACAATTCTAGATAGGTTGATGTCACGAGACTACTGAGAAAAAAAATTAGAAGTCGTTGTAATATCGAAATAAAACCTGAAGCATGCGCACTAGTCAAAAAGAGATATTTATAGGAAAGTGCATCTGCAGCTGAATCTATTTCTTGTTCGCATAAGTTGTGTAACAGCCATTATTGAAACTAGCAAGATACAGTAGACAATAATAGTCGAAAGCTTTCGTGGTGAGTGCTGGATGTGGACTATAGTATAAAATGAAGTTCTTGCGGAAGACGAACCGTTAAAGGATAATAATCAACTAAATGTGCTTGAGGCCTCACGAATTTCTACATAGATAATACAGTAAGAATTTGCTGCAGTACAGTACTTTATTGTGGATTGTTCGAGGGAAGTAGATGTTGCTGCTCAATCCTTGTGCTTGTGCCGCTTGAGTTGGGACTCAAGCTCTGAGATATTTGAAGTAGAAAAATTTTTATTCCTTGACTTAACACGTAAGGGAACCAACCTTCGAAAATCAACAACATCAACAGTACACTTGGCAAAATTTGTACCAAGTGCCTCCAATGACTGACAACTACACAACTAGAGAAAGAGATGATATCCTAGCTGAGGAAATAGCATAAATTCAACATGAGAGAAGAATCAAATTGTAGGAAAACGTTTCTATGCAACCCATCGAGAAATTGCACAGCTTGTAGCGATTTGTCCACGTTGATGCGGTTATGAACAACCCTGGGATCACTATAAACTAGGACGCAGAGTTCAAACAGTCTACAGTAACAACTAAACGAGGGGCATAATCTTGTGACGCAATCTCGAGAATCCTTTTAATCCTCATCTGGCATCAGAAGAAATGCATTTCTTCTAGCAAATGATATTGGATAGTACAGTACAATACGGTACAGTAGAAGAAACGTTGAAGTCCATCTACAGTAGTGGGGAAGCGGACTTTCAACAATAAGGGAAGTAGCTTTTTCTCAAGTATTTTTGATTTCAAGGGACACAAGTGTGCAACCGACTGGGCGTCACGTGATTGAGATGGATGAAATCAAAATCAATACTACACTGTACAGCACTGTATCGATTCTATGTGCCATCTATCAAGTGTCGTGTGGATGTTATTGGGGAACAAGTATCTGATATTCATTCGAGGTAGAGGCTTTCGTATCCTCACGTAGTTTCAGCAATATGCGTGTCTTGTAATTGGGTCTTTCGACGAAAAATTCCTCAATATCATCACTTTGGTAGAATCTGTTCAACTAGTGTACAGTACAGTACAATTTCTAGATCATCCACAGAGAAATTTATCCTTTTACTTTTGTACTGCAGTTGGGAATTTTTCGAGCAGACAATAATCTCATTCTCTAATCCTTCTTATCAGTGCGACTTCCAGCTCAAGGTTTTAGATCAATGAGAGCCAAGAAAGGCAATCAGGCTTCGGCCGATCATCCTGTCGAAGGGGGACAGTAGATCATTCGTATAAATATAAATAACTCATTTGATGAGGTGATTTATCGCTTAGTACGCAAACAATACGCACGTTGCACTTTCACAGCCGGCAAGGAAGCTACGGTACAACCTAGCTTCGATCGTATCAATATTCAACATAGACCGACCCCCGAAACATATGCACTATATTTAGACATGTCTCGAATCTATTGTGTGCCCCATCACCTTTTCTACACCATCTTCTTGTTTATCACTAGCTATCTTCTTTTAAATACTCACCGAGCACAGCAGCCCGACACCGTGATGCAACAACACATTCTGCAACCACCATGCACATCAACCCCAACGACACATTTTGCACTCTCCAACCTACACCTGGCAATGGACTACCACTTATTCGGTACTGTCTTTTATCGATGGCCACCGCAGGTACTGGCATGCAAGACGCCGTCCTAGTGGTGTTCTTGTTGGAAACGCTGATGCGTTTCGGTGCATCGCGATTTCTGGCATTTTTGCCAATCGCACTTGGCGGATTAATCTCAATCCCTTTAGCCGCAATCACAAATTCACTGGGAGCGCGCAGCGTTCGACTACGTCAAGTTACTTCACTCATTATGCTGTACATCGCCGCATTATTCAGTGTCGGCCTAGCACTCTCACTTTGCGAAAAGCGCCCCACAAACAACATTTTCCTGTCAATCTCTCTAGCTACTGGGTATCGAGCTGCCTCGCAGTCCTCGCCTATCGTTCCAATGCTTCACGACTCTGCACGAGTGTTCGGGTGCGTAGAGAAGGAAATGCGCCGTCGTCTAATCGCCACCGCCACGCTCTACTGCTGGTATCGACTCGGCTTCGTCATTGTCGCCATCGTCATCACTCTAATGTCCAAGCAGCTGTTGAATTTACACAACATCCTGCTCTGTGCCACGATTTGCGCCTTCCTCTTCATCACCATCTCCGCGCTCGCTACACACACCGACCCCACAATAGACCCGAAAAACCCGCCCACACCAATGCCCTTCGCCGGTGCCGTACGTGAACACTTCGATGCCGCATTTTTACGTGCTGACAAACGTCTTCTTGCGTCCTATGTAGAGACGGCGGCCTACGGCCTTGCATTCGGGCAGCTTGGCGCAGTTCGTGCATCCTTTTTCAACGAACAAATATTCGAAGTGGAATGCGGCTCCATTCTCGGTCTCCGATGGGCGGCGTATTCGGAATTAATTTACTTCAGTGTGAACTTGCTGCTCGACGCGGTATTGCCAATCTTCGTTTATCATAAAGATCGCCATGAAGTGATGATGCCATTGCTCTGGGTATCGGGAACCATCATTGGGTCGTTCACTTTCTTCACCCTGAAATTCGTACGGTCAGGAGTTCCTGCGATGCTACTTTTCGGTACTCTGGCTATCACAACGAGTACTCACAATCTATTCTCGCTTCTCGCCGCAGGTGGCTATGTCGAGCCAAAACTGCGTGGAACTGTGTTCGGTGTGCGTGCGGCCTGTGGTTCGATGGGCGTGTTCATTGGTGCATTCGTAGGTGGAAAAATTTCGGAGATGGGCGAGGGATTCGATTACGTGATGTTGTTCTGCGCGATGGCAGTGGCCGTGTCAGGAATGGCTGCGGCATTGGGTGGTAGTGTGACCTATGAGCGTGTCGACGGGGTGACGGTGAATGCAAATCCACTCGTGACCTACTTAATTTATGGTTGCTGAGCATTCGAACTACTGGACGTGCATTCTGTACGCGTGGCCTACTTATTCTCTGGTTGATGCACATACCGCTGAGCATTCGCATTATTTGCAAATATAACTAATTCCAGAACAACCGATGTAAAAAAATATATAACTAGTAAAGAATAACTGTTGGTACGGTACGACATGAATATTGAAAAGCAAGTGTAAGAAGGCCATAGAAAACCAATTATCGATTGTTTCTACGCCAGAACTACATGGAACTTAATTACACTCTATCTTTCGAGAGAGAGAAACTTTTCACACAGTTCCTTCAACTAACTGTCGTATGCTTGTTCATTCAATCACATGTCGTAGAATACAGGAATTTCGACTGATTGCAAAAGGCGAGTGAAGAGCAAGGGGAGCCGAATGTTCTCGGATGAATCCAACTTGCTCTTCCAAACACTAATATTGTAAACCAATGTGTTTTTACCTCGGCAAAGAGTAAAAAGTTGATTTTCCATCTCTTTATTTACATTCATCTTGGTTCACCGAAAAATGAGCTCATCTTTTCTCAGCTATCTACGTCACTAGTCACATCGTCTACTGTCCAATTTCTTCTTTCATACTCTTCCGCGATCGATCTTCTCAAGTACACATCATGGTTATTGTAGTACGATGGTTTACTCGACGGCACGCCGAAAACATCTTCGTCTTGCATCGCATCACCAGCACGATCATCGACTTAGCCATAAAAGACGTAATACAATAGCGGGTTAGCATTAACAGTAACACCATCTACACTTTCGTAAGACACACTTCCACCAAGGGCGGCAGCGATCGCCGAGACAGCACACGCCAGCGAACAGAACAACATCACAAAGTCGAAACCCTCCATCGAGCTCGCAATACTGCCACCAACGAAGGCGCCGACAAGTACCCCCACCGACCCACATGCCGCTCTCACACCGAACACCGTGCCCCTCAACTTCGGTTCAACATAACCACCACAAGTGCACAAAGAGAACAAGTGATGCGTGCTTGCCGTGATTGCCAACAATCCGAACAGTATCAGCGCGGGCACCTGATCTTTGACCCATTTCAAAGCATAGAACACGATTGCCCCCAACAACGCGCCCGACACCCAGAATATGGGCATGAACAAATGTTGCTTATCGTTATGAAACACCACAATGGGCAACAACGCATCAAAAATAAAGTTGATTATCTGAAATGTGAGTGTAGTATACGATCCCCACCTCATGCCCACCACTGAGCCACACTTGACATTGAACACCTGCTCATTAAAGAACGACGACAACACTGCCCCTAACAATCCAAACGCCACGCCATATGCAATGGTCTCCACATAGGACGCTAACAGTCGTCGATCAGCCTTTAAGAACGCCGCATCAAAGTGTTCCTTTACCGAGGCACGAAACGGCGCATGATCGGGTTTCTTCCATTCATCGAGAGTGGGATCGCCATGCGTAGCAATAACGGAAATCGTTATTAGAACCGTTGCTGCAGCCGACGCGCTCAGTAGTAATATAGACAAATGATCAAACATCTTGTTTGGCATGACAGCTATTCCGACGGCAACAGAAATGAAGCCCAACCGATACCAAATATACAGCGTGGCCGTGGCTATCAACCTTCGCCTCATCTCCTTCGAACCACATCCGAACACACGTGCCGAGTCGTGTAGCATGGGGACAATAGGCGACGATTGCGAGGCAGCCCGATAGCCGGTGGCTAACACGATACAAAGGGTCAAGTTGGCATTGCGATTCTGCTGAATCACGAAGCCAAGTCCAGTGATGAATGCGGCGGCGATGTACAACATCAAGAACGCGGTACACTGACGCCAACGCACTCCACGCGCGCCCAGCACATTCATCATTGCAGCCAAAGGAATGGAAATCAAACCACCCAATGCAATGGGCAGGAAAGCGATAAATCGTGAAGCACCCAACACCATGAGCTTCTCTAGCAGAAACACGAGTAGGATGGCATCTTGCATGCCAGTGCCGGCGGTAGCAAACGACAGCAACCAATAGCGAATGAGTGGCAAGCCACCGCCTGGCGAGGGGTGCATGAAACAGCTCCACCTACTAGGTTTGTCATCGGGCATGTACATGGTGGCTAGGGTGCGAGGTAGTACGGAGCACTTGGAATACTGTAGGACCAGCAAGACAATCGGTAGTCAAAGTGGTACGCATCGTAGAGAGAAAGCGGAATAGTAAAAGGCCGTAAATGAGGACGAATCCGCAAGACGACAACAGTACAGTGCAGAGACAGACAATTCTACGGTTCTGTAGGGATGCGGTACATAAAACAGTGGGAACTCGAGAAATACTAGAAATATGAATGATTTGGCTGGGCTACTATACTAGTTCATGACCCCAACAAATTTAGAATCAATTGATAATTGGAATGCAGAGAAATGGCCCACGACTTTGTTACTCATATACGGAGGGTAATGAGGGTTCGTAATGTTACTCGATTGCAGGATACCGTACGCAGCAAGGCTGAAGTCCACTACAGTACATCTGCTGCATCCTTCGATCGATATTGCAGTGTATCAATCCAGTCTAGCTTCGATACCATAGCATGGTGCAGTAATTCAGTCTGAATACCGTTATACGTCCGGTTACTGCAACGTAATTGTACTTGCATCGTCCAACTCCTGAGAGCTTATTGGTAGACCGACAACTCTTTAGCATTTCCAGATTCTCACTCGTGATTGGAACAAAGGTCGAACGTCTCCGAATTCAAATATCCGAGCGTCGATAATTATGAACGCTTATTCGAGTACAGTGCTGTACTATAAGCTCACTTGACAGTCATATTCAGACCGATTATTCCGATCAAGCAAATTATGTACCCTAGCCAAGGATGACCTCAGCATATAGAAATAAAGTAGAAACCGATTTTCTCAGCGAGCGATTCCGTATTGGACAAAACAAGGACTGGACTGTAATAATCGGAAATAATTGTACCGATAAGCTCGAGCACTGTGTTGTATCATTCTTTTCTTACGTTCCAGGTATGCCATGGACGTTCAGATCCTCGGCGTCGTCCATGTCATGGGTGGCCGATGACGGAAGAGGCAACGATGATTTTTTAAATTCGGTAGTGTTTCCATGTCGACAATAATTTCGCTTTCGCAAGGGATCAATTTCAACTCTGTCGCTCGAATAAGCTTCGTGTTTGTGTTCTCACAATTAGTAGGCATTTCTACTGATATTGTAATGTTAGTGCTCGATGCCTACATGAACAAGATTCATTGCTGTTACAGGCATGAACACTATTTCATCTACCGCCGATCATGTTCATGTTCATAGTGCGTATATCTCATCGATTTGTTGTGCGACCAATGTCATGGCTGTATTGTCGTCCTTGTTGTGGTACTGTACACACCTCCCATACGTATGGTGGGTTCCTACTGTTCTCCCACTCAACCCGTACGTGCCCAACTCAACTCGTGTCCATGGCGCCCACACCTGGCGGGGGGCTACCTCTCATCCGTTTCTGGTTGCTGTCTGCCGCCGTCGCTGGTACTGGGCTGCAAGATGCTGTCCTCGTGGTTTTCCTTCTCGAAACACTGCGCAAGTTCGGCGCTGACCGTTTCATTGCTTTCCTGCCCATCGCCCTCGGGGGGCTAATCTCCATTCCCTTCGCGGCGTTGATGAACTCGCTGGGCGCCCGCGGCGTACGCTGGCGTCAGACCACCGCACTCCTCTGCCTCTACGCAGCTGCGGTATTCAGCCTCGCACTGGCCTTCTCGCTACGCCAGTCACGACTGCAAATGAACAAGAAGAACCTTCCGTACTCCATCTCCATGGCAACACTGTATCGCGCCGTCTCACAGTCTTCCCCCATCGTGCCCATGCTTCACGACTCGGCACGTGTGTTCGGCTCCGAAACCGACACCATGCGTCGTCGCCTCATCGCCACCGCCTGTATTTATGTCAACTACCGCGTCGGCTTCACTATTGTCGCTCTCATCATCGCACTCATGCCCGACAGTATGCTGGATGACCTGTTTCGCATCTTGGTTTGGGCCTCAGGCGGTGCATTCGTGCTCACCACTATCTCCGCGATTTCTACTCACAACGACCCGACTCTAAGTGACACAGAACCCCCCATGCATGACCCATTGCGTGGGACTGTGCGAGAACATTTCGACGCCGCGTTATTGAAAGCTGACCGTCGCCTGCTTGCGTCCTACATCGAGACTGTGGCCTATGGCCTCACATTCGGCCAGCTTGGTAGTGTCACAGCGTCATTTTTTAACGACCAGGTGTTTAAGAAGGGTATCGCGAGCGTCGACGCACTACGGTGGGCGGCTTTCACAACGCTGACGTTCAACGCCATCAACTACATTTTTGACGCAATACTACCAATCGCCGTTTTCCGCATGAACGCGCGCCGTTTCACCATGCCGGTTGCATGGGTAGGCGGTGCGATAATCGGAACCGGCGTGTTTATCGCATTGAAATGGACCGTGTCCCAGGTACAGGCACTGATACTTTTCGCCGTACTGGCAGTCACTACTAGCACGCACAACCTTTTCTCCTTACTCGCCGCAGGTGCGTACGTAGAGCCGCGATTGCGAGGCACGGTGTTTGGCGTGCGAGCAGCGTGTGGTGCCACAGGCACGTTTATTGGTGCATTTGTGGGTGGTGCGATTGCTATGTCTACAAAAGGCTTCGATTGGGTGATGCTATTTTGTGCATTCGGCGTTGGGATATCCGCGTTTGCAGCTGCGTTTGGGGGTACAGCGACGGAGGAAGCGGTTGATGGTGTGGCGTTGAATGCGAATCCACTGGTGAAATACGTTGTTCGTGGGTGATTGAATGGGGTATGCGGTACTACGAGATTTCGTTTCTAAAGAATTATTTATGGGTGCACATCTTCTGATTGGGGAGCTGCACATAAAGCGCGATATGAAACATGTGAAGCCGCGAAAATGAATGATTGATTCACTGCGAATTCCGACGTACAAGAAAATGCGCGTTCCCGCTTGTAAGCTTGTTTACGACGGAGGTCGTGATGCGTGGTGCACGAATAAATTAGCGAGGGCCAAGCAATGCTCCCTTGCATCGTATGCTTTTACATGACGGTCAACTTGTACTCGTGTTTAATGTGCCGCTATTTCTACCTTCGGCCCATGCTCTGCACACGCCCACGAACATGGCACCCACCCCTGGCGACGGTCTATCGGTGACTCGCTTCTTCTTGTTGTCTGCCGCGTCCATCGGCACCGGGCTCCAAGATGCCGTCATAGTCATCTTCCTGATCGACACTCTGTTGTTGTGCAAGGCGTCACGCTTCGTCGCTTTCCTGCCCATTGCACTGGGCGGACTTATTTCTGTGCCATTCGCGGCATTGATGAACTCGCTCGGTGCGCGTGGAGTACGATGGCGACAAACCACCTCGTTGTTGTGTCTCTACGCAGCGGCGCTGTTCAGTATTGCCACGGCGTTCTCGCTGCGTGGCAAAGGACCAAGGAGGAAGAACCTGTTTTATTCTGTCGCTATGGCGTCTGGATATCGTGCCGCATCGCAGTCTTCACCGATTGTGCCTATGATTCATGACTCGGCGCGTGTGTATGGCACTGAAGAGCTGACGAAACGAAGAAGACTGATAGGAACTGCGTGTATTTACGTGAACTATCGCTTAGGTTTCACTTTGGTAGCGTTTATTATCGCTGTCCTGCAAGATAACATGTTGGAGGACTTTTTCAATGTTTTGTTTTATGCTTCTATAGCCGCACTTGTTCTCACCACCGTATCTGTGATCGCCACACACGGTGACCCGACCAGAGAAGAACAACCTAAATATGACTCGTTGAAAGGTACCATCCGAGAACATTTCGATGCTGCCCTGCTCAAGGCAGACCGACGATTACTAGCAACATACATTGAAACAATAGCTTATGGTCTTGCGTTCGGACAGTTGGGCTCTGTTACAGCCAGCTTCTTCAACGAAGAAGTGTTCAAAGCAGGTGCAGCGAATATCGATGGCATCAGGTGGGCTGCGTTCTCCGCATTAACGGGGTCGGCCATTAATTATGTTTTAGACGCCATTCTGCCCATAATTGTGTTCCGAAAGTCTGCAAGTCGATGTACAATGCCCGTGTTATGGGTCTGTGGTGGTGCGCTCGGCACTGGTGTGTTCGTGGCATTGAAATTTACCAAGTATCAGGTTACCGCGTTGTTGATGTTCGCGGCTTTGTCCATCACCACTAGCACGCACAACGTGTTCTCGTTGCTCGCCGCCGGCGCCTACGTCGAGCCACGACTCCGCGGGACTGTTTTCGGCGTACGTGCGGCGTGTGGCGCAACCGGAGGATTTATTGGCGCTTTCGTTGGCGGTGCGATCGCAGATGTTACCGGTGGCTTCGATTGGGTCATGTTGTTTTGCGCGATGTCTGTGGGTGTTTCCACTATTGCCGCGAGTTTCAGCGGCACTGCTGAAGAGGACAACGTCGATGGCGTCGCGTTCAATGCAAATCCTCTGGTGCGTTACGTGCTCTTTGGCTGAGTTTGGCCCGTCTTCGTGGTTCTACAATCACCCTAAGGGCGTAACTTGACGTGGCTCACAATTTTGTGAATCGTCACATACTGTACCGGCATCGCAAGTATGTGATCTCATGCTTTCTTCACCATCGCCTCTTAACTTTCAGCGTCAAATGCATTTGATTACATGTCGGTCCCAAGCACAGCGGATCGATTGGCGATGAACTATTTGCGCTTTTGTTCTCTATTACAATAATAAATAAGATTGGACGAGCATTCTTGATCATTTCAATTTTCTATACGCTTTCGATCAAGTCAATATGTACTTGTAGATGAGTGTTGATCGATTCTAAAGGTCAGTATGTCATATAGACCGCACAATATTTAATTTTGAGATTCTTGCGGGCTTATTATGTAAACATGTAACGGAGTGACGATTTGCTGTTATCGTAGATAAAAATACCAACTGTTTGAATCGTCTGTACTTTGGCCCTGCTCCTTTTTACCCTCTATACGAAAACATTGGCCTGATTTTTTCTCTAAAAGTTTGGGCTTCAATAGTTATTCTCTCCTTTTCAAAAAAACTAGTACTGTTGGTCGCCTTGGCGCTGTCCAAGTACACGAGCACATTTGCTGACCCGTAAGCAACGCTTTGATTTGGCCAGTCCTATTGGTTAGGGCTTGTCTCGGTTAGGAAGCGTCTTGGTTTACCAGAAACAAATGGGACGAAGCATCTAACTTTATCCCGAACAACAATTTTTTTGCAAAGCAAAATCAATTCATAAATTTACCCTAAAGGCGCAATCCCTAAACATACTCGCAATTAGAACGGTAACTGTTACACTATTTACTAGGACAGCACTACATGTACCTCAGTGATAAAAAGATTCACAATTTTCTTATTGTAACCAAGCATTGCTGAAATATGAATACCGCTATCTCATGTTCACAAATGATTGAACACGTAGAAATGGCACCGATTCGTTGACATCTACACGATTATTCTAGATCTTCTAGCGCTCCAATGGTCGAATAGTTTTTACTCATATGCGGCATCTTGTAGGTATTCGCACCATGTTTTTTCGTGATGCACTCGATAAATTTCTTCAGCGCGATATGGAAGTTACATGACAACCAGCGCTCATCAGTATGTCCTGCAAGCTTTTTATTGCCTGCCATAAGTGGTGAGCGAGATGATGAAGGATCCATTGTCAGGCTGAATTTATGGAAATACTTCGTAGGAGGAATGCACAAGATGGCACGCATCTGAAGTGAATCTGAAACTGCAACGGGGAGAATAACTTAATTCACTTCCGTTTTGTAGCATTTTAGCAGATAGTTTCTCGGACATAACCAAACTAACGCCAATGATAAAAGTGTTCAGTAATTAGCGAGCTGAGTAGTAATTTTTTTTATAGCAGCGATAGTAGCAGTCTGTTAGTACTGTAGTACATCTCAACGACACCTCTGCTCACGTTGATAACCTTAGGGTAGTGCCGCTTCACAATAGAAATGGCCTGTGATGTGATTTCATCATTCATAGCGAACGAGTCTTCGTCCATTGGTAGGTTGAACTGGGCGCGCATTATTACTATGTCCCATAAGCCATTCGAAACTGTCAATCTGCTGCTGAGATACAGTGATCGGTTGGGTAGACGAAATCCAGCGGAGACCTTCCGAACACGGTGGATCAGTCAGTGAACCAGCATAGCTTACTATTTTCGTGGGGTGAAACGAGAATTGTGCGAGACCTCATAAATTAATTTCACCAATACACTGACGACATGCAATGTCAAGAAAACGTTGCACCTCGAAATTTGTCTGTCCCAATGTCAAAAACAAGCCAAGCACGACAATATCATTTCCATTTTTGTGTACAAAGTGCATTTCAAGTGAGAATTTTTGTCCGTTAAGGCTATGCTCCAAGAACCGATGCATGTGAATGTTGACGAGTGGAAAACAACTTCCGGTGAGATGTGTACTTCCACAAGTACCTGGAGGTGCGCATTCGAGTGCGAAGTTGTTCGGGGTAGCTTTGAATTTTATGATAGCACAACGTGATAGAAAAGGTTGCGGTGCTTGAAACCGTTCCTCTGTTACTGCGGTAGTTATGTAAACATCGATAGGCGATTGTTGTTTGCCACCACACGTATTGTTGCAGTATGAGCAATCTCTGAATTTTGCGAATCAACCAGTATCACAGTTCAACTTGTCCCAGTTTTTCGGCCCGTTTGAGCTGAAAGCCGAGTATTGGAATGTTGCGACTCCTCTCACTTGACCGAAACATGGATCAGGATCTGATACGAAGCAGGTGCCCAACTTGTTTTCTTGAGCAATCGGACACGTTACATGGCTGGCACTGACAAAAACAGTAGATAGGGTGAGAAGAAGGAAGGCGAGCTTCATTGTTTTGGCTACTGAGGAATGGAGGGGTGCCCAGAGAATCGATTGTTCTTTTAAGTTGGATAGATTTACATTCGTGATGAAGAATCATTCTTGTCTCACGATTCAGAACATGACTTGCAATTCTTTTGTTTTATTTTTCGTCTTTCTACTCAAGCCGCAGACTGATATGATGAAATGGGTCTCGAAACTCACTAAGCCACAATACGCCATTGCTGTTGAAGCATAAAAGTCCAATTTCTCAATTTTCTAGCGGAAAGAGTGAAAGCCTCCAATTACAATGACTTAAGTGCAACCGCCGACAATGGTTGGTACGACTAGGAGAGTTCTTTCCGATCTAAATATATTTTTAATTTTTGACGTAGTTTTACTTGTTCTTCCGAAGGTATTCAATTTGCGATTTGTTATTTAATTCCACTGATCGCTGTATTTTTTTGTGAAATCAACAAGGCAAATCTCTTACCAAAAATTGCTTGGACCCAGTCAAATTGCGACTTATTTTGTTCTTACTTTTGTACAAGCTCCCCTCTTCTTGAACGATTCTATCAATAGAAACTAGAATACTCCTACCACCCATGTTTCTACTTCCGGTTCATGACTCAGCGCAGTGGTCTCCAGCCAATCTTTCCCGAGTTCGTGACTCGCGCAATGGTCTCATTTGATTCACATTGGAAGAAAGTATTGAGAAGTAAATGCTCGTGTCATACAAAACAATTTTTTCAGAATTTGATTGATCTCCTTTTTATCATTCTATTCATGCGTTCAAGCTTAAAGAATTTCAGTCAATTTGACTGGAAATAAGTCTTAGCTTTGTTCTTGATCACATTGGATCATGGGGGTGCTTTTTTAATAGCAGTGTTTATCAAAAATTTATTTTACTGCTATATCATTCAATAATACGACACTGCCGTTTATTATTCTAACAGATCACTATCAATTATTTATTGAAAGCACCTATATCAGAACAATCATTTATTGCTCGGTTAATGCACCTTGACATCAAAAATATCTGTTACAAACATCCCAGAGTTGAAAACAAATAGCAATACATGATAGAAGAATGCCAGATCATTGCGAATTTTGGCTTATTCAGGTTTTAATTCGTCATTTGATGTTAGTACTGTTTCCATTCGTCAGTCTAATACAGCTATGGATCGCTGTTATACTGATTTACAAGACTGGCGAACACATTTTAGTTACAGTAAAACTAGAGTAGTGAAAATCGAAATAAGGACAGTCACGATTTATCAGCAAACAGAACTTCATTCACGCTATATTTACCACACTTGAAAACGACAGTGTAATGAATTGAATTAGAGCCTCATTGTTTCTCAAAATAATATCCAGAAATCCTACTATTTTGCTAAGCGGTGAGTAATCCCAGTATCCAATTATTATTGAGAGCATATTCAAGTAATAATTATTTACTATAGATAATTCAAATAATCAGTATTATTATTGGTTCTCATACCAGAGCTCAAACATAAAGAACATCAAATTATTGACAACCAGTCCTTATCAGATGCTACCCCGAATTTAATTACTCATCGAAATTCGTTTGTTAAGTCTTTTGTAACAATCTTTACTCAAATACAGCTAAATATTAATCACACATTTTTATGTGTTCGTAGTACTGTAGAAGGAAGGAATCCGCATAAGGCAGCATAACCAATAATAATTAAGGAATGCCAAAATAATTGTATAACTTCAAGTTATGCCTTTCAAAATCTCTGATTAACTAGCTGCTTTTATTTTTTAGTTCTGACATAAATTAGATGCTTTCTTGTTGAATAAACATTTACAAATTCAGACCGAGTATAATCAAGTGAACGTACTTGTTTTAAATAACATTTTAAGTACAATGGAAATAACGGTTGATTCTGTTATCGGAACATCTCACTTTCATAAAAGATAGTATCAGCATTGAAAAGCTTTTTGCTTCTTACCGCACATATCTAATTCTGTGCGTGTTATCAGAGAATTCTCTG
>JAAUYH010159483.1_pt1 | contig 16604 bp, 10 predicted proteins | sample 7278061 | NCBI WGS metagenome assembly JAAUYH01 (sample SAMN14350203, study PRJNA611818) | marine sediment metagenome | isolation source: surface marine sediment (0.6m) | place: French Polynesia: Moorea | collected 2018-08 | reverse complement strand
TTGTAAAGCTGCCAGCAAGCGATTCTGATTTAAAATTGGTGAAGTGGCTGCTTCGATCCGCGATCGCACGTAACCGGGCCGCAGTCTTTTTAAACCAGTAATTTCGAGCAATTCTATAGTTCCTTCTACCACTTGAACGGTAACCGTATCGTTTTCAATGACTTGAAGGGGAATAAAAGCACCGGAAGTAATGTATCCTTTCTGTGCATATAAATCGGCGATCGCTCTGGGTGCTTCGGTAAGTTCGTTAAAACTTAAAGGACGATTTTGAAAAGGTTGAAGCACTTCGGCTAATTCTTCTCGACTAAAAACCGTGCTACCGACTACTTTAAATTGTTTGACAACGATTTGCCCGGGGATTTCTAAAGGTTGCGGAATTTGCTGCTGTGGTGGCGAAAGAGGCGGTAATAATTGGGGAAGGGGATCTGGTTCAGCTCGAGGGAGTAAAGGGGTTTGCGCCGCAACTGGGAAGATAAAACAGTTGAAAATAGAGCTGTAAACCAGTAATTTAAAAAAGCGATCGAGTATAAGTAACGACATACCGCAGCAAATAGATGAAATTTAAAAAATTGGTAATTATTGCAAGCAACTGGGATGAACTAAAGAATTTTTTGAAGATCTCGAAATCGGATTAGCAGTTAAAACAATTTTGCCATCAGCCCGTTTCACCCAACCTTTAGCTTCAATAAAAGGTACTTTTTTTACTGCAACTTCAGAATCTTTCTTAACAACAACTGGTTTGATTGTTTGAGATTCTAAATTGAGATCGCTGGCTGGAATATCGACCCAATCTAAAAAATTTTCATCATAATTAATTGGGGTTGAAGGAGTTGGCGGTAAACCTCCTTTTCCGGTAACAATCAAAGAACTACCCCGAGCAATTTTACCTCGATCGAGGCGACAAAGATCTTTAGCAACTATTGCAGCAACATCGATCGGGGTTGACTCTAACTGTCTTAAAAGCGAACTGGGGTTAATATTGGCGGTTTCAATATTTATCGTGCCATCAATTCCTAATTCAGAAGAAGCGTTAATAGTTAAAAATTGAGGATAACCAAAGATAGCTCGGGTTGAAAGATCGATATTCCCACCTCTACCTTCAAAAGCATTGGCAATAATTGAATTATTTTCTGGAAAAGCAACAATAAAAGGACTGTTAATCTTTATATTGCCCCCATTTCCCCCCGATCCGGGAGTACCAGCATCAGTTCTGATAATACTGCGATTGCGAAAAGTTAATAAAGTGCCAGTATTGAGGGTAATATTGCCGCTATTTTGATTTTGTTCGGTTCGAGAGGTAATTACACCGCGATCGAGGTTAAGAAAGTTCGATTCGATCGAAATATTCCCAGCTTTCCCCAAACCAAAAGTATTGGCTGAGATCGTCCCTTCATCCTTCAAACTCAATCTATTAGCATTAATAATTATATCGCCACCGTTGCCGATCGCATTTTGATTGACATTGGTAGTAATTTCACTTTCAAAATTAGCAATTTCGAGGGAATTAGCATTAATAATTATATCGCCACCATCTCCCGCTCCAGAAGTTTCTGCCCTAATATCACCGTTTTCAAACAATTTTAAACTATTTGTATTAATATCAATTTTTCCCCCATTTCCCTGTGCTGACGATCCAACATCAATTTCGATATCGCCACCTCTACCTAGCTCAATATTTTGAGCTGCGATAATAATATTTCCCGTATTACCCACCCCAGAAGTTTCTGCTCTTATTTCAGCGCGATCTAATATTTTTAAATTGGCAGTATTAATTGTGATATTTCCTCCTCTTCCCGTAGCGTTTCTACCCACATCAGCATCGATTTGACTTTCGGCAATAATATCTCCGTTAGCAGCTCTAACCACACCACTAACTTCGACTAAATTAGTTGCGGTAATATTAATATTTCCGGCATTGCCTTCTCCTGGCTTGGCGATCGCAGCTGTTTCTGCTTTTATTTCCGCACCGTCTAATATCCTCAAAGTATTAGTATTAATATTAATTGTGCCGCCATTTCCTCGAGTAATTCCCCGATCGTTTCTCCTAGCAACATTGGCTGTAATATCGCTCCGATTATCCCTAAGTTCGACTAAATTGGTTGCGGTGATATTAATATTTCCCCCATTACCTTCGCTTAAAGTTTGCGCTCTGATTTGACCGCCCTTTAATATCTTTAAATCATTAGTATGAATATTAATCGTGCTGCCGTTTCCTGTAGCATTTGAATTAACATCAACTTCTATATCGGCATTTTCACTAACTTCGACTAAATTAGTTGCGGTAATATTAATATTTCCGCCTTGGCCAGGGCCGAAAGTTTCTGCTCGAATTTCTGCCCCATTAGTTACCTTTAAATTATTAGTATGAATATTAATCGTGCCGCCGTTTCCTGTAGCAGTTGAATTAACATCAACTTCTATGTCGGCATTTTTACTAATTTGAATTGAATTAGTTGCGGTGATATTAATATTTCCCCCATTCCCCGCGCCGAAAGTTTCTGCTCGAATTTCTGCCCGATCGGTTACGTTTAAATTATTAGTATGAATATTAATCGTGCCGCCGTTTCCCGTGGCATTTGAATTAACATCAGCTTCTATATCAGTATTAACCCCAGCGATTTCAACGGTATTTGCATTAATATTAATACTTCCAGCATTGCCCGGGCCGAAAGTTTCTGCTTGAATATCCCCGGCATTGAATACTCTTAAAATAGCCGCATCGATCTCAATTTTGCCACCCTTTCCAGTTGCTTGAGATTCTACGAGAGCTTGTATGTCAGTTCCAGTTCCACTGATTTCAACTGTATTTGCTGCGATCGCAATTCCAAATCCATTGAGATTGCCTGATGTATTTGCGCTAATTTTTGCTCGGTTAGTTATTACTATATTGCCAAAACTATTAACTTCTAAATTGTTAATCAGCTTATTATTTAAATCTAGATTTACTTTTCCCGAATTTACTGCTGCTAAAAATATTTGTCCGTTCGGAGCTGATATTCTGCCTCCATCTACTAAAATATCTCCACCTAATAATCCTATAGTTTGTTGCGATTGTACTGCTAAATCACCTTGAATTATTATTTGACTTTGTTGGGCTAAACTATTAAAAAATAAAGCACTGGGATTAACATTAAGTAAGTTACTGCTTGCTGGCGCGATCGCGCTAAAACTTCCGCTATTTCCTAACTCTATTGCTGCGGCCGTGCTGCCGATAAACGACCCATTTAAATCTATTCTTGCCTCCGAGCCGAATAAGATTCCGTTCGGATTAATTAAGTATAAATTTGCGTTTCCTACAACGCCTAAAGTCCCGAAAATCTGAGACTGATTCGCCCCCGTCACTCGAGTTAAAATATTACTAACTCCAGTAGGATTAGCAAAGTAAACTGCTCGATCGTTACCGACATTAAATTCTTGAAAGCTATGAAAAAGATTGCTATCTTTTCTCAAACCTCCTTCGATTAAATCCCGATTGAAACCGTTATTAACTACTTGAGAATTATCATTATTTAAAGTAGTATCTGGGATTAATTGAGCTTTAACTTTAACCGATAATAATCCTAATAAAATAGTTACAAATATTTCCGCAGTCGATAATTTGTTTATCATAATTTATTTTTTAGGTATAGCTTAAAATATTATCTTAATTTTAAGTCTCCAATTATTATTTTTATAAAACTTAAATCGATCTCAATTAAGAGTTTTTGAGCTATTTTAAAATTTGAGAATAAATATAATCTTAATATCTTACTACTTAGCTATTGAGTGCAACTTGGATGGACTAAACTAGAATTATTTACCGCGCCTGAAATTGGATTAGCCGTCAAAACAATTTTGCCGTCAGCTCGTTTTACCCAACCTTTAGCCTCAATAAAAACTTCTTTTTGAGGTAAATTAGATTCTTTTTGAATTGCAGTTTCCTCTAACTTTGCACCGCTTAAATGATTATTTTCGCTGTTAATATCGACCCAATCTAAAAGATTTTGATAGGAATTAATTGGCGTTGAAGGATTTGGCGGCAAGCCACCTTTACCAGTAACAATAAAAGAACTTCCGCCAGCAATTTTACCATCTTCAAGCCGACAAATATCCCTAGCAACGATCGCCGCAGCATCGATCGGAGTTGATTCTAATTGTCTTAAAATCGAACCGGGGTTAATATCGGCAGTTTCAAGATTTATCGTGCCATCAATTCCTAATTCTCCGCCTCCACCGTTAGCATCAAGAATGAGAAATTGAGGATAACCAAAAATAGCACGACTTGAAATTGTAATATCTCCTCCTGCTGCGATCGGCGCGCTGGTAACAATTCCATTATTTCGGGGGAAAGCAATGATAAAAGGACTGTTAATATTTATATTCCCTGGCGATCCTGATGCTGGTTGTGTTACTCTACTGTCCGCATCCCGTGCATTAGCCCTAATTTCACTGCCATTTCTTAAGGTCAATAAACTACCAATATTGAGATTAATATTACCACCATTTCGATCTGCCGCAGTTCTAGCACCAATGAAACCGTTATCTAAATTGACGAAATTGGCGGTTACGTTTATCGTCCCAACTTGACCTTGACCGAAGTTTTCAGTCGCAATTTCGCTTCTCGGTCTGATAGCATCAGGGGCATTGTTAATATTTAAAATATCGGTAGTAATATTGATATCTCCGCTGTTTCCTGTTATGGGATCGATTGCTCCGGTATTGGTGCGATCGAGGGTAGTCAGGTTGCCAATATCAGATTCTATACCCCCACCGGAAATAAGTTCGGTGAGTCTAGTAAAAATATCGAGACTTCCAGAATTTCCCGCTCCTCTAGTATCTAATTGAATATCTCCTTCATTTGATATTCTTAAAGTGTCGGTATCGATTAAAATATTGCCACCATTTCCACTAGCACCTTGGCTGATAGTAGCTCTGATATCGCTATTTGTGCCAGTTATTTCAACTAGGTTATTTGCTTGAATATATATGCTGTAATCTAGGGGATTATTGGGATCTCTTGTAGTTCGATTTGGATCTCTTGCATTTCCTGCTCCTTGAGTTCTAACTTGAATATCCGCTTCATTCGATACTCTTAAAGTATTGGTATGAATGATAATTTTGCCACCCCTTCCCGTCCCATTAATATCTGCACTTATATCGCTACTAGGATCTCTTACTTCGATTAGATTGGATTTAATATTTATTGTGCCGCCATTTCCTGTCCCCGAAGTTTCAGCTTCAATATCTGCTCCCTCTGCAACTAGCAAACTATTGGTATTGATATTTATTGTGCCGCCATTGCCAACTCCCGAAGTTTGAGCTTGAATATCTGCTCGATTTGCCACTAGCAAACTATTGCTACTAATATTTATTGTGCCGCCATTTCCTGTAGCAGTTGAATTGACATCGGCTTCTATCTCACTCGTCGATCTATTGATGTTTCCATTAGCTAATCTTCTTTCTCCAAAACCACTAACTTCAACTAAATTATTAGCTCTGACATTAACATTACCTCCATTTCCTTGTCCTCTAGTATTAGCTCTAATTCGACCGGCATTTAATATTCTTAAATTATCAGTATTGATATTAATATTGCCGCCATTTCCTGTCGCTTGTCTTGCTGTAACATCGGCAGTTATCTGACTTCGATCTATTTGTGGATTTATATTATTCGGTTCATTAAATATAATAAAACCGCTAACTTCAATATTTCTCGCATCGATATTTATATTTCCGCCATTTCCCGCTCCAGAAGTATTTACAGATATTCTACTGCCTCCATTTACTAATAAATTATTAGCTGCAATATCGATTCCTTTTCCTGGCAGATCGACCGTATCGGCTCTGACTCGAGCTTCTCTAATTATTTGAATATCCCCAAAATTATTAACGCCAGAATAATTGACTGTATTATTATTAATATCTAAATTTGCCGTTCCAGAATTTATTGCTCCTAAAAATATTTGTCCGCTAGAAGCTTGTATTCTGCCTCCATCTACTAAAATATTGCCCCCAAATAAGCCAAGAGTTTGCCCGGTTTTGACTTCTAAATTTCCTCGCACTGTGATTTGCTCTCGAGCTAAAGCATTAAAAAAGAAAGCACTGGGATTAACATCAAGTAAATTACTATTAATCGGATCGATCGCGCTAAAACTGCCGCTATTCCCTAACTTTATTTCCGATGCGGTACTGCCAATAAAAGCCCCATTTAAATCTAATCTTGCCTCGGGACCGAATAATATTCCATTGGGATTAATAAAATATAAATTGGCATTTCCTAACACTCCCAAAGTGCCGAAAATATTAGAAGGATTAGCTCCGGTTACTCGAGTTAAAATATTTTGAATACCAACAGGATTGGCAAAATAAACGGAGTTACCTACGCCAACATTAAATTGTTGAAAACTATGAAATAAATTATTTCCTCTAGTTACACCATCTTCAATTAAATCGCTATTTAAACCGTTGATGTTAACGTTATTAGTTACTCGAGAATTTTGATTGCCTAAAGTATTATCTGGGATTAATTGCGCTCTTGCGCTGAAGGGAAATAACCCCAATGCGACGGTGATAAAAGTTGCAGCAAAAGCTAACTGTTTCATAGCAATATTTTAGCCATTTTTAACTAAAATACAACATTGAGGATTTTATTTTTATGTATTTTGCAAAACTTAGTAATAGTTGGAGTCAAGTATTGCGCCCTCGCCCGAACAAAATTATATTTTTGTAACGATGTCGGGCAGATTTAAATCTATTTAAACTTGGAATCGGCTTTATTTTAGCTAATTACTCGCTTTCTTGTGCTTGCGAGAGAAAATTACTAAACCAACAGCTAAACCAGTTCCTAAAAACATCGAATAAACAGCTTCTAAGACTGCATTATTTGATTCTCTGAGGAAAAAATTGCCCTCACTCAACTCGACTTCAGTTAAATCGATACGATTGAGTTTGACAGATTCTAATTTGATTTTGGTGAGTTTTGCCTTAGTAAAGCTATTGTTGTTGAGGCTAGTATTTGTTACTGTAGCTTCGCTGAAGTTGGCGCGGTCGAATTGAGAATTAATTGCGACAACATTATTCAATTTACTAGATTCAAAATTAGCAGCTCGAGCGTCGGTATTGTTTAGTTTAATTCCATTTATATTTGCTTGTAACAAATTCGCATTTAATAAGATAGCTCCGGTAAAATCAGCGTTTTTTATTTGCGATCGCGATAAATTACTTTCTGTTAAATTAGCAAAGCTTAAATTAGTATTAGTTAAATTGACTTTTTCGAGATTTACCCCTATCAATATTGCTCCAGTTAAATTAGCTCGAGTCAGGTTTGCTCCACTTAAATCTTTTCCTCGAAGATCTGCTTCGCTTAGATCGCACCCTACTAAATTAGCTGATGGAGCAACTTTTGCTATGCATTTTTCATCTGCAGCATAAGCATTAGATCCTAAAAAAATAGCAGCGATCGCGCTTGCTGAAACTATTATTTTTTTAAGAGTAATTTTCATAGGTGCAACCCCGCAATACGATTTAAAATAGTTACGCCAAATTCCTTCTAATAAATAAATCAAGGTTCTCTGAGTTGACAGAAGAAACCTTGATAATGAAACTCTAGGAGACTTAGTTTATTAAAATTTGTTTGGTTTATTTGTTATGTATTTATTATTAACTATTTTTCTAAAAATTGCACCGATCGAGATCGGTATTTTCACTGATTTTTCGCACAAATACGGAGAAATATCAAAAAATAGTTAACTTACTTCTCAGTATATACTCTAACTTGTAAGATTTTTTTCAACAAGTTTAGTCTTTTGCGATCGTTAAGTTTTTATTTCGAGGGATTACTATTGTTTTGTAATCTTTTCTCACATTGTAGATAATTATTTGTCTCTGAAAATAATTCAAGGAATTTCGTAAAATTTTGTAAGAATAATACATAAGTAGTAATACGAAATTCCGCTTCAGCTAGAATTGTAGTTCATCTAGCATCAACTAATCGATCTGATTCTGGTTTCTTTTCTCGATTGCAGTTGCGAATAATTAGAACCGAACAAGATGCGTGATGAGTTACATAATTACTAACGCTACCTAAGAATAACTCTTTAAGGCCCGAAAGTCCGCGATTGCCGATCGCGATTAAATCAACTGTCAATTCTTTAGCTTGTTTGCAAATAACATTACCTGGATCGCCAAATATTTGGACAGTTTTCGCCTCAACACCAGATTCTGCTGCTTTTTCTTTCATAGCTTCGAGAGCTAGGAAGTTTTTTTCTTGAAGAGCTTGCCATTGTTTTTGATTTTCTTCGAGAATTTTTTGATACACTTCTGGAACGATGGGATATTCGATCGAATATAAGGCTGGATTTACTCGATCTTCTCGATCTGGAGGCAAAACATTTAATAAGATTAAAGTAGCTCCAGTTGATTTTGCCAAAGTTAGAGCGCGATCGAAGATAGTATCAGTTATGTCTGAGAAATCTAATGCTACTAAAATTTTTTGCCACATCATATAAATTCCCCGCGATCTTGAAAATTTTTGTTAAATAATTGTTTTGAAACTGGATCGATATTCGTTTGTTTTGAAGGTTGTTTTTGTTTGAGTTGGGATCGATAATATTTACCTCTAATATCAGCATAGATCTTTGCAGCAGAAGGAATGATTAAAAAAAATTAAAAAAATATTAAATGAAGAAAAAAAGCTCGTGTTGCGATCGATAATTTTCTTTCTGAACAAATGATGAGCTGGCGTTCTTTTTACTAATTGATTCAGCCAGCCTTGAATTACACCAACTTAATTAGTATTTTTATTTATAATACATTTAGCATCGAGTACATATACTCCTTTATCCTCTAATATTTGGCAATCGTTTTTCTTTTGCAACACAATTGGCTCGATACCAATTTCTAATTGGTTTTCTGCCGCTCTGGTAGTAGGATTGTATTGTTGTAACCATTTATTATTACTGAGATATTCCGGTGTAAAACTAGCAGATTCTAACATCCAAAAATTTATTTTATAGCGATCGATAAAAGTTTCAACTGTTTTAAGATTATCTGTATATTGAGCCTCTATTAAGTCAATAGTTCTCTGACGAAATCGATTGTAATATCCCAGATGAAAAGAAATGCCGTATTCTCTTGCAACTAAAATAGATCGATAACTGAAACTAGGAATTAAACTAGCTTCTTCTGCCAAAGATGCGATCGTAATATTTTTAGGTTGTTTGGCAAAAAATTGATATATTTGGGGGCGATCGCCCCGCACATATACGGGAAGCGGAAAGGGATTTACTAATAGAGGATAGTAAAAAACAATGCAAATTACAGCGATCGAAATTGTCGCTTTTGCTAATATTTTTTTAAATCTAGATCGCTGGTGAAGCGACCATTGCCAAAGCTTTTCGATCGTTAAACTAATAACGATTCCTGCGGCGATCGCTAAAACTATTTTTAAAGTATGGTCGTTGTATCTGCCAGGAAAATGTAATTTAAATAAAAATAAATGAGCGGCTAAATACATCAGCCAAGATGCAAACAGTATTTCTCTTAAAATCGAGCTTTTTTTAGTTATTACTTCGGCTAAATTGAAAGAAGAATTGTATTTTAAAATAATCGGCAAAAAGATCCCGAAAGCAATTAAAATACTTCTAAAAACATGGATCGGAAATAAGCCGCTATTTTCGGCAAAGACCCAATAAACAAATAGATTATCTACAAAGAATTTTAAACGGCCGCGATCGCCAAAAACTGGCAATTCTTTAGCTTGCTCTAAAGTTGCTACCGGATCGAACTGACTCCCCGAAGCAGTTGTAATTAAATAAATTAGAATAGCAAAGATAATAACGCCACATCCAAAATAGAAAAATCGATAATCTTTTTGATTTTTAGAAATTAAAAAGCGGTTGTTTTCAATTTTAAACAGTCTGACTAATAAAATAGCCCCGCAAATAAATAAATATTGAGGATAAAAAATCCCAATTAAGAAAATAGAAATTAAGCATAGAATCAAATTTTCTTGCAGCAAATAATATAAAAAAGTAATAAAAAATGGATATAAAAAAGCTCGTGGAGTCGCTGAAGAGAGATCGTCTTTGACTAAAACAGCTTGAGCGAATAATAAAGTTGCTAAAAATGCCGATGCGGGAATGGGAAAAATTTCTAAAAACAAATAATAAAAATAAATCGCCGAACTTACCATTAAAAATGGGGGAATTAACTTGTTTAATAAAAAAGGATCGACCCCAAAAAAAGCCGGAAGTTTATATAGCAAAGTGTAGCCGATTGGAGCGCGAGATTGAAAATAATCAGCAATTAGATCGTTAGGAAATAAATCAGCATCGAGAAAACGCATCATCCAAAATACGTGTTGTCTGGCATCATCTTGAACGATATAATCGCTAGCAAATGCCATCTTCAACATCAAAATACTATAGAAAATAGTAAAAAAAAGACTGGCAAATAACCAGAATTTAGAGCGATAAAATATTTTAAAATTACGAGCCATTCTGCGATTTAATCTAAATTTCCAGCAAGAGATAATTTACCAGCTCTCTGATAAAGCATAAGTGGATCGATAACTATCACCCGCGATAGTTGAGCCATTTATCTCAAAATATATCTAAAGAATAATTTAAATTTTCAAAAGAAATCTTAATCGGTAACAGAGCAAAATAATGCCCGAAAAAATATTTTCAGGGAGCAAGGGGATTTTTGGCTTGAATTTGAGTCAATAAAACAATAAAGTTAATACGAGAGCCTCATAGTAGCCGTGAAACTACCAGAATAGTTTCGCACCGGCGAAGCCGGATCTCTTCGAGATCGCCCCGATTCTGTAAAAAGTTCTTGTGGGGAAAGCCGGAAATCTGATTATATAGTAATGATTCGCAAAATACATAGATATCGGATTTTTAAAAACTTCCCTTTCCTCATGAATATACGCAATATAAAAACAACCCCCTTTACAGACCAAAAACCGGGCACATCTGGACTGCGAAAATCAGTTACAGTATTCCAAAAACCCCATTATTTAGAAAACTTCGTCCAATCAATCTTCGATAGTTTAGAAGGTTATCAAGGTGAGACATTTGTAGTTGGTGGAGACGGCCGCTACTACAACCGTCAAGCGATTCAAATTATCCTGAAAATGGCCGCAGCAAACGGTGTCGGCAAAATTCTCGTCGGTAGCGAAGGCATTCTTTCCACTCCAGCAGCCTCCTGTATTATCCGCAAAGAAGGAGCTTTTGGCGGCATTATTTTATCAGCCAGTCACAACCCTGGAGGCCCCGAAGGAGATTTCGGAATTAAATATAATATTGGCAATGGCGGCCCCGCACCGGAAAAAGTAACCTCGGCAATTTTTGAACAAACCAAAGTTATCGATACTTATAAAATACTTGAAGCCGCAGATATCAACATCGATCGCCCCGGATCTTTTAAATTAGGAGATATGAGCGTTGAAGTTATCGATTCGGTAGAATCCTATTTAGAATTAATGGATTCCCTATTCGACTTCGATCGCATTAAAGAATTTATTGCTTCTGGAAGTTTCGAGATGTGCATCGACTCCCTCCACGCTGTCACCGGCCCCTATGCCCGTGCTATCTTTGAAAAACGTCTGGGGGCAAAAGAAGGTACTGTGAAAAACGGCACGCCTTTAGAAGACTTTGGCGGCGGACATCCAGATCCTAACCTAGTTTATGCTAAAGACTTGGTCGAAATTATGTTCTCCGAAAACGCGCCTAATTTTGGTGCAGCTTCCGACGGCGATGGCGATCGCAATATGATTTTAGGTAATAACTTTTTTGTTACTCCCAGCGACTCTTTAGCCGTAATTACAGCTAATGCTAAATTAGTTCCAGGATATAAGGATGGTTTGGCCGGAGTAGCGCGATCGATGCCCACTTCTGCTGCAGTAGATAAGGTAGCGGCTAAATTAGGCATAGACTGTTACGAAACGCCTACCGGTTGGAAATTCTTCGGTAACTTGTTAGATGCGAACAAAGCAACCCTTTGCGGTGAAGAAAGTTTCGGCACCGGCTCTAACCACATTCGCGAAAAAGATGGTTTGTGGGCCGTACTGTTCTGGTTAAATATACTAGCAGTTCGCCAAGAATCCGTAGAAGATATCGTTAAGCAACACTGGCAAACCTACGGACGTAATTTCTACTCCCGTCACGACTACGAAGAAGTAGATAAAGATCCCGCTAACCAATTGATGGACAGGTTGCGATCGATGGTAGGGGAGATGAAAGGCAAAGAATACGGTAACTATACCGTCGAATATGCCGACGACTTCAGTTACACCGATCCGGTAGATGGTAGTGTCAGTTCCAAACAAGGCATCAGAATCGGTTTTACTGACGGTTCTCGCATTGTTTTCCGCCTTTCCGGTACGGGAACTAAAGGGGCTACTTTGCGCCTTTATTTGGAGAGTTACGAACCAGATGCCAGCAAGCACGATCGCGATACCCAAGAAGCACTCTCGGATCTGATTGCTTTAGCTGAAGAAATTGCCCAAATTAAAAAATTCACCGATCGCGACGCACCCACTGTAATTACTTAGTAATTAACCCAATCCGCCACTAGATTATAGTGGCGGGATATGCTCACAATCTTGCGAGAATAACCATTCCTGCTGGAGGTAAATCGATTCTGACAGTAGCGCGATCGCCACGATCGACAATCTCAACAGTTTCATTATTAGGGGGTCTGCGTAATTGATTGTCAGTCCAATCACTTTTGTAAAGAAAAGTCATTTTTTTCCCTACCGGATTTAGAGATCCGTCTACAGTTACATCTGCACCCCTACCTTCAAGCGCGTTGGTATTGATAGCGACGATAACCTCTCGATCGAACAAAATGCGAGACCAAGCGACTAATTCTTGTTTGGGTGGAAAACTAAAGGGTCTATTTAAAAAAGATGTTTCCCGCAAATACTGACGACCGCGACGCAGGGTTTTACCAATGTCGTCTTTTCTGTTACGAATGTTAGCAATGGCCGCAATTTTGATATAACTGGGATGGTCGCGATCGAAGAAATGACAGTTTTTAGTTTCAAAAGCACCGAAAGTTCCCCCAAACATTGATTCTCGAATGTAGCGATCGTCATTTTCGTCAGTAAAATCAGGTTTTTGACCGTCGAATGCTTGTTCGGTACCGTAATAAATACAAGGTATGCCTAAAGTAGTTAGCTGCACTCCCACAGCATGAGCAACTTGTTCGTATCGATCGTCGATATTATTATCGGCCGAAAAACGTTTCTTTTCCCGTCCAACCATATCGTGGTCATCTAAAATAGAAACGTGATAGCGTCCTGTTTCGCGATGACTTCCTAGAGCATCATGACCGTAAAACTGCTCGAAAAATTCTTGTGGTGTTCTGAATCCTTTGACAGTTTCTGCTAACTTTTTCGGCGGTTCGCCAATATCTAAAGCAGCATCGATGTTGCGACCGAATATTTCTAAATAGTCGCGAGCCAGATCCGCACCACCAGTTACTTCTCCTAAGAGCAGAAAATTTTCTTTACCAATTGACTCGGCATATTCGTGAATTGCACCGCAGAAGTCGCGAGAAGCTTCCCAAGGGACGTGTTTGACCGTATCGATCCTAAATCCGTCGCAATCGGTTAAAGCAATCCAGTATTGATATACTTTGATTACCGCACTTAAAACATCACTTCGATTCAGATTGAGGTCTTTAAGATCGAAAAAGTCACCGCGTCGAAATTCATTATCTGGATGAAGCGGATCTTCCCAATCATAAGGATCCCATCTGTTGTCACTAATTTGACCCGCTCTAGTGTACCATTCTAAGTTTTGAAACTCTTCGGGCCAAACACCATCTTCTAGATTAGAAATGTTGGGAATGCTATTGCCGGTACTAGATCGCCAACCACCAAATGGATGAGGAGGAGAAAATCGATACGGAGCAGTAGTTTCGGCTTTTCCATTGACGTTATAAAACCAATTATTTCCCGTATGGTTGTAGATAATATCTAAAAGAACGTACATCCCGCGATCGTGAGCAGCATCGACTAAGTCTCTTAATTCTTGACGAGTACCAAAACGGGGATCGATTTCTAAAAAATTTTGAATTCCATAACCATGATATGTTTCTAAATCTGCTCTTTGTTTCCACATTGGCGCGATCCAAAGAGTAGTAACTCCTAGACTTTGTAAATAGTCTAATTTACTCTTAATTCCCTTAATCTTTCCGCCTTGAAACTTCTTTCCTCCTACCAACCATTCTCCTCGATTGTTAGTTTTAAATTGGTCTGGATTGGTGCGATCGAATTGAGGTTTACTAGATTCTTTCCCATCACTAAAGCGATCTGGTAAGAGAAAATACAGAACCTGATCTCTCCAAGTTGTCGGGCTTTTTTGTACTCTGCCGCGCGGTTCTAAATTTGCTTCAGAAAGTTTTTGAGGTGCGTCTGTTTCGATCGAAGTCATAATTTTTACTGAGTATTAAAAAGTAAATCCGTTTATAGTCGAGTTTGTTTTTAGTTGCAATCCAAAATGTTTAATTCATTTTGTTTCTTTATTTGGATCTATGTAACTTAATTCGGACTTATTTACAATTTTTGTGCAAGAAATAGGTTCTCTTAATATTTCTTAATTAACGATCGGCTTATTATTAGTAGCCAACAACAATAATAAGTTTTAATTTGTTTGTTTGAATCGACGATCTCTTTTTAAAAGATCGCTCCTAACTCTTTAAAAGAGTTGACCGACCACCATTAAGTAGAATTTCTTCAGCCAAAATAGAAGAATCGTCGCTTACCATCGCGAAAAGAACTACTTTAGCAATTGCTTCTGGCTTGCTAAAACGACCGATCGGCGCGCGTTTGAGAACGGCTTCAGCTACTTCGGGAGGAAGTTCCATTTTCGACCAAATAGGTCTTTCGATCGGGCCAGGAGCAACCCCATTAACCCTAATTTTACGAGGAAGCAATTCTAAACTAAAGGATCGAGCTAGCGATCGCACTGCGGCTTTTGATGCTGAGTAAATCGCTTCTCCTACCAAAGCAGTTTGCGCTAATGTTGTTGTATTTAAAATAATGCTGCTACCTTCTTTGATTACGGGTTCGAGTGTTTGTACCGTGAAGAATATAGTTAATCGCTAGGTAATTTACAAAACTTTTTTTGCCTCTTGCCTCTTGTCTCTTGCCTTCTGCAAACGAAAATTGTAATTAATAGAGCGAATAACTATACTCCTTTAACGTTAATTCCGATTTCGCGATCGAACCCTTCTTCTGTTACTTCCCGAAATTCAGCGCGCTGTGCTACTCCTGCATTAACAAAAAGAATATCGAGTTCGCCAAATTCTTGTTTAACTCGCTCTGCTAATGCGATAAAATCGGATACCGATTGAGCGTCAGCTCGAAGTGCGATCGCACAATTTTTAATAATTATGTCGATTCTGGCTCGGGCCAAAGAGATATAAACTCAGACATTGGCTGCTCTGACGAGTTATTAAAAATCAGTCCCCAAACTGATTTTAGCAGCACAAACATATGTTATTTGACTAAAGTAATTTTGACGGCTAAACTATACTATACAATATTCTGACAAAGTGCTAATAATTAGAAATCAGCAATGCGATCGTAAATTTCTAATACTTTTTTTTCCCCAGGTTTTCCAGGTTGAGAGATAGAATGTTCCATTTCAATTAATCCTGTATATCCTTTCGATCGAACGTATTTCAAAATGGCTTCGTAATTCATTTCGCCGCTAGTTGGTTCGGTTCTTTTCGGCGCGTCGGCAATTTGAAAAATAGCAATCTCATCCCAAACGCGCTCGATATTTTCGATAATATTTCCTCCTTCCATTTGTGTTTGAAAAGTATCGAAAATCAATTTAACTGCCGGACTATTTACTGCTTTTACAATTAAATAAGCATGAGTAATCTTATTTAAAAAAGTGCCGTGCCAGATTTTTCCGGTAATAGCTTCTATTCCTAAAACGATTCCGGCCGACTCTGCTAGTTCGGCGCAATATTTGAGATTTTCAATGAAGTTTACTGTCTGATAATCTCTTTCTAAACTAGGATCTGAAGGGCCGGAAATATTAGTAACGTATTTTCCATTTACTCGTTTGGCTACTTCAATAGTTTCGCGAAGTTGTTCTAGTAAAGCCTCTCTAGCTTCAGTTGAGTCGCTAGTAAAAGTAGGGCGATCGAAGATTAAATTATTTACAAAACAGCCCATTTCTAGATCGTGTTTTGCTAATTCTTGACCGATCTTTTCTTGGATTTCAACCGGACGCATTTTGAGAAAATTATCTTCAATTCCGGCAAAACCGCGATCGGCAATAAATTTAATTTGGTCGACCGGATCTTTTCCGGCATGATAAGGAAACATAACATCATCTGGTGAATTTAATCCAATGTGAGGTGCGAATTTCATTGTTATTTTAGCTCCAATTTACTGATATTTAAACTTCTTGAAGTTCATTTAGCATTGTCATCTCTTCAGAAGTAAGAGAAATAGCAGCAGCTGTGATATTTTCTTCTAAATGACTAATAGTAGTAGTCCCCGGAATTAAGATAATATTCGGCGCGTAATGCAGCAACCAAGCTCAAGCAATTTGATTTGGTTTTACGCCTTTTTTGTTAGCAATATCTGCTAATAT
>JAAUYH010169022.1_pt1 | contig 16610 bp, 14 predicted proteins | sample 7278061 | NCBI WGS metagenome assembly JAAUYH01 (sample SAMN14350203, study PRJNA611818) | marine sediment metagenome | isolation source: surface marine sediment (0.6m) | place: French Polynesia: Moorea | collected 2018-08 | reverse complement strand
TAATTAGAGGGAATTTTCAACCTTATGCAATCGATATCCCAAACCATGGACAGTTTCAATAAAATCTCCTGAAGCACCCACTTTTTTTAACTTTTGACGTAAGCTCCTGATGTGTACTTTCACCGTATCTTCATCGGGAGGAGCTTCTAATGACCAAATACTGTCAATGATTACAGAGCGACTGAGGACTCGTCTACCATTTCTTAACAATAATTCCAAAATACTATATTCTTTAGGAGTTAAATGTAGTGGTTGCAAACCATAACTCACTTCATAGGTACTAGGGTTAAACTGCAACTCGCCCCATGCTAAAATTGGTGGTGCAGAGGTACTTCCTCGTCTTAATAAAGCCCGAATACGGGCAAATAACTCGCCTAAATCGACTGGTTTAACAATATAGTCATCTGCTCCTGCATCTAAGCCTGTAATTTTATCGCTAATAGTATCCAGGGCAGTAATCATGAGAATAGGCATTTGATGTCCATGCGATCGCAATTTTTGGCACAGTTCAATGCCATTAAGATCGGGAAGCATCACATCTAGCAGAATTAAATCGTAATCTAAAGTTTTAATGTAATCTAATGCCGACTCCCCATCATTTGCCACATCAACTACATATCTTTGGTCAGTAATAGCCTCTGCCAAAGTTTCTGCTAAATTAAAATCATCTTCAACTAATAGAATTCGCATTCCTAAAGCTTGTTATCACGAAATACCACTAGATTCCGCAGTCTAAAACCAAAATATCTTCAATCAATCATGATCTAACTTACAAGAAAAAGCGATCGAGTTTGACTTAGTGACAAAAATATTTACTAGTTAATTCAGGAATCTGAGAGAAAACTTTCCGATTTCTTTACTCTTTCCTCACTATTTTACTTACTGTTTGTTTGTTACTGTTTTAAAGTGGTAGAGCTTAATAGGTTACAGCTCTGGATTCTGAAGCAGTATTAGGGATTAAAGGTTTTGTTTGTCCTGAAATTGTCTTTGTTTGCTTTAATACTGCCAAAAATCACCAATTTTAAGAAAAATTAATAATATGGCGATTCCTTTACTAGAATATTCCCCTTCCAGTCAAAACCAACGAGTTTTCAATTACGAAGTTCCTGGTGATGAACAGTCTTGGATTTACAGTACGGAAAATCTTCTCTCTAATTCCGAGATACAGAATTTGATTTGGGCAGCATATCGACAAATATTTAACGAACAGCAGATTATAGCTAGTAATCGCGAACAAGCCTTAGAATCTCAATTGCGTAACGGTCAGATTACCGTACGTGAATTTATTCGCGGTTTATTACTTTCAGATACCTTTAGAAGGCGTAACTACGAACCAAACAGTAATTATCGCTTTGCCGAAATGTGTGTCCAGAGAGTTTTAGGGCGCAATGTCTATAGCGATCGCGAAAAACTGGCTTGGTCAATTGTGATTGCCACTAAAGGTTTAGCAGGATTTATTGACGATTTATTAAATAGTGAAGAATATCTCGCTAACTTCGGTGATGATATTGTTCCCTATCAAAGAAGACGTATTTTACCCCAACGTACTGAGGGAGAGTCTCCTTTTGCTAGAATGCCACGCTATGGAGCAGATTATCGTTCTAAATTAGAAGCAATGGGCTATTTTGCCCACAAAGAAGGAGATTATGGTCAGCCTTACTACCCACCACAACAAGTGTTATTGGTGGCAAAAATATTAACTTTTGCTGGTGCGGGTTTATTGGGCTTATTAACCTTAGCAGTATCTTTAGCTGCTTGGGGCTTAATTTCTCTCTAACAACTTTTAGCTAATACTGAACTTGATTCCTCCCCAGGACTGTACGTGATGAAGCAGTCCTGTTTTTTTCTCTTGCTAGCAAAATTGACTTTAGCTAAGTATAAATTTTGGCAATATCAGCTAAAGTATTGACTTTAAACCCATTACCCACTGCTGCCATTTTCCATTCATCTTTATGACGATAAACTTCAGCTAACACCATTCCTGTCATATTGACATATTCTGCACCAGATAAATTGTAGCTAGCTAGCTCTTTGTTAGTATTGCGGTCTACTAAACGCACGAAAGCATTTTCTACCATGCCAAAATGTTGCTTTCGTTCAGCACATTTGTAAATGTTAATGGCAAATACCAAGTGAACGATATCTGGAGGAATTAAGGGTAAGTCGATGTTAATTACTTCATCGTCACCTTCTCCCGCACCAGTCAAATTATCTCCCTGATGGACGATCGCGTTAGAACTATGACGCAAATTACCATAGTAGATAATATTTTTGACATCGGTTAATTTTTTGTCTTCATTTAAACAGATTACCGAAGAATCTAAGTCAAAGTCTTTACCTCCACTAAAGCCACTAAAAAAACCGCCACCAGTTTTAGTCGCTACATCCCAACCAAGCCCACACATTAATTGTTTTAATCCAGGTGCTTCCTTGGTCAGAGAAATACGTTGTCCTTTTTTGAGAGAAATTGCCATAAAAAATCTTTTTTAATGCTGCTGTACAAAGGAAGAATTAGCTCTACTTAACTAACAAATTTCAGTCAATGGTTGTGTTGTTAGTTATCAATTGCTCAATACTAACAACTAACAACTAACCACTGTACAGACGCGAAATTTCGCGTCTGTACCCACTAACCACTAACCACTAACCACTAACCAAAGGTTAAAATAACCCTACTTCTGATAACGTTCAACTAAAGCAGGTAAACCGCCTGCATAGCCAGCACCCACCGCATTCATGCGCCATTCACCATCTTTACGGTATAGTTCAGCCATAATAATGGCAGTTTCGATGGAAAAGTCTTCAGTTAAATCGTAACGAATAATTTCTTCTTCGTTCTCGCAGTTAACAATCCGTACAAAAGCATTCTGTACCTGACCAAAATTTTGTTGGCGTTGTTCGGCTTCGTGAATAGTTACCGCGATCGCCATTTTATTGACCTCAGCAGGCACTGTGCTCAGATTAACGTCAATAATTTCATCATCTCCTTCTCCTGCACCAGTACGATTATCTCCTCTTTGGACGATCGAGTGGTCTGGATCGGGACTTTTAGGATTATTGTAAAAAATAAAGTGCTGGTCGGAAATTAATTTTTCACTACTATCGAGCAAGAAAATTGAGGCATCGATATCAAAATCTCCACCAGTATCAGTGGGATTGACATCCCATCCCAAGCCAACAAATATTTGTACTAAGCCTGGTGCTACTTTTTCTAGAGAGATTCTTTGTCCTTTGCTTAAATTAATCGTCATTATTAACTTTGTTGTTCTCAATCACTAAAGCTATCATCGACTCCACTCTATAAAATATTCTCTAGGGATAACAACAATATACTGAACTTCTTAATTATGTTTTTAACTTAAATTATGTGCTACACGAACGCCTATTTTTAGATTATATTAATTTTACTCTGTACAAAATTGACACAAAATCTTATTCAAAGTTTTAATATTAAGGCTTTGAATTTTGGTAACATATTTTTTGATAAATGTTCAATATCGACAAATTTTAAACAGATATTAACGAGGAGTTTTTATGAACTTAACTAAATTAATCACTACTATTCTGACTCTTAGTCTGACTTTATCTGCTGGTACAGCTTTGAGCCAAGAGAAACCAAAAACTATTAAGGAAAATTTAGAACAAGCCGAACAAAATATAGATAGTGTCGGCAAAAATCTCAAAGATGCAGGCAAAGCAGCAGAGGAAGGTTTAGCCAATACTGCTGAAGCGGCAGAACAAGGATTAGAAAATACCGTTGAAGCAGCAGAAGAAAGTTTGGCAAATGCTACTGAGGCAATGGAAACTAAATCTAACTGGGGATGGTTAGGGTTACTAGGATTATTAGGCTTATTCGGCTTACTGGGCAAAAACAAAAAAACTACCGTAGTTGAAGAAGATAATAACGTAGAATCTGTCCAATCTTAAGTATTAGATGTACTATTCCTCTTTTGATATTGGCTAATTAATCAGGTAAATAGACGTAAATCTAAGAAGGCAGTTTATCTGTCTTTTTTTGCTGCAAAAACTAAGGTGATTTCTGGAAAAGAACATACCATTGACGTAGGGGCGCATCGCGATGCGCCCCTACACATGATTAATACATTCCGATCAAAATCTGGTAAAAATATTTCGGGAAATCACCTAACCTTCATAACCTTGAAGAGTTTCTGGGGCAAATCTGCGTAATATAGGAGTGGCTGCTTCTAGTAAACTTGTCGAACCTTTGGCAACTACTATATACTTTCCAGCATCCAGACTATTATGATAGGGTAAAGCATCTCCACTACCAGTGCTTAATCCTACGCCCCCACCAACAAAAATACTACCCATTGCACCACCAATTGCCCCCAAAATACCACCGACTATATGATTGCCTGGTTCTCCTGCCCAGTCTAAAGTATCTAGCCCTGTAATCAGATTGAATAAATAGCCTCCTATAAATCCAAAAGGAACCAGCCAGTAAGCCATAAAAATCGCTTGTTTCTTAGCTTGTTGAGCAGGATTTATTAAACCAAATTCAGCGGCTGTTTTGTAACCTTTACCTAAAATAGCTATTTGGGATTGAGCTATTCCTGCTTGTTCTAAAGCTGTATAAGCTGCCTCTGCCTTAATTCGATCTGGTAAAACAGCTACCAAATAATTCATCTTGCTTGCTCCATAACCACATCAATTATTTTAAACCTCAATGGAATAGCTAGATACCAGAATTGTTATTTGGTAATTGCAGCAGAAATTTTGTTAATTGAGCATTGATTTCAGTGTCATTTTTCCTGTGTTAATATTGGTGCAGCAAAATTATTATCCTACCTAGCTCAAATAGCGACGGATACGGGAGAAGCAACGAGAATGACCGCTGAGTTGACTCCTCGAATAATATCAATTGATAATTTTATTGCCTCTAAACAGATTCAGTTGTTCCAGGATTTGAAACAGGATCATTTTAGCGGTCAAATTGTCTTTAGAGATTATCAGGGAACAGAATGGAATTTTAATCTTTATTTAGGCAGAATTTTGTATGTAACTGGTGGCTCTCATTCAGTTAGAAGATGGAGACGCCATCTTACCTATTATTTTCCCCAGATAGCTGCCAGGCTAGAGCAAGAGCTTAAATCTTTTAAGGAATTTATTAATCAGGAAATATCCATCCCTTGGGATTATCATCTTCTCTGTTTTTGGTTAGAACGAAAAAAAATTAACCACGAACAAGCTACCAAAATGATTCGCGGGATGACTGCTGAAGTTTTGTTTGACATCACTCAAGCTAAAAATATTACTTACTGTTTAAAACCCGAAGAAGAACCCATCAAGCAAAGATTAACTATGCTTGATGCCGAACAGCAAATTATTGCAGCTTGGAAACAATGGCAGGCATGGCAGCAACTGAGAATCGTTAATTTTTTACCCAATTTAGCTCCTGTAATTAAAAACCCTGAAATACTACAGGATTGGACTTCGGAGAAAATCTATCAATCATTGAGTAAATTATTAGAAAAAAAATATACTTTTCGAGATTTAGCTGTTCATAAACAATGCGATTTAATCTTAACAGCCCGCTCTATTATTCCCTATATTCAACTAGGGTTGTTAGAGTTAGTTGAAATTCCAGATCTACCTTGTCCTATTATTGTCGCTAAACAAGACAAGAAAAAACTGGCTCCAGCAGAAACTATTAAGACAATTAATACTGATGGTTTTGCTTCCTTTTCTACTTCCCTAGACAATCAAGAACAACCCTTAATTGCTTGTGTTGAAACTAACCATACAATCTGTCACATTTTGAAAAAAATTATTATGAATGCGGGCTATGGTTATATTAGCTACAGCGATCCTTTACAGGCGATCGCCCTCCTCTTAGATAGTAACCCAGATTTAATTTTTGTTAATTCACAACTAACTGCCTTTAGCGGTTACGATCTTTGCACAGAGTTACGACAATTGGATTACTTTGAAGACACACCGATAGTTTTATATTCTAAGAATATCAATTTGCTTGACCGCATTAAAGCCAAAATGGCTGGTTGTTCCGAATTTTTGAGCAAACCCCTAGAAGCTCAATCAATTTTAGAAACCATTGACAAGTATTTTTAACTAGAATTAATTAATCTTGTAGCCGTGTTAATTCTCTAAGTTATTTCGGGAAGACTATAGATAGGTGATCAAATATTCAACCTTTTATGACCAAATTAATTGTAACCTATGAACAACTTCCTTTCTTTATACTAATACCTATAATTTTTGGCTTTGATTACTAATGAACTGCTAATCAACTAGATATTTAGCAGTTATTACAATACTTCGATCAAACTTATATTATGAATCAATTGTCTTCTAACACGATCGATAAACAAGAAAATAATGCCAATATTTATCCTATTGATCTATTGACAGAATTATCTGGTAAGTATATCAATGGCTGTCTACAATTATCTTATAATTCTGTAGACTATTTTATCTATTTATGTAGGGGTAAGATAACTTATGCTACTAATTCATTACAGCCATTTGAAAGACTTCAGCGTCATTTACGCCGCTTAAGTCATTCAGTTTCAACTTTAAACAATAAAGTTAATACTTCAGTCAGTTTGGCTTTTGAAACAGAAACCCACAATATTAATGAAGAACCTGCTGATTATCAAGCTATTCGCTGGTTAATAAATCAAAAAAATATTACATCTCAGCAAGCTGAAGTATTGATTGAGAGAATTATGGAAGAAGTATTTGAAAGTTGCTTATTGCTACCTCAAGATACTACTAATAATTTTCTCAAAGACATTAAAATAAATGAACCAGTTAATATTGTTGACTTATCCCATATCATTGATAAATGTTACCAAAACTTAAAAAAATGGCATTCTGTTTATCCCCATATTAATTCTTCCTATCAACGTCCCTATTTCTTTGCTAGATCTGGAGCATCTAAAGATCAAGAAAAAATAGGCAAGATTTTAAAAGGATTTAGTTTTCGTCAGCTATCAGCAATTCTCAATCAAAATGAATTAGTAATAGTTAACAAGTTTTATCCTTTGATTGCCAATAAAACTATCATTATTCGAGATCCGCAAGAACCATATAATCTTCTACCACAAATATCTTCAGAAACAGTAAAAATTCTTCAAAAATTGAGTCCTTCAGACTCAAAAACTAAAGAAGAAACCGAAGAAAAATCAGAAGATATAAACCTTGATGATATAGCCAAGCAAAATGCTCGGCAAAAACAATGGAAAATTGTCTGTATTGACGACAGCCCCACAATTCTCAATGAAATTAGTCGCTTTTTAGAAAGAGATGAGTTTTCAGTATTTCCTATTTCTGAACCTCTTAAAGCTCTCATGAAAATCATTCGGATTCAACCAGATTTAATTTTACTAGATGTGGGAATGCCAAATATAGATGGCTATAAATTATGTTCTTTAATTAGGAAATATTCAGCCTTTCAAAATACCCCTATTGTTATGGTAACAGGAAATAAAGGTTTAATCGATCGCGCCAAGGCAAGAATGGCAGGAGCAACTGACTATATGACCAAACCATTTACTCAAGCAGATCTCTTAAATATTGTGTTTAAATATCTAAGTTGAGTCTTCAATTGTTCATTAAATAGTAATTAGCAACCAACAATAAACTTATCGGAGAAAAATAAAAATCATGACTAAAATTTTAGTAGTAGACGATACACCTTCAACTAGAGAATTAATTGGTGGCTACTTAAGCGATCGCGGTTATCAAGTAATTGAAGCCTCTGACGGCAAAGATGCTTTGACCAAAGCAGTTGAACATCAACCTGAGATAGTTGTGACTGATGTTGTCATGCCAGAAATGAACGGCTTTGAACTATGTCGGAGTCTCAAGAAAACTGAATCAACACAAAATTGCCGTATTGTTGTTTGCACCTCGAAAAATCAACATATAGATCGATTATGGGGTATGAAACAAGGTGCAGATGTTTATCTGACTAAACCATTTACCGAAGATGACATTATGGAAGCTATACAGTCTGTGTTGGCTTTACTATAAAACTGTTAAAACAAAGCGATTCTTTGCCTGACAAACGGTCGCTTTTTTTTCTTATTTTATTCTTGATTTGGCTCATTTTCTAGATTGTCACTGACCAAGATTAGCTCTTATTTTTACTTCCGAGTAGTTGTTTATTATCTAATTTAATTATTTCCTAAATTCTATGACTAATAGCAATTCTCAGTCCGACCTTAATTATGAACCACAGCCAGATCCCACCCAGGATGATAATTTTCAGGCTTCAGTTGAACCATCTTTAGCTAGTCATAACACTAGTATTGGTCGTTATTTATCTCTTATTTTAATTCCTAGTTTATTGCTACCTACAGCGATCGCGGCTGGTTTTGGTTTTCATACTCTACGGCAAAAGACAACTAAAAACTTAGCCCCAGCCATACAATTAATCGATCTAAATCAAAAACAAGTTATCAATACTTTGCCCTCGCCAGAAAATAACAATTCTCAGATTATTGGTGGCGAAGCAATTCCTGTAGTCGGTCAAACATTAAAAAAAGTTTCTATCTCAGAGCAAATCACTGTCGAAGAGCTAGTTAAAATTTTACCCCCACAGATTAAACTTCAAGACCTGAAACTCGATCTGCAATCGTCTACTAATACTCCCAAGATCGATCTTGATTTTGTCTATAACAATAAACAATATAGTTTGACCCTTATTCCCCAAAGCGATTTACTACTCAGTAGTTCTAGCAGTTTGGCTACAGCCACAGGAGCTAAACAATGGTTACCAGGTGCGATCGCTCTGATCGTGGCGGCAGTTTTAGCGGCGATAGTCCCTAGAGTTTTAACTCGGAAAATTACTGCTCCACTCCAAGACTTAGCTTACCAAGCAGAATCAAGTGCGACAGGAAATTTAGCAGCAGTTACTAGTCAGAGCGAGTTCCAAGAAATTCAAGCTATCGGTAACGGTTTTAATCATCTGGTTGCCAAAATCCAAGGCATATTACAAGAGCAGAATCAATCCTTCCAACAATTAGAAACAGCTCGTCAGAAATCGGAATTACTGGCTCAAGAACAAATTGATAAAAACCAAAATATTCAGCTAGAGTTACTCAAATTGCTCGATGATGTAGAAGGCGCATCTAGTGGCGATTTAACCGTGCGCTCGCAAATTAATGAGGGTGAAATTGGCATTGTTGCCGACTTTTTTAATTCGATTATTGAAAACTTGCGGGATATTGTCGCTGGAGTTAAACAAGCTACAGGGAAAGTAAATAGTTCGGTAGACAATAACCGCGGTGCAGTAGAACAACTTACCCAAGAAGCCCGACAACAAGCAGAGCAAATTACCAGTACTTTGACTTCTGTGGAGCAAATGACACGTTCGATTCAGCAAGTGGCAGATAATGCCCAAGAAGCAGCCAAAGTAGCGCGTATTGCTTCGAGTAAAGCCGAAACTGGCGGTGAAAGTATCGATCGCACTGTCAGCAGTATCGTCCAACTACGGAATACCATTGATGAGACTGCAACTAAAGTACAGCAATTAGGGGGAGCTTCTCAACAAATTTCTCGCGTCATCTCTCTAATTAATCAGATTGCCATGCAAACCAATTTACTGGCAATCAATGCCAGTATTGAAGCAGCTCGTGCTGGGGATGAAGGACGGGGCTTTGCCGTGGTAGCTGAAGAAGTAGGTGCATTAGCCACCCAGTCAGCCAACGCCACCAAAGAAGTAGAAAGTATTGTTGCCACTATCCAACAGGGAATTTTTCAAGTAGTTGAGGTAATGCAAGTCGGTACAACCCAAGCAGAAGAAGGAACTCGTTTGGTAGAAGATAGTAAAAAAGGTCTAGAGCAAATTATGGAGGTATCCCAACAAATCGATAGCTTGGTACAAGCCATTTCCCAAACTACCGTATCTCAAGCCAAAACCTCAGAAATAGTTACCAAACTGATGGAACAAATTGCTGAAGTATCGGAACAAACTGCTAATACTTCCCATGAAGTATCCTGTTCCCTGGAAGCGACAGTAGCGATCGCTAAAACCCTGCAATCATCCGTAGATACTTTCAAAGTCGAACAAGTAAGTTAAATCGATTCTTTTCTCATCCAGTTCAGGAGAATTTTTCCCCACCAACTCACCTTAAATACATTGGTATCGTTAATATGTCAGAGGATAAAGAACTTCAGGTAAGACTGCAATTTCTCGAAGAAGCACAAGAATACCTAGACCAAATGGAGTCTGGATTATTGGGATTGGGGGCGGGTAAAACTAGTCCCCAGCAGATAGATGGCGTATTACGTGCTGCTCACTCGATTAAAGGTGGCGCGGCGATGATGAGATTTCCTCATCTTTCTCATTTAGCCCATCGCCTCGAAGATTTTTTTAAAGTCCTTAAAGTTGGAAAACCAGAGGCTGTTGATGGTCAATTAGAAAGCTGGTTATTAGCGGGTGTGGATTTTTTACGCCAAATTATTGCTTTTAATCGTCAACAAACGCCAGTTGAGGAAGAGTGGATTGCCCAACATATTAATCCTACCTTTGAGCGTATTTACGACCGCTTAGGAGATCCTCAGCCAGAAGATGCAGCGGCTTTGCTGTCTGCTGAAGTAGGGGAAGACATGAATACCCTGATCTTCGAGACAGAAGTTGAAGAACTACTTTCGGGGTTAGAAGCCAGTTTAGCCGAGCCAGAAGCACACAATTTAGCCGCAGAATTACTCAATGCAGCGCAAGAATTAGGTGGTTTGGCAGAAATGCTGGACTTATCTGCTTTTTCTAGCTTGTGTCAATCAACTATTGAGCATTTAGAACAAAATCCCGCCCAATCCCTAGAAATTGCTCAAGCTGCCGTTAAAGAATGGCGGCGATCGCAAGCTTTGGTTTTAATTGGTCAAACAGATGTATTAGCCGACACTTTAGAACTAGATAATGATGAATTAACCTTAGATCTTGCCCCAGATAATCCCGAACCCTCCAATATATTTAACGATTCTCTGCCAGATGCAGTAGCCATTAGTGATTTATTAGAGGTTGACCAACTAGAAACTAATTCCCTGGAATTATTCTCTTCCCTAGAAAATATCGTTCCCTCCTCAGAGCCAACAGATACTGAGGAGACAGATATCGAAGACCTATCCGATTCTGTTGCCCAGTTTGTCCCTGCAACTTCCGTTCATCAACCAGAATCAGTAGCAGTTAACGAACAAACTATCAGGGTAGGAGTAAAACAACTAGAGCAATTGAGCAATCTCTTTGGAGAAATTGCCATTGAAAAAAATGGTTTGAGTTTGCGACTCAAAAGTTTGCACAATCTAGTTAATCTCCTGTCTCAAAGAGTCAAAACTCTAGAACAATCAAATTTTAAATTGCGTATTGCCTACGATAAAGTAGCCACTGAAACCGTTGCTGCTAAACTTACATCCAAAATTCACACAGAAACTTTAGATTCTAACTATAATGCCGTAGTTACTGCACCAGCGATCGCCGTTGAATCTCCAACTATTGATGGTAATACAGAAGCATATTTCGATAGTCTGGAAATGGATAGCTACAGCGACATCCACCTCTTGTCTCAAGAATTAATGGAAACAGTGGTTCAAATTCAAGAGGTAACCAAAGACATTGAAATTAGCTTAGATGATACCGATAAAAATACGAAGCAACTAGACCGCACTACCAAACAGATGCAAAATACCATTTCTCTTGTGCGGATGCGTCCTATTTCTGACTTGCTCAATCGCTTTCCTCGCGCCCTGAGAGATTTAGAAATGCAGTACGGCAAAAAAGTAAAGCTCAAAGTGCGTGGTGGTTCTACTCCCATTGACCGCTCAATCCTCGAAGCACTAAACGATCCTCTATTGCATCTTTTTCGTAATGCTTTCGACCACGGTATCGAATCTCCACAACAACGATTAGCAGCGAATAAACCCGAGTCAGGTGTCATTACCATTAGTGCAGCCCATCGAGGCAATCAGACCGTAATTACAATTTCTGATGACGGCGCAGGTATTGATATTGAGAAAATTAAAGCCAAAGCGATTTCTTTGGGTATTGATGCTGAAGATTTAGCTGATGCGACTCCAGAAGAAATATTAGACCTGATTTTTGAGCCAGGATTTAGCACCGCCGACAAAGTTACCGACCTCTCTGGTAGAGGAGTTGGTATGGATGTGGTGCGTACCAATATTGAAGAAGTTAAGGGCACAATTCAGGTAGATACCAAATTAGGATTAGGTACTAACTTTACCATCTCTGTTCCTTTTAGTATCTCCGTGGTACGGGTATTGCTGGTGGAAAGCAACGGCATGCTTTTGGCTTTTCCCACTAACGTAGTCGAAGAAATGCTAATTCTCAATCCGCAGATGATCGCTAAATCAGCGGGACAGGAATTTCTCAACTGGGATGGATTTTCCGCACCTCTAATTCGTTTGGCTCAATGGCTCGATTTGTCTGATTCTGCTTATAAGGTTGCTAATGAACTAGAAGCATCGCCAACTATCGAAGAGCCAACTGTATTGATGATTGTTCAAAACAACGAACTTATAGGTCTTCAGGTAGATCGATACTGGCAAGAAGAAGAAGTAACTACTCGTTCCGTTGAAGGTAATATCGCCCTGCCTCCTGGATTTACTGGCTGTACTATTTTGGGTGACGGTCGCGTTGTGCCATTGGTCGATGCCAGTAGTTTACTCAATTGGATTACCAAGAGAGGAGAGGATAATAACTCTCATTACCGTCGCCTAGAACGAGAAAAATCGACCTTGACTGCTGCATCTAGTACGAAGAAAACGATTATGGTAATCGACGATTCCATTAATGTGCGACGTTTGATGGCACTAACTCTCGAAAAAGCCAATTATCGAGTCGAACAAGCTAAAGATGGGCAAGATGCGCTCGATAAACTTAAATCTGGAGCTATGCCTCAAGCCATAATCTGTGATATTGAAATGCCCCGTCTTGATGGTTTTGGCTTTCTCAGTCGGATTAAAGCCGAGCCTCTGCACAAAAATATTCCTGTGATTATGTTAACTTCCCGCAGTGGAGACAAACATAAAAAATTGGCTTTGAATTTAGGGGCGAGAGAATACTTTAGCAAACCGCTTAAAGATCGAGAATTGCTTTCAACCCTAGAAACTTTAACTAAATAATTACTCAGCCCAATACATTAGAGAATAGATGAATCTTCAAACCTCCAGTCAATTTCCCACTCCAGTAGTTGAAAATTTTGGACAACCCTATTTACAACTACAACTTGAACCACAAATCTATGGGGTTGTGCCGATGAACAATGCTCAAGAAGTTTTTACTTTACCTACCAGGCGGATTACACCAATGCCGAATATGCCTGATTGTATTCTCGGCTTACTTAATCAACGCAGTCGGGTTTTTTGGACGATAGATTTACCCCAACTTTTGGGCATGCAGCCTATAGACCGCAATTTACAACAGTATCATCTGACCATTATGCGATTTGGCAATATACCTTTGGGAACAATAGTACAGCAAATCAAAGGTGTAATTCGTTTAACTCCAGAAGAAATTCAACCTGCCGAAGGTCATGTTGCTAGCCAATTAATTCCCTATCTTCAAGGCTGTTGTCGGCAAGCAAATCACACCTTATTAGTTCTCAATACCGAGGCAATTATCAATTCGCCGATTTTACATCCTGCTTATAACTAAAGCAGAGAATATAGTTGTTTTTCTTATTTTTAGCTGATATTTTTATGACTAATACCAATCAAACTGAATTAGATAATACTCAATTATCTTCAGACAATAACTTAAATTCTGAAACATCAATTGCCACAAATGATCATGATGATGTAGCCAAGTTTAGTTTAAAAACTAAGGCAATTATTTTGGCGATCGCCATTGGGGTAATTCCTGTAAGTTTGTTAGGATTTGTTACCCATAATGTTCTCAAGCGATCGTTGATTGAGCAAATTAGCCAGGAACAATTAATACGGACGGAAATAGTTGCCGAGCGATTTAGCGAATTTTTAGCAGATCGTCTGCACGAAATTAATACTTTGGCTGGGGACAAAGTTTTGAGCAATTCTAAATTGAACAATATTGCTTCAGTTGCTCAAAAACAAGCAATTTTGACTAATTTTAAAGATAATTTGGGTTTTTATGACAGCGTTATTTTCTTCGACCTAGAAGGAAATCCCTTATTTCAAGCCAAAACTGCCCAACCGTTTAAGGGTAATTATGGCGATCGCGGCTACTTTCAAGAAGCAGTCAAAACTAAAAAAACTACGATCAATGGTCCAGGTATTTCTAAAAGTTCGGGAAAACTTAGAGTTGAATTTGCCGCACCAGTTATAGACGATGCCAGCGGTAAATTAGTTGGCATTCTGAGATTTCGCATTCCTGGAGAATATATTAATGCTTTATTTGAGACTATAGAAAATAACAAAAATGAATGGTATTTGACCGATTCGCAAAAACTATTTTTTGCAGGCTCTAATCGAGAACTGCTCAGGCAATCAGCAGATAGCTACTTACCAGGATTTACTGATACCCATACTGCCAAACAAGCTAAGGTCAAAATTCACGACGGCAAACTAATTAGCTATACTCCAATCAAGACCGAGGAAAAAATGCTGGACAGACAGATGGGAGCTTTAATTGGCACCGATACCTCTGTCGCTTTAGCTCCTTTGTATTCTCTAGACCGCAATATCTTCTTAGTTACCTTGCTTACAGCTCTAGGTGTTGGAGCTTTGGCAGTTTACGCAGTCAATCACAGTCTTATTCCTCTATTAGAGGCAGTTAATGCAGTTAAACAGATTGGTCGAGGCGAACTAGATACTCGTATTACTGTTAGAGGAAATGACGAATTAAGCGAATTGGGGTCTAATATCAACTTGATGGCAGAGCGCATTCAAGAACTGCTACAAAAGCAAGAGTTGGAATCGGAGAAACAACTACAGGCTCAAAAAGAGATTGCCGCACAAGCACGCCAGGTCAATGAAGAAATTCAGCTAGAATTGCTGCAATTTCTGACAGATATTGAAAATGCTTCCAACGGTGACTTGACTGTGAGAGCTAATATCACCGAAGGTTCTATTGGGATTGTTGCCGACTTTTTCAACTCTATTATTGAAAACCTGCGGGATATTGTCACTAAAGTGCAAACTACCACCACTCAGGTAAACACATCGGTGGGGGATAATGAAACAGCGATCCGCCAAGTAGCTACAGAAGCTTTAGAACAAGCGACGCAAATTAGTCAAACTTTAAGTGCGATCGAGACTATGGCTAACTCGATTCAAGAAGTAGCTAACAATGCCAAAACTGCGGCGATGGTATCTCGTAGTGCCTCGGTTACTGCCGAAACTGGAGGACAGGCAGTGGAACAAACAGTAAAGAGCATTTTAAAGCTTAGAGAAACCGTTGCCGCTACTGCCAAAAAAGTAAAGCGTTTAGGAGAATCTTCTCAGGAAATTTCTAAAGTAGTATCTCTGATTAATCAAATTGCCATGCAAACCAATTTGCTAGCGATTAACGCCAGTATTGAGGCTTCTCGTGCAGGAGAAGAAGGACGAGGATTTGCCGTAGTAGCAGAAGAAGTCGGTGAATTAGCCGCCAAATCTGCCGAAGCTACCCAAGAAATTGAAGAAATTGTCGAAAATATTCAAGAAGAAACTCAAGAAGTAGTAGCAGCAATGGAAGTTGGTACAGCACAGGTAGTCGAAGGGACTCGTTTGGTAGAAAATACCAAACAGAGTCTCGATCAAATCGTGTCTGTATCCCGTCAAATCGACCGGTTACTTCAGTCAATTTCTACAGCAACTATCTCTCAGGCGACTACATCTCAAGCCGTAACTCAGTTGATGGAAGCAGTTGCTCAAGTATCCCAAAGAACTTCCAGTGCTTCTGGTCAAGTATCCGATTCTCTGGAAGCAACGGTCAAAATTGCCCGTGAGTTAGAAGCGTCTGTGGGTACGTTCAAAGTTTAACTAAGTTTAATTGCTATGACAGAATTTTCAACTTTACGCTCTCGACGTTTTGCCGCTCGTCAGACTGAGGCTACTCAACAGGTAATCGCTTTTTGTCTTGCTCAAGCCTGGTTTGCTTTGCCAATTTTGGCAATTCAAAAAGTAGTTCCTTTGGGTGAAATTAAGAGCGATCCTGCTAACAAAAAAGCTAAGTTTACTATCTATCAAGACAGTCAGTTACCAATTATTGATGTGGCTGAATCAATTCTTGGCTATTTATCCTCCTCAAACAATAATTCAGACGAAAAATCGGCACAACCAACTGGAGAAAGATATTTAATTATTTTCGGTGAAGGCGATTACGGTAGCTTTGGGTTACCAATTGATTCTCAACCAATCTTATACCGCGTTAGTCAATCTAATTTTCAACCGATTCCCGAAACTTATGGAGCCAAAAAAGGTATTGAAGCTATTAGTTCGCAGGTTGTCGAATTACCGAATCAATCCCTAGCTTTATGCTTAAATCCCGCAAAATTAAGCCAAAAATTCTCCCTAAAAACTCAAAATGTCTAAAATTCCCGAGTATTTACTGACAAAATTGCCCAGACAAATGAAGGTTTGGCAAATGTTTTCGGGAACTCTATATATAGAGTTAATCTTAACTTGCGATCGTCTTGTAAGAGGAAGCT
>JAAUYH010160190.1_pt1 | contig 16610 bp, 12 predicted proteins | sample 7278061 | NCBI WGS metagenome assembly JAAUYH01 (sample SAMN14350203, study PRJNA611818) | marine sediment metagenome | isolation source: surface marine sediment (0.6m) | place: French Polynesia: Moorea | collected 2018-08 | reverse complement strand
CTAGCGAACGCAGATGCAGGTGCAGGGCGCCAGCGACTGGACCTTCATCGACACGCTGCCGAGCAGCAGCCCTTCCAGTTCGCCGAGGCCGCGGGGCCCCAGGACGATGACATCGATGGCGTGCTGACGGGCGTAGTCAATGATACCGCCGGCGGGGTCGCCGAATTCCAGGCTATGGCTGACGGTCTCCAGCTCCGCCTCCATGGCGCGGTCCTCGGCGCGCCGCAGCAGGCTTTGGCCGATCGCCGAGTAGACTGCAGTCGAGGAGTCGGCGATATGTTCGGCCCGGGCGTATTCGCGAAGCGCTTCCGGCGGGCTGTCGTCCGGCGCAACATAGAGCAGATGCAATTCGCCGGCATAGCGGCGGGTGAATTCGATGGCAAAGTCGAGAGTCTTGTTTGCGTGGTCCGACCCGTCGATCGCCGCCAATACCTTCGTTGCCATGATGTTCGCGCTCCTCACGGTGGTCCGATCGCGGGCGAATCGCGTATTGATCCATATCCGCCCAATGACGGTGCCGGTACCGGTCGGCTGCCGCATTGATCCGCGTCAAGTGCCTGCGCGGGCCCGGGCCCCGGCGAAATCCGCCAATCATAGCGTGACCGGCCCATGCTGAAACTCCGCTTCTACCTGTCAATGCTGAGCGTGTTGGCGATTGATTTCGCGATCACCGCCACCTTCGCCGTGCTGTCAGGCCACGCTGAGGTGCTGCCACGCGCAGCGGCCGCCAGCATCGCCATCCTGGGCGGGCTGAACCTGGTCGGCAGCCACTGGCTGTTCCGCCCGATCGCCGCCTATCTCGACGGCAACGGCGACCTGAACGCGTGCCGACAGGCACTCAGGCGGCTGCCGGCGCGCGCTACGGCCTGGGTGGGCATCATCGCCTGCATCTACGGTATCGCGGCCTTCTCGCTGGGTGTCTTCGCCCCGACGGACATCGACGACAACACGCCGGCGATCGTGGTCGCCGGGATGCTGGTCTGGTTCCTGCTGGCCTACGCCACCTACATGTGCTTCGCGGTCTATTTCACGGTCACCGATTTGACGGCGCAGGTCCGGGTCGAGATCTTCAGGCGCGATGGCGCCGTGCTGGGAGTCGGGCGTGGCCGGCTGCTCTACCGGCTGATCGTCGTCTTCGCGGTGGTGACCGTGATGCCGGTCGTGCTGGTGCTGCTGGACCTGTCGTTGTTCCAGGAGGTGCGGCTGCAACAGGGTCTGACGCCGGACAAGGTGGTCATTCTGGACCTCCTCGGGGCGTTGTTCGCCGCCGGCTTCGCCTTGGTGTTCGTGACCCGCAGCCTGGTGCTGCCGATCGACGGGCTGATGTCGGCGGTGCGGCAGATCCGCGGCGGCGACCTGGACGCCTTCGTGCCGGTGACCAGCAATGACGAGCTCGGCGTTCTGGCCGCCAGCTTCAACGGCATGGTCGACGGGCTGCTGGAGCGGGAGTTCATCCGCGACACCTTCGGCAAATACGTCAGCGCCGATGTCGCCAAGGCGATCCTCAGCGGTGAGGGCCAGTCCTCGGGGGATTGGGACCGGCGCGGCCGGTCCGGCGGCGGCCGCGTGACCGGCCGTGTCGGAGACGCGACCGTGATGTTCACCGATATCGAGAACTTCTCCGAACTCGCCGGGGCGATGGATCCGGCCGAGGTGATGGAGATGCTGAATGCCTATTTCACCTTGCTCGCCGAGCCGATCCAGACCTATCGCGGCACCATCAACAACTTCATCGGTGACGCCATCCTGACCACGTTCAACCTGCCGGCCGCCGATGTCTATCACGCGGAGAATGCGGTGCGCTGCGCGCTCGAGATCCAGCGCCGGCTGGAAAGCGAGCGGCTGCCCGGCGGCCATGTGCTCAGGACGCGCATCGGCATCAATACCGGGCCGGTGGTGGCCGGGTCGCTGGGACCGCAGGACCGGATGACCTACACGGTGCTGGGCGACGAGGTGAACGTGGCGGCGCGGCTGGAATCCCTGAACAAGCAGTTCGGCAGCCGGGTCCTGGTCAGCGCCGCCACCAAGGCGCGCTGCGGGCCGGGGATCGAGTTCGACTCGATGGGCGACGTCTCGGTGAAAGGGCACGCGGCGCCGATCCAGGTGTTCGCGCCCAAGCTGGCCGCCTAGGCGCGAAGCCGCTCGCCATGGTCCGTCATCGCGCCAAGCGCGGCGATCCTCTCTCTCCGTTCACGGTGGATTGCCGCGTCGCCTCCTGAGCTTCAGTCCTGGACTGCGCGGATCAGCCGATCGACCTCTTCCTCGGTGTTGTAGTAGTGGGGCGAGGCGCGGACGATTTCGCCGAGGCCGCGATCCTGCGCGTCGAGCAGCGTGGACTCCGGGTCGGAAACCGAGATGTTGATCTGCTGCACCGCCAGCCGGTCGGCCAGCCGGCGCGGCTCGATCCCCTGCTTGGAGAAGGAGACGATCGCGGCCTTGTCGACGCCAAGATCATGCACCGTGACGCCCTCGATCGACCCCAGCTGCTCGCGCATCTGGTCGGCCAGCTTCCGGCAACGCTCGCGGATCGACTCCAGGCCGATCGCCAGGGCGTATTCGACCGCGACGCCGAGTCCGATCTTGCCGGCGACGTTGCATTCCCAGGTCTCGAACCGGCGCGCATCCGGCCGGACCTCATAGCTGTCCACGCCGGTCCAGCGGGCGGCGTGCAAGTCGAGCAGCGGCGGCTCGATCCGCTCGATCCAGGATTTGCGCACATACAGGAAACCGGTGCCACGCGGCCCGCGCAGGAATTTGCGGCCGGTGGCCGACAGCATGTCGCAGCCCAACTCCTCGACGTCGAGCGGCATCTGCCCGGCAGACTGGCAGGCATCCAGCAGGTATGGCACGCCCGCCTCCCTGGCCACGGACCCGATAGCCGCGGCCGGGTTGATCAGACCGCCATTGGTCGGCACATGGGTGATGGCGATCAGCTTGACCCGGTCGTCCATCATGCCCTTCAGCGCGTCGACGTCGAGTTGGCCGTTGATGTCGTTCGGTATGGTCTCGACGACGGCGCCGGTCCGCTTGGCGACCTGCAGGAAGGCGATGTAGTTGGCGGCATACTCCGCCCGGGCGGTCAGGATGCGGTCCCCCGCCTGGAACCGCAGGCCGTAGAAGGCCATGTCCCAGGCCCGGGTCGCATTCTCCACGACCGCGATTTCTCCGGCGCTGCAGTTCAGCAGCCTGCCGATCGACGCGTACACCGCCTCCAGCCGGGCGTTGGCGCGGGCGGCCGCCTCATAGCCGCCGATCTCCGCTTCCAGCCGCAGATGGTCGATCATGGCCTTGGTTACCGGGGATGGCTGCAGCGCGGCGCCGGCATTGTTGAAATGCGCGACTCCGTTGCAGCCCGGGGTATCGGCGCGGACGCGATCGACGTCGATCGGCAAGGTGAGGAAATCCTTTGTGCCGAAGCGGTGCGTTGCATAAATGCCTTCACCCCGCTTCGAGCGCAAGCATACGGGTGCCCAGAGCGACCTGGGGTTGTTCCGAAGGCGCGAAATCGCGGTTCATTGGTGTCCATGAGCGCGGGATCATGCGATCTGGACGGGAGGATGGGGCTGACCATGCAGTTTGGTGCCACTGAGATCCTGTTCTGGCTGCGCGGTGATTCGCGACGCATGGCGGCAGTGCGGGCGGTGGCCCGGCTCAGATTGCCCGATTGCTGGATCGGTGCCGGTTTCGTTCGCAACCTGGTCTGGGATCGGCTGCACGGCTTCGCCGAGCAGACGCCGCTCAACGACATCGACGTGCTGTACTTCGACCCGTCGGATCGATCCCGCGCATCGGAGCGGGCGCTGGAGGCGCAGCTGCGCCGGGCGATGCCCGGCGAGCCCTGGTCGGTCCGCAACCAGGCCCGCATGCACCGTCGCAATCGCGATGCACCCTACCGCTCGACCTGTCATGCCCTCAGCTTCTGGGCCGAGACCCCGACCGCCGTCGCGGTCGGCCTTCGCGGTCCGGACCTCGCCCTGATCGCTCCGTTCGGCACTCGCGACCTCATGGGGCTCACGGTTCGGCCGACCCCGAGGTTCCGCCACAAGCAGTCGATCTACCGGACCCGGGTCGATCGTAAGAACTGGCGAGCGACGTGGCCCGATCTGACCATCACCGAGGAGCCGGATTATCCAGTCGCGGCACCCTCCAGCATCGATCTCAGACCGAGGAAGGCCGGGGTCGGATGGGTGACGAGATAGGTCGGAATCGGTGCCAGGTATTCGCGGAAGCGGCCCTTGGCCTCGAACCGCTCGCGAAACTCGGAGTTGAGGAACGTCTCGCCCAGTTTGGGCGCAATGCCGCCGGCGATGTACACGCCGCCGGTCGATCCCAGGGTCAGCGCCAGGTTGCCGGCGACGGTGCCGAGCATGGCGCAGAACATGGCGACGGCCTCGACCGCGTGCTCCTCGGCTTGGGCCAACGCCGCCTCGCTGACCTCGCGCGGGTCGCGTTGCGGCACGTCGACGCCGTCGATCGCCGCCAGGGTCTCGTAGAGGTTGGTCAGTCCCATGCCCGACAGCACCCGCTCCGCCGAGACATGGTTGAAGCGCAGCCGCAGCCGCCGCATGACGTCGCCCTCGCGGTCATTGACCGCGCTCATGGTGACGTGACCGCCCTCACCGGTGATCGGCGCCCAGTCGCCGCCGGCCGGGATCAGGCCGGAGACGCCGAGGCCGGTTCCCGGCCCGAGCACCGCGATCGCTCCGCCCGGCTCCGGTTCCCCGGGGCCGATCTGGCGCCGGTCGTCCTCGGTCAGGTGGCGGATCGCCAGCGCCTGGGCGGTGAAGTCGTTGACCACGTCGAGCCGGTCCATGCCCAGCTTCCCGGTCAAGTCGGCGATCGAGAAGGACCAGGCGTGGTTGGTCATCTCGACAAAGTCGCCGGTGATCGGGCAGGCGATCGCGATCGCGCCGCGGTCCGGTGCCACCGGCGGCGACACCTCCTCCAGATAGGCGCTGGCGGCGGAGAACAGATCCGGATAGGCGGCGCAGCGAAGCGCCATCGGTGCCGCGATGCCGTCCTCGCCGACCAGAGCGAAGCGGGCATTGGTGGCGCCGAGATCGGCGATCAGGGCGGGCGGGCTGCGGTCCATGTCGGTCGGGAACTCAGGAGGCCAGGGCTTCCACCGGACCATAGGGCGAGGCGGTCAGCGCGTCGAGAAAGCGATTGCGCCAGCAGTTGATGTCGTTGCCCCGCAGCACCGCCATCAACGCCTGATGGCGCTCCTTGCGCTCCTCCAGCGGCATGGTCAGACCGCGCTGCAGGCACTCCGCGACCCCCTCGATGTCATACGGGTTCACGATCAGGGCCGCGGTCATCTCCGCGGCCGCGCCGGCGAAGCGGGACAGCACCAGGATGCCGGGATTGTCGGGGTCCTGGGCGGCCACGTATTCCTTGGCGACCAGGTTCATCCCGTCGCGCAGCGGCGTCACCAGGCCGATCCGGCTGGAGCGGTAGAAGCCGAGCAGGCTGCGCCGGGAGAAGCTCTTGTTGAGATAGCGGATCGGCACCCAGTCGAAATCCGCGAACATGCCGTTGATGTGTCCGGCCTTGCTCTCAAGCTCGTGACGAATGTCGATGTACTCCTGGACATCGGAGCGGGTCGGCGGGGCGATCTGCATGAAGGTGACGCGGCCCCGGTTCTCGGCATAGGTCTCCAGCAGCGTATGGAACGCCTCCAGGCGTTGCGGCAGCCCCTTGGAATAGTCCAGCCGGTCGACGCCGATGATCATGTCGCGGTCGATCAGGCTCTCGCGCAGGCGGGCGACCTGGCGCGAGCGACCGGCGACCACCGCCTGGCGCTCGATGTCCTCGGTCTCGATGCTGATCGGGAAGGCCTCGACCCGGACCATGCGGCCGAAGGCGCGGATCAGCCCGTCCTCCAGCACCTCGGCGCGGCTTTCGTTGACCAGGTAGGAGATGAAGGCGCGGCGATCGGTTTCGGTCTGGAAGCCGACCACGTCATAGGCGCAGAGCGACCGGATCATCGCCTCGTGATTGGGCAGCGACACCAGGATCTCCGGCACCGGGAACGGCGTGTGCAGGAAGAAGCCCATGCGCTGGCCGCAGCCCATCTGCCGCAGCTGCTCGCCGAACGGGATCAGGTGGTAGTCGTGGACCCAGACCATGTCGTCCGGCTCCAGCAGCGGTGCCAGGCGGGTGGCGAACAGGCTGTTGACCCTGAGATAGCCGGCATAGGTGCGGCGGTTGAACTCGGTCAGGTCGAGGCGGTAGTGGAACAGCGGCCACAGCGTCGAGTTGGCGAAGCCGTTGTAGTACTCCTCGTAGTCGCGCTGCGACAGGTCGATGGTGGCGTAGGTCAGCTTGCCGGACTGGAACAGCTCCGGCGTGGCCTGCGGCGCGCCGACCACCTCTCCGCTCCAGCCGAACCAGATGCCGCCCACCTTCTTGAAGGCAGCCAGCACGGCCACGGCCAGCCCGCCGGCGCTCGCCTTGCCCTCGTCGATCGGCGCGACCCGGTTGGAGACGACGATCAGGCGGCTCATCGACACTGCAGGCGGGTCAAAACGCCTCCTCCCAGGTCTTGCTCAGTTTCATGGCGGAGTTGATCAGCCCGACCATGGAATAGGTCTGCGGGAAGTTGCCCCAGAGTTCGCCGGTCTTGCGGTCGATGTCCTCCGACAGGAGGCCAACATGGTTGCGCAGGTCGAGAAGATGCTCGAACAGGGCCCGCGCCTCCTCGCGGCGACCGATGGCGGCCAGGGCATCGACATACCAGAACGTGCACACCGTGAAGGCGGTCTCGGGCTCCCCGAAATCGTCGGCGGCGTGGTAGCGGAACAGCAGGTTTTCCCGTCGCAGCCATTTCTCCACGGCGGCGACGGTCCCGTGGAACTTCGGGTCGTCGGCGGCCAGGAATCCGAGTTCGTGCATCAGCAGGAGGGCGGCGTCGATGTCCTTGCCGCCGAAGCTCTCCACGAAGGTGTTCTGTTCGGAATCGTAGGCCTTCTTGATGATCGCCGCCTTGATCTTGTCGGCTTCCTTCATCCAGCGCTGGGCGCGGTCGGCGAGGCCGAGGCGGCGGCCGATCTTGGCCAGCCTGTCGCAGGCCGCCCAGCACATCAGGGCTGAGAAGGTGTGGACCCGCTCGCGGGTCCGCAACTCCCACAACCCGGCATCCGGCGTGTTCCACAGCTTCACCGCCTGCTCGCCCAACAGCTCCAGCCGCTCGTATAGCCTCAGTGTGCCGGGGCGCTCCAGCCTCTGGTCGAAGAACGCCTGGGCCGAGGACAGGATGACCGCCCCGTAGCCGTCGTTCTGCACCTGGGAATAGGCCGCGTTGCCGACCCGGACCGGCCCCATGCCCCGGTACCCGGTCAAATGGTCGCAGGTCCGTTCGGTCAGCTCCTTGCGCAGGGTGATGCTGAACAGCGGGTCGAGATAGCCGTTCTCGGAATCGGCGACGATGTTGGTGATGTAGTGGAGATAGTCCTCCATGGTCTTGGTCGCGCCCAGACGGTTCAGCGCGTGCACCACGAAGTACGAATCCCGCAGCCAGCAATAGCGGTAGTCCCAGTTGCGCGCCGAGTGCGGCGCCTCGGGGATGGAGGTCGTGATCGCCGCGACGATGGCGCCGGTCTCCTCGAAGCTGCAGAGCTTGAGGGTGATGGCGGCCCGGATCACCGCATCCTGCCACTCGAAGGGCAGGGCCAGGTAACGGCTGAACTCGGTCCAATAGTCGGTCGTGCTGCGCAGGAAGTTGTGGGCCGTCTCGGCGAGCGAGGCGGTCAGGCTCTCATCGGCCCCGAACAGCAGGTTGACCGGCGATTCCAGGATGAACGCGGTCTCTTCCACTACGTAGGACACCGGAACGTCGGTCGTCAGGCGCAGCGTCGCCGCCGGCGCCACGTAGCGGATATGGTTGCTGCCCCGGGTCATCTCCGGCTCGATGGCGCCATAGTCGAAGCGCGGCCTGAGTCGGATGCGGATCCGCGGGTTGCCGGCGATCGGCTTCACCATCCGGATCAGAGACACCGGACGGTGCATGCGTCCATAGATCCGGAACCGCGGCGCAAAATCCGTGATCTCGACGGCCTGGCCCATCTTGTCGAAGAGGGTGGTCACCAGAATCGCCGTGTTGTTCCGGTAATGCTGTTCGGACCGCTCGAAATCCTCGATCGAGATGTCGAAGAACCCGAACTCGCCGTTCAGGCCGCCATCGGACTTGCCGTTCAGCAGGCTGCACAGCACCGGATCGCCGTCGAGCCGGGGGATGCAGGCCCAGCCGATGCGCGCACGCTGATCGACCAGCGCCGCCACGGTGCTGTTTCCGATGATCGCGAGATTCAGGTCGGCGTGTTGCTGGTCTGTCATTCGCTCATCAGGGCTGAACCGGCGATCTGCCGGGTGACGGGCGGTCGTGTCGCGGCGGTTGCGATCGCTGGACGTTAGCACAGCAATCTGGGCCGCCGAACCGAAAGGCGCGATCCGCCGAGGCCGTCGATTTCCGCCCGATGCCGGGCCGCAAGCGACTTCAATCTGATGGTGCGGTGCACAAGAATAAGGCAAGCGACGCCGAAATTTGCGACACATTTTCGCCGAAAACCTCGACATTTCAATGGGCTTCTGCACTTTCCCCTTGAACCGTCGGCCGGGAATATGCATATTGTGCGGTGCGACATGCAGTGATCCTGCTGTCGTAGCGCACTTATGGGCGTTTCCTCCCTAAACTTGGGCCGCATCAGCGGCCCAATTTTTTTGTCCTGAGCGAGGTCGCGGGAACAGGTGTGTGCCGGCCGTCGGCCCGGCTGACTGCAAGGCCCATGCGACGGCTTGTTGAGCCCGGCTGTCGGCCGACTAGCGCGGCACCAGCCGGTCGGTTTCGATGGCGCCGACTTCGGCGATCAGCCGCCCCATCTGCTCGGTCAGGGTGGCGATGAACGGTTTCCGCTTGAGGTCGCGCTCATCCATGTAGAGCGCCCGGTTGATCTCGATCTGGATGGCATGCACCCCGGCGCGCGGGCGCCCATAGTGCCGCGTGGTGTAGCCACCGGCATAGGGTGCGTTGCGGGCGACGACATAGTCATGGTCGACCAGCCAGGATTCGACCGTATCGGTGATGATCGGGTCGCAGGCGCTGCCGTAGCAGTCCCCCAGCACGAAATCGACCTTGCGGCCGGGACGCCGGGGGCCGATACCGCCGCCGTTGGACGGCATGGAATGGCAATCGACCAGGATGCAGAAGCCGAACCGGCCCACCGCCTCGTCGACGATTCCATGCAGCGCCGCGTGGTAGGGCTGGTAGTAGCGGGTCACCCGATCCAGCGCGGTCGAGAATGGCAGCTTGGAGCGGTAGATGTTCTGGCCATGGGCAACGACCTTGGCGATCGTGCCGAGCCCGGCGGCGACCCGGGGCGAGCGCGTGTTGACGTAGTCCGGCAGGGCGTCTTCGAACATCTCCGGGTCGAGCTCGAACGCCTCCCGATTGGTGTCCAGGAAGGCGCGCGGGAACAGCGCCTTCAGCAACGGTGCGCCGTGCTGCGGCCCGCGGCCGAAGATCTCGTCGACATAGCTGTCCTCGGACCGCCTCAGGGTCCGTGGATCCAGACGCGTCGCCCGAAGGAAATCGTCCGGATACTGACGTCCGCTGTGCGGCGACGCGAGCACGATCGGCAGGCGCCAATCGCTGGGGGACAGGACTTCCAGCCCGTTGTCCAGACGTGCTTCGCCATTGACCCGACAGTCCATGGCAATTTGATAACCTGAAACGCGGCACCTGTCACGGTGGCTCGTGGTCGCGCATGGGGCGATGCGTGGGTCCTTGCACATTGCAACGGACGGTCCGCTGCCCCATGATCGCGACGGCCGCGGATCGGGGTCGCCCTCGGCATGGCGCGGCATTCGGAGGAGTGAATGGCGCGGATTTTGTTGGCCGAGGACGATGAATCGATGCGGCGTTTCCTGGCGATGGCCCTGAGCCGCGCCGGGCACGAGGTGCACGATGTCGCCGACGGCGCCGACGCGCTGACCGCGCTGGCCGATTCCAACTACGAGTTGCTGCTGGCCGACATCGTGATGCCGGGCGTCGACGGCATCGAGCTGGCGAGGCGCGCCTCCGTCATCGCACCGCGCCTGAAGGTCATGTTCATCACCGGCTTTGCCGCGATCGCCATGAAGCATCGCAATCAGGGCGGACAGCAGGCACAGATTCTCTCCAAGCCGTTCCACCTGCGCGACCTTGTCGATCAGGTCGATCAGCTGCTGCAGTCCTGAGGGTCCCCGGCGGGCCTTGCGCGCAAAGTGGGTTGGTGCTAAACCCCCGCGTCTCATGACGGCCAGCCCGTCGACGGTAGGGCGCGTAGCTCAGCGGGAGAGCACTACGTTGACATCGTAGGGGTCACTGGTTCAATCCCAGTCGCGCCCACCATCTACCGGTCAGTGTTCCCTTAGTCTCCGATCAGCACGGTCGTAATCCGGCCGCGCACTGTGCCGGGCGCAGCCTGCGCCGGCTGTCGGTCAGGCCTCTTCGCCGGCGTCGTCGGCGGACGGGCGAGCCGGTGGCGTCGCAGCGGGCGGGGGCCGGTTGGTGAGCGCCGCCTCCAGACGGTCGATGTCCTTGATGTGCAGATCGCGCTGCGGGAACGGGATTTCTATACCGGCCTCCTGGAAACGCCGGTTGATTGCAACCAGCAGGTCGCTGCGCACGAACAGCCGCCAGACGACACTGTCGATGAAGCCGCGCGCCTGGAAATCGAGCGAGGATTCGCCGAATCCGAGGAAGACGACGCTCGATTCCGGGTACCGGAGAATCCGCGGATGTGCGTCGAGGCATTCCTGGAGGATGCTCATGACCTGGTCGACGTCACTGCCGTAGGCGACGCCGACATCCACGTCGACGCGGCCGTATTGGTCCTTGTGGGTCATGTTGGTGAGCGCGCCGGACAGCAATTCGCTGTTCGGGATGATCACCGAGGCCCGGGTGAATGTCTCGATCTCGGTGGCGCGCACATTGATGCGCCGGACAAAGCCTTCATGCTCGGCGATCCTGATCCAGTCGCCCGCCTTGACCGGCCGCTCGACCAGCAGGATCATGCCCGACACGAAGTTGTTGGTAACGCCCTGCAGGCCGAAGCCGATGCCGACCGACAGCGCGCCGGCGATGATCGCAAGGTTGGACAGGTCCAGCCCCAGCAGGGCGATGGCGATCACCGCGGCCAGCGCGATCCCGACATAGCCGATGCCTGTCTTGATCGAGTTGCGCACGCCGATATCGAGGCGGGTGTGCGGCAGGACCTGTTCCTCCAGGCCGCGCTGCACCATGCGTGTTGCCACGATCGCGGCGAAGAAGGCGAAGAAGGCAAGCAGGATGTCGGCGATCGAGATGGTGACGGCACCGACCTCGAAGCCGCTCAGGATGCGGTTGCTCAGTTGCCAGACTTCGGTCTGCGGGACGCCCCAGGCCGGCGCGACGATGACGATCACCGAGAAGGCGAGGACGACGTCGAGCACGATCCGGAACCAGAATCTGAACAGCAGCCGGGTCCGGTGCGGGATCCTGAGCCGGGACATGAGAAAACGCGACCGGAAGGCAACGCCGATCAATTCGCGCAGCATGCTGCGCAGCACCATGACGACGCCGACCACGACGGACGAGATGACCAGGTTGGTGGTCAGGTAGCCGCTGAGGTAGGAGAAGCCGAGAAAGGCGGTGGCGATCGCTATACCGGCAGCCACCGCGACACCGCGGCGCACGTATCGCCAGACCTGCTGCCGAATGCTCTGCGGTGGCTCTTCATCCTCCTCGAGCTCGTCGTCGGCCGTACTGGCCGCCTTGTCTGCCCACAACGCGCTGGGCGTCAGGGTGATCAGGAGGCAGGCCTCTAGGGTGCTGACCACCAGGATGTAGAGCGAGATGAGTTCGTCCGAGTGCACGTCGCCTCGGTCGAACACCCGCAGGATGAGGTCGACGGCGACGATCGCCGACAGCATGCTGATCCGCCGGCTGATCTTGCGGGCATTTTCCGGCGTTACGGAGATCAGCCGCCAATTCGGAGCGTCCGGCGCCAACACGGCCCGCGTCAGCGACCAGGCGAGAATGATCAGGATCGCGGCGACGCAGAAGGCCGAAATGAACTCCTGGAAATCGCCGCTCACAAGGGATGCATCGCTGTTGGCGCGGTAGTACAGGGCGGCGAAGATCAACGCCGGCACAATCCCGTTGGCCACGGCCTCCGCGACGGCGGCGGCCAGGCTTCTCGTGTAGGTCGGCTCCGCAATGGCCGGATCGCGGCCATACCAGCGACGCAGGCCAACACGGATCAGGACCCCGAAGATGATGGCAAGCGGAAGGAATATGAGCACCCGGATCGTCGATTCAGCGCGCTCATCCGGTGAAAGGCCGCTCCACCAAACGAAGGGGGACTCGACGATTTCCGCTACGATCGCAAGGAATTCCGGGACCGCGATCGCAATGGTGCTCGGCGCGAGTGGAAACGGGAATGAGGCCGTGAGCTGATCGAACAGTTGCCGCCGTGCCAGCCTGGTGATCCGCTGATCGAGTTCGTCGGCCCGGACGATGACCACTTCGACCTGTCTTATGTGGCCGTCGATCTCGGCTATGTTCTCGGCCAGTCTCTGGCGCTGCGTGCCGATTTCGGCAGGCTCCGGCGGCGCGCCCTCCTCGGGCGGCGGGCCGAGCGCGTCAAGCTGGGATTGAAATGGCGCGAACCGGGCTTCGAAGTCGGATTTGATGGCCTGCGCCTCGGTACGGATCTCGGCCAGTTCGCCCTTCATTTCTTCGACCCGCTGGCGCGCCAACCCGGACGCCTCGGCCTCGCGGTCGATATTGTCCAACAGCAGGTTCCAGATCGTCAGTTGAATCTCGAACGGCAAAGGCTCGTCCTGCGCCCCGGCCGGCGCCGGAAGCACCAGCAGGCAGACGATCACAGCGGCCGTGAGAAATGCGGAGAGGCGGACCATGACCGCGCCTCCCGAGGCTGGTTCACCCACCGTTCGAAATCCTAGCATAGCCGCCGATTCCAGAGGGACTCAGCCGGATCCGGAAGGCCCGACCCGGAACCGTTGGGCGGACCGGATTCGGCAGTGTAACCGGTGAATGGCCGGAGGGTCGGCGCATGATCCGCCGTAGATCTCGTGGCACCTGAGAGTCCTACACCTGTTCCTGGGCAGCGGCTTGCCCGGTCGGCGACCCGGGCATCATTGCGCGTCAATCCGCCCAATGATGCCCTTGGAACGCCAATTGCGTGGAGAGTAGGGCGGAATGCATCCCGTTCAATGGCAATCGCCCCAGAGTGCCCAGAACGGGACGATCGCTGCGATGAAGCAGCGATTTCCGGGCCTCGACACCTTGCCGGCAAGGCTCAACGCGACTGCAATGCCGAAGGAGTCCGGGCCGCCGTCACTCGCACTCGAAATAGGCAACTCCGCCTTCGCCAAGCTCGTCGACGCGGATGAGAACCGCCTGCCGTTCGGATTCCTGGCAATACTCGTTGGCCTCGTCGGTCGCCGAGCCCAGATCATCCTCGTCCTCGACCGAGATGGCGATCTCGTCCTGTCCTTCGGTCACGACGTCGGCTCCGGAACAGGCCGACAGACCGAGCGCTAGAGCCGCGGCAGTCAAGACCTTCAAGCAATCAGTCACCGGTCAATCCTCCCCATGGTGAAGCAGCACCGTTATCGATAATGCGGCATTGCGCCGTTCTGTAAAGCGGATGGCGCATCAGTGGCGCCGTGCATCCGGTTTCGCCATGACCACCTCGCGGTCTGGCCCTTCGCGTCCATTATGGGCAAACTCCGGCGCCAACTCACAGGGGATTTGGAGGCGCCAAGGGATGACGACGCTGGCACTCACGATGGGACGTCGGATCCGGCCCACGCCATACCTTCCGCGGGTCATGGCAGCGGGCGCAAAGTCCTTCACGGTCTACAACCACATGCTCCTGGCGACGTCCTTCCGCTCTCTGGAGGACGACTACTGGCACCTGCGGGAGCATGTCCAGCTGTGGGACGTCAGCTGCGAGCGGCAGGTCGCATTGAGCGGGCCGGATGCCGCCAGATTGGCTCAGATGATGACACCGCGCGACCTGAGCCGCGCCGTGGTCGGGCAATGCGTCTATGCGCCCCTGGTCGATGTCGATGGCGGACTGGTCAATGACCCGGTGATCCTGAAGCTCGACGAAGACCGGTTCTGGCTGTCGATTGCGGATTCCGACGTCCTGCTCTGGGCCAAGGGCCTGGCGCTTGGGTTCGGGCTCGACGTCGCGGTCGAGGAGCCGCCGGTCTATCCCCTGGCGGTGCAGGGGCCGAAGGCCGAGGCGCTGGTGGCCAGGGTCTTCGGCGATGCGGTGCGGGCGATCCGGTTCTTCCGCTTCGAGCGGCTGCCGTTTCGCGGCCGACCGCTGGTGGTGGCCCGTTCGGGCTGGTCGAAGCAGGGCGGCTTCGAGATCTACCTCGACGACCCGTCACTGGCGATCGATCTGTGGGACGCGCTGTGGCAGGCCGGCGCCGACCTCGACGTGGGACCCGGTTGCCCGAACACGATCGAACGGGTGGAGGGCGGCCTGCTGTCCTACGGCAACGAGATGACGCGGGACAACACACCCTACGAGGTCGGTCTCGACCGGTTCTGCAAGCTGGACGGTCCCGACTTTCTCGCCAAGCCGGCGCTGCGCCGGATCGCCGCGGAGGGGCCGATGCGCCTGCTGCGGGGAATCCGGATCGACGGCCCGCCGCTGGCGGCCTGCACCATTCCATGGGCGCTGCGTGCCGACGACCGCGCCGTCGGCAGCCTGCTGACCGCCGTGTGGTCGCCGCGGCTGGAATGCACCATCGGGTTCGCGATGATGGAGCGCGGCTGGTGGGACGACGGCACCGAGGTCGAGGTTCTGGCGGACGACAGCAAACCGGCGGCCGGACGACTGTGCCCGTTTCCGTTCGACTAAGGGGCCGGCTGCGCCGTCGGCGTCCCTTGCTGGCCCGCGATGCAGACCGGGAGTCGACGCGCGGCAGCCAACTGCGCCATGGCGTGTATTCTACGGGGTGCGTCGCGAGCGGGCTTATCTGATTCGCCTCTTGCCGCTACAGTCGCGCATGAAGAAGTCCGGATAAACGGGACACCAAGACTCAAATGTGGGCCGGCGGCCGGGTCGGCCCGACTACAAGTTCGGGAGGACGTTCATGTCAGCAAACCAAAACGGTCCGGACGGGCTCGTCGCCGATACGGGCATCTTCAAGGGGCTCCATGCCGGCATGGGGCTTGCGGCCAAGGGCATGGTCGTCGCCTTCGTGGTGTTCACCGTGCTCAATGTCGATTTTGCCAGCGGAATCTACTCGACGATCCGCGGTTGGATCGAGGCGTCGCTGAACTGGTACTACATCAGCGCCGTGACCGTGATGCTGTTCGTCTGCTTCTATCTGATGCTCAGCCGCTTCGGCAAAATCCGCCTGGGTGACGACGACGCACGTCCCGAGTTCAGCAATTTCTCCTGGTTCGCCATGCTGTTCTCGGCCGGCGTGGGCATCGGGCTGCTGTTCTTCGGCATCGCCGAGCCGATGTTCTATTTCGACAACACCCAGCCCTGGGGCTATCCGAACAACCCGTTCGCCGACCATCAGGGCTATGCCGACATGGACGCGCAACGCGGCATCGCGGCGATGCGGGTCACCTATTTCCACTGGGGGTTCCACGGCTGGGCCGTCTATGTGGTGATCGGCCTGTGCCTGGCCTATTTCGGCTTCCGCAAGAAACTGCCGCTGACCCTGCGCTCCGCGCTCTATCCGGTGATCGGTGACAAGATCTACGGGCCGATCGGCCATGCCGTCGACCTGCTGGCGGTCTTCGGGACCGTGTTCGGCGTCGCGACCTCGCTCGGTCTGGGCGTCAGCCAGATGGCCACCGGGCTGAACGTGCTGTTCGGTGTCGACCCGGGCCTCACGACGCAGATCATCCTGATCGTGATCATCTCGATCGTCGCCACCCTGTCGGCCGTCTCGGGCGTCGGCAAGGGGATCCGGATCATCTCCGAGTGGAACATCTACCTCAGCATCGTGCTGCTGGCCTTCTTCCTGTTCGGCGGGCCGTTCAAATGGCTGATGGGCTTCTTCGTGACGACCATTGGCGACTATCTGTGGAACGTCATCCCGATGGGCTTCCAGACCTTCAACGCGCCCGGCGATTCCGCCTGGCAGGGTGGCTGGACGATCTTCTATTGGGGCTGGTGGATTTCCTGGGCGCCGTTCGTGGGCATGTTCATCGCCCGCATCAGCCGCGGCCGGACGATCCGGGAGTTCATGGTCGGCGTCATGTTCGTGCCGACCACGATCGCCTTCTTCTGGCTGTGCATCTTCGGCGGCACGGCGATCTTCCTGGAACTGAATGCCGAGGGCGGCGTCGGCACCGCCGGCATCGCGCAACTGGTGCGGGACTGGAACCTGCCGGCGGCGCTGTACGGCACCATCGAGCGGGTGACCGACATCAGCTGGCTAACCTGGATCATGTCGGCCCTGGCGACCTTCCTGCTGGCGACCTGGTTCATCACCTCGTCGGATTCCGGCACCCTGGTGATCACCACGATGCTGTCCATGGGCGACGACAACCCGCCGCAGCGGTTCCGCATCGTCTGGGGCCTGGG
>JAAUYH010112477.1_pt1 | contig 16614 bp, 10 predicted proteins | sample 7278061 | NCBI WGS metagenome assembly JAAUYH01 (sample SAMN14350203, study PRJNA611818) | marine sediment metagenome | isolation source: surface marine sediment (0.6m) | place: French Polynesia: Moorea | collected 2018-08 | reverse complement strand
TCCGAGATGTACTGAAGAAAAAGTTAAAAATGTTTCCGTACAAAACTTCTTTCTTGCAACAATTAGCGTCTAACGACTACAGGCAGAGACTGCAGTAGGCACAGCATTGTCGCAGGGAAATAAACAATGATCCCAATTACCTATCTCGAATTTTTTTCTCTGACGAGTGCATTTTTCACACCAATAGAGTCATGAACAAGCACAATTCTTGTATCTGGGGTACCGAAAACCCAGAAAATTTGATGGAAGTACCACAAAGGAGCAAAAAAGTCATGGTCCGGTGCGCAATGCCTAAGACTAAATTAATAGGACCATATTTCTTTCGGCAGTCATCTGTGGATGCAGCAGCGTACAAATCGATGCTACGATATTATGAGCTACATCACATAGAACAGCTACAAGTAGCGCCAATATTTCAACAGTATGGGGCTTCTGCACACACATCCAGACTAGTTACTGAATATTTACAAAGAAAGTTAGAGGACAGATGGATAAGCAAGCGAGGTCCAATAAATTGGCCTCCACGATCTCCAGGCTTAACTCCGCTCGACTTTTTTTCGTTGGGGTTACGTCAAAGAAGAAATAGAATCTATTGAGCATCTGAAGTCTAGAATTACTCAGGCAATATGAAGCATTGATGCTGCTACGCTATCTAATGTATGGAAAACCCTGAATACAAGAATTACTTGTGTAGTGCGCCAGGAAGGTGGACACATCGAACAATTGACATGTTAAATAACACATTTACTGCATATTAGATCTCCATGAAAGATTAACTCATTGCGATCCAAGAGTTTTCAAGTTATGTTCATCTTAAACCCTTTCATTACTTTCGCCCACCCCGTATGTAAAAAGAGCACAGCAGTTCCAGCAAAATTGAAAGGACTGTAAAAAAATCTAGTCTAATAATAATAACGATTGGAATAGCTGCTGCCCCATTCTATTTTGGAATATAGCTGTCTTACCTTTTGGTTCCGGAGCCATAAGAGTTGGTATCTATCTCGTCACTCATGTTTTAGCCTTATTCATAGTAGGAGGTGTAAATTCATCGAATTTACTAGAGCTGAATTTCAATGACTCCTATTATGAAAACAGTTTACCTATATCGCATTAAAACCATCAATTTATTAGTTGTGTCGCGGGAGATTGTTGAAATTCAAAGGTAATGATTTCGATTTTATGAGCAAATGGTGTAACAGGGATGGGAGTATTCGAGGAGCCCAAATTTTTTATCCGGTACCTATTTCTTTCGCGCATACAGGCGTGAAATCATCGTGTTTGTGTAAATAGAAATTCTGCGCTGAAGGTTCTCTAGGCTATTTGATAATCAAGATTTCTACGGATAAAAAAGGAAATTTCAAATTTTGAATATTTAGAGGGCATATACGGTAGAGTGTAGCACTTGGTTCTCTGTATATCAGATAGATTTTAATATATTTCTTTTGAATGCAGGTCGAAATGGCCTCTGATCTATCCTCTAATGAGTAGGAAGCGATTTCGTAAAAGGATTCCTTAAGATGTACGATTCATTTAAGTTAACTATAATTTTAAACTAAAATGTGGGTACCAGACTACTGCACACTTTACATTCCGTTTTACATCAATACTCTTCAACTTATTTTTACGTTTGTTTCCGTCATTTCTGTTTCTAACATTTTCTTTTCCCGTTAACTCTTGATTAGCTTAGCGCACTAATGAAAATTTTTGAATTCTGACAAAACTTTAACTTCTTGAGATTAAATGCGTGCTTTATAGCCCATAGATCACAATGTACTTTACATCAGTACTTCTACAGCTCTGTAAGATTCACGCATAGCGTAGGAACATTAGAAACGGTTCTTAGAGAGAGTTCTGTTGAGCATAAGGTACAAGCGCATAGCTGCCTCTTTTTAAGCATGCTGTCAATAATGCATTGCTTCTATCATCTACCTGTGCTGTATCATTCTATGCTAATGACTTATGCATGGCATAACCAGTTATATTCGTACATCGCAACCCGATCACTTGCTAGGATTTAATTAGAAATATTGAACGGCTGCAATCACATAATGTGCTTATTCAAGTAGCAGTGCACTATTATTTGAAGCCATACAAGAGAAAGCGACAAGGCAACAATGGAGAATAATCCTAGAGATAAAGCAGATAGGTCTATAGTGGCTTTTTAGAGAATTTTGCTTGTGATTATTGCAGAAGTAGGTTCGGCACGATAAGATTCGAAGGCACTAAGACTACTGTGGATAATCAATATGTTCGACAGGAAATTTGAATCCCTGTCGATATTCTCGCATACACTGCTGCGCCTCCTCACCGAAGATGGCCAAATAATCGAGAGGCTGTCGATATGCAGGACCTCAAATTATATTACGCATGAAGCAGTTGTTCTATATTACTCTAGAATGCATCAACTGGAGATACAATACTACTCACTTCAGTAAAATATAACTATTACCCAACTTCACCACGAGTGTCATCACAAAGATCCATATGATTCAACGCAGTTTTCTCGAAGGCCAAAAGATGGGCGAAGTGAGCTAAGTAAATGGTCCATACAGCTCATAAATCGACAATAGACTGAAAAAAAACTTCTTGTAAGACGTAGGGAGAGTTCTAGAAGCCCGACAGTCTTTTTATACCGGGACAATTTATTGGAATCTTAGCTGAATCTTTCTGTTGTGCGTCTTGTGTCTTACATCCATGTTTAAACATGACTGAGGGTGACTGTAATGCAACCCGCGAGGAAAAGACACCAAGACATACTAGAGTCAGAGAGAGGCCACCTATGAGGGGCGATAATAACCCGTGAGGGAATGTGGCGACTGTGGAACCACACAGAGCAGCGTATACACCCGCCCTAGTATGGGACGTTAGCCCGCAAGGGGGATAGAAGATAGTATGAGTCAGCAACGTTGCAATACGTTCCCCCTCGGGGGGTTAGAGGACACTCTGTGCACCAAGGATCCCGCGAACCAGACGTGGGGAGCTACCCAATGTCATCGTAGACGTTTGATCGAGACGAAAATATCCCATTGGGGTGTAGCTCGGGTCCGAAAGCTCCTTGGTTGTAACCTGGTAGTCTCCGGACTACTTATAGTAGTCCGCTCCTACATAACGCCACCTGAAAAGGGATATGTACCTATTACAGTACTAAATAAAACTAAACCGGTCCTATACTAATTCGAGTCACCCGACAGATGGGCTGGTCAACCAATCAATTAAGTCTTAAGGGAGCGCTACTGTAAGGTGGGCAGCCGCTATTCTCGGTAGAGTTGCCTGCATTCACTTACTCGGGAAATAAAGAAAGCTTGGGCACCACAGTGATTGCATCGGCGCAGATCCACCAATCCATGTTTATTGGTTAGATACACTAGTCTTATCGTTGAATTCCAGGGATCTGTTGAATGAGCAAACTTGCCAAAATTTATTGAGTAACAATCACAAGAACAAACGAATTTGGTAATGTAATCGTCTTTATCTTCCCGAAATTCAGCAGTGTATCTTACACTGTTACATCGCAGCGAGCTTTCCGGTTGAGAAATAGCTAGCGGTTGGCGTGATTGGTTAGAAATCAGCAGGACTAACCCTATAATACGTGATACTGTTCTAAAATTGGCCGGTTAGTCAAAATCTGCGATTACGGTCGTAAATGCCGCGCTTCGGCTTCGGCATATGACTAAAACTACTAAGCTAAATGTGGAAGTGGGATCCAAGCGACCCGCATCATTCTGCTCTTTTTCGGAATACCAATACTTAGTTGTAGCCAAAAAAATTCGAAAAACTCCACAGCTAATCCATATCAAAACCTGCATAGGGCATTTTCAAAATCATATCGGTATAACCAAAATGTATTCTGATTAATGAGCGGTTACAGAACCTGGTATCGCACACACGATCTGCTTCACCATATCGATGTATCCAAAATGAGTGAGACAATATTCTACAAATAAAGAAATGGTACAGTGACTATAGAGTACTTACACCAAACAGTTAGCAATACCGTATTTCAAGTAGTTGCCTCCGGTTTTCCACTTTCAATAGGACTTGCTACTTCGATTTTCGAATTTTAATCTCAAATTTCAATTCCAGAAATGCGCTCGTACGATGTTTCCCCAACTGATTCATTATGATTGGCATAAGAACCATATAACTAACATGAGCTCTTTAGAAAAATCCAAAAGATGGATAAAGAAGAGGGGAGAAAAGTACACACAAAAGAAAAAATATAACAAAGTAATTGTTTGAAATGCCATCGATATAGTTGCGACGATTGAATCAGGCCGAAAATCTAAGAAATCCGCAGAATAAAGTTTTTATTTAGCTTTCTTCACTTTTGCATGAGTTAATTTGCTTTTTATTTATTAATTTAATAAAAAAATCATCCTATCTATCCAGATCACGGAAAAAAACTGTGTTGCACCTAAGAGCTACAAATCATGAGTCGCCTGTACAGTTTTTGGAAGGCAGAAAATAACGATGTGCACTATCATACGCAATTCATTGAGTATATAGAGTAGTATACAAATATATCTCTTGATTTCAGAAATCATTAATTTTCTTCTGCAAAATGATTGTGTCGAGCTTCCTTGATCCTGCTAGGAAATTTAGCGGCTTCTTAATATTTTCCCCTTGATTCAACATTGGGTAAAGATTGTAACAAAACCAAAATGAGAAGCCTTTCTATTATTCTTGTTCTACTTTTTCTTAAAATGGAGTACGAAACTTAAGGAATTATCTATTATTTTATTTGCAACAGCTATTTTGTCATTCGTGAAATTTATTTCGAAAAAATCAAGTAATCTAGCCTACCGATTTTCTTTGTGGCATACAATTATATTTCCTAATTTCGAGCGATTCGGAATAACACAACAGGTATTCGGATTAATTTGCTTTGCATCATTTGATTTATTTCTTATCTACTTTGAGGCAGCTCCGTTTTTGTCATGTATTGTTACTCCGTCGATACTGAAGAGGTTGGAATCAACAGGATAAGTTGGGCAGTCTATCATTGCTGCAGATTTTTTGATCCGTTCATAAGACACTTAAGAGATCTCCCAAAGAATAGTAATGAGCGTGCTGGTTTTATATGTTTTCAATGTAAAAATTACAATAGCTTCACTAGGCCTTAAGAAGCTGTGAAAAAATCAAGCTTTATTGTATTCGTATCTTTGCTTCTACTTATTGTTTTTCTTTTTCCTTCTTTTCTTTTACTTACAGCAATGTCAATTCTTGGAATAATTGCTTTACTCTTCAGTTTATTCCTTGGCTGCCATTTTTCTGTTCTTTTCATTATAGGAGGTGAAATTGTTTCAGAAGTACCAGTGCTGAAATTAAGTGTCGGGTGTAATGAAAAAATTTCAGATGTCCTACTTTTAATGCCGGTTGTTTATTTGGTAAGCCCTTTAGGATTATACAAACTTGTAGAATCTGGTTTCGATTTTATGAAAAAGCTGAAGTACAATCACCACAAAAGTGTTCGAAGAGTTGGTATATTCTCAGATATACCCATTTCTGTCGAAGAAGCAGCTCTTAAACTATCGAATTTATGTAAACAGAAATCCTTCGCTAATCTCTCGCGAGAGTATTTGTGGCTCAAGATTTCGTTTGATGAAGAAGGATAAGATACGTTACATGCTGAGTTTTTAGATGAAGACGACGATATAATCTCATTGTCTCTGTAAATTAATGCTGTAATCACCACTCCGGTATCGTATGCCGTTCCGCTAATCATAGTATGGAATTGATACGACGAACATTTCTATATCTGATTTGTAGATTCTGCTTTTCCATTTCATTGTGCTCTTATCTGCTAGAGAATTTTATGAAATTAACGAATATAAATCTATGTTTCAAATTCAGATACGAACGAATATGTCCTTCGAACACTCTTGCCGAAATTTCCTAAGAATAATCTGAAAATTTTCGCTTCTGTAATTGTTTTTGGGTGCTTGCAGAGTAACCGAGTACGAAGTTTTTTTGATTAATTAATAGTTAGGAATAAATATAAAAATCTTGCGCAACTTCTGACTTCGCAATCAAAATATCTATGATTTCTTACTCATCAATTAATAGGAAATTAATCTCAGCTGAGTGCATTTGAAGATTCTAATATTCGATTCAGAATAGCAAGGATACTAAGAAACCTAGGCTTGCATTGTCACAATAAAACTGGGAGACGTGTTAGAGTAACAGCTTTATAGATGGAAATTGATTTGCAGCAATTAAAATATAAAATAGATATTTCCATTATTGTTTATAATATTCAACAAATTAGGGGTACAATCGCTTCGAAAGATTGTTCAAGCATGCCCACTTACCTTGATAGTTCATTGCTCTGAAATTAGACATGCATGCTATTTTAACCCTTTAATTCTTTAGCAGCTGTCCTTTTTTCGGTTTTCCTTTAGTATTTTTAGTACAAACGCAACTTTGGCTCCGCATTTTGATCACGAGTTTGTTTCAAGAAATATGAAAAAGAACTTCAGTAGCAAACCTAACCTTTTTACGCTCTATTCCGAACAGTCCATGGACATTGTACGCTATCTTTTAACTCTCTACATTTAGTATAGTTTTTTGAATATTTGTCATCAGTACCTATCGATAGTGACTTTGCTGGATCAATGAGAAATGCTAAATTTTTGCAATAGACAAGTTCACAACAAAATTATTCTCGGCTGCTTGACCCGTAGAGTGGTCCGATTCTCGAATGTAAATTAAAGACCAATAGGACATTCACCTCGAAAATCTTATCGATATTACAACTAAAATCAGTTTTCAGAATATTGCATGTTTACATAGACTCATGCTATTCTCAGATAAATTAATATATTTTCCCATAAATTCGAAGAACAGACTAGTGCTTACTTTACATTGCATTTAACTATCTATAAAGCCTAAGTTTTCTTCATTTAAAGAATATCTGAGTGGCAATTGTTTATAGATCCTAGCCCAGGTGTAACTAATAGAGGGTGCCCCGCTCTATTGAATACATATTCTGACAGTGGTAGAACAGATGCATCACTGAAAGTTAGGTACAGGAATTTAAGAGTCGCTCCCAAAAATGCACTCGGCATTCTATCTCCTTTCCCAATGGAGTCCAATGTTTTTTCCTCGAGCACGGTGTATCCTCCAGTTTGTACCTTGCACTGGAGGTCAATATTTTGCAATATCCGCCATGCTATCTCTTGATATTTTTCTTCTCCTGTTGATCGTGACATGTAGAAAATAGCTTCAACTAAATCAGCTTGTAATTCATATGCTCCCTTCGTCACCCATATCCCGCCTGTGTATCGTGCACTCTCTCCTCCGAGATATCCCGGAAATCTATCGTACATGTTAACGCACGATTTAGTAATACCCGTAGCAACATCGAACCATTGGTCTATTCTCCTATCAGAAACCTTTTTCTGTTGAGCAGCTAGATGAAATACAGCCGGTAGATAGCACATGCTTTGATCGACAACCACTTCTTCTTCTCTCTCTTCATAGTCATCGTATGTTTTTAAGAACAAGTCATGTGTTGGAGTCTCATGAATGACCCGTTTCAGTAGCATGTGCATGGATGCATCTAAAGGATATCGGAGGTATGGCTCACACGATCCTCCTTGTCTCCATGCTTTCACGAGGTACTCGTAAAATCCACGAGCAGGCTTTGTAAAAGTGGAAGTTGTATCAACTGTTGGACCTCCTCCGATTACGCTAACAGCTGAGTGCCAGGCATGGAGTAGGTAAGTGTAGTAACTACTAGCCGATGATAGGTGGGACTCTTCTTTTCTTCTTTTCGATTTTTCGGTCTTCCCGTCGTACGTAGGGTCTTCCAATTCATCCGTCACAAATTGCTCTAACAATTTCGGCCCAGCTTCAATTACTGCTTGCACCGCTCTATCCGCTTTGCACCGAAGCTCTCTAATGCTCGGTCGTAAAGAGTGGAAGCCCAGAGCACGCAACTCCAATGAAATTCCAGCAGCCTCTGTTTGTGTGGTAGTTTCTCCATGGCATAAATACCCATCTTCCAGAGACGAAACTTCTTCTTCTGTCAATCCAGTTATGTTTTTATGCTCACCACCTAGATGGCATCGAGGATACGGAATTCCGTTCACAGATTCGAACGCTTCTTTCAGTCTTTCACCCAAATCTTCTGCTTTTTGCATGAAAATATGGTCACCAGTGAGTTGGAAAGCAGAAATCAATCCACCCAGTATTCTCGTCGTTGTCTCGTGAACAGACACAAAATTGGTTACCTTGTCAAAGTCTAGGGATGTCCTCACCCACTCCCTCGCTTTCTCGTACTGCTCAGTCAAATTCATCACGTACAAAGTGCTAAGACTCTCAACAATAGTTGTTCCCATCCCACCAAACGTTTCGATTCCTGCCTGACTAACGGGCTTCAGTTCATCGGATCCCCACGCATTTTGAACGTACGCCTCCCAAGCACTGGCAGTAATATCTCGAATCTGCTGTCGACGATGCTCTCGTAGCAATTCAGCATCGTTCGAGCTATCTATTGCAAGATCTGCTGGCGCCTGAAACGAACCAATGGGTGTAATAGTCGAGCAAATGTCGGCATGTTGGCATCCACATGCAAGAGCATCCGTATCGTAATTGGACCCGAGTCTTTGAACCACGGACGCTTTTGGAGGCCCAATTAGTTTCGTTGAAGATTTCGGGGAATAGCTGAAAACAAAAAACACCAGTGCTATTAACAAAATGAAGGATGTGCCGAGTCTATTTGCGATGAGCAAGACAAATCGGAAAAACCAGAACAAGTAGCTTGCTTTCGATGGTGTTCTCTTTTTCGCAAGAAACTGCATGTTTTCGAATTCGAGTCAAGCCCTTATGCTGAATTTTCAGAATTCTTCATAAACGTTCCTCCTCTGCACACGAATTCATCAAAACAATTATCTTTAGGCCGAAAAACTTGGCTTTCAAGTGTACTACGTAATGTTGGGCCAACATATCTGAGAAAAAGTCATTCAAGCACAATGCACAGTGTAATTGAATTCCATTGTACGGCACGCCACTTCCCAAGCGAATGAAGTATTGATTTACCAATTCGACAAAAAAATAAATGAAGCCTCAGCCATTTCCACAAAATATTGCAACCATTTGTCTCTCATTAATGCAGAAGAAGTGTAGTAAAATTTGCCGAAAATCTGAGACCCCCGTTTCATGACTCGTATCTCAACGTGTAATGAAATAATCGGGGATGCACCCACCCCAAATCTCATCAGATCACCCAGAAACGTAGACGCAGTGCATCATTGACCTGAGCGTGCACACCGCGAGACACACCGATAGTCCAGAGCGAGAGGCCGCAGCAGCATGGCGTTTGTGACCGGAGCAGCAGTAGGCGCGTCAACATGGACACCACGAAGCGAGAGTAAAAGCGAGCTGAAACCGGGGGCAAGCGCGCGATTCACGATGAACGTGGGCAGCGCGAAGTACTCGCCATTCGTGGACGAGTTCTTCGCGAAGGACGTGACGCGCCAGTACATCGCGAAGGCGTGTCCCACGGGCGTGCCACCAGTGCAGTGCATCGAGGGGACGACGTTCGACGAGCCCTGGGCGTCGAAGACGCTGAAGCGGCAATCGCAGCTGCGCTACCGGCAACTACCCGTGTCGGTGCGCATCCACAACATGTACGAGACGAGGAAGGCGGCGCTGATTGCGTGCCACGGCTGCTCGCACGAGGAGGACCGGGTGCTGAAGAACCCGATGATGGCCAGCGCGATGCTGCTGGGCAAGGCGGAGGCGGACCGCGCCTGCAACCGGTACATCGAGTCGAGTGGGCCCGCGGAGGACATGATGTGCCGCAGCGTGGAGAACGTCTACATGAAGGCGGTGAATGGGTCGGGCGTGTTCACGACCGCGTGCACGGACGGGCAGGCGAAATACGAGGCGTACCTGATGAAGGTGCGTTGCGGGTCGACGACGTTCCGCGCAAAACAGTACTCGCCGGCGGCGAAAGCGGGCGCGGCCTTCGCGGCACGCAAGATGGCCATAGCACGCAACCACATCTGTGTGTACGAGGACGGCTTGTACTCCAAGTATCCCAGAATGGCGGGCAGCATCCGTCCCGCGTTTGGGTATTACCAACCGTTCGTCACGAGCCCCGTGCAGACCGCCACGAACAACGGTATGCTCGACCCGAACCAGGCTGCAGCCTTGGCCGCGCTGGGTTCCATCGGAAAGGCGGCCGCGCGTAGCCTGACTTATGACATGGTGCCCGCTTCGTAAATAGTACGAGGTGCGGTGAGGCGAGAAATTCGGTGTAACGGTGATATAGAGCGCGCTGTGATTAATCGAGGAGAAAACACAGCAACGAAACAGTTGCGTAACAGTTTGTTCAAGTAAATGGATTTCGTCAAAGAAAATGTGCGGTGTTCAGCGGATGGCACGTGTTCTGGAGCTATAATCCCAACGACTCGGCATATTGTCACGGTACTTGATGTCCTTGTATCCGGACAAGAAGTCAAGTGGGCTGTGACCACTTTGTTCCAAGGAAGTTGTCCTTGGTAATATTGAATCGACAATATTTCTAGATACCGTAATTATACGAACAGTGATTGTGAGAAGTGCTGTACATTACAGTAGCACAACACATCACATTGCATCGGTGTACCGTACAACGTACCGTATGTATGTTAGAAGGTAAACAACACCGAGTATCCGTGACGATGAACGGCAGTTGCCAATTCGATCAAACCGCATGAACAGGTAGGTACAGTACAGTACCTACCTAGGTGCGCGACGACGAATCAGGATCACAGTACTGTGTTTCCATTCAACAAAATGCATGCCTGGATCGAACACCGGTGTTAAAGACAACGTCGCACACTGTTGTTGCAAATGGCGGATTCGTAGAGGACAAGGCCGAGCCGAACGAGCAGCAATGCGCGCTGTGAGTGAAATTTAATATACAGCATATACAGCTATGCAAACAACTGCATACACAGTCATATTCACTAAACTTGGCAATCCGTGCGTGCCGCTTACGGACACCACGATACAAAAAGCGCCTGTTTGCAATCACATCCACAACCACCATCACCATCACCACCGCCACTCGCTAGTTACGTTTCATGAGCAAAAAGTCCTTGATGTACTGACCAACGCGGTCGGATCTGAGAGTGTTCTTCCTTTGCAAGCTCTCAGGCGCGACATTCAGTCTAATCAGTAAATCGTCCATAAATTCCGCCGTGAATTCGGGGTGCGGCTGTACACTGAACACCGAGTCACCGTATCTCAGCGCCGCCAAGGGGCAGTAGGGCGCTTTTCCCACCACCTTCGCATTGGGGGGCGCGACCACCACCTGGTCGCCATGACTGGCCACCAAAGGCGTGCACACACCGTCGAACTCGTAGTCTCTCACACCCGCCGTGTAACCGCCGCTATACGTCTCCACTTTGCCGCCCAGCGCACGCGCGATTAATTGGTGTCCGAAACAAACACCCACAAAAGGCACGTGCAGCTCGTACGCGGAACGCACAAACTTCATCAATCGAGCTATCCACGCGTGCGGATCGTTCGCACTGTTCACCGAGCCCGACAGCAGATACGCATCGCACTCATTCACATGCTCGGGAAACTCGTCGTTCTCCACATCGTACGCGACGAAATGCAATCGTTCGTGCCGCAATAACGTGCTATACATGTGCAGGTACGAGCCGTGAATCTCGGATAAACCATCGCTGATGTGACCGGCGGTGAGCACGCCCACTTTCAGCCTATCCGAATCCCTGTTTTTCACATCGTCCTTCTTCAGTGTCGCGCTCTTGATGATATCCGTGTTACCCGCGCAATGGAGCCGGTCGGGAATGGTAGACGACGGCGATATCCTGCCTTGGTCGGCGCCTAACAAATGCATGGTGCGGGTCCAAGCTAGTTGGCCAGAGCGGGGGTCAAAAATTGGGTTGCCAAAGCGCTGTCGAGCGAAAACGAGAACAGCAGTGGCGAAGTTGTTGGGGTTAGGTGAGATGAAGCGCGAGAGGGGTGACGACAACGAACAGCGTGTCTATTGCGATGGGTTGATTAGCTTTATGTGAATCGGTTGGCTTACAGCCGCTTACATCGCCTTGATTTCTACATATTTCTAATTCATAAAATCTCGGGATCGTGCTGCGCTGGCTCGAATATCATCGCCTTGGTCATTGCCTAAAACCCCGTATTACCACCCCCGTCATGCCTCGAAACCCTGTGGAAACGCACTGTCCTCGTGACGGAAACGTCATTCTTTGCGTATGCAACACCCGTTCAAACGTCTGCTCCGCGAAATTGACTGGTCATGTCCCCGCCAACCCCGCTGTGCCACTATTTGCGCGGAAGATGACACTTTACGTGTTATCTAACGACAAACAGCTGCATACTATAATTAACCTCGTCAGATACCAACCAGCAGTGTACTTGTGAACTTATCGCTGTGCTCATTCCCAGATTATTATGATCGAAACAATCCTAACTCAATCTCCTTGTCGTCGTTGTAATTCTTCACGCCCGACTTGGTCGTGGTGGCCGCGCCGCCCGTCCTATTATCTTCGTTTCCTTATCTCGAATGATCTGCATCAAGCGACTATGATGGAAAGAATCTAGATAAATATCGCACCTGTCCAAATCTTATCTTCGTCGAAACTGGGACTCTGCAGTAAGCTGTACTTCATAGGATTTCTCCAGGATGCACATAGCGCAACGCTGCGTAGCTGGAACGATTTTGTTGTTCCGCTATGAGTGCCGATCCACACTCTGCACTGGCACTTCAAACTTGCAGATTTGCAGTTCGGTCACGATTCTTCTTCACCTAAGATGAGAAATACCACTAACTAGTTAACGCTATATCCCTAGGTACGCAGAATCATATTCCAATCTAACGTCATCTACACCCATACCTTCGACCATCGTCCTCGTCCTTACGTCTTAATGCGGCAACGACACCAATTACTAGTGCAGTGCGCGCTGCTTCTCCTGGCCGCATGAGTGCGCGCACGGAAAAAGGTGCCGTAAACAGTGAAATAGAGTGGCGATGTTGTCTAATGCTCAAAATCTCACGCGGTATTTCTGTAAAATTGCTTTACATATTTCTGAAATTCAAGTTCACGAGTCGAAGAACAAAGGGGAGCACTCTTTCTCCGTTTCAGAGTACAGTTCAAACGCTCGCTTCAAAGCTTTCTCTGTTGTCATCCTTCTTCGAAGGAAGAAACATTAGATAAGCGCTTGGCTAAAATTCCACGCTAAATACTCCACCTTGAAGCTTAGTTGAGACCGAGCCAGGCTCGGCGACATTAGTAACCCAATACTACTTGCCATCTACTCGTTTATACCTTTGCACTGCTTCAAAAAGTACTCATACTGCCATCCAAGAACCCCCGTACTGTACTCTATGTCAGTAACATTGTCACACCAATTTCACTTTTTCATTAAACAAAATGCTTGTCTACTGATTTGCATTGACTCTTTTAGGAGTGATTTCATCCCGGTTATATTTTCATTCCCCTAAATATCAATGGCTAAGTGATTCCACTGGTCGCATATAAGAGAGAATCACGTTACGGTTCCGATAGAACCGTTCTCTCCGGTGTTAGGTTTGCCGCTCGCCTCCTACAATTGACAAGAAGGATCTTATGGTAAAGCACAGCTACGGAACCGACGAGGAGGAACCTAACGAAATGGTGGTTGTGATCATAGACTGGCGTGCGGTCTTAGACTGGCGTGCGGACGCAATCAATGCATTTCTCTACAAGTGGGAAAATGCAATTTTCGCAACACCTCCGCCGTTCAAGAAACCCAACAACATTCAGGAGTTTCAGAGAAGAATGCTTGAGCATCTGGCTGCAAACATTACAGGTGCCTCTGTTACGAGTGATTGTTCAATTGATTGCGATGCCCTAGCATCCATTCTTCTAACTGCCGCTATCTGTCGGCTAGACAGGCAGCAATGGGTGAGAACTATACTTGATGCACAGCCAGCCGGGTGGGATCACGTTATTGGAGCTATTCTAGTCCCTCACGATGGCAGAACGGAGCTTGTTACCTTAGGTAACAACCGTATGTTCAAGTTAAGCTGTAAGTTACGACTTGTCTGTTGTCACCAACTTTCGTCAACTCGACAACCCAGTTTCTCGGTTTAACGACTCTTATCTTCGTCGAAACTAGGGCCCTGCAGTATAACGTACGTAGTAGCGGTAGGTACTGGCACTCCGAACTTGCAGGTTGCAGTTTGGTCACGATTCTTCTTCACCAAAGATGATAAATACTGTTAACTAGTTAAAGTTATATCCCAAAGTACGCGAAATAATATTCCAATCTAACGTCATCTATACACCCACCCATCAGTCACACCCACGACCATCGTTCTCGCCATTCCGTCGTCATGCGGGAACGGCACCTATTACTCGCGCTATGCGCGCTGCTTCTCCTCGCCGCGTGCGCGCGCGCGATGACAGATTCGGAGCGTGTGCTGAAACTGACGACGACTAGCGCGTCGAAGACGAGCGGGCTTCTGATGCTGTCCACCGACTCGTTCCACCGCTACGCCGAGGCGACGCCGCGCAGTTACTCGTTGTTCGTGTTCTTCACCGCGGACAACTCGATCTGCGAACCGTGCGGGGGGATGCAGCGCTCGATGGCCGAGGTTGCGCGCGCCTACCACGACCTGCCGTCGCGAAAACAAGCGCGGCACCCGGTGTTCTTCGCCGCACTCAAGCTGAGTCCGCAAACGGACCAGCATTTCCTCGCGCGCTACTCGCTCGAGCGGGTCCCGCTCTTGTACCATGTGTCGCCGCACGCCAGCATGCCGCGCCAGCTCACGGGGGCGGACAACTACGACGTGATGCGGCTGGGCATCGGGGCCAACTCGATCCGCGCGTTCGTGAACGAGCGGGTGGGCGCGCAGCTGAAGGTGGTGCGTGCGAACGAGGTGATCCAGTTCCGGGCGACGGTGAACAAGTACAAGCCGATGCTGTTCACGCTGGGCGCGCTGGGCGTGGCGCTGGTGGTGCGTCTGGGGCTGTACAAGTCGCCGCTGATGTGGTTCTGCTGCGTGGTGGCGGTGTACATTTTCTCCGTGGGCGGCGGCCACTTCAGCTGGATCCACGACACGCCGATCTACAAGATCAACCGCGACGGCCTGCCGGAGTTCATCGCGGGCGGCGCGCGCAGCCAGTTCGTGGCCGAGGGCTTCTTCGTCAGCGTCACCTGCGTCAGCATCTCCGCGCTCATCATCCTGGTGCAGGAAATGAACTCGTGGGTGCCGTACAAGTCCATGCAGGGCATGGTCGGCTTGTTCCTGACGGGCTGCACGTTCCTCGCGATTTGGATCCTGCTCAGCTTGTACTCGATGAAAATGCCCGGCTACTTGCAGTACAATGAGATTTAAACTTGGCCACGCTCATTCTTTTCAGCTCCCTTCGTTGCGTTTGTTTTTGGTTGAGGATTGTACTGTACAGATACAGACAGCGAGCGATTGTCTATGTGATAAACAGTGAGGAATAGCCGAGCTAATGAACAAATACAGTCCGAGAATGGTCGTTAATGCAGGGAGTACACACGCACCCATTGAAACCGACGAAAGGCATCTATCGGCACACGAAGGGTGTGAAATGCAAATGACGACCAATTCCGAGTGCAAATTCCCACACTACGCAATGCACAATTACGCGTGCACGCATGCATTCGCACTATTACCCACAGCTGCGAGGTAATGCGCGGGGCGTCAGCACGAAGGGGAATTTGAAGAGGCACGCAAGCCAGCGCACGGGTGCAATGGCCGGCAGCGGGGGTGCCGTGCAACGTGACGATGCGGGCGGTGACGGGGCGGGGTGTGTGGTCGCGCCGGGCACGGACACGGCATCCCCCACGCCGGCATGGTATCGACGGTAAGCGGGCGCCGCCTGGGCGACCTCGCCGCCATCGCGCTGACCACGCACTTCGTCACCGTCCCGCTCTGCGCACTGGCCGCGCACGGCGCGGCCGTCTTCGCCGTCGCCCTCTGGGCGCGCCTCGGCTTCCTCGTGCCCTCGCTCCTCGCCAGCGTGCTGCTCATTCTCGCCACCCTCCTCGCGCTCTACCTCATCTGGCATGCCGACCGCAGCGGCGGCTCCCTCGGTGTGCCCGACTGGCCCGAGCTGTCCGCCGCCTCTTGCGCGCTCTTCACCACTGGCTACATCATGCAGACCGCCGCGTTCATCGTGCTCATACCCGCCGCGCTTCACGCACAGCTCAGCGTCGGCTTAATCTGCCTGATTTGTGTCTCCACCGCATTCCTAGCTGCAGCCACATTGTACGCCGGGTTTCACGCGATTCGTGCGTTTCACGAAGATGAGGGCGAAGATGTGATAGAATTCGAAAACACAAACATCAAATCGCCACATCCACTTGATAAAGACGAAAACAAGTACTGGAGTAGTGAAAACGAAGAAGACGAAGAAGATGAAGTCGAGGAAGAGAATGGAAAAGGTTTGCAGTACTGACTACACTACGCCGCCGCTATCTCGCTAAATGTATATCCATTTTTGCAAGTTTGCCTTTACTTCTGTGTGTGCCACATTTTCTGTTAGCAACTACCACAAGTATTTATCGGGAGCGATGTGAGCGAAGATATTCGTAAACATCCGGTAACAGCACCGAGCG
>JAAUYH010045272.1_pt1 | contig 16614 bp, 11 predicted proteins | sample 7278061 | NCBI WGS metagenome assembly JAAUYH01 (sample SAMN14350203, study PRJNA611818) | marine sediment metagenome | isolation source: surface marine sediment (0.6m) | place: French Polynesia: Moorea | collected 2018-08 | reverse complement strand
TTTTATGAGCAGTGATTTGAATTTAGTATCACCAAAACCACTTAATTTTGAATTGTAAATTCAGTTTTCTGATCCATAGGAAAACATTGGAATTCAATAAGTCTACATCTGATGTACAGTAAGCACAAACTGACTCACTAATCACAGAAAATGAGGCATTTATCTGATGAATGTACTTATTACAACTTGGTATGGCTTTATTCGGTTAGAGATATTCTCGTTTTACTCATCTCCTTAATTCTTGGCAGCAATCTTTTTTCTAGTATGTTCATAGGCCAGTACAAGGCACAGATACTGTAAGTTTCCATAAATCCGAATTAATTAACAAAGGAAAAGAAGAAGTTTGCACCTATTCTTCAACTAAAATATCCAGAACAGAGCATTTTTGATTAAAAAAGTCGAGGTATACAGACACATGAGCATATGTCATCAGTAATTAAGAGTTCAATTCAGAAGGTACTTCGGTTTATAAATTGTCTCTATGTTAACCAGACCGGAAGTGTGAGGCAACGGTAGTAGACAATAATCTCCATTCTTAATAAACAGTTTCTGGTAACTTGTTTTCTCAATATCTTCAAGAAGCTGGGCAAAATCTATAAATCGTTGGATAAGTGCTCACATAAATCCTTCAATTGATTGGTCTCTGTTAGAATGGAATTTGTATCTCTTTTTTTAGGCGTTTAAACTTTCCAAGTAAGAATTACTAATTTTTTACATTATTTAAGTAAATGAATGATTCGAATTAGTCTTGTCATCATGAACTATGTTTTCTCTTTAAAATGGAATAAAACTTCATATTTTCCTCAGAATTTTATCTCTGGTGACTTCTCTCTACTGATAGGTATCTTTCGACGAATTTTGTCTGTTGCTTCTAATCTGGGAGTTCAATTGTTAGTGCACATCTTTTGTTCACCTGGCTGTTCTTTTGTTTGACCTTGTTATATGATCAATAAAATTTTTCGAAACTGGTTTTTTCTGCATTTTGTATATCTTCCAAAAATAATCGAGGGATAACCTATCGCACGACGGAGTTAGAAAAATTACTGGTTAGAGGAATAAGGAAATTTCTTCAATTAATAATGCCCTGATACCGTACTGTTGTAGATATTTAGAATTCGTTTCTGCACTCTAAGCTAATCAACAATACTGCATCGAATACAGAAATATAGGATTTACTCAGTGCGTCGCTTGAAATCATTGCTTCAACGGAACTGAGGTATCTAGGAGAGGAGGAGAAAATTACCATGAGTTGGAATACCCTAGTGCAGTTCTGACTGACTTCTGAACATGCCTTATTGCGGTATTCTTCTCAAATAATCATATTTAAAGATGCCTTATATTTCCCCTCATTAGAACACTACAAGTGTTTCTCGCTCAGGCGAGTCTTTGGATATGAAAACGCACTGATTTCTTGCTGTTAAAGGATCGGAACACACGTGACTTGCAGAAAACCCTAGAGGGGCAGAAGAAGCAAATTTCGGGCCTGTATTCTTCAACTTTCATTGCCCCTTTTTTGACAGATATACTGCGTCAGTAACGTCGTCAGATTTATATTCATTCGGAAAACACTTCTCACCTGCAAGTATAGTATAGTTTTTAAAAGCTTGATAATTAAACTCGGCAAGACAAAAAATAATGAATTCTCACAACTTCTCTAAGAAATTGAATTATCGTACACGACTGTTCATTTGTCAAAGTTTGTTCTGTTCTATTTGTTGAGAACGGATTGCTAATGAATGTGTAGATAATAGTGAACTATTCTTCGATAAAATTTGCTTAACCTGACTGATTTCCAATCTCTCTGGGGCATGGCTGTTGAATAACGCGCATCCGATCGATCACTATTAAATAAACTCGCACGTGAAAAATATAGACCTTTTTCTGTTTGACAACCGATCTAGGCAATCGAAGATCTTAGATGGCATCTAAGACATATGATCAAGCATTTTGCAGTCGATCAGAAACGACATGATTCATTCCTGCTGACCACTTGTACACTTTTGCCTATTAATCAAGGGGGAATTTCACAATAAGGGAGATTAGCCCATCATGGATTGCCACTGCGTCCTTGTATATCAATTATTACAGCCTAGCTTGAGTCGCAAGACTAAACACATTACATCTGCCAAAGACCAGTAGAAATTAATGTGTACTTGGGAAAAAGTAATATGTAAGATTTCAGTATTTAATTAACCGTAATTACACTTTGTTAAGGATCACCGTAATCTCAAAAATTTCTACGACGTAAAGATCTCTGCACTGTATTCTGCCAATTCTTCATCCTGTACAAAAATAGTAATACTGTCCAGTATTGTAGTGTACTGTACAGTAACCTTAACAAGTCTAGGACAGTTACAGTGAAACGAGATTGCATCGCAATCAATGCAAAGCATGGATTAGACTCGAGATTGGATATTGTTCAATTCAGAGTAATCGCGGGTACAGTACGGTACAGTGCAGTGCAACACAGTACAGTAGTGAGTGACAAAGGGATGATGCTATTCTATCAAAAACAAAAGACGGGGGAAGAGAAACGGGAATGCTGAAAGGGGGGATTTGTTTCTAACAGAAGTACGTACGAACATGGTTAGGATTAGACGCAACTTCCATCCAATAATCGCAACTAAAATAGATTCCAACGCAAGCAATTCGCATCCGTCTCGTGCTCGATCAAGCGATGCGCCACAAGTTAGACGAGACTCGTCAATACTGTAGTGGGGATGATGAGCGCAATCCTGGGCGAATATTTCTACAAGAAAACACATTTTGGTGAAAGCCAGGTCTCTCCACCGGGACAACTGTACGAGCGCGCATTACCAAGCACTTTCCCGGTACAATGCCAAGCAATGCTGCGCATTGTCCATTAATCAATTACTTTACTCGATTTGCACAGTTCAGGATTCCGTGGGCGACACCAAATTGATAGAGCGGCGCATTACTCTCAATATCTGTGGGCTGGTTTGTGGCTGACAAGCGGCGAGTGGTCGCAAATCGCTACTTGAAGCAATATCGATCTCGGAGCAACCACAACTGTACTGTAGGCTGATGCAGCGCAGGAATCCCCTGCGCCCATGTGATACTGTAGTCTACAGCACGCTACCGACGGAAGGTCATCATCCCCCAGCTTTTACTATCGTTCCGTCTGTCCTCATTATTCCAACCGTCTCCTCCTTGTCATTATACCTACGCTGCTTTCTTACTAAACTTGTAGTTTTCACTACTCCTGTACAGTACAGGGCCCTGTAGCGCTTTAACGAAAAATGAGTAGATACTGCTCTACCCCTTGCTCGATTTGCGCCGACATCCGACATGGCCTACTTCTAATGGAATTACTTCGTCTCGCACGCCCAGGTGTGGAGGGGGTGGATTTCGAGACAGAAGACTGCTTGACCTTTATGTTGCGCGATGCCCTTCGGGGGGTAATGTACCGCGTGGCGTTGCAAGTACAACGCGCCTCCACACCCGCATGCGGTGGGGTAGAAGAGGAATGATTTGTAGTAAACGAAAAGAGAATTGTGATCACTGCCTTACCCTAGCACACGCGCGAACGTTGGGCGGCACTCAGGGGCATCGTGGTGCTCCTCCCAAGCGTAGAAAGTGCTCCGTGTGGGGCACACTTGCGCTGGGAGATACGGTTATGCGGGCCAAAAATTATCTAAATGTGTTTTACAACGATGTTAGGTACCTTCCTGGTCACGCCGCGTATGTCAAGACATCCCATCCCCCCTTTCTTCTTCACGCTGGCTTAGAGCGGTGGAGCGGGGGTGTAGTCTGGGTATTTAACAAGCCAATCGGCACGTTAAATTCCGGCCCGCAGGAATGTGACGCGTATCTTTGGTGGCCTCTTTCGTTACGCATCTTTTGCGCGACTGGGCGAGTGTGGCCCACTCACATTCACCGCCGTCTTCTCTCTGTCGGTGCTGTACTAGATGGTGCGGACTCGTGCGATTGTGTGCGTTTGTTAGAATGTGTGCAATAAGCGTTGCGCTATCTCAACTTCAGGAACATCTAACGATGGGCTCGTTCGAAAATTTCCACCATCTCAGCTCTTCCAAAGTTTCGCGCGCTCGAATGAACTTGCCAAAGTTTCCAACCAATCCCCACTGTCTTACTTGGCCGTCGGTTGCTGCCGTCACAACGGTATCTCCATCCGGGGCGATAGCACAACCCATACAGAATCCGCCAGTACCCGTGCGCAGTGTAGCTAATCTTCTTCTCTCACCTATTTCCCATACACCAAACCCGCCAGCTTCGGCCGCCACCACGCGACGTCCATCCAGTGTGATACTACACCGTCCATACTTGCCCGGTGCATTGTACCCGGGCATTTTTAGTTCGGATCCCGTGCGTACATCAACAATTCTCAACGTATCCGCATCAGCCACAGTAACAAGCCGTCCACAGGCATCCAATGATAGTCCAACGTCCCCATGTGCCTTGATACGTCTAGTAATCGCTGCCGGTCCATGCTCGGCGTTGGCGATACACGCTTCATCGTCAGCCGCAATGTAGGCTAGCACAGTTCCCGAGGCGTCCAAAGATACACAACGACCAACGCCATCGAAAGACTCAGTCGATTCACCACCGTCACCACGCAGCACAACAGCGTGGCGCGAACCGCTAGTGTAGCACGACGCCAGTGTGCTCTGTGCTAGTGCAACTCCGCACGCCTCCGGATACGGGCCAGTATAACAAGCCTCCATGGTCCTTGCGGCACGGTCGTACACACGAACGGTACCATCACGAAGTGCTAGTGCAGCTTGCTTGCCATCGGCACTCAGCGCACATTGCAATGCTCTACCGGGGAGGGGGAGCACTGTGCCGTCGAGGTACGCGTTATCGAGGCCGGTGCTGAGAACGCCGCCACAACGTCCGACGGCGACGTGCAGTGCCCAGTCTTCGTGCGCGTGAACAGTTCTCGGACCGCCCATGGAGTGGAGATTCGAAAGTGAAACGGTCGAAGTGGAAGCGAACAAGGTAGTACTGTACGTAGTTATAGCGAGATGACAAGTTTTGAAATGGGGAGGGAAGACGGCGGAAGTCAGTGATAGTGTACGAAAAGATAGGAGACAATAAGTTTATAGTACTGTCGGACGACACGTCTCAAGACTTGCATTGGTCAGGTGTGCGGTACAGTCCGATAGGCGGAAAGATACGTTCCACAATCGTCAATTGGAATGGTCAGGGTTTTGCACGCTGTACCGTCAAACACGCACAATGATTCGGTGGTATTTGGCAATTATGATAAAAGACAGGATACTGAATATGAAACTGTCTTAGAGCGACACACAATAACCTTGCGTGATGGTGATGTTTTCCTATAGAGCACCAGCCTGCTCCACATTATGTGATTGTTGCTATGCTGTGATTGCAAAGCATTAGTGAAACCGAAAACTTTCATGCTTTGACTTGCTGTCTCAATGACGTGGACTCGCAGTTCTGCAAACAAATAGTGCTCGGTTTTCCTCATTTGCTCTTCTTACGCAGCTGCTCCCACACTCCTATTTGCCGTTGGCAACGTAATCAACCATTTGTGGCGGTGATCTTGTACGAGCGAGACCGAAATAATATGAAAGCCTTCACTGGTGCACACGCACGCTTTACCTTATCGATACATCTACGAAACGATGGAACTGTGGTTTTTCTTCGAACAACCGGAGGGTACGAGGCACGCGCCCGCCACGCGTATCGAATCTAATTTAACCCACTCACAAAGAACGTGTCGAGATTATCACACTTCCAACAGACACTGCAAGATACCCTGCACACCCGCCATTCCCTATCTCAAGGTGGCGCTGTTCTATCGGCATGGATTCCAAATATCTTGCTATCCACTCACCAACTTCCACACCTGGTGGCGGTTGAGTATAGCGCCAACATAGCGCCAACGGAAGTAAATATAATTTACTACAATGACGAGCACAACTCTGAACAACTCTTACCGTCATATCGGTGCTGTTTACCGTATGGTTGCATAGCGTAAATCGGTGTTTGCAATTCGGGCGAATTCAATTACGGTAATTCCGCCCGTTCAACTGTCGTCATTCCGCACCCCCTCAATAACACGGCACATCGCAGAACTCGCATTCCTCGTACTTCTCTGTACAGCAGAACGCGGAGCACAAACTGGTCAGGTCTGTCGCCGTGCAACTCACTGACGACATCAAGTTGACGAACAACTCGGCCCGACTCGAAGTGCGTATCTCGTTTCCGCGCGACGACGTAGCCGCCTTCCCGGACTTGACTTTCAGCTCCTTCATGCATTTGTTGCTATCATCCGGCTCTAACGACGCCTCCGGCTCGCATTCGGGCGTGCTCTCCACCTTCTCTGGCATGATACAATTGTCTATGACATCGCCGGACGACTCGATCTCAATCAGCGTGTCGTAGGTACAGAATCCAAAGTTCTCGCCTTCCGCCTGAATAAAGCAGCAAGTCCCGTGATACTCGTGAAACGCCGTGCAATAGTCCGAGTTCATACTCGCCTGCAGCTGCTGTCGCACGCCCTCCCACATCATGCGCTCGTCCTTGCACAACTTGGTGTCATTCTGCAACTTCTCCTCAATCACCTGCAGCCGCTTCATGTACTCCTCCGCAGTGAACGGCGGGGTGTCACCCATCATTTCCTTCCCAGCGTTGAACAGGTCCGGGGCGCTTTCGCTGGAGGGCAGCGACGTGCCGCCGTAGAAGCCGTGTGGCGGCGGCTCCTCGCCGTATTTCGCCTTGTACACCGCGTCGCGAGCCATATCCACCCAGTGCTTGCCCCAATTCAGGCGACTACGCGAAACTTGTCTCACTTGGAAGCCCGTGTTTCTTGTGCGTACTTTACGCATCGGATATCCGCTCACCATCACCGTCATCAGCATGGCGCAGAGCGTGAACATCGCCGTCATGACCATCCTGTGGAGCGATGTGGTGTGGTGTAGTGTGTGCATGGCATATTGCTGTTTAGCGTGGTTAAGTAGACCGCGGTGTGGTCGCTACATCGTTCGTATTGCGTTTTGAAATCGATGGAAGATAAGTTTCCTGAAGCGTTTACCCGTAAGCATTAGTATTACTTGTACTCGTTCCCTCAAATTTCGTGATTTCGAGGTACTGAGACTGCCTTCCGGCGAAAGTACTGTGAAAGCTGGCAACGATACTGCCACACACCACAACATCGATGTATCTCGTTTCAAATTTAGGGCAACTTCCAGCTCTGCGCAGCGACGATAGTGCAAGGTAAGTGCCACATCAGTCAGTGAACTTGTGGCAATCGATGACCATGAAAGTGAAGTACTGCACGAAACGAAAACGTTTGGGGATTGTGCTTAAACAAGACAGGCTCTATTTTTACTGAACCTCGATAGACACAAGTGGAACATAAGAATTATCCGTAGACACAAAACTTGTTAGTAACTGTGAATGCGTGCCAAGCAGAATGGCGTATCTTTATAACGCTTGACGCAACAGAACGTCGTGCAGAGGCCGGTGATAGTTGCTGTTTTACAACGTTTTTCCAACCTTCGCGCGCAAGTCCACGTAATACTCCTGCCTCAACACAGAATTGATCCCATGCCCAATCAACGGGCTGGGTTCATGAGCATTGTGTTTTGAGAGGCACGTGTAATTGCCACGCGTTTCTTGGGTCCGCTGGTAACACAATTGAATCGCATGGGCATGGGAATCGGGTAATCTATGAGATTCTCGGGCACGCAGAAGCCATAGTCCTTCGACTGCGCCTTAACATATCAGCAAAGTTGAGTTCCCCTGAGCGACATGACATTGGCACAGTACTTGACATCGTTCTCACGATCACGCAGCAACAATTGTAATCCTAGCCATATGTGGAACTCATCCTTACATAGCGGGTTGCCTTCGCGCAGTTTGCGTTTAATATCGACGATTGTCTCCATTGTTTCGGGTGGTGCTCATTTGGAATATCGCAGACACAACATAGAATAGGTCAGGCGCGGATCCTTTGTCTGGCAGTACACCACCGATAAGGAATGCGCTTTTGATAGACCTGCTGCTACCCAAAATACCAGATACGACAGAAGAAACCCGAGAAATGGCTGACGAGCTCGATACGCCGCGCCGTGTACGTGAGTCATCACAGTAAGAAAGACGAATGTCGAGAATAACATTGGTTGATACATTACTCTTCGAGAATAAGCGCTTGGGGAACACTTGCGGAATGAGAACCAACACTTTAAGTACTTGAATATGCCGATTGAAAAGCGCCATCTTGAAAATCAGGAATGGCCTGAACGAGGTGAAGTCGTAAAAGACAAGAAACAAGTTACTTGTTCTCCATTTCTTCCTTAGCTAGCTCTGAAATCTGTGGTTGACGATTGGTCAAGTTGGATGGTTTCATCGCTTTTTCGGTTGAATCCATGAAATTGTTCGTAACTCCATGTTCATCGTGAGGTGATGCAAACACTTGATGAAACGTAGTGCGCTGGCATATTCAAGGGCAGGTTAAGGGAACCATGAACAGTTGAAAGACGTAAGCACGCGGTTCACGATGATAGCAGGACCGAGTTGTCGCGAGATGGGAAAGAATGTCGTAAAACGAAAGAGCGTACAAAACAACGCTCGTGAGGTTGAGTAATAAATTTAGTTCAGTTCTATTTGTGGGATCAATGCTTACACTGCAAATGAACTTGATCTCGACGCGCCAACAATGAATAGGTAGAGTACTACAAGTGCCTTCAGTCACAGCACACTTCTATGTCTTCTTAATTTCTAATAAACGTTAAAGTGCCCTGTAGTAAGAGACAAAAACCGTGCTGCTCACCAACTATCCGTTTCCGAAAAGTATAATTTTCTTATTTGAAGCGCGCGCCCGTGGTTCCCAAATCTCTTTCCTTCTCACCTCACTTCACCTCATCTCACCTCGCCCTCGTTCTCAGAACCTGCTACCTCTGGTCTGGTTTTAGCATTTGTTCTTTTTACTTCTTCTTCTCTTCGGTCACTTGCTACAGGTCCTGTTCTTGCTTACCTTACCTCATGGCACCTAACAAGTACCCAGCTAACAGGTCGACTGGTGGCAGCGAGAACTTCGTACCTAAGGCGTCGTCATCTATACCGAAGCCCCCCGTGGCAAATTCCAGACCCACAGGCAAGAGACGCTACGCCACTCGTGCAACCACTCGTCGAGCGCTAGCTGACTTGGCGAATCGCTTTGTGTCTAGGAACGCCGAAGGGCGCGCTAAGAACCAGGACATGGGCAAGCCTGGTAATCGCAACTCGATTAAGAACGCTGGTAAGCGTACTAAAAGCCATGAAATCTCTGAGACAGTGAATCTCGACACGCCTCCGAACCCCGGAAAGCGTGCAAGGAACGATGACCAAGCAACTGCTGCTAAGCCTGTTATTGTATCTCGCAACTCTATGATTGCAAACATGGAAGTCGATATCAGGAACGATGAACCTATGGCGGTAGTTGATCGCCCAATGAGTAGGAAATTTGAGAAGAGCACTATGACTGACCCTGTTGTGATACTATCTGTTAACCATGTCGCTGCTACAAACGTCCAAGAGGGCGTTGAAAATGATAGCCCCGTTGTTTTAGCTAACCGTACGACGACTACTAATGTTGGAAGGGGTTCTATGGATCAAGTCGTCGGAGACGAGATAGGCCCTGTGTTGCACGATCGTTCTAAGAGGGTGTCTGTACACAATCTACTCAATCCTGAGGTTATTATGGAGGATGTACTTATTGCTAAAGGTGTTCTTGCCCTGCCCCCGAACAAAGCACCTCACAATATTAAGACAACACACAGTCTAGAGACGGAACCACTTCCGCCTAACGTGCAAGACATTGATGTGAAAGATGTCGGTAATGATGTGGCTGAATGGTCGCATGCTGTAGCTGTACACACCAATCTCAAGCTTCGTGAAGCTGAGACTCAAGCTCCGGACAACTACTTGGAGGTGCGGGGAATCACGACGCACTCGAGGCGAGTTCTTGTGAACTGGATAGTTGATGTGAGTACCCAGTTTTCGCTGAGCCATTGCACGGTCCATTTGGCGGTCAATATAATGGATCGTTTCTTGGCGAAAACCAAGGTCTCGGATGATCGTCTTTCGCTTGTGGCTGTGGCCGCCACTTGGATTGCATCTAAATACGAGAATGTATCAGGACCGTCCCTCGCAGAGTTCTACTATATCTCGAATGGCGTCTACTCTCAGCTAGAACTGAAGCGTATGGAGGGTCTCATGTTGAATTCGCTAGATTGGCAGGTTACTGTCCCTACTATGCCGCAGTTCGTGGCACGCGCGATTAAGGCTCTCAGAGTTACTGATGTTGAAAAGATCACGAACGTGGCGAACTTCGCGTGTGAGGTCGCGCTCTGCGAGCCGACCATGCTTAAGTGGCCGCCGTCTCAGATCGCAGCTGCAGCGGTTGCTCTAGGCGTGTATTTCTTCTCCGCGGTCAATGTCACGTGGGATGCCACTTTGGAATTCCACACTGGTGGCTACTCGCTTATTCAACTTGAACCTTGTATCAAACAGTTGTGGAATGTTGTGAAGACCGAAGGCCGCAGGACTGGTTATTTGGATGCGGTCAGGCGTAAGCACGCTTCGCCGGATTATGGTCGCATATCAGATGTCATGCTCTCGCTAGAATACTCTGCTATCGTGCGTCTGGTGTAACTGGAAGAATGGATTCACTGATATTCGTGGTTGAAACCCGAATCTTGCCTGTTTTATCTGTTGTTTTAATATGTACCGTTAGTTGACGGGAACTTCGCTTGGCTATTCTTAAAAAATGTTTACTCTTTTATCTCCTTGTTTGCTGTGCTTGCTCTCTCCTATGTCAATGATCTGTCACGAGAATATGTGACGCAGTTCTTGGTAGGTATCTTCGTTATGGTTGCTTGGCTTTTCACACCCCCCAAACAATCTCGTCACCTTGATAAACAGCAAAGAGTTTCCCGGTACAAATTCTAGGATTAGCTTTAACTCAACCTTGACCAATTGTGAACGTTGTTGAAGTTGAAGTTGTCTGCATGGCGTACGAAGATGGTCTAACCCACTCTCTCCCCGAGAAACTCGAGTCAAGGTTACAATTCTCTCAGTTGACGTAATTTGAATTTCACTAGAAGAAGCCCATGGAATTTGCAAACACAGTGTTAGCTTCCACCAATCATCCTGCTCCACCGAGGAAGGGTAGTGCGAATTCAATTCTGCCTTTTTGCCGCCAGAATATGGGTTCCGCTCTTGTATAGCAGAAGTGATAGAACAAGAACTGAGGCAGTGTCATTACACAGCGTGAAGACTAGTACCATTCAGTTTCGACTGAAACGATGAGGATTTCAACGATTCCTGTGGCCTTACTTAAATTCTGCTATTGGTATTGAAAGCCAAGTCTATCACGAGGACCGTCAGCAAGGATTATTTAGCACTTCAATGAACGTCAGCTTATTGTTTACGCTTGACTTCAGTCATTGCCGAAAAAATGAGAACAATATCATTCAGACGCGGAACTGCCGTACGAAACAGAGTAGATGGCTGATTGATCTGAACCTGAATGGCCAATTGGGGCAGTCCTCATGACAAGCCAGTGACCAGAATTGATTCGTTATCCCTTTTATCGCCTTTTGCACTTTCTTTAGTCGTTTTCAACAGAAAACATTGAAGGTGATACTCGAAGCGTGGCTGGACAACTCCTTAATCTAATCGAAGACTACTGCTATCTTATCTGACTCGGGACCCAAGTCGAAGACTTCGATCTTTGCCCCGATTTCCTGTAAGTTATGGGACGTACACCAGGTGGCGGTGTTTCATTGTGGCGCCTGGCCGCGATAAATGCCTGTTCGCTAGGCTTTGGATTGACAGATGGTGTTTTCTTTGTGTTTATCTTATCTATATTGATGTCGCTCGCCAAGTCACGTTTTCTCGCCTTTAGTTCCCTAGCACTTGGTGGGTTACTCGCAGCAATAGCAGCACCAATTGCTGCCGTGGCATCAACAACAATCGACCGTCGAGCGACGATCACTTTCTTAATGCTGCTCACCGGCGCATTTTCCTGTGCCGGAATTGCATATATATTTTCGCCCTATGCGAGGGACAGCTTCTTTCCAGTGAAAGAATGGCGCACTTATGTTGGCATCACTCTTGCAGGTTTGTATCGTGCCTGCGTTCAAGCATCTCCAGTCGTTCCGTGCATTATGGACGGTGCTGCAACCCGAGGAGACTCAGAGTCATTCCCCCTCCGCCGAGATCTGTCGCTGTCTTTCTTCTATCTCTTCTATCGAGTCGGAGCATTTGCCACATCTCTTATCATTGCGCTGCTCCCTGCTCGATACGTCACGAATGTTTTCCCAATAATGAGTGCAGCAGCTGCTGCTTCAGTGATGCTCACGACCCTTTCTACCATAGCATTCCCACGGGAAGGTTCTGCCCGGCAACCGCCGGCGAGAGATGAGGAAGCCACTGCGGATACATCTGAATTCAGTTCCGGTGTAGCGGAGATTTTTGATGCGGCGAACAATCCCAGGAATGCTGGAGTCGAATCATTTCGTCATCGGTTCGCAGACCACTTGAGGAACGCGATATTTAAGGCGGACAAGCGTCTTCTAGCGTGCTACGTAGAGATTTTGTACTACGGCATTGCGTTCGGGAGTTTGTTTTCAATAACGTCGTGCTTCTTCAATGACAAGTTCAAGGTCCCACAAGGATCCATCAAGGGAACCAAATGGGCGTCTTACGTTGCCTTGATTGGTCGTGGTATTGGACTCGCTCTTGATGCTTCACTACCAACACTAGTGTTTCGTCGCGGTGCTCATAAGTTTTCAATGACCGTGGCATGGGCGCAAGGTTCATTCTTTGGAGCATGCTTATTCCTTGGATTAGTATGGCTGCGCGACCTAAGTGCACAAGTGGCGGTTGTAGCGATTTCGCTCTTGTACGTGACCACGAGCACGCACAATCTGTTTTCGTTGTTGAGTTGCGGATCGCTTGTGCTACCGAAGTACCGCGCAACATCGTTTGCAGTACGAGCAAGTATTCACAATATTGGAATCCTCATAGGCACGCTAATCTCCGGCTATATCACGACAGCAGGAAATTGGGGCTGGGTGTTCCTGTACTGTTCGACTGCATGCGCAGCTTCGGGGTTCGCGGCAGCGTTCGCAGGATCTGTTGAACGAAAAGAATATGCGGGCGTAGCTGCAAATGCGAACCCGCTAGTCAAGTATCTTGCGAAGCGTAAGAAGAATCAATTGCGAAGCTTGCGTCATTAGCTTCGCATCTTTGTTTTTCTTGATGTAAAGTATGGTACCGTTGTAGCATGCAGCTCACATCGCTGACATACTGATTAATAATGTGTGCACTCTCGAGAGCAGCCGGATTATCATGTTTGGATATGATAGTGAGTAGTTGAAGCCGTTTTTGGGCTGTGTACAGTGCCCTTCGGATCTCTGTCCGTCCGATATTCAGGTCAGAAAGGTGCTATGTTGATCGAATTTATTCTCCAGTGCGGTAACACTTGCACACATCCTTTAAGACCCCAAACAGTGAAATTGCCGTCAATTGAAGAACAAAAGGCGCAAACCGTTCTCAGCGGGGTCTTAGAAAAGTTGTGTGCAAGTTACATAATAGGCTATTGTGGCTGCTGTAAAGTTCTAGGCATCCAATCACGGGCAGTGTATAATACAAGTTCAGATTCTATATTCTATTGGTTCGCCAATCAAATTGACAGTCTACTCTATATCTAATGACTGAAAATCTGTACTTAGCTACTCTGCTATATCGAAAACAATGTGCTTTACAGGAGCTACAAGCTAGCCTATCCCATAATTTGTATACAGTTCTCAGACGCCAATGAGGACGGGTTGCGCTTCCGTTCCTGAATTGGCAGCAATTTCACTGTTCGGGGCTTATTAAAAAAAGCACGAATTTAGGACATCTGGACTTACAGCGTGCTTCTTCTGAGGTCACTCATCTTATCGAACGTTACTTTGAACTAATTTTGGAAAGGTAACCATCGTATATTGGAAAGTCAATGATGTATGCCGCCGCATCCTACACCGGTCCCTTAGCTTTTTCGCATAGCTAGATAAAATTTAATTTGTTTTCTCACGCACCTTAAAAACAAATTCTAACTTACGTGTTTCTGAGCTTTCACGAAATACTGCTGCAGTATTTTGATTGGTTGCTCGATCAGGTGTAGTTCGGATTTGTTCCCCTACTCTTTTCGATTAGTCACAAAATAATGAAAATATCTGTTACTTCCCAATGAGAACCATAGCTTATGATGTTTGTTGATTTCTTTCCCATCGTTCTAATAATTTAAAACTTTTCACAATTACTGGTAGGTGTAAAATAATAACACAACCGTTTACAAGTTAATGAAAATTTCAATTATCCTTCACAAACAACCAGTTTGATCTTCTCGCATTGTATTGAAAATTTTCGTTTTACATATATTTCCAGTGGCGAAATGATGAAATGACTTTTCACGAGTCATACAACAAATAACTTTCTTCATATTTATTCTTCCTTAATATTTCAAAGGTCATATTTGGTACATGAATATTGATTACGCGTTCTTCAACCCAACACACAATGGAGAGCGACCCCGTTCCAGTTATTGATTCTATAACTTTCGTAATTAGTTTAATGTGAGTCTTTTTGCTGTGCGATTGGTGTGACGAGCGGTCTGGGAAGGAGGCTAGCAGTTATAGAACCTGAAGATTTCTGCCCTTCGTCGCCAGTCGACTTCGGGTATTTATGTGCTTTGTAGTGTAAGTAAAACTAAGGTCTCCAATATCTGATACAGGGAAAATCTCTGAACTCTCGATGAGATTGACAGTCCATCGATCGTAGATTGGACTGAAGAATAATTGACAGTCCAATGCCTTGAGCTATTTGAATCAAGTGCCTGATGGCATCGCCTCTATTATAGACCTCGGCAACAAAAGACCCAATACAAATGTATTATAATTCCTTGACTCTTGATCCATTATAAGAACGTCTCGTCGGTGGTTCCGTCAGAACCAATGAAGTCGCGAGCCGGGTGCCATTTAGCTCCATGCATTAGTGCGCTGTTCATCAATTTGAGAAACTGGTAACTACGGTCACGTCTGTGATGTTTCTATATCTCGCCAACAATATACTCCATTCTCTAGACAACGGGAATGGGATCCGGACGCTTCAAAGTAGGTAGCCCAATGTCAGCATGCTGGTGGATGAACGCTACCGTGTGAATCACATTCAATACGTCATGTATCTTAACCGTGCTAGGAGGCTCAAATCTGACAGTGTTCCTTCGGATCAGTTCCAAAACCTTCAAAGGTCGGAATATTTTCGAAGAGAGGTTTTCAGATTTCGCTACCTTGATACTACGTCCTTTGTAGCGCAGAAACCTGCGCTATGCACGCATTTGGCGCTTAAATGGGGGTCCGACCCTACTTTCGGCCCCTATTATTTATCTTACTAGTTAGGTTACCTCTTTATTACTATTTGGGTGCTATTAGTTTGTTTTTCGGTTTTCAGAAGTACTAGTATTTAGTGCTTGGCTTTCGATCCACTAAAACAAGACTTCGTTCCCTGACTGCCTAGCCACGAGTGTGACTCTCGACTTGCCATGGAAGTCATCCCTCGGTGTTTGCGGACGTGGTACTCTGTCGAGCTTCTCTAAATCACACTTGCTGGCGATACAGGTTCTACATCCAACTGCCTCAGCCTTTTGTGGCCTGGAAAGATGTGGTACGTCACCTCGCCGAGCTAGCGTTGCGCTACATCCCTAAATAGTGTCTCTTTGATCCACAATGAGTCGTCCGTCTTGTATAGGTAAGGCTTGTACTTAAGGCTAGGTCTAGCCCTCTGATCTGCCTTTACCACATTGCAAACAAATCTTACATCATGCAGAAGCTATCGCAACTATTTTTGACTTACTTGACAGATTCACTAGGGATAGGAGGGCCTGAGAGAAATTACAGGGGCGAATTTGGATTCCAATTCAAGTATACTTCAAATAGAGACATTCCGAGATCTTCGCTGACTGCTGAGTTGTAGGAAAGTTCGGCAGCACGTAGTAAATCGTCCCAGTCATTCTGGTGGTAGCTGCAATAAATTCTAAGATAGTTTTCAATCATTCAATTCATGATCCTAGAACAATATCAGCCTCGGTATGCCGGATCGATCAAATTTTTAGTTTAACATGCCAGTGAATTACAGTGCCTTTTTGGAACCTCTAATGGAACTGGATCAGTAAGCTTCTTCCGAAAGTAATCTTTTTTCTACTGACTAGCCAAACAGCACTTGCCTAAATTTTTTACGTCCCTTGCTTTGTTCTTCCACTGTTAGTCATGGAACGTGAAAGAATTTTGAAGTAACCAAAAGCAGCTGCCGATTTTGCATCATGAGCCAGCAGCAGCAGAGCGGATATGGTTATTCGTGGTCCACAGATTTTTCCTTCGTAAAGCAGCTTGCTACCGTGACTGTGAACAAGGCAGTTGCTTCTCCATTTTTTCTTCAACATTTCAGTTAGCTCTTCTTGATTCCTCGTGCGCTTTAAAACATCTCTGTACAATGGATTACCGCAGTACAGAATGTGTTGGTGATAGCAGTAAAATCGATCGCTAGTACTTCCAAGACATTCACGGAAGCATGAAGGGCTCT
>JAAUYH010051248.1_pt1 | contig 16617 bp, 15 predicted proteins | sample 7278061 | NCBI WGS metagenome assembly JAAUYH01 (sample SAMN14350203, study PRJNA611818) | marine sediment metagenome | isolation source: surface marine sediment (0.6m) | place: French Polynesia: Moorea | collected 2018-08 | reverse complement strand
CTTAAAGCTCGATCCAACTTGTCTACGACTCTGGGAGACATGATCGAACTTAAAGTGTTCAAAATCTATACCCCCAATCCACGTTTTTACCGCACCGTTATAGGGATCTATACTAAGTGTACCTGTATTGAGGAATTTCATATAATGCTTGATACTGTCTACAGAACTGGCCTCAGTTGTAAATTCACCTTCCCAGCTGCTCAATGACATGGTTTTCCTGACATTAACACTGTCCCAGGCCTGTTCAGAACTAAGTCCCTTTTGAAGCCAATCGCGATATACATCTGAATTTTTGACAACTTTTTCTATGAAAGACCGGTTTTTGATCCATGGAGCCTGGTTCCCGTAACTTCGTTCGAAATCTTGCTGTAGCGATGAGAGATGTTCTTTCGTTACCTTTTCCGCCAATTTTTGCATTTTGTAATCAAGGGTAGTATAGATCCTTAATCCAGAAGTGTAGAGATTGTATTCTGCACCTTCATTTCGCCGCTGCGTACACCAGTCTTCCATTTGTTTACGAACTTCTTCCCTAAAATAAGGTGCCAACCCTTGGTTGTGATCGTATTTTTTATAGTCCAGTGTTAATGGTAAGGCAATCAGGCTATCTGCTTCTTCTTCACCAAGCGATCCGGCATTTTCCATAGCACGTAAAACAGTATTCCGGCGTTTAAGACTGCGCTCCGGAAATAATCTGGGGTTATAGCTATGTGTTGCTTTAAGCATTCCGGTAAGAACTGCCGCTTCTTCCAATTTCAGTTCCCGGGCTCTCTTATTAAAGAATCTCAAAGAAGCACTCTCAATACCAAAAGTATTGTCTCCAAAAGAAACAGTATTTAAATAGTGCTCAATAACCTCTGATTTAGAAAATGTGCTCTCGATCCTTCTTGCTGTAAACATCTCTTTAAGCTTGTCAATAATGAGCACAAATGAACCACCCCCACGCCTTGGGTAGAGATTTTTTGCCAATTGCTGACTAATAGTACTTCCTCCTCCGGCGGAAGTATCACCAAGGAGTACAGATTTAAATCCAACCCGGAAAAGACTTTTATAATCGATACCGTTGTGCTCAAAAAACCTTCTGTCTTCTATAGCGATTAGTGATTCTACAAGTTGTGGGGGCATCTCATCGTAGGCGATGGGCTGCCGGTCATACAAATAGAATTTACCGATTAAGACGCTATCGGCTGAGTAAATTTCAGAAGCCCTGTGGTACTGAATCTCGGCAAGCTCTTTCACACTGGGTATTTTTCCCCAGACACCCATGTATACACTGAGAATAAACATTAAAACCAATGTAAAAAGAGCGAGAGATACTCGTATAAGGCTGCGAAATAACCTTCTCTTCATCTAATTTAAGATTGAATAATAGTTAGCGGTTGCAAGATGAACTATAAATTTCAAAAATGAATATAACTTAACAATACATTAATGCACGAATAATTACTTTTATCTCAAACCAGAATTATGACAAGGATCTTTTGTGTTCTCGTTCTGAGCACTCAGTTGTGTTATTCAAACGTACCTTTCTGGTCAAAGACAGGTCATAGGGTAACCGGTGAAATTGCAGAACGTCACCTCAGTAAAAAAGCGAGGAAATGGGTGTATAAACTTCTTCAGGGTCAGAGCCTTGCCGAAGTTTCTAATTATGCAGATGATATAAAATCGGACCCGCAATACAATGAATACTATCCCTGGCACTATGTAAACTACCCTGGCGATAAAAACTATTCCGAAGTAGAACACGCACCTGAGGGAGATATTGTAATGGCAATTAAAAAGTGCATTCAGGTGCTAGAAAGTGAGTCGAATAGCAACCTAGATCGTGTATTCCATTTAAAAATGCTCATTCATTTAATGGGAGATCTTCACCAGCCAATGCATGTTGGGAGAAAGGAAGATAGGGGAGGTAACGACATACAGGTACAATGGTTTGACGAGGGTAGTAATTTGCATAAGGTATGGGACAAGAACATGATCCATGATTTCGGAATGAGCTACACCGAATTAGCCAATAAACTTCCCGATCTTACAAAACGCCAAATAAGGGAAATTCAAAAAGGAGATGTGCTTGTTTGGGTAGAGGAGACTCAGGAGTTAACCAATGAGATCTATCAGTCCGTGGAGGTTGGAGAACAATTGGGATACGCATATAGCTATAAAAACTGGCAAATTGTTGAACAACAGCTGTTGACAGGAGGTTTAAGACTAGCAGCGGTCATAAATGAAATTGTTAAATAGCCGGACAATTTTTACCATATAAATTAGGGCTAGCCATCGGTATTCATAGCTGAGAAGTAGAGATTTATCGATCAATGAAACAGGAGCCGAGAATAGGTCCACTATAAACTTTCATATTTGCATTTTGTCTGTAAATATTGGTTTTTGCACGAAATAAGATATAATGGTATATAAATTGTAGTTATATATATAAAGTTAAGCATGAGGACATTAACATAAATTACCGGTATGTTAAAGGCAGTGTTTAGCGAAAGATATAAACGGTATTAAAAAATCGGTTTAGCAAAACCGATTTTTTATTTTATAGACCTAAAGGTAAGATTGATCCTGGGCCCCAGTGCTTTTTTTGATTTAGGAATTTGATGAAGCCAATGGTGTTGCGTAGAGCCTTGCATTATCAGCAAACTTCCGGGTTCTAATAGAATCTTGTATCTCAGATCTTTTCTTACCCTGTGTTTAAGGTGGAAGTATCGCTCCTGCCCAAGGGACACTGAGGCAATTACAGGATTACGTCCCAACTCTTTCTCATCGTCAGCATGCCATCCATTACTATCGGCTCCTGAACGGTAAAGATTGAGCAGGCAGGAGGTAAATTCTACTTTGGCAATAGGTTCTGTTTGGGCCTTGATCTCCTCTAAAACTTTATTAAAAGGAACAGGCCGCATGGTAATACTCGAATAGGTGTAGGTCTTACTGTTATTACCATAAAGAGCCGTTAACCTTGGCTGGGGATATGTTTTACCAAAAATCTTGATATGATCTAGTTGCCAGGGAACATAATTTAGAAGGTAGTCAAAGTAAGTTTCAGCCAATTCTTTTCCTATGAAATTTGTAATATATCGCATGTCACAATCAGGGAGTTCAAGCTTAGTACTACTACATTGAACTATTTCTTTCATTTCAATATTTTCTTCAATTCATTCCTGTATTCGGACGGATTTTTACCGGTAAAGGCCCTAAATGACTTGTTAAAGTGCGAAAAATTATTAAATCCGCTCTCCATACATACTTCAGAGATGCTCATAGGGTGTTCCGCTAATAATTTAGATGCGTGTACAAGCCTGTATTCATTGACAAATTGTACAAAAGTCTTGTTCGTGATCTTTTTAAAGTATCTGCAAAACGAAGGTATGGTCATACTCACCATATCAGCTATTTCCTGGAGAGTAATCTCTTCCTTAAAATTGTTTTTGACATGATTGAATACTATGTTGATGCGGTCGTTATCTTTGATTTCAGTTTCCAAGGCAAATCCCTCTGCATTCAATACCTTGAAATCTTGTGAATTTGCTAATTCGTTGAGAATATTTAGAATTGATAACAATCGCTGAAAATCGGTTTGATATTCCAGTATCTCCAGTTTTTCGCCAATTTTCTTTTTTGTTTTACCGGAGAAAGCCACACCGCCTTTTGCTACTTCAAAAAGATCCAGGATCTTTTTCATTTCAGGAATATCGAAAAAATCATTTCCCAAAAAATCCTTTTTCATTTGAACGACGGTCTCACTTTTATTACCTGTAAACTTGTCGGTAAATCCACAATGAGGAAGGTTGCTGCCAATAAGGATCAAATCACCATCCGAATAATAGGAAAGATGACTCCCAATCTGACGTTTGCCTGCACCACCATTCACATAAACAAGCTCAATTTCGGGATGATAATGCCAGGTAGTGTCTTTGTTAAGCCTGTTTGAATCAAATTTGTTATAGGTAAAAGAGTTGCCAAAATCTGGTTCAATGGCTTCAAATGTAGGTTTCTGATTTATCATAGCAATTTCTGATCAATAGCATAAAGATATTTAAGATCCATTACCTTATGCTTTGCAAAATTAACCAAAATGTGTGCTAAATTAACATTAACAAAATTTTAATGCATTTTTAAGGTTAAAATAGCACATAAATTGGCCAAAACTGTAGTAGTGGGGGCTGTAGAATGCTAGTAAGTTTGCTTCGTAAATAAATCATTAATTCTAAAAACGAAATGTTATGAAAACGATTTTGAAATTTACAGCATCAACGGCCTTTATGTTTGCTACAGTAGCAGGCATGGCCACAGAAACAAACAAAGTAAGTGTAGTACCATTCTCAGACACTGAGCTGGAAATCCTGGAAGCTGCTGATAAAGGCAAGCCCATTTTCAGAAAAAAAGGTGAAAAGGTATTTTTGAATATGCTCAATCTTCAGGGAGATAGAATAGAGATCAAGGTTTTCGACGGTAACAGAAGATTACTCTTCAAAGAAATTGTTGAAGACGACCTGACAATTGAGAAGGCTTTTAACTTTGAGAATGCCTTTGAAGACAGCTATACAGTGGTTGTCAAGGACAGTGACGGTGTATACACTGAAAAGATTAATGTAAAGTAAGTTTAGTAAATTCTAAATCTGTAAAAGGAGGGTTAATTACCCTCCTTTTTTTATGAATTTCCTGAGTCTATCACGTTTTCTTTTAGGGAGTGAAGTGTTATTTAAAGCGAGTTCTAAAACCTGCTGATCTTTTTCTTTACTGAATACCAATTTAAAGAAATCTCGAATTGATAAATCATTAGGAGATCTTTCTATCAAGATAACATCATCGCCTGCTTTAACCTCGCCTTCTTTTAATAACCGCACATAAGTGCCAGGATACGCATATTCAATAAACTGTTTTAGGATTTTCTGGCTACCAAAGCGAATTCCCAATTTATAACAGGGTTCTCTGGGTTGACTTACCTGTACCAAAGCAGTACCTATTTGGAAAATATCTCCTATGAAGACCTGGTTCTCATCCAAGCTCTCCACCGTGAGGTTTTCACCAAACATACCCCAGTTCCAGTCGAGATCGGGATAGAGTTTTTGCCAGTAAGAATATTGATCAGTGGAAAACAGATAACAGGCCTTATCCAATCCGCCATGTACCTTACGATCGGCGATGAGGTCATTGGCAACATTTTCTTTTCCCAGAAAAATTGAGCCTTGAACCGGGTATTTAAATATTCCTGTACTTACCTTTCTACCTCGCCAATCTACTATTGTCTTTTTGCCAAGATTGGTTGCTTTTATCTTCATATAATAAAAATAAAAAACCAACACCATATAGATGTTGGTTTAACCAATTCTTAGTTTGAATAAAGCTTAATCACTTAGTTTTTTGGTAAGCGTAAACCCGACATAAAGACCAATTCCGGCTAAAAGGAATATAGTTCCTGGGTAAGCTACTTCTTCCAGCATACCCACAGAGTGTACTAAGAATGATGCCATAAATACCGCAACACCAATACTAATAAGTAGTACTGACAGATTGAGCAGAAACGCTTTCCAAAAGAAGGTGCCGGCTCCACCAGATCTACCTTTTAGAAAAATGCTCGCTTCTGCACCTTTTTCTATTAGGGCGAGACGTTCTTTATTCCTGGTTGAAAAGAAAAGGTAAAATATTCCAAAAATTACTACGAATAAGCTGATAAATACAACTCCAACCATAACTATGCTTTTTTTTGATTAATTTATACTGTTGTATAATATGACGACATTCTTTTCGAGGAGGTTACACTAAATACATAATTCTTGTAACCAACCGAATATATAGTGCGTCTAACATAAAAAATGAGCAGCTTAACCGACCGTGAAATCATAGAACAAATACGTTTGGGGAATACCAGTATGTTTTCCATCCTGGTAGATCGGTATAAGCATTTTATATTTACATCTGCGGTCCGTTTTCTCAAGATAAGAGAGGATGCAGAAGAAGTGGCTCAGGATGTTTTTCTAAGCGCCTATCGTGGTTTAGATTCATTTAGGGGAGACTCTAAAGTCTCCACCTGGTTATATAGGATAACCTATAACAAATGCCTGGACCATCTAAAAAAAAATACTCGAAGAAAGGCTTCTCAGGAAGTAGAAATATCAGAGAGTTACAATATTGGCGTTCTTGATAAACAGTTTGAAGCATTGGAACAGGACCAAAGGAAAGTTATGATTAAGCGAGCAATCGGGCAACTTCCCGGGGAAGACGCTATGTTAATCACATTGTTCTATTTAGAAGAACTATCTTTAAAGGAGATTTCTGAAATTATAGGGCAATCGACCAATACGCTTAAAGTTAGGTTATTTCGAAGCAGAAAACGGTTAACAGCACTGTTGAAGCGAGTATTTGAAACTGAAACAATTACAAGGTAGTATGGACGCTGAACAAAATAAGAAGTTAGATAAATTTATTAAGAAAGCGGTTTCTGAGGCTGGAGTAGAAGAACCTTCTTCAGGTTTTACCGAAACCATCATGCGTGATATAACTCAAACTGAAATCAGCACGATAAGACCCAACAATAAACCATTGATAAATAAGTATTTATGGCTTGTTATAGGTCTTGTTGTAATTGCTGCCTGTTCTGTATCATTGCTGGGGGACTGGGAAACAAACCTTGCAATCCCTTATTTGGATAGTTTTCCTGAACTCAACTTAATGAGCACACTGAACAATTTGGATATTAGTCTAATGGACAACATCAGTATCCACAATAATGTAGTTTATGCAGTCTTAATGTTGTCCGTCTTTTTTTATGTTCAAATGCTCTTACTCGAGAGAAAAGTGCAACTGTAGTTCAAGAATACAGATGATTATTTGATCATCTGATAGCTCCGTGAAATGAACTTGGTGAGTTCTTCACCTTTAAGCAATCCTTTGGACAATCTTGCTAGATCCAATGACTGATTGATCAACCGTTCTCTTTTCTTGGCGGTTTTAGTATTGAGAATTTCACTAACCAACTCATGATTCGTATTGACCACCAGGTTATACATCTCTGGCATATTACCCATTCCGAACATACCACCACCTCCTGTACGCTGCATCTCTTTCATACGGCGCATAAATTCAGGCTCTGTAATAATAAAAGGAGAGGCATCGCTATCCAGAGGTTCCATTTGAACAGTATAGCCTTTTTCCGCTATAACTTCTTCTATGTTTTGTTTCAATTTGTCCTTTTCCTCATCGGAGAGCTTACTGATCTTCGTGTCTTCTTTTGCAATCAGATTGTCGAGATGATCTGCGTCAACACGGGCAAAGGAAAGCTTTTCTTTAGTGGTCTCGAGCTTTTGCATCAGATGTGAAACAATAGGTGAATCCATCAACAATACTTCGTAGCCCTTAGCCTTGGCAGCCTCGATATAACTGTGCTCCGCTTCTTTATCAGATGCGTATAGTACAACAAGCTTATCATCTTTATCGGTCTGTAGATCCTTGATTTTATCTTTGAGTTCGTCAAAGGTGTAATAAACACCGTCTACAGTTGGGTAGAGAGCAAATTTTTCGGCTTTTTCAAAGAATTTTTCTTCAGAAAGCATTCCGTATTCAATAACGATCTTAATATCATTCCATTTAGCTTCAAAGTCCCCGCGATCTTTCTTGAATAGTGAATTAAGCTTATCTGCTACTTTCCTCGTAATATAGGAAGAGATCTTTTTAACGGCTGCATCCGCCTGTAGATAAGACCGGGACACATTCAAAGGGATGTCAGGTGAATCTATAACTCCCCGTAGCATGGTGAGGAATTCGGGCACAATATCTTCCACATTGTCTGTGATAAAGACCTGATTTTGGTAGAGTTGAATCCGGTCTTTCTGAATATTTAAATCCTGTGTAAGCTTTGGAAAATATAAAATACCTGTCAAATTAAATGGATAATCCACATTGAGATGAATGTGGAAAAGCGGTTCTTCAAATTGAGTGGGATAGAGCTCTCGGTAGAATGAAAGGTAGTCTTCGTCCTTTAGTTTGGCAGGTTTAAGGGTCCATGCCGGGTTAGGATTGTTAATGATGTCGTCTACTTCCTGTGTTGGTGCAGGTTCATCTTCCTTGGCTCCTTCCGGTTTTGGTAATGTTTCGGTTCGCGTACCAAATTTTATCGGGATGGGCATGAATTTGTTGTACTTGCGCAACAAATCCCTAATTCTGTTGTCTTCCAGAAATTCTGTTGAATCATCCGCTATATGCAGAATGATCTCTGTGCCGTGATCTTCCCTTTTGGATTTTTTCAGGGTAAATTCGGGTGTACCCTCACAAGTCCATAGGACGGCTGGCTCGTCTTTGTAACTTTTACTGATAATTTCTACTCTATCCGCAACCATGAAGGAGGAGTAGAAACCCAGTCCAAAGTGTCCAATTATACCTGACTCCTTATCTGCGTCTTTGTATTTCTCAAGAAATTCTTCGGCACCAGAGAAAGCTACTTCGTTGATATATTTTTTCACTTCTTCCTCTGTCATACCGATGCCCTGATCCAGGATATGCAATTTCTTCCCTTCTTTATCAATTTTGACCTCGATAAGAGGTTCGCCGTATTCTACTTTGGCCTCACCAATAGAAGCGAGATGCTTCAGTTTGAGCGTGGCATCCGTAGCATTGGATATAAGTTCACGAAGAAAGATCTCATGATCACTGTATAGAAACTTTTTGATAAGTGGAAATATATTTTCGACCGATACATTGATTTTACCTGTTGCCATCTTTTTATGAGTTATTTAATTATGACCTGACCATGACAAAAAAAATACCAGAAACCACATTAATGACAAACTGACACATTAGCATGCCTCTATCTGTGGTACCTTTAAAACTTTAACAAAACTTTTTGTTTAATTAATTTGTATAAGTATTAAACATTATATATTTTTGAAATGTGATTGCGATAGCCTGAATTGCTATGAAAAAGGCTTTTTGATTTTTGTAATCAGTTTGTTTATTAATTGGTTAGGTTGTTTGAAAACGTGCTTTCCCCCGAAAGCACGTTTTTTTATGTAAAGTTTAATATTTAAATCTACAAATAAATGTTTAAAAAATATTAAATTTGTTTAAACAATAAAAATTCTATTATGACTGCAAAGAAGCAGGCAAAAAAGGACATTAAAGGTGAATTAATAACTCGATACATGAATTGGGTACTCCAGAGAGGTGAGAAGCCCAAATCTGTTTTTGCCTTTTGTCAAGAGCTCAATATAAATGAACCGGAATTCTACCAGCATTTTGGTTCTCTTAAAGGATTGGAGAAAGCCATTTGGGTAACATTTCACACTAATTCAGAAGAACTTTTACTCAAGAATAAGGACTACGAGTCATTTGACAACAGGGATAAAATGCTCTCTTACTTTTACACTTTCTTTGAATTGTTGACACTTAACCGTAGCTATGTTCTTGTTGCCTTGGAACAAGGCGATATAATAAAAAGGCCAGAGCAATTAAAAGGATTGAGGAAGGAGGTAAAAAGTTTCGCTCAAGACCTTATTGAGTCTGCCAACTCATCTAAAAGTTGGAAAATTAGCCAGCGAAATCCAACCATTTTCTCTGAAGCTGCATGGTGGCATTTTCTGTTTCTATTAAAGTTTTGGGCTGATGATGATTCAGCAGGATTTGAAAAAACTGACATAGCGATAGAAAAGTCGGTGAATACGGTCTTCGATCTATTTGAAAACACGCCTTTGGAAAGCGTAATTGATTTCGGAAAATTTCTATACAAAGAGAATTTAGCTTAGTTAATTCCCTACAATGAGAACTCTGGATAATATACCTACTGGGAAAATTGAAAGGGCAGGCAAACTTGTCAGGACGGGAGTTAAAGTCGGTGGCAACTACGTAAAGTACTATAGCAAAAAACTGGTCAATCCGGATGTTGATAAAAATGAACTGGATGAAAACAATGCGAAGGATATTTACGATGGACTGAAAACTCTTAAAGGAAGTGCCCTGAAAGTTGCTCAAATGCTGAGCATGGAAAAAAATCTTTTGCCCAGGGCCTATGTTGAGAAATTTTCACTTTCCCAATTTTCGGTACCGCCACTGTCTGCACCTTTGGTCAGGAAAACTTTTAAGAGATATTTGAACATGTATCCAGAGGAGCTGTTCGATAGATTTGAGCGCGACTCCATAAATGCTGCCAGCATTGGTCAGGTTCACAAGGCCCAAAAAGACGGAAAATCATTGGCCGTAAAAATACAATATCCGGGAGTGGCTGAAAGTATAAGCTCGGATCTGGCGCTTGTAAAACCCATTGCCATAAGAATGTTCAATTTAAAGGGAAAGGATACTGATAAGTTCTTCCACGAGGTGGAAGAAAAACTCCTGGAGGAGACTGATTACATGCTTGAAATTTCGCGAAGTTTGGACATTACAGAGGCGTGTAGCCACATACCAAATTTAGAATTTCCGAAATACTACAGAGAATTATCGAGTGAGCGAATTATCAGCATGGATTGGATGCATGGAACCCATCTCAGCCAGTTTACACAGGGTGAATTCGATCTGGAATTGGCTAATGATTTGGGTCAAACCCTTTGGGATTTTTATATGTTCCAAATGCACGAACTTCGTAAAGTACAGGCAGATCCACATCCTGGAAATTTCTTGGTAAGTTCACAAGGCAGATTGATAGCTATAGATTTTGGTTGTGTAAAAGAAGTTCCCGATGAATTTTATACTCCATATTTCGAATTAGCCAAAAAAGAGAATCTTGAAAATGATCGCGTTTTTGAGAAAACACTTTACGATCTAGAGATACTTACCAATGGAGATTCGAAATCGGATCGCGTATTTTTTAAAGATCTATTCAGGGAAATGCTCTCACTCTTCACGGCTCCGTTTAACAAGGAGGAGTTCGATTTCGGTGATCCAGTATTTTGGGCTGAAATTGCGTCCCTAAGTGAACGCTATGCAAAAGATGAACACATTAGAAAAATGAACGGCAATAGAGGTTCCAAACACTTCTTATACATCAATAGAACCTTTTTTGGATTATATCATCTGCTCCACGATTTAAAGGCCAAGGTCAGGGTAAATCAATTCAAACAATACATCTAGGAGCCAGTTATGTAAGCCATACCGAGTGCTTTTTTTTAGCTATCTTAGATTTATGTTTTAAATGAATAGCGGTCTCACTGCTGTTTAATTTATATTACAAACCAAACTATGTACAATTCAAAGATTACAGGTCTGGGATTTTTTGTCCCGGACAATGTGGTGACGAATGACGATCTTTCGAAATTAATGGATACCAGTGATGAATGGATTCAGGAACGAACGGGTATCAAGGAACGCCGCCACGTTATCAAAGGGACGGATACTACGGCCAGCATGGGTGTGAAAGCAGCTCAAATTGCTATTGAAAGGGCTGGTATAGACAAAAATGAAATTGATTTTATTGTTTTTGCCACTCTTAGTCCTGATTACTACTTCCCTGGTCCCGGAGTATTGGTACAGCGAGAACTCGGAATTAATACTGTGGGAGCAATCGATATTAGAAATCAATGCTCTGGATTCATATATGGTATATCCCTTGCGGATCAGTACATTAAAAGTGGAATGTATAAGAATGTTTTGGTAATAGGATCTGAAGTACATTCCACGGGTCTTGATTTCTCAACACGGGGTCGAAATGTTACAGTTATTTTCGGTGACGGTGCCGGAGCAGCAGTTTTGAGCAGGGAAGAGGATCCTGCAAAGGGCATATTATCCACGCACCTACATTCTGAAGGAAAACATGCAGAGGAACTGTCGTTAATTGCACCAGGTATGGGCAAACGCTGGATATTGGATATCATTGCCGATAATGATCCGGAAGATGCTTCCTTTTATCCTTATATGAATGGCCAGTTTGTATTTAAAAATGCCGTGCTCCGTTTTAGCGAGGTGATATCGGAAGGATTGAAGGCAAATAATTTGAAGTCGACCGACATAAATTTAATGATCCTTCATCAGGCAAATTTGCGTATTGCTCAATTCATTCAAACCAAGCTTCGTATTAAAGACGACCAGGTCTACAACAATATTATGAAATACGGTAATACGACCGCGGCGTCCATACCTATTGCATTAACTGAAGCATGGGAAATGGGAAAGGTCAAGGAAGGTGACCTCGTGGTACTCGCAGCTTTTGGCAGTGGTTTCACCTGGGGTAGCTGTGTAATGCGCTGGTCATAAACTGCTGGTAATATGGCAAATAAATTAGACGCACTAAACTCCACGCTGATTGAGTTTATTGAGAATCAAAAATTATTTTTCGTTGCCACAGCTATGACCGAAGGGCGTATTAACCTTTCACCGAAGGGTATGGATACATTTCGCATCCTGAACCCCAATCGTGTTCTATGGCTTAACCTAACTGGGAGTGGAAACGAAACAGCGACCCATTTGAGATTTGATGATCGCATGACTGTCATGTTCTGTGCTTTTGAGGGAAAACCCATGATCCTTCGTCTCTATGGTAAAGCCCAGGTCTATCACGAACGTGATCCGTTTTGGAAGGAAAATATTGATCTGTTCCCGGATATTGCTGGTAGCAGGCAACTTATTGAAATGCAAATAGATCTTGTACAAACTTCATGTGGCTTGGGCCTACCTCTTATGGATTTTAAAGAGGAACGCGATCTTCTGAAAATCTGGGCGAAAAACAAAGGAAAAGAAGGGTTGCAAAAGTATTACATGCAAAAAAACACGCTTAGCCTTGACGGACATCAGACCGGAATAGTTGAGTAAGAAGCTTAAAAAACCCTGACCGCCCGAACGTTATCAAAAGACATTTGTTCGGGAGCAGGGTTTTCAATTGATATGGTTAGAAGGAGTTAACCAACCAATCCTCCAAACTTTTCCATACCAATGATATGACTATAAAATTCCACCACTACTGCTTTTAGTATTCGAATCTCTGCGTTTCCGTTGTGCAGCCCGGTTCTTTCCGCTGCCGAACCTATAGGCCATTCCCACATAAACATTTTGGCTCTCCCAGAAGAACTTTCCGTTCTGAGGATAGGGTCTGGTACCGTCGAATTTAAAACGCATGGTATTGAATATGTCGTTATAATTAGCACTTAATGTCATTTTTCCATCTAACAGGTTAAGACGGGCTCCTACATTTACAAAGTACATTGGATCTATATCAACTTGAATAGTTCTATTCTCGCCCCTGTAAAAGCCAAATATTTGAAAAGTCAGCTTTTTACTTACAATGAAACTGTTGTTCGTCCTTAGGTTCCAGGCTGTATTGTCTACCTCTACTTCCTCGGTAACTATATCGTCGGGTGTGGCCGTAGCAGTGTCTTCCAGTAATCTTTCGGTAACACCGCGCTGAGTTTGTGAATACAGGTCAAAACTGGCGTTGAAATTCCACCATTTGGTAGGTTTGTAATTACTGGAGACTTCCACCCCATAGGCAGATGTATCATCAAAATTATCATAGGTAAGAATTACCTTATTTAGGTCGAGTCTATCAATGTAGAGTGCCCTGTTTATCTCATCTTTCACGGATCTATAGAAAATCCCTGCGGTGAGACTACCCTTTTCGAAACGTCTGGTGTAATTTGTTTCATAAGACATGGTAAATTGGGGTTCCAAACTAGGGTTACCAAAGGAAGAGATCAGGGGTGTGGCCCATTCACGTATTGGATTTACCTGTGACAATCCGGGTCGATCTACACGTCTGCTCATGCTAATCTGGAACTGATTCTTATCACTGGGTGAATAGGTCACAAATGCCGAAGGATAGAATTCGGTGTAGCTATCGGTAAATGCCCTTACCTGATTTGTATCTGCTTTTACTTCAACATCCTCAACCCGGACCCCGACCTGATAGGACCATTTGTCATAGTTTTGACCAAAGGTCACATAGGCTGAATATATATCCATGTCATATAGAAAGTCCGTACTTGGCGTAGGAACCAGATCACCATTGGAATTAAAGGACAGGCCAGTAGATTCATAATCTATGTTGGTTTCGAACACCCTCGACTCCAGGCCTGCTTCCAGTTTGGAAATAGAGTCCAGCGGATTCACATAGTCCAGATTGATAAAGGTTTGATCTCTTTCCGTATCAACAAAGTCTCTGTAGTCCGGGAAAAGACTCGCACCGGTAAATCTGAAATCTGAGACTTCCTCATCCTCAAAGCGGTTGTGATCTATCTCGAGTTCTATATTGTGGCCTTCTTTCTTAAAGTCCCATTTATAGTCGAAGTTGTACTGTGCGCTGTGATTATTATTATCAGGACTAAAGAACTGAACCTGGTTTCGCGAGGGATCGTCTGCGTAAGTCACATCAGTAGTACCATCTGCTTCCCCGTCAAAGTGATTCTGATTTGTGAAGACCGAGATTGTGTGATGGTCGTTGATATAAAAATCTACACCAATCTTGTATAGATGTGATTTGTTATTATTCAAAAAATCGAACTCCTGACGGGAATTCTCATCCGGCCGGTTAATAAAGCCACTGTTTACATATTTGCCAATATTATTCCCGTAGTTCCCATAAAGGTTTATTTTCCCTCTCCTGTAGTTAAGATCGATAGAACTATTGAACTTGGCTTCCTCCCCATAAGTAAGACCGGTGTTAAAATTCCCGTTGAATCCCACGTTCGCGTTCTTATGCAGAATGATGTTGATAATACCGCTCATACCTTCCGGATTGTACTTGGCCGAGGGATTGGTACTTAGTTCGATCTGTTTGATGGAAGTAGATGGGATCTGGCGTAATAACTGTTCTACTGGTACATTGGAAAGTTTTCCATCGACCATGACCCTTACATTTGAGTTTCCCCTAAGTGTAAGCTCACCGGTTTGCTGATCAATATTTACTGAGGGAATATTGTTCATGATTTCTGAAGCCGTAGCCCCGGTTGTTGTGAGATCTTTGCCCACATTGACAACTTTGCGGTCTATACGTTGCTCAATCGTGGTCCGTTCTGCAACAACTTCAACTCCGCTGAGTTCTTCAGCTTCTTCTTCAAGTCCGATTATACCTAACTCGAGTTTTCTGTTTTTTTTGGAAATTGTGATTTCACGACTATGCGTTTTATAGCCGATGAATTGAACTTCTAATCTAAAGGTCCCTTCAGGTAGTTTCTTGAGTTCAAAACTTCCATCTTCTTTGGTAATACTGCCTGTAATAGTACTCCCGTCTTCCAAAGATTTAAGCACAATAGCAGCAAAAGCCACAGGATTGCCGGAACTATTCTCGATAACCTGCCCGTTGATACTGCCTATTCTGAGATCGGTAATTTCTGGGTTGGGATTAGCCCATAGTGTGACATAGCAAAGTAGAGTAAAGACCCAAATGGCTTTTTTCATGATTGCTGTTTTTTGATTGATTGATGCTAATTACTTGACGACTATTCGGTGGAGATGTTACCCATATATAATTTCTTTAACAGTTTTTAACATTTCTAAGAAAAGGTCTTATTCACAGTAGATTTTTGCATCTCTTTGGTAATAAAAGCCCTGGCTATGGATTAATCAAAAAGTATTGGAAGGGAGTAAATAAGAAGACGAAACCCCGATATCCATTTGGGTTGGGATCGGGGTTTCTTTCATTGATAAACTATACTAAACACTAACCATTAACTATAAAAAAATATAGAAATATCAATGACTATTACGAGTTTTGTACGACGAATAGACGAATTTTTTCTAATATAGTTACACGGTTTAACACTATCATTAGACTAATTAACACACTTTAACAGCGGGCTTATACAGATGAAAAAGACTCTTGTTTTCGGAGCTTCCTTAAAGACCAATAGATACAGTAACCTGGTTGTTGCCAGACTTCAGGACTATGGAATTAATACCGTGGCTTTTGGACCGGTTTCAGGGCATATTCACGGTATACCCGTCACTACTCGTACTACAAATATAGAAGATATAGATACCATTACCTTATATATTAACCCTCAAAGGCAAAAGGATTACTACAATATTATTATCCAACTGAAACCTCAGCGGGTGATCTTTAATCCTGGTACAGAAAACCCTGAATTCTATCAGTTACTCAAAAAGGATAATATAGAAGTGGAAGAGGCCTGTACACTGACCCTTTTGGCTACCGGGCAGTTTTGATCCTGGATTTTCTAATTAAGTAGAGCCCCAAAAAAGTTAGAATCCCATTTACGGGCAAGAGCTCATAACCTATTGCATATCCACCAATATTTTCAGTTGGTATGTTTGCTATTCCAATGATTGTCAGCACGGCGAGTATTGCGATCACCCAGACATACTGATCCTTAATTTCGTATTTAGTAAAAATACCGAACGAAAATAAGCCTAATAAAGGTCCATAGGTATAAGTGGCAACTGTGAGCAGTCCGTCTATAACATTTCGGTCGAGTACATACTTAAATACAATGACCACAATAACAAGTAGGACGCTCATCCAGACGTGAGTTTTCTTCCTTATTGCTTTGCGCCTCTCTTCTGGTTTGTGTTCGATGTCTAGAAAGTCTACACAAAATGATGTGGTAAGTGAAGTTAGGGCACTATCTGCACTACTGTACGCAGCGGCGATAAGTCCCAGAACGAAAGTCACTGCAACTGTGGTTCCCAAACCGCTGTTAAGTGCAATTTCCGGAAATAGAAGATCTGCTTTCGGACTTCCAT
>JAAUYH010143277.1_pt1 | contig 16622 bp, 13 predicted proteins | sample 7278061 | NCBI WGS metagenome assembly JAAUYH01 (sample SAMN14350203, study PRJNA611818) | marine sediment metagenome | isolation source: surface marine sediment (0.6m) | place: French Polynesia: Moorea | collected 2018-08 | reverse complement strand
CGACAATGTCACGAAGATCGAGCTCTACGATAAATGCCGTCAGATCCTCGCCGAATTGCCGCCAATTCCAGGGCCTCTCTTTACCGCTCAGTCCGTGGCCACGATGGTCAGCTGCAATGACGTGACGGCCGTCGAGCTGTGCGACGACGCGGTCCCAGCAGCGCGCATGGAAGCCCGTAGCGTGTGACAGCAGCACGAGCGGATTGCCGCGGTCACCCCACTCGTACCACGTGATCTCCGTCCCGTTGACGGCGGTTTGATGTTGCCGAGGCAGATCGCTACCCGGCGATGTAGTGCTGCAGCTGGTCGATGAGGATCTGCTGCTCGCTGATGACCGCCTTGACGAGATCGCCTATCGAAACGACGCCGACGACTCGCTTGTGATCCAGCACGGGCAGGTGCCGTGCCCGCTTATCCGTCATGAGCGCCATGCACTCGTCCACGGTGCGTTCCGGCGTAACGCAGAGTACTTTGCGGGTCATGACGTCGGCGACGCTCGTGTCGCGGGACGACTTGCCCTCGAGCACGAGCTTGCGTGCGTAGTCGCGCTCCGTAACGATGCCGACGAGCTTGTCGCTGTCGAGCACGATCAGTGCGCCGACTCCCTTGTCCGCCATATGCCTGACGGCGTCGTAAACCGTATCGGAAGGCGCAACGGAGAACACGTCGCTTCCTTTCGCATCGAGAATGTGCCTGACTGTCTTCATTCGCGTTACTTGCTACCGCATTTCACTTCAAGCATAGCAAAATCCTGCACGTACGCCTGCGCCACGGACGCCTGGCGACCGACGTTGCCAGCCGCCCCGCCCTTGCGCATCGGCTCCGCTGTCTTGTAGATGTTATTGACAGAGAAAGTCGGCTGTACGGTCCAGCGATACTTCTTGCAAGCCTCGAGCGGCTGCGTGAGCGAATGCTCCGTGCCCGGCAGGTTCCTGGCAGCGTAAACCATGCGCTGCGAATCGTATATCTCGACGTCGTATGCGACGGGTCTCTGCGTGGTCTCGTCATCGTCGGGCATCGTCCACGCCAGCGTCGGGAAAAGCTTCTTCGTTTGTTGCTGCCAGACATTGCGCTTGACTGACTTGTTCGTCGCAGATTCGGCTGGCATCAATCCGTGTTTCACGTCGATACGCTCGAACAGGTCGGCGGCGACTTCGCGGCCGATGTAGTGGCGGGCGAAGTTCGCGTAATTCCGCCACAGGTCATTGTCGTTCCTGGTCCAGTTCTTGAGTGAATCGCGATCCTGGTAGCTGACCTCCGCCGTGTACAGATCGATGCCGTCGCTGACTCGCCGCAGCGTTGCCGTCGCCGAGGTGGTCAGTATCGCATCGCTGTCATCGACATTGATCTCGAGCTGCTTGAGGCTGACGTAAAGCACCGCGTCGGTTTCCGCGGGGATCTGTTTGTCGAGCGCGAGCACCTTGCTGTTGAGGCCGTCGATATCGCGCAGGTTCCAGAAGACGTCCATGGCAAACGCGTCAGTCGTCAGGGACGGCCCCTCCGCATTGGCCAGATCCTTCGTCATGGCGTCGCGGAAATCCTGCAACTGTTCTTCGGCGGCGCCCTTCGCCGCGCCGAGCACGGCACCCGGAAGGGTCAGTATTGGAATCGGCAGTGACACCGGTATGTGCCCGACCTCCATCTGCACACCGCGCCCCAGTCGGGCGCCCTCGTTCATGCCGCCCGCGAAGCCCGGGGTCTCCTCGTCGTAGCTGCCCGTGATCTGCTTGCCGGCAGGCGCGATTCGGCCGAGCACGACGACGTCGTCAACACCGGCACGAACTTCGGCTGGCATATCGGCCGCCGCGGGCAACGCAGCGGCAAAGGCGAGCAGGCTCAGGAAATGGCGTGATGTCATCGCGGTCGCCCCGCAGGTCTCGTGTCCTAACCTTAGGTGATTCTAGAGCGCCATGGTTCAACAGGGAATGTCAGGCGAAGGCTACCGACCGTAACGACCCTGCCGGCCTTTTCCCCGCGCGAGTCGATCAACAGGCCGGTCGGGAGACAACGACGCGGGTGATTGCTGGCGTATTGCAGCTCATAACCGTTTCGATGCGACTTCCCGCGATGCCGTCGGAGTCATTATGATATTTTTATTTTTTTCAACCATTTAAGGGATGAAGTTAAAGCTTAGTCTGGCTTTGGCTCGAAGTGCGCCCGGAGGCGTTCCAGGACAGAATCCCAGGCCGAATCGAAATACTCCCAGCCGCGATCCCACGTCGCACCTTCCTGCCACTCGTGCGCATTGAGCTGGACCGTGATCGTGCCGTCACCGTTGTCCTTGAAGTAAACGATGACCTGGTAAGTCTCGTCCGCATTCCTGAGCTCCGGCACGGCGGGTGGAAACGTCCAGGAAAACGCCAGCATCTGCATGGGATGAAACGCGAGAATCCGTGCGCCCTCGCCGCCGCGTTTGCCGTTTTCATCCGGCGGCAGGTCGAGAAACCACTCGTAAGGGCCGCCGCGACGCAGCTCTACGTTGGATTTTGCGGAGACGAACGTAAGGCCCTCAGCCGTGGTCCACGCCTGCCAGACAGCGTCGAGCGGGGCATTGACGGTCACCTCTTTCACCATGACACGATCGCCGGCAACCGAACCGGCAGCCAGGACTGTCATCAAGATACCTCCCAGGAATCGGATCATTACGAGTTCTCCCGAATGTACTCCGCCATCACGGGATCGACGAGCTCCCAGTGGCGCCGCTCATTTTGCCGGATCAGGTCCTCGGTCTCCAGAACGTCTTTCGCCTGGCTGCCGGTCGATGCGGAGAGACGGCAGCGGGCGAGGAACTCCCGGCCCGTCGGGTGCTCGATCTGTCCTGCCTCGGCGATCCCGACGAGCATCGCCCGTTGCGTCGCGCTCAGCGTACGCACGTGATGAGCCACGAACGCGGCATCTTCGGCGACGATCTCACGCCACGTCTCCGCGATCGCCCTGGCCGTCGGCGGTCGCGGTCTGTTCCAGAGACGGGAGCAGAGGGCATTGACGTAATACGGGTGCCTGTAGGTCAGGCTCAGGACCTTGCCGGCGAGATCGCTCCCGATCCCCTCGCCCCAGCGTGCCTTGGCGGCGCGCTCGAAGAAACGGCGGTAATCCGCCGCCTCGATGCGTTCGAGCACCATCTTCTGGCAATGCCTGTACAGCGGCCGGTCAGGGTTCTCGAACATTTCCGCGAGCAGGTGGCGCTGGCTGCCGGAGAAGACATAGGAGATGTGGCTGGCCCGTTCGACCGCATGGCGTATGGCCCCTTCGAGCGTGATGTCATTGCGGCCATAGCTCAGGCTGCCGAGTTGCTGGAATTCGTCGAGTACGAATACGGCCCGTCGGTCGACGGCGCGGGCGGCGGCGTCGAGGGCAAGCAACACGTCGGAAATGCCCGCTGCCGGCGCCTCCGGCGCCCTCAGGGACATCTTGATACCCATGGCGCCGACTGAGAACTCCGGCCTGAAGGCATCAAAAGCGAGCCTGAGCAGCCGCTGCGGCTTCTTGCGGCCCGGTACGACGGCCACGCCCAGGCGGGCCGCCTCGCGGCGAATGCGGAGCTCCAGCGACTCCGCGTCATGCACGACATTCATGTCCAGTTTTGCGGAAGGCACCGACGGGCGTCCTCGCTCGAGCTCCCCGAGCACTTGCTCGACGAGACTCGTCTTGCCCATACGCCGGCGCGCCCACAACCACGTGTGCGTTCCGGCACGCAGGTTATCGCGCAACGTCTTGCGCTCAGCCGAACGATTGCAGTGCGCCGCACCGGTCGCAATTCCGAGTGGAAACAGGTTTTTAGTTTCATTTGCCACGATCGGGGGATCCGCTCTGCACGTCCAGTTGATCGTATTTTAACGATACATAACTCAATGTTTCAATAGTCTACGTATCGTAAATATATGAAGTTTCGATGTTGGTCACTTTTTCCCAATGCGCCGTTTACCATGGTGCAAGCTCTTGTTTGCGCTTATATTCCCTCGCGCATGGAGCAACAGAACAACAACAAACTCGATCGGGCTTTTCTTCTTCTCTTACAGCCAGTGGCGCGACTGTTCCTGCGCTACGGGCGGGGTATCAAGGAGTATACCGAGCTGTCGAAGACCGCATTCGTCGTGGTTGCCTCCGAGGACTACGGGGTCGGTGGACGGCCGACCAACGCGTCACGCGTTGCTGCAATGACTGGCATCACCCGTCGTGAGGTCCGCCGGATCCGAGCCAAGATCAACAGCGACGACGCCGCCACCACCGCGGACGGCACGCCGGTCAGCGACGTCATCCGGGGATGGCGCTCGGACCCGGAATTTCTCGACGAAAACGCACGCCCTGCCCTGCTGCCGCTGAATGGCCGGCCGGGCTCGTTCCAGGCGCTGATCAAACGCTATGCCGGCGATATACCGGAGGGGGCCATGCGCAAGGAACTCGAACGAGTCTCTGCGATCGAGCCGGATGGCGGCGCAATGCGACTGCTCGATCCCAGTCCCGCAGTGCGCCTCGAAGAGAGCCAACTCGCGACAGAGCTGCGGTCCGGCCCGTATCCCCTGCTGGCAGCCATTGCCGCGAACCACTTGAGCGACGATCCGAAGGATCACTGGCCTGTCGAAACAGTGCATGAGAAGTCGATACGACGCTCCGATGTGCGCCGCGTTCGGCAGATCGTTTCCGGAAGACTCAGGGCCGCAACCACCGGCATCGCCGAGTTACTCGATGCCTACGCCACGCTGCATGGTGGCGACGAGCAGGACGAGCCGACCGTGCCGATCTCAGCCGGCGTCTTCTACGCGGAGGGCGTCCGGGTCCCGGACGACGGCGATTAGCAGCCAGTCGCAGCACAGCTGCCTGCGCCTACTGTACGACCAGTTTGAATGAGAACGTAGCGGACGGGTCGTTGCCGCCCACGCTGCCGGCGAATATGCCCTTGGGGTTCACGCGGATATTCGTGACGCCCGGGTCGAGGCCGTCGGGGTTCGCCGACGGCTCATAGTCCCAGGTCAATCCCCCGTCGTCGGAAAAGGCGATGTCGTCACCCGTGTCATCGAGCGCGGCAAAGCTGTAACTGAGACCGCTGGTCGGCGAGCCGTCGTCGAATCGCAGCGGGCCCGGGGTCGTGGCGTCGAAATCGAGGACCACGAATGCCATGTCCGCCGGCAACGGATCGGTAATCACAATGGAGTCGTTGTCCACGGTACCGGCGCCCGAGTTGGAAAGGACGATCTGGTAACGCACGGTCGCACCCGGTATGGACATCGGGTTGCTCGTGCCATTGATCGGATCATCGAGCGTCGCCGCGCTTTTGACCATGACCAGGCTGGGCGTGCCGCGTGGGTTGACGGCCACGGATGCCGTGTCGTTCGATGCATTCGGGTCGACCTGGCTCAGGTAGCCGACCGTCGCCGTATTGGTAATCGTGCTCCCGCCGGTGCCCGCGTCTACACCCGCAACGAGCGTCAGCGAGGCCGAACCGCCGGCAAGCAGATTGCCGACGAACCAGGTGCCCGTCACCGGGTCGTAGGTGCCCTGCCCCGGCATTGCGCTGACAAACGTGAGGCCGGCCGGCAGCAGATCGCTTATTTGCACGACAGTTGCGGGGCCTGGTCCTGCGTTGCTCACGGTGACCGTGAAATTGACGATACCGCCCTCGGATGGCGCCGCATCGTCCACGGACTTGCCGACCGCCAGATCGGCGATAATCGACGGCGAGAACGCGAAGCAGTCGACGGACTCGTAGTCGCTGCCATTATTAATGGTCCGCCCGTTGCTGCCGATACCGGTGAGTTTGTCGATCTCGTAGAGAATGCCCTGCGTGCCGCTGGTGCCCCAGAGCTGGCCACTGGGATCGGTGCCAAGCCCTTCGATGTCCGGTACGGTGATCAGGGCGACATCGGTCGTCGCGCCGGTCGACTTGTTAACGATCACGAGTCGATCCGTACTGCCACCGCTGTTCATTGTCGCGTACATGACGCCGGTCGTCGGATCCACGGCGATGTCGTCGACAATCGTGTTGCTGGCGACAGGTTGTATCGGCACGTAATCGATACCGGCGCCGAAGGCGTTGGGTACGTGCGCACCGCTGGCCATGTCGATCTGGATCAGTACATTCGTGCCGCTGCGGCGATGGGACCCGTAGAGAGCGCCCGTGGTCGCATCGTAAGTCAGGCCATCGACGTCGCCGAACGTGACGTTGCCGAAGGCGCCGCTGCCCGTGCCGAAGGTCTGGGGAGACGGCTGAAATACGCCGCTGCTGGTGTTGAGAGTACCCAGCCGATTTGCGTTCGCCGCATACACGACACCTGTTGCCGAATTGAAGGCGATTGCTTCGATTGCATTCGTGCCCGTACCGGTCCCGATGCTGGTCTCGTTCGTGGCGGGATTGAAATCCGCTGTGTCCACCTGCGTGAACAGGTCGTTGCCACCATTGCCGCCGCCGGCGTCGGCGACGAGGTAGCACAACTGGTTGACGTTGAGATTCTGGACCGTGGTCGATTCGGCGCTTGCGTTGTTGCCGTTGATCGGGTCGGTCTCGTTGCCGCTGATCGTCGCGTTGTTGGTTATCGTGCCTGTTGCGAAGGGCGCCGTAACCGCGATGTTGATCGTAGCGCTGCTGCCAGCGGGCATATCCCCCAGGACACAGGTAACGACGCCGGATACCTCGGAACACGCACCCTGTGTCGCCGATGCCGACTGGTACACGACACCGGCGGGCAGCGTGTCAATCACCGTGACACCCGTCGCGCCATCGGGACCGGAATTCGCGGCCGTTAGCGTATAGCCAAGGCCGTCCGCGACGTTGACGGGATCCGGGGTATCGGTCTGCGCGAGCGACAAGTCCGTTCCGGACAGGATCACCTGGTAGTCGATCTCGACGAAGTCGAGGCGGAATGATTCATTGGGTCCGCCGTACAGGTTCGCAACACGAAATCGAATGCGCGTCACGTCACTGGCAAATGCCGAGATGTCGATGCTGCGGGAGCCGCTGTTGCCGCCGACGAGGCCTGTGAAGTTCTCGAGCGGCGTCCAGCTGACGCCGCCGTTCGCGGACACTTCCAGGATGACGGAATCGCTGGCGTCGACGCCGTTGGTTGTGCGCCAGTCGAAGTTCAGCGTGGCCGTCGTGGCGCCCTGCAGGTTGACCTCACGTGCCGCGCTCGGCTGCCCACCGGTGTTCGGGCGGTCCTCGAGGCGCAGCTCACCGCCGTTGGTGATCCAGACATTGCCGCTGGTCGGCCCCACGGAGTTCCCGTCGACCTCGATCCAGTCGCCGGACCAGTTGTCACTGCCGTCGTTGTTGCTCCAGGCCCGCGTCGAGAAGTCGTCACGGACCGTAGCGGCCTGCGCGGCCGCGGGCATCATGGCGGCGGCGCACACGATCGCCGCGAATTTTGCAGTGGCTGACTTCATTGTCGATTCTGGCTAGTGCGAACATCATTTCGCAGTCCGCCATGAACGCATGAAATACCAGCAAAATTAAGGAATTATGTCTCAAAATCCCCGATCGGCGAGCTCGTAGTAACGCCTCAGCGCGGCGTTTGCACGCTGCAGCCGCCGCCCCGGGGAATTTTGCAGGACCCGGATACTTTCGAGCAGCATCGCCTCAGCCTCGGCCAGCCTGCCGAGCTCCAGGTATGCGTTGGCAAGTTCTGCCCGCGTCTTCGCAACGAGCTCGTGATCGGACGGATAATCGCGTACACGAATGTCGAACGCTCTACTGAGCAGTTCGAGCGCATCGTCCGGCCGTCCTGCGGAGCCAAGCACAGCGCCAAGTTCGGTCAGCACCGACGCCGTGTACTGCGATTCGGGGCCCAGCGCCTCGGAATAGATTGCCAAAGCCTCGCGCAACTCGAGTTCGGCAGCGCCGTATTTCTGCCCGTCATGCAGCGCCATGCCAAGAATCGTCTTCTGATAGCCGACCCGGGGATGCAGGCTTCCGTGGTTTTCTTCGCTGATCGCGAGGGCTTCCCTGACGACCCGTTCCGCTCTCGCGTGCTCGCCATCCACAAGCTGCAGCATTCCCTGGTCGACCAGGATCGCAGCGAGCAGGTCGTGCTTGTCGCCGAGAATGCGACGCGTCGACTCGACGGCCCGCTGCAGCGTGGCCGCCGCAACGTCCAGGTCCCCCTTGCTTCGCTGCAAGACGCCCAGGTTCTGCAAGTAGTAGGCAACGAGCGGATGATCCGTTCCCTCGCTCGATTCGACCAGGTCGATAGCTTCCAGCAATAGCGCCTCGGTGGAGTCGAGGTCGCCTCGAATCTGGAGCGTACGCGCCAGCAGGCTCTTTGCCTCCGCCAGTTCCAGACGGTAGTCGCTGCCCAGCGTCTCGAGCAGCCCGATGCTGTCGCGCGCGTAGGTCTCGGCATCCGCAAGGTCACCTGTCGCAAGGTAGACCTCCGCAAGGTTGAACTGGTTCTTCGCGATGGCCGGGCTGACGTCGCTGTTTCGGCGATTGATATCGAAGGCGCTCTGCAGCAGTGCCTCCGCACGCTCGTACTGTGCCTGCCGTATCAGCGTTTCGGCGAGGTCGTTGCGCGCCTCGGCCACCTCGGGAGCGTCGGCGCCGAAGGCCTCCTCACGGAGTCGCAGGGCGTCTTCGAGCATTGCTACAGAGGGCTCGTACGCACCAAGGCTGTAGTAAACACGGCCGATCGTGGCCATGAGCGTCGACTGGATTTCAGGTCGGCCGTCGAGATCCTGCCGGATACGGCTCGCACCGGCTGCAAGGACCTCATCGGCCGTAACGTCAGCGCCCCTGGCCCGCGCCGGATCCTGAGACATGAAGATATCCTCGAGGAACCTGGACACCTCACGCGCCGTATCTCGTTCCTCGGCAATCCGTTGGTTCTGGACGATCAGCGCCACAGTGAAGCTCACCAGCATTGCCACCATCGCAGCGGCGACGCCAGCGGCAGCATAGTGGCGCCTCAGGAAACGCCCTGTCCGGTAGCCCCACGAATCCGCGCGCGCGAGTATCGGCATCGAGCGGAGATGCAGGTCGATATCGTGTGCAAGCGCGGTGACCGATCGGTATCGGCGCGCAGGGTCCTTCCGCAGCGCGTTCAGGATGATTGTGTCGAGGTCGCCGCGCAACCGGCGTGCCAGCCGGTCGTCGCCGAGTTCGCTGCTGACGCGCTGGCTCGGCAACGGCAGTTCCTCCTCGCAGACGATACGGGCGAATTCGCGCGGTGTCGTGTCGTCGGCGATCGAATAGGCCCGTAGTCCGGTGAGTAGTGCATACAGCAGCAGGCCCAGCGCGTACGTATCGGTGGCCGTCGTCACCGTATTGCCCATCACCTGTTCGGGTGCCGCGTTCTCGGGCGTCAGAATGACGGCCCCTTCACGCGTCAGGCCCGCCGTGGCGGCACCCTGCGTGTCGGTCAGCTTGGCAATGCCGAAATCGAGCAGCTTGGGCGTGCCATCGTCGGTCACGAGAATATTCGACGCCTTGATGTCACGGTGGATGATCAGGTTCTGATGCGCGTGATGCACGGCCGCACAGATGGTGGTGAACAACTTCAGGCGCTCGACCAACCCGAGGCCCTGCGTGTCGCAGTAGGTGTCGATTCGAACGCCGTCGATGTATTCCATGACCAGGTAGGGAATGCCTTCGTCGGTCGTGCCTCCGTCGAGGAGCCTCGCAATGTTCGGATGGTCCAGGTCGGCGAGAATCTGTCGTTCGTTCCGGAACCGGCTTTCCGCCTGGGGGTCGACGAGGCGGTGCCGCCCGAGTTTTATGGCAACCTGTTGTTCGAAGTGTTCGTCGGCGCGCTCGGCCAGGTAGACCATGCCCATTCCGCCCGAGCCGACCAGTCTCTCGACACGGTACGGACCGATCATTTCGCCATGGATGCCCTTTTCAGGTGCCGGCTCGAATGCCTGCAGCATCGTATCCGCGATCGTACGCTCGATCGTTACATCGATATCCGCACTCTCCTCGAGCAGTGCCCGGACATAGTCCAGCAGGGGCTCGTCGTCACCGCAGGAATCCGCGAGAAATGCGTCGCGCTCGGACCCTCGAAGCTCGCTCGCTTCATGAAACAACGCCTCGACTCGCGCCCAGCGCTCGGGACTCAGCTCAATCGTTGCGGAGCTCATGCGCCAACCAGGCCTTTGCAAGGCGTAGATCGCGATCGACCGTCGCCGCCGACACATCGAGTGCCGACGCGATCTCGTCGTAGGTCATACCGCCGAAATAGTGCAGCACGAGGACGTCACCCTTGCGGGAATCGAGTTGCGACAACCGTTCGATCGCATCGTCGAGATCCGGGATCGAGCTGTCGTGCTCTGCTGCGACTCGACCTTCGTCCAGCGTCAATGCCGCTGCCCCGCCGCCGCGCTTCTTGCTGTTTCTCGCGCGCGCGTAGTCGGTGAGAATCCGACGCATCATGCGCGCCGCCAGCGCAAAAAAATGCGCTCGATCCTGAAAGGACATGTCGCCCTCGGCCAGGCGCGCGTAGGCTTCGTTGACCAGTGCCGTGGCCTGCAGTGTATGGCCAGCCCGTTCGGAGCGCAGGCGCCGTGCGGCGATCGCTCGCAGATCGTCGTATACGAGCGGCGCCAGCTGCTCCATCGCTGCGGGATCTCCCGAGCGCCAGTCCTGCAGCAGGCGCGTGACTGTAACCGCGGACGTCATCGGGAATGGATATCAGATCGCCCAGGGGACCGCAATGATATGCAGTAGACTGTCAGCGCAGGCATTTTCCATAAATCGACAGGAGAACGACAATGGCCCAGCCAAGTGAACCGCCTCCGGGCAAAACCTTCCTCGCAGCCGCCGCGGGCGGATTCGGCGGCGCAATCGTCGGCGCCGTCGCGGCAACATCGCTAATGGGCGACGCCGCCAAGGACGACAACAATGCATCGTCACAGCAGGCCGAGCCGCAGCACCAGGAGCAGGTACTGGTCGCGGAAGAGCGGCCGGAACGCTAGAACGATCCGCCGGGCGTGAGGGAATCCTCACGCCCTTTCCGCTGTAGCTGATGAAAGGCCGAAAAATGGCCGCATGTGATCACTATGGCGGACAAAAAAACCGGTCGATACTGCGTTATCGACCATGCCAACAAGCATGGCGAACGTGAGCGGCTCAATCCCAACCGGGCATCGATAAAGGCGGCGCGCGAGCGCGGTCTGCTGCCTGCCGATCTCGCGAAACGGCGCCGGCCGCCCGTTGTTACGCCGGAAGATGAAGATAATTAATTAATTAACAACAATTTATAGATTTTTATTAAAGTTAGTTATCACTTGCTGGTCGAGTACGCAATACGAAGACATTGCCGAGCAACACCAGCCCGAACCCGGCAATGATCGGGAGGCTGATATCGAGGTTCTCGAACAGCGTCGACAGCAGCAGCGCGACGACCGGGAACATGACCGAGGTGTAGCCGGCGCGATGTGCGCCGATGCGTCCGACCAGGGTCAGGTACGACCAGAACGCCACGACCGAGCCGAACACGGCGAGGTACAGCAGGGAGAGTACGTAGCCTGCCGACCAGTCAAACGTAAGCGGATGTCCGCCGGCGAGCGCCGCGGCCGACGTCCACGCCACGCTGTACAACATGCCCCAGGCGTTGGCGGGCGCGACGGGAATGCCGTCGAGCTGGGCGCGTTGCGACACCATGTTGCCCAGCGACGCCGACAGCGCGCCGAGAAATGCCAGCGTGCAACCCAGTACTGCAGCGTCCGTCAACGACAGGTCGCCGACCTGCGGTCCGAACAGAACGACGATCCCGGCCATTCCCAGCACGGCGCCGACGAGAACGGGCCACCCCGCCCTGGCGCCGAAGAACAGGCGTGCAAACGCGATGTTCATCCAAAGTATCGACGCGAAGGTAATCGCGGCCAGCGCCGAAGTGACGTAGATCTGAGCGCGATACGCAAGGATGTAGTTCAGGCTGAATTGCAGCAGCCCGAACACGACGAAACGCAGGTGATCCTTCAGCCCGAAACGCAGGCTCGTACCCCGAAAGCGACACCACGCAAACATCATCGCGGCGGCGATGACATAGCGATAGACGATGGATACCTCCGGCGCCACCACGCCGAGCTGGAATTCAATCGCAAACCAGGTGGAACCCCATATCAGCACCGATATGAGGTACAGCGCCCCGTTACTCACGCACGATTTCCGGGTACCTCGGTTTCCAGCGATACGCCTCGATCAGCCCCTCGAGCTCGTCTTTGTCCGCGTCGGATACGCCGTCGTCCACCGCTTGCCTTGCAACCGCGAGACCGACGTGACCGCAGATGTCCCAGAGGTGCGACGCTTCCGGCATCAGGCAGTTGTGATCGAGATCGCCGAGACTCAGGGTTTCCGCAAGCGCCGTGGCCGAGACGCCGATCATGTTATCCGTGACGCGGCTGGCGCCGCTGACGATGGCGCCGAGGCCGAGTCCCGGGAAAATGAACACGTTGTTTGCCTGGCCGATGCGCTGCTTGCGGCCATCGATCTCGACCGGATTGAACGGGCTGCCGGTCGAGACCAGTGCCTTGCCTTCGGTCCACTTGAGAATGTTCTCGGGGATCGCCTCGCATTTCGTGGTGGGATTCGACATCGGCAGAATAACGGGCATGTCCGTATTCGCGGCCATCGATCGCACGACCTCTTCAGTGAAACACCCGGGCTGGCCGGACGTGCCGATAAGCACGGTGGCGCGAAACTTCTTGACGACTTTTTCGAGGTCCTTGAGTTCCTCGGGCTGCAGCCCCCATTCGGCAACCAGATCGGCAGGCAATGCCAGTTTCCGCTTGTAGTCTTCCATGTGCCCGCGACCGTCGAAGATGACACCGCGACTGTCGGTAGACAGCACGGAGCAGCGCACTTCGTCGTCATTGAGGCCTTCGTCACGCAGATGGTCGCGAATGCGCTTGGCAATGCCCATGCCTGCGGCGCCGGCACCGTGCACGATGAATTTGTGGTCCCGGAAGTGCGTGTTGCTGATGCGGCACGCGGCATAGACGGCTGCCGCCGTGACTGCCCCGGTACCCTGGATGTCGTCATTGAAGGACGGCAGCGACTTGTGATGCCGTGCGAGGATATTCAGCGCGTTGTCCTTACGGAAGTCTTCCCACTGCACGAGCGCTTTGGGGAAGACGTTCTTCACGGCCTCTACAAATTCATCGACGAACTCGAGGTACTCCTCGCCGCGCAAACGCGGGTGCCGATAGCCGAGGTACCAGGGATCCGATATCAGGCCCTGGTTATTCGTGCCGACATCCAGACTGACCGGCAATGTTTGTGCAGGGTGAATACCCGCGCCGACCGTGTACAAGGACAACTTGCCGATGCTGATCGCTATGCCGCCGACGCCCTGGTCGCCGATACCGAGAATTGCTTCGTTGTCCGTGACGACCATGAGCCTGACGTCGTCGTACGGCGCCGACTCGCGCAGCACCTCCTCGATCCGTCCCTTGTGCAGGGGCGAGAGAAATAACCCGGCACCGCGGCGGTAGACGTGCGAGAAGAAATGCGACGCCGCGCCGACCGTCGGCGTATAGACGATTGGCATCAGCTCCTCGAGATGCATGCTCAGGATCTTGTAGAACAGCACCTCATTGCGATTCTGCAACTGCGACAGGTCGATGTAACGGCCGACCGGATCCGGGTTGAACGTGATCGTAGCGTGCAGGCGTTCCGCCTGCTTTTCGATATCGTCGAAACCCGACGGTAACAAACCCTCAATGCCGAACGTGCGTCTCTCCTCGGGTGTGAACCCCATGCCCTTGTTGCACAGTGGATAGCGGAGCAATTCCGGTCCGCTCTTGTTCACGAACAGACGATCGCCCGACGGCGAACGCTCGAGTTTGAAGGTTTCCATTTACGTCAATCCGGCATTCCTCAGTGGTAACTCGCGGATGCGCTTGCCGGTTGCCGCGTAGTAAGCATTGACGATCGCGGGTGCGACCGGCGGAACGCCAGGCTCACCCACGCCACCCGGAGGCGCATCCGACTCCATGATGTGCACGTGGATCGCCGCAGGTGCCTCGCTCATGCGAACGACAGGGTAGGTATCGTAATTGCCCTGCACGACGGCACCGTCCTTCGCGGTAATCTCGCCATGCAACGCAAGGCTCATTCCAAAGATGCCCGCACCTTCCATTTGCGAGACGACACGATCGGGGTTGACCACGAGACCGGCATCGACGGCGAACCACATATCGTGCACAGCGAGTTTGCCGCGTTCGTCAACGCCCACCTCGGCGACCGTGGCGACGTAACTCGCGAACGAGCGATGCACCGCTATGCCCAGACCGCGCCCTTCAGGCAGGCCCCGTCCCCAGTCGGCCATGTCGGCGGCCTTTTCGACGACTGCCGCAAGGCGACCCGTATCGATCGGATGGACATCGAGCCCGTGGCCGTAGTTGCCGTAGGTTGCACCATCGTCCGCAGGATCAATCGTGCGCGCGGGCATGAGCATCTTCAATAGGTAGTCTTTCGGATCTTCGTTCGCCAGGTACGCAAGCTCGTCCATGAAGCCGCAGACGCCGAATGCGTGGAACACGTTGCAGACCGAACGCAACCAGCCGATACGGAAATGCGCCGCTGCCTTGCCAGACTCGGCCCGGAGGTTTGCGAACCCGTAGGGATTGTCGTGCACGCCAAGATCGAGCTCGAACGACATTGGCTCGTCAGCGTTGGGCGCGAACGTCGAGGCGATCGGCGGAAAGGCCGTGCGGTGCAGAAGGCCTGTCGAATTGCCGTCGCCATCGAATCCGGCTTTGAAGTACTGGGCGCTGACAGAGTGCAGGTAGCCGTTGCGGACATCGTCCTCGCGCGTCCAGAGCACCTGCACGGGGCGTCCCGTCTCGCGTGCGAGCCAGCAGGCCTCGGCCTGGAAGTCGGCCTTCGACTTGCGGCCGAACCCGCCACCGAGCAGCGTGACGTGCGCCCTCACGAGCTTCTTGTCGATCTGGAACAGGCCGGCAATCGTCTCCTGGACGGCCTGCGGATTCTGCGTGCAGGACCAGATCTCGAAGCCTCCGTCGTCGGTCGTACGGGCTACGGCACAGGGCGGCTCCATCGGGACGTGCGCGAGATATGGCGCGTAGTACATCGCATCGTGCGTCATTGCCGCATCATCGAACGCCGCGTCGACGTTGCCGCGATCCAGCTTTACGGAGCCCTCGGCTCTCACCGTATCCTCGAGCACTTTCCGGTATTCGTCCGAATCGTGGGACGCGTTCTCGCCGGGCTCCCACTCCACCTCGAGCGCATTGCGGCCCTGCATCGCCGCCCAGCTGCTCGTCGCGATCACGGCGACGCCGCCCTGCGGATTGAAGCCCACCGGCGTCGTTGCCTCGGGCAACCGCAGCACGTCGACCACGCCCGCGACAGCGCGCGTCGCCGTCTCGTCCAGCGAACCCACCTTGCCGTGCAGTACCGGGCTGCGCGCGACGGACGCATACAGCATATCGGGCAGCACTATATCCGCCGCAAACATCGCTTTACCGGTCGACATATCGAAACCGTCGATCGTGTCCATCGGCTTGCCGATGTAACGGTAGTCTTCGGGTTTTTTGAAACTGGCGTTCTCGGGCGGCTCGACGTCCTGCGCCGCATCGACCAGCTCGCCGAATCCGGCCGATTTGCCGCTGCTCTCGTGGTGCACGGCATGATTGCGTGCCACGCACTCGCTTGCGGGCACTCCCCAGCTCGCCGCCGCGGCGGCAACGAGCGTCTCCCGTGCCGTTGCCCCGGCATTCCGCAGAATGTCGAACTGGTCCCGAATGCTCGTCGAGCCGTCGGTATTCTGGCTGGCGTACTTGTCGTCGCCGAGACCCTGGATCAGGTTGATCTTGTCCCAGTCGGCTTCGAGCTCGTCGGCGATGACCTGCGGCAGGCCCGTGCGGATACCCTGCCCCATTTCGGAACGATGGCAATAGATGTCGACGATGCCGTCGCTGCGGACGTTGACGTAGACGTTCGGCATGACATTGCTGCCGGCCGAGGGCGTCGAAGGTGGCGCAACGGGCGGGCCCGGCTCCCGCGAGCAGGACGCACTGAACGTTACCGCAAAGACGAGGCCGCCGGCCTGTCCGGTGCGCTTCAGGAATTCCCGGCGACTGATGCGTTTGAGTTCGCTCATGACTTCGCCCCCGCCGCCTTGTGAATGGCCGCGCGAATGCGGGTATACGTGCCGCAACGGCAGATATTGCCGCTCATGGCCGCGTCGATATCGTCATCCGTGGGATTGGGGACTCGTTCGAGCAGCGCTGCCGCACTCATGATCTGGCCCGACTGGCAGAAGCCGCACTGCGGCACGTTGAGCTCGCGCCAGGCAACCTGGACCGGATGGCCGCCGTCTTCGGACAAGCCCTCGATGGTCGTGACCGCTTTACCGACTGCCGCGGATACCGGCAACACGCAGGAGCGCATGGGCTGGCCGTCGATATGCACCGTGCAGCTGCCGCACAGCGCCTTGCCGCAGGCGTACTTGGTGCCGGTCAAGCCCGCGGCGTCGCGCAACGCCCATAACAGCGGCATCGCCGGATCGACGTCCAGCGAGCGCGTCTCGCCATTGATCGTGAGTTCTACTGCCATCGAAACCCCCTCGAATCCAACATGATTATCGTGACGCGCATAGTAGCACCGTCGGCCTCCGCGAGCGGATAATCGGAAAATGCTGGAGGGATTATTGACGCTGCCCGTGATCGTG
>JAAUYH010202929.1_pt1 | contig 16625 bp, 16 predicted proteins | sample 7278061 | NCBI WGS metagenome assembly JAAUYH01 (sample SAMN14350203, study PRJNA611818) | marine sediment metagenome | isolation source: surface marine sediment (0.6m) | place: French Polynesia: Moorea | collected 2018-08 | reverse complement strand
TGTTTCTCCTCGCGTTCCTGGCTCTGAAGGTTCTGCTGATGGTCGGACATGGAGGCGCCGCCTATGGTGCAAGGTGACCCTGCTGTCGCGGGGCGGTCCCGTCGAACACCTAGCGTCCTACGCCATGAGGCCGGATCCGGTATCCGGCTGGATCGTCGGCCAGGTCAGCCTATTTGACGACATTGGTGCGAAGCGCAGCATCTGACACGATCGGCGGGAAGCGGACATATTCCGCCGGTGCGAGAGCCCAGAGCGTCGACAGTGAAAGCGGACATGCTGTAACCGCCGAATTCGGGTGCGAGCTCCGCGGCGCGGCGGGCGGCTTCGAGCCCAGAGCGACGGATACTGCGCGCTGCTCGAACCAGTGAAATGCGCGATCAGCGGACTTAGCCAGTAAAAGATACCTCCGAGTGTGACCTTTCCCCGGCCACCCCGTCGCTGCAACGCAGCGTCACCAAACCGGCTGTTCGCGTGGCGTGCATCGTGACAAGCCAGGCGACCCAGCCTTTATGCAAAGAGAGCTCGGGAAGATCCCTGACCGGCAGGGAGATCATCCTTGTTGAGCAATTTTAGCTGAATCCCCAAAACCCTTGCCATACTGCCAGCGCCAGACAGCAAACCAAGAAGGCCAGGGCGAACAGGAACGATGCGATCCGGGCCGCCTTAGACCTCTGGAACCCTGCCCATTTCTCCAAGCCGATATTACCTGCGATGGTGTTCTGCAACCCGAAATAGCCATCCTTCTTCGGGTCCCTTAGTTTCATCTGAGCGTACGCAAATCCAGTCAGCAGCGCGCCGAACAAGACACCAACCAGGGCAATGCACATGAAAAAGTAATGAGGCATTGAGTTGCCCTTCGGTGTCCATCCTCTTCAGCAACGAAAAGCTCATTCGTGGCGTGGAATACTTCGCGTCCTATGGTCACGCCGAACCAGTCCAACCGCAAACCGATGTCTGGAGTGACACAATATCAACGTTGCGCCTGCGGGCGGTTTTCGAGACGGTTTCGAGGGATATCCGGTTCTCCGCCCACGCCCGGATGGCCTTGATTTCAGTGACTAGCGGCTGTCTCTTGGTTCTTTTAATCCTAAAAAAGGGAACTTTGGAATGAAAATGGCATTCTTTAAGGTGAGCAACCTCATCTGACTGGTCCAATCTGGTTGTTAGTGCATGATTGGCGTTTGAATTGATCTACTGGAGCGGCGCAAGGGTTTCAGACGCAATTCGTCTCGGTGAAAAGGATGTTGATCGGGACGGATGGCTTGCATTCAATCAACAGAAGACCGATGGGGACGTAGCGATACCGTTCCGCCGTGAGCTGCCAGATCCGCCGTGAGCTGCCAGAATTCGCGGATTGCTACGCTGATGATCTGGCTCTACTGCACGCTGCACTTGACACCCGAACTGAGCGACATCTCACTTGGCTTCATACCCAGCGCGGTGCTTCGCGGTCGGCCAAATCGGTATCCCAATGGTTCGCCGCCAAGGCGCGTCAGGCTGGTATCGTGGGCAAAACCGCGCACGACCTCCGCAAGGCGCGTGCGACCGCCTTGGCGGAATCCGGTGCCACGGGCACTCAAATCGGCGCCTGGACAGGTCATGAAAGCCTCGGCGAGATCGAACGGTCCACAAGGAAACACGATAAACGCCGGGCACTCTCAAAAACGGAACCGGAACAAAAAGTTCCAACTCAGGTGATCGAGTTCTAAAAAAATCGCAAAAAAAAGCGGGAAAAGCAAATGGTTAATCGAGCAATGGCGACCCCGGCAGGATTCGAACCTGCGACCTACCGCTTAGGAGGCGGTCGCTCTATCCAGCTGAGCTACGGGGCCGCACTGCGCCAAGGCATAATGCGCCCCCGCGCCCAAGTCATCCCGAAATTCCGTCGAGAGGCGGCGCACGATCGGCATCGTCCGGACGGGACCGCAATGCAGCCGACAGCGGAACGGGCAATGCATGCGCCACCGAACCATCAGCCAGGGCCAGGCGGCGCGCCATGACGCCGCGCGCCCGGAAATGCGGCTCGGCCAGCGCCTCGGCCAGCGTCGCCACCAGGGTGCAGCAGCAGTCGACACCTTCAAAAGCCTTGCGCCAATACGCGCCGGGCTTTGCACGGATGATGCGCGACGCCTCGGCCAGCGTCGCCTGCGGGTCGCGCCCGTCGTCGCGCAATTCCTCCGGAAGATCGAGCACGGCGCAGAAGTTCTCCCAGAACCGCTGCTCGATCGGCGCCGCGGCGACGATCTGCCCGTCGCTTGCCGGGTAAAGCCGGTAACGCGCCGTTCCGCCGGTCAACAGGCCGTCGGCGTTGCCCGGCGCCGGCCCAGCCGCCTGCTGCTGCGCCAGCGCCCACCAGGCCAGCGGAAACATGTTGTCGGTCATCGATACGTCCAGATGAGCCCCCTGCCCCGTCCGTGCGCGCGCCTGCAGGGCCAGCAGGATGTTCATCACTGCCGGATAGGCCCCGCCCGCGATGTCCGCGATCAGCGCGGGCGGCACCACCGGCGCATCCCGCGGCCCCATCGACAGCGCCAACAGCCCCGTCTCGGCGATATAGTTCAGGTCGTGGCCGGCCACCTGCGCCTTCGGTCCGCTCTGCCCGAACCCGGTGATCGAGCAATAGATCAGACCGGGAAACCTGTCCGCCAGCGTCCCATAGTCCAGCCCCACTCGCGCCATCACCCCGGGCCGGAACTGTTCGACCAGCACATCCGCACGCGCCAGATACGGCTCCAGCCGCGCCCTGTCGGCCGGCGACTTCAGATCCAGCGCAAGGCTTTGCTTTCCCCGGTTCAGCATCGCGAAAGGCAGGCTTTCGCCGCCCTGAAACGGCGGATAGCCCCGCATCTCGTCGCCGGTCCCGGGGCGTTCGACCTTGATCACCTCGGCGCCCGCCTCGGCCAGGATCAACGACGCCATCGGTCCCGGCAGAAGCGTCGAGAGATCCAGAACCACGATGCCGTCCAACGGTCTCATGCGCACCCTTCTCAAGCCTGTCGTCCGGATCGTGGCACATGCCCGGCGGCGGCGCCAGAAGCCCGGGTGCAAAACAGGAAAAGGAGGAGCAATTGGCCCACCGCTCCTCCTTCCTGCTTCCGGCCGATCCTTGGGAGAGCCGGAATAGATGTCTGTTAGCGCTATCATGCACCATGCCTCAGCCTTGGACAAGGTCCGATTTTGGCGCTAACAGTAAGGTACCGAGACGATTGCAAGGATGCCGCGATTGGCCCAGGAAAACATCGCAAACGAGAACCGCCCGCTGACCCTGCGCGATGTGTCTGAAGCCTCGGGCGTCAGCGAAATGACCGTCAGCCGGGTTCTGCGCAACCGCGGCGATGTCAGCGAGGCGACCCGCACCAAGGTCCTCGAAGCTGCGAAATCGCTGGGATATGTCCCGAACAAGATCGCCGGCGCGCTGGCCTCGCAGCGGGTCAACCTTGTGGCCGTGATCATTCCGTCGCTTGGCAACCTCGTCTTCCCCGAGGTGATGACGGGCATCTCCGAAATCCTCGACGACACCGACCTGCAGCCCGTCGTCGGCGTCACCCACTACAAACCCGAGCGCGAAGAGGCGGTGCTTTATGAAATGCTCAGCTGGCGCCCTTCCGGTGTGATCATCGCCGGACTGGAGCATACGGACGCCAGCCGCGCCATGCTGCGCGCCGCGGGCATCCCCATCGTCGAGATCATGGACAGCGATGGCGAGCCGGTCGACGCCGTCGTCGGCATCAGCCATCGGCGCGCCGGGCGCGAAATGGCAAAGGCGATCGTGCAGGCGGGCTATACCAGGATCGGCTTTCTCGGCACCAAGATGCCGCTCGACCACCGGGCGCGCAAACGGTTCGAAGGGTTCACCGAGGCGCTCGCCAAGGAGGGGCTCGAGATTGCCGACCAGGAATTCTACGAAGGCGGCTCGGCGCTTGTGAAGGGCCGCGAAATGACCGAGGCGATCCTGACCCGCACCCCCGATCTCGATTTTCTCTACTACTCCAACGACATGATCGGCGCAGGCGGACTGCTTTACTGCCTCGACAAGGGCATCGCCGTGCCGGGCCAAATCGGTCTTGCCGGGTTCAACGGCTTGCGGCTACTCGACGGCCTGCCCAAGCAGCTTGCCACGATGGACGCCTGCCGCGCCGAGATCGGGCGCGAGGCGGCGCGGCTGATCGCGGCCCATGCGGGCGACACCAGTGCCGGCGGCGAACGCCACGTGCTGACCCCCAAACTGCAATACGGGGCGACGCTGAAACGGCGCTGAGCGATCGTGCAACGCAATGCCGGCTGTGAACTCCGCGACCTGATCTGAATCAATCCCGACACATCCCAAAAATGCTATGTGAAAAACTCAGCATTGATCTTCGGGAGGGATGGGTCAGGCATGCGGATTACCAAACGGACGAACCTTGCGATGCGGGTCCTGATGTTCTGCGCCGTCAACACCGGCCATAACGTCACCAAGGCGCAGATCGCCAAAGGCTGCAACTCGTCCGAAAACCACCTTGGCCACGTGGTCAACCAGTTGGGCCAATACGGCTATCTCACCACGATCCGCGGCCGTCGCGGCGGCCTGCGGCTGGCACGGCCCGCCACCGAGATTTCCATCGGCGAGGTGTTCCGCAAGTTCGAGTCCGAGGTGCCCGTCGCGGAATGCTTTTCCCGCGTCGACAATACCTGCCCGCTGGCCCCGGTCTGCCGCCTGCGCGGCGAGATCAAATGCGCGGTCGAGGCGTTCTACAGCCATCTCGACACCGTCATGCTCGACACGCTGGTCGACGAAAACGAAGGGCTTTGTGCGTTGCTGGAGCAATCGGAACTGGCCTGATCTCACCGCGCGAAACATCCCGGATCCGCGATGAACAGCGCCTGCGGGTGCCGGCGGTAGGCGCCTGTCTCCGGTTCGATGCTTCCGACGGGCTCGGCCAGCTCGGGGCAAGGGTGCGTCCCGGACGCCCGAAGGACCAGCAGAAACGCTTCGGCACCGGGGATGTAGGGGAAATTCAAGGCGTAGTGATGCGGCGCGCGCGCCCGCGGCGGGATTGCGGCGATCCGCATCGGCCGCTCCCGTCCGGTATAGAACAGATCGGCCAGCACGTCGCGATCGCTCGCCACGATGGTCGCCAGCCCCTGCGCCCCGGCGGCGTCCAGGATCGCGCGGCTCATCTCGTCCCGGCCGATATAGCGTTCCAGCAAAGGCTGGCCCCGCCATGTCAGCGCCTCGGGCGCGGTGGCGGCCAGCGGGAACAGCAGGCACAGCGCGCCGTTGATGCCGAACGACGCGATCAGCCAGCCCCGCCGCTTCAGCACCAACGCCATCGCCGCCACCGTCCCCGCCAGATAGGCCGACGCCGCCCAGTTCGCATAGGCCTGGTTCAGCACCGCCTGAACACAGACGATCAGAAGGATCGGTAGCGAGAACAGCAAAAGCAGGCGCGCGCCCGGCCCCGCCCGGCGCCAGCGCGATACCGCCACCAGAAACGCCCCGAAAACGACCGGCCCCACAACCGCGAACTGGCTTGCCAGGAACCCGGCCAGCCCGGCCAGGTTCAGCCCCGCCCGCGCCCCCGGGTCGCGCACCCAGTCGGCGTTGTCGAGCGTATGCTGCACCGTGGTCAGCCCGTTCAGCAGGTTCCAGACGGCATTCGGAGACACTGTCACCAGAAACGCCAATCCGAACACTCCGGCCGCCTTCCAGCCGGGTCGCGCCGAGGGCACCAGCACGGCCGCCAGTCCGGCGCAGATCAGGTAATAGACGGCCGCATACTTTGACAGGAACGCCATCCCCAGCGCCACGCCGGTCAGAAGGGCCACCCAAGGCTCGCCCCGATCGAGGACCCGCAAATAGCCCAAGAGCGCCGCCGCCAGAAACGGGAACATGACGGTGTCGGTCGAGATCAGCAGGCTTGCGACCGCCACCATCGGCAGGGTCAAATAGCCCAACGCCACCCAGACCGCCGCCTGCCGGGATACCATCCGTGCCGCCACCGCCCCCAGGATCAGCGCCGTCGCGCCATGGAACAGCGGCCCCGGCAGCCGGATCCAGAACGGCGCGTCGCCGCCGATCTCGGTAAACGCCCGGATCACCCAGCCGACCATCGGGGGCTTGGAATAGTATCCGAACGCCAGGTCCTGCCCCCACAGCCAGTACTGCGCCTCGTCGACGAACAGGTCTGTCTTGTTGAACGCCAGCAACGCTATGCGCGCCGCGGTGATCGCCAACACCGCGGCAAGGGCCGGGGCAAACCAGCCGCGGCTATCCGGCACGGCGCTTCTCGGCGTAGATCAGCCAGAGGTTCCGGGAATAGATGAAAAGCCCCATCGACTGGCCCAGGATGAACACCGGGTCCCAGCGGTGCACCGCGTAGGCAAACAGGATGATCCCGCCGCCGATCGAGAAATACCAGAACGCCAGCGGAATGACCGAGCGTTTCTCGCGCTCCGACACGATCCACTGCACCAGAAACCGGCCCATGAACAGAAGCTGCCCACCAAGCCCGAAGACCACCCACCAGAACTCGGTCCAGTCCTCGACGTTGAGCCAGGCAAACAGCGTCTCGGTCATGCGCCCGGCTCCTCGACCGGCGCCGCCTTCTTGCGGCGCCGGATCAGCCAGGCGACGCCGATCAGGTCGTAGATGCCCACAAGCCCCCGTTGCAGGTTGGAATAGTTCGATCGTCCGGCCTGACGTTCGGCATGGGCCACATCGACCAGACGCACCTCCCAACCGTCGCGTTTGAAGAGCGCAGGAAGGTACCGGTGCATGTGATCGAAATAGGGCAGGCGCAGAAACGCCTCGCGGCGAAACCCCTTCAGCCCGCAGCCCGTGTCGCGGGTTCCGTCCTTCAGCAACCGGCCGCGCAGCCAGTTGGCAAAGCGCGAGGCAAGCCGTTTCGACACCGTATCCCGCCGTCCGACCCGCTGCCCGGCGACAAGCCCGATCCGACCGGTCTCATCCTGCATCAGGGGCTGAAAGAGCTTGGGCAACTCATCGGGCGGGTTCTGCCCGTCGCCGTCAAGCGTGCAGACAAGCGGCGCCCGGGCCGCCAGCACGCCGCTGTGCACCGCCGCGCTCTGCCCGCCGGACCGGTCGTGGCGGATCAGGCGCAGGGGATACGCCCCGCCCAGATCGCGGACATTCGCCGCCGTCGCGTCGGTCGAACCATCGTCGACCACGATGATCTCGTAGTCCTCAAGCCCGGCACAGGCTTCGGCGATGCCGGCGATCAGCGGCGCAATGTTGTCTGCTTCGTTTCGCATCGGGATCACGATCGAAACAGATGTCATGGAGGACCTCACCCAAGCGCGGGCCCCGCCCGCGCGCCGTTCCGCGCGTTAATCACAATCGCCGGGCGATGTCCACCTCGGCACCCGATGCTGCGCCGCGGAATGTTTCGCGCGCGAAACATTTTTGATTTATTAACAATATATTACTAAGCGCCTCGCAGCGTTGACGAGGCATGACCGACTATGGGCAACCGGGCTGATCGCATACTCCAAGCGAAGCCAGGAGAATGACGACCGTTGCAATGGCCAATGGACTATCTTGGCCGAAGGGGGACATTTGCTATCAATCCCCGGCGCGGAATCAAGGGGCGCAGCCCCGCCGTGCCATCGCCGACCCGCCCCGGAGGGGAGGCGATGGCACGGCTTCTCATTTGGTCAGCAACGTCCCCTCCAGGCCAAAACCTGCCTTGCGCCCCGCCTACCCCGCGTCGCGCTGGAAGATCCAGTCATGGTCGGGATGGTTCTTGAACCGCCATTTCCGCAGCGGCCCGGCCATGACGTTGAGATAGTACATGTCGTAGCCGTAAGGCGCGCCGCAGGGATGGTGGCCCTTGGGGACCAGCACCACGTCGTGGTCCGAGACCGCCATCGTCTCGTCCAGCGCCCCGTCCTCGGTCCAGACGCGTTGAATGCCGAAGCCCTGCGCCGGATTGAGCCGGTGGTAATAGGTCTCTTCCAGATAGGTCATGTTCGGATAATCATCCTCGTCATGCCGGTGCGCCGGCCAGGACGACCAGTTCCCGGCGGGCGTGTAGACCTCGGTCACCAAGAGCGAATCCGCCACGTCGCGGTTCTCCATCGCGATGTTGTGGATGTGCCGCGTGTTGGTGCCCCTGCCGCGGTCTTCCAGCGCAATCCCTGCGGGCCCGATGATCTGCGCCGCGTGCCCGCCCTTGCCCGGGGCCGTGCAGACCGCCAGCGTACAGTTCGTGGTGGCCGTCGCCGACCAGTCCGATCCGTTCGGTACGTAGACGCAATGCGGCGGGGTCCTTTCGAACACGTCCATCCGGTCGCCAAGTTCGCCGAAGGACTTTTCCCCGGCACCGATCTCGGCCTTGCCCTCGACCAGAACCAGGATCACCTCGGTGTCGCCGGTCGGTTCGGCCACCGTCTCGCCCGGCACCAGGCGGTAGAGCCCGAACCCCACATAACCCCAGCCCGCGCTGTCGGCCGTGATGTCGTGCACCTTGCCGGTCCGGCCCGTGGGGCGCCGCAACAGATCGCTCATGTCTTCTCGTCCTCTTCAGGTTCCACCGGATCGAACACTACAAAGAACTGATACGCGCAATAGATCGCCACCGCCCCGAACAGGACCGCCCAGAACATCTGGCCCCGCGCCAGATCCATCAGCGCCATTCCGCCGCAGACCCCGGTCACGGCAAGCCGTATCCAAAGCGGCCGGTAGAACGGCAACTGCAGATCAAAGAACTCCTTCACCGGCTGTTGCGCGCCTCCAGCGCCTCTTCATAGGCCTTGCGCGCCGCCTGCACCTCCTTGCGTTCGCTGACTTCGGGCACCGCGACCTCCCACCAGTTGCCGCCTTCGGGCGTCGCGGGATAGGGGTCGGTGTCGATCACTACCACGAACGGCCGCTTGGCGTCCTTTGCCTCCGCCAACGCCGTCTCGAGTTCGGCGATGTTGCCCGCCTTCACCGCCTCGGCGCCCAGCGACCGTGCATGACCGACGAAGTCGATATGGCTTGGGGTCTCGTGCACGGCGGTATCGAGCAGGTTATTGAACTCCTCGCCGCCGGTGGCGCGCTGCAACCGGTTGATGCAGCCGAAACCGCGGTTGTCGGTGACGACGATGGTGATCTTGATCCCCATCATCACCGCCGTCGCCAGCTCGGAATTGGCCATCATATAGGTGCCGTCGCCGGTAAAGCAGATCACGTCGCGATCGGGCTCGGCCATCTTGATCGCCATAGCGCCGGCGATCTCGTAGCCCATGCAGCTATAGCCGTATTCCATGTGATAGGACATCGGCCGCCCGGCCTTCCACAGCTTGTGCAGCTCGCCCGGCATCGTGCCTGCGGCGCACATCACCACCGTGTCCGGACCGGCGGCGCGCTGTACCGCCCCGATCACCTGCATGTCGGTGGGCAGGGCATTGTTGTCCGGCTCGGGCGCGTCCGTCAGCGGATCGACCGCGGCAAACCAGTCGGCCTTGATGCTGGCGGCGGGCGGGGTGGCCTCGTAGCCGCCGAGTGTCTTGCCCAGTTCCTTCATCCCCTCGCGGGCATCGGCCAGCAAAGGCAGCGCCCCGTGCTTGGCGGCGTCATAGGCCTGCACGTTCAGCGAAATGAGCCGCCGGTCGGGGTTGCGGAACAGGTCCCACGACCCGGTTGTGAAATCCTGAAACCGCGTGCCGATGCCGATCACCACATCCGCCGCGGCGCAGACGCTGTTGGCCGAGGACGCGCCGGTCACGCCCACGGGGCCGAGATTCAGCGGATGGTCCCAGGGCAGCGAGGATTTGCCCGCCTGCGTCTCGACGACCGGAATCGCATGCGCCTCGGCAAAGGCCACCAGATCGGCCTCGGCATCCGAATAATGCACGCCGCCGCCCGCGATGATCACCGGCTTTTTCGCCGCCTTGATCACCTCTGCCGCCGCGGCCAGTTCCCCCAGATCGGGCCGCACCCGCCTTCCATGCCAGACCTTGGGCTCGAAAAAGGATTTCGGGAAGTCGTAGGCATGCGCCTGGATGTCCTGGCAGAAGGCCAGCGTCACCGGCCCGCACATCGCCGGATCGGTCATCACCGCCATCGCGCGGGGCAGCGCGGTCATCAACTGCTCGGGCCGGGTGATCCTGTCGAAATAGCGGCTGACGGGGCGGAAGCAGTCGTTCGCGCTGACGGTGCCGTCGCCGAAATCCTCCACCTGCTGCAGCACCGGGTCGGGCCCGCGGGTGGCGAAGACGTCGCCGGGCACCAACAGCACCGGCAGCCGGTTCACATGCGCCAGCGCCGCGGCGGTCACCATATTCGTCGCCCCCGGTCCGATCGACGAGGTCACCATCATCGCGCGCCGGCGCTTCAGCTGCTTGGCATAGGCGATGGCGGCGTGGGCCATGGTCTGCTCGTTATGCCCGCGATAGGTCGGCAGGCGTTCCTGCACGCCGTGCAGCGCCTCGCCCAGGGCGGCGACATTGCCATGGCCGAAGATCGCCCAGCACCCGGCGATGAACGGATCGCCGTCTTCGTTTGTCTGGTTGGCCAAATAGCGCACCATGGCCTGGGCGGCGGTCAGTCGGATCGTCATGCGGCTTTCTCCTGTGCTTGCGCGCGGGCCTTGTCCCAGACGCGGCAGAGGTCACTGTAGTTTCCGGCCATCTGCGCGATGGCCTCGTCGTCCTTGATCTCACCGGCCAGCCAGTCGCGCGCGGGCCGCCCAAAGATCGTGCGGCCCACGGCGAAGCCCTTGACCAGATCGTGCCGGGCGGCCAAGGCGAAGCTGTCAAACAGCTCTTCGGCCGGCGCATCGAGTCCCAAAACCACGATCCCGCGGGTATGGGGGTCGTTGGCGGTGATCGCTTCGCAGGCGTTCGACCACGCGGCGCCGGTCCGGAACGGCTCCAGCTTCCACCAGTCCGGATAGACGCCGCAGTCATAGAACCGCTGGATCACCTTTGCCGTGGTGTCCTCCTCCACCGGTCCGGCCTTCGACGGGATCACCTCGAGCAGGAACTCCAGCCGGTTGCGCCGCGCCGCGGTGAACAGGCGGTGCACGGTTTCCTCCTGCTGCGCCCACAGCGCCGCATCGTCGTCGGGGTGGCAAAAGCAAAGGCACTTCACAACCTGCGCCAGCGGCCATTCGTTCAGCCCGCCGTAATCGGCGCCCAGTTCGGGCTCCAGCTTCAGCGGCCGCGACCCGGGCGCTTCGGTTGGCCGCCCGATCCAGAGCCCGCTGCCAGCCGCCTGATAAAGCGCATCGCGCCCCAGTCGCCGGTCGCAGAGAATGCCGTGGCCGGGCCGGCCATCGGCCACTCGCAGCGCGGCCTGCAGGCAGAGCTTTTTGAAATGTCCGATATGCGGGTGGCTGACCCCGGCCGCATCGGCCAAATCCTCGAACTGTTTGCGGTGGTCGAAGGCAAAGACGCGCATCACCGGCCAGTCGCCCCGGCGGGTCGTCGCCCAATGGATCTGCTCCAGTTCGGCATCTTTGCGCAGGGCCGGCGTCTTGACCCCGCGCTTGAGGAAGAACCGCAGCTCGTCCCAGGACGGATAGGCCGGCGCGCAGCCGTGCCGCGACACCGCGAACGCGCCGCAGGCATTGGCGTAGGTCAGCGCCGTCGGCCAGTCCTCACCCGTCAGCCAGCCCTTCAACAGCCCGCTCATGAACCCGTCGCCCGCGCCGAGCACGTTGAACACCTCGATCGGAAATCCCGGCCCGCTTTCGCCCTCGTCGAGCGTGTCGGGAATCGCCCCGGTGAACGCCGCCGCCCCCATCGGCCCGCGTTTGCAGACCAGAGTCGCGCTCGAGACCTGACGCACCGCGCGCAACGCGGCGATGGTGTCGGTGGTGCCGCCAGCGATGTGGAACTCTTCCTCTGTGCCTACGATCAGGTCGAACAGGTTCAGCGTCGACTGCAGCTTGGCCGTGACCGCCGCGCTTTCGATATAGCGTTCTTCCCCGGCGCCGTGCCCCGCCAGCCCCCAGAGGTTGGGCCGGTAGTCGATGTCGAGCGCCGTCTTCGCCCCGCCCTCGCGCGCCAGGCGCAGCGCCTTCAGCACCGCCGCCTCGGTCCGGGGATGCGACAGATGCGTGCCCGTCGCCGTCACGCAGCCCGCCCGCGCGATGAACTCCGGGTCGATGTCGGCCTCGCAAAGCGCCATATCCGCGCAGTCGGTCCGCACGAAAATCAGCGGGAACTGTTCCTGATCTCGGATGCCCAGCAGGACCAGCGCCGTCAGCCGCTCCGGGTCGGTGATCACGCAGGTCGTGTCGACGCCTTCGGCAGCCAGTTCCTCGCGGATGAACCGGCCCATATGCTCGTCGCCCACACGGGTGATCAGCGCCGATTTCAGCCCCAGCCGCGCGGTGCCCGCAGCCATGTTGGTGGGGGACCCGCCGATATATTTCTGAAACGAACCCATGTCCTCCAGCCGGCCGCCGACCTGAGCGCCGTAGAGGTCGACCGAGGACCGCCCGATGGTGATCAGATCAAGGTCCTTCATATCACCTCCGGCACCGTCACCGCCCGGCCCTCGGCCACCGACCGGATCGCCGCCTCTGCCAGGGCCAGCGCCATCAGCCCGTCATGGCCGGTGGTCGGCGGCGGTGTTCCATCCCGCACCGCGCGCACGAAGGCCGCGATTTCGGCGGCGTAGGCCGCGGTGTATCGGTCCATAAAGAACCCCAGGAGCGGCGGGCGGGTGTAGCCGTCGGCATTGGCGATCTCGACCCGCGCCTGCCGGTGGTTCTCGGCGGATACGGACCCCTTCGACCCATGCACTTCGATCCGCTGATCGTAGCCGTAGGTCGCGCGCCGGGTATTGGTGATCGTCGCCTGTCTGCCTGTGGCCGTCGTCAGGATCACGTTGACGCTGTCATAGTCGCCGAGTTCCCCGATCTCCGGATCGACCAGAACGCTGGCGGCGGCCATCACCGTCTCGACCTCCTCCGCCAGCATCCACCGCGCGACATCGAAATCGTGGATCGTCATGTCGCGAAAGATGCCGCCCGAGCGCTCGATATACGCGTAAGGCGGTGGGCCCGGGTCGCGGCTGGTGAGCGTCACCATCTCGACCTTGCCTATCTTGCCGTCGTCGATGGTCTGCTTCAGCGCCCGGAAATCCGGATCGAACCGTCGCTGGAACCCGACCATCAGCGTGGCGCCGGTGGCCTCGACCGTCTCCAGACAGTCCTTCACTCGCTCTACGCTCAGATCGACCGGCTTTTCACAGAACACCGCCTTGCCGGCCCGGGCGAAGCGCTCGATCAGGTCGGCATGGGTGTCGGTCGGCGTGCAGATCACGACCGCATCGACATCCTCGGCCGCCTCGATCGCCGCGATCCGCCGGATGTCGCATCCGTACCGGTCGCGCAGCGCCTCGGCCGCGGCGGCCACCGGGTCGGCCACCGCCGCCAGCTCGGCGCCCTCGACCGACGCGATCGCGCCCGCATGCACCTGGCCGATGCGGCCGGCTCCCAATACGGCAAAGCGCACAGGCCCGCCTCCTAACTTTCGTTGGTGTCGGGATAGGCCCCGACCACCTGTTGATCGAAATCCATCAGCGAGCCGGTGACGACGCCCGACTCCGGCCCCAGCAGGAACGCGGTCTGCCGCGCGACATGCTCGGGCTTCACCAGCATCCCGAAGGGCATGTTGCGTTCGGCCTCTTTCTGCCAGCCCTCCGACCGCCCGTGCGACACCTTCTGGCGCCTGTCCTCGCCGGGCGTATCCATCCAGCCCACATTGATCCCGTTCACCCGGATCCGGTGCTTCGCCAGCGCGGCGGCGGCATTCTTGGTGATCCCACCCAGTGCCGCCTTCGAGGCCACGTAGGGCGCAAGAAACGGCAGACCGCCGTAGATCACGATGGACAGGATGTTCACGCAAGCCCCGGCGTGCCCATGCTCCAGGCAATGGTTGGCAAAGCCCTGCAGCGCAAAGAACGGCCCCTTCGCGTTGGGGTCCATGATTGCGTCCCACTGCTCGGGCGTGGTGTCCAGGATCGAGCCGCGGTCGGTGTTCGCCGCGCAGTTGACCAGCGCATTGACCGTGCCGATCCGGTTCACCGCCGCATAGGTCATCGCCTGCACCATATCCATGTCGCCCATGTCCATGGTCAGAAAATGCACGTCGGCGCCAGAGGCCGACAGCTCCGTCGCCACGCGGTCGCCCTTGTGGATGTCCCGCGTGGTGAAGACCAGCCGCCGGCAGCCCTGCGCGATCAGCTCGCGGCAGATCGCCAGGCCAAGCCCCTGACTGCCCCCGGTGACAAGGGCCCCGGTGTCGTCATGCGCGCCCACTCAGGCCGCATCCGCGTATTCGGGTTGCGTCTTTGCGCCGGTGATATAGGCGACCACATCCTGGCCGTCGGTCTCTTCCTTTTTCAGGTTGGCGCAGATCTTGCCCCGGCGGAACACAATGATCCTGTCCACAAGATCCATCACCTGGCGCATGTTGTGGCTGATCAGGATCAGCGGCTCGCCCGCCTCTTTCAGCGTCCGGATGATGTTTTCCACCTGCGCGGTTTCCTGTACGCCGAGGGCGGCCGTCGGCTCGTCCATGATGGTCAGGCGGGAATGGAATGACGCGGTGCGGGCGATCGCCACGCATTGCCGCTGACCGCCCGACATCCTCTCGATGGTGTTGTTGATGTTCGGGATCTTCACGGCGGTCTTTTCCAGACCGTCCAGCGTTGCCTTGCGCATCGCCTTATAGTCAAGAAAACGGAACGGCCCGAGCCAATTCCACTTGGTGATTTCGCGCCCCAGGAAGATATTGTCAGGCACGTCCAGATGGTCGGCCAGGGCCAGGGTTTGAAACACGGTTTCGATTCCCGCCTCGCGCGCGTCCAGCGGCCCCGCGAAATCCACCTCTTCGCCATAAAGCCAGACCTTGCCGCGGGTGCGTTGTTCCACCCCTGTGATCTGACGCACGAAGGTCGACTTGCCGGCGCCATTGTCGCCCATGATGGCGACATGCTCGCCTGCCTTCAGTTCGAAGTCGGCGCCTTCCAGCGCGTGCACGCCGCCGTAATGCTTGGTCAGGTCTTCGGTTTTTAGAACGATTTCGCTCATGTCATGCTCCTCCTGCCTCAAGCGCGGTTGCGTTGGCGGTACTGGTCAAGGATGACCGCCGCGATGATGATGCCGCCCATCGCCATCAGCTGATAGGACCCGTCGAGCTTGATATAGGTGAAGCCCGAGCGCAGGACGCCCAGCACCATCGCGCCAAGCACCGTGCCGATGATCGAGCCGCGCCCGCCCTGCAGCGAGATGCCGCCGATGACGGCCATGGCGATGGCGAAGAGCTCGTAGAATTCGCCCATCCCTGCCTGGGCCGTCGCGCCCTTGGAGCTCAGCACGATCCCGGCGAAGGCGGCGAGCATCGAGGCGATCATGTAGACCAGCACCTTGTGGCGGCGGACATTGATCCCCGACATCCGCGCCGCCTCTTCGTTCGAGCCAATGGCGTAGGTGTGCTTGCCGTAGACGGTGAAACTCATGATCAGCTGGAAGATGATCGCCAGCACCACAAACCAGATGACCGGCATCATGCCCGAACCGATGAACTTGTAGGCCTCGGTGGGGAAGGAGATCGGACGACCCTCGGACCACCAGAGCGCGATGCCGCGGCAGATCAGGAACATACCCAACGTCGCGATGAAGGGGGGGATGCGGAAGAAGGCCACGAAGGTGCCGTTGATGGCCCCGATACAGGCCCCGAATGTGAGCCCCACGGCTATGGGGACTATGACTGGTAAATCCATCGCCCAGAGGCCGAAGATCGCCTTGGGGTTCGGGTTGCCGTTCACGAGTTCCGTCTGCGCGAAACTCATCGCGATCATGGCCGTCGCGGCGACCAGAGGTCCCGATGAAAGGTCGATCCCCGCGGTGATGATCACCTGGGTCACCCCCAGCGCGATGATCCCGATTATGGCGACCTGCAGGATGATGATCTGCAGCCGCGCCTCGTTAAAGATCGTGTCGAACCGGTCCTTGGTGTCGAAAAGGAAGCTCTGGCCCCGCATATAGGGCGCCGTCTGGCCGATCAGCTCAAATATCGCGATGATGATGATCAGAGCCAGAACGATGTTCAGCTCGTTCGGCCAGGATCGCTTGGATTTGTCGAAAGTCAGGCCGCCGGTGCCGTGGGTCGCGTCCGCCATGTGTCGTGCCTTCTGCTGCGCCGAGACTGGGGTGGAACGGCGCCGCAAAGCGCCGCTCCGGTGGTTCAAAGAGGCTTAGTTCTTGTCCAGGAAGTCGCCCATGTTGTCGGGCGTGACGAGAACGAAGGGGATGTAGACCTTCTGGTCCACGGTCTCGCCATTGGCCAGCGCGATCGCGGTATCGACCGAGCCCGCGCCTTGACCGAACGCGTCCTGGAACACGGTCACGTCATAGTCGCCGGCCTGCATCGCCAGCAGCGCGTCCTGCGAGGCGTCGACGCCGCCCACCTGCACGTCGGCCATGTCGATGCCAGCCGCTTTCATGGCCTGGATCGCGCCGATCGCCATCTCGTCGTTGTTGGCGAGCACGAAGTGGAACTCTTCACCGGCCGACAGCCAGTTGGTCATCAAGTCCTGGGCCTCGTCACGCGACCAGTTTGCTGTCTGCTCGCCGATGATTTCCATGAAGTTGCACATATCCATGCCGATGACGTCATAGACG
>JAAUYH010142708.1_pt1 | contig 16633 bp, 10 predicted proteins | sample 7278061 | NCBI WGS metagenome assembly JAAUYH01 (sample SAMN14350203, study PRJNA611818) | marine sediment metagenome | isolation source: surface marine sediment (0.6m) | place: French Polynesia: Moorea | collected 2018-08 | reverse complement strand
CATTGAATATAAATTATACTCTTTCTCAGTTGTATAGGTTGTCATTTGTGTAAACTTTCGCTAAACATTTTATAATGAACTTAAGGAAAGTTACTTTGAAATATGTATCGTCTAGCATTGAGGTTTGGTGTATGGTGTTGATGAAATGTGCAGCAAACATCTAATACCTTCAGCTGGGATTCTAATTCCAATTTAGTTATTTACTTGATAATGTATGGTGACATCAGATCTTCTTTTGTAGTCCTATCATTTTTCGTCTTAGGCTGAAGTCATAGTCAGTATTTCGGAAATTGTACACCAGTTCATAACAGCAGTGGCTAATCTGTAGTGAATTCTATGCAGACAGCCTTTGCTAGTTTTTTTAGAATATGCGAATATTCCGTTGATGAGAGCGTGAGAGTCCTAAATCACGAACGCAAAGTGACTCTAAGCTCAAAAATGTTTGTTTAGTCATCGGTCGTCGCACTGAGTTAGAAGCTGCTGAAAATTTCTTTTCTGTCACATCAAGTAGCATTTTGTGTCGTTACCGCCATCTTGCTTGCACTACTCTAAGATCTACAGTCACGCATTATTAGTTTGTGTGTTTTCATTTGGTTATAAGTTCTATACATTTTATGTTTAAGAGAACGAAATATCTGCTTGAGCTTTGTCTCAATTTCTGTAGAAAAAAGGAATAACATGTTTCAGCTGCAACTATCCATGGTACAGCGACAGCATTGTCTTTCTATACTGTTTGACCCTAGTGGCATGGCATACAATTGATTTGCGTTGAGTTGATGTAAAAGAGCATAATTATATTGCATAAATTGCATAAACCTTCTGTGGTCACCGGTCAGTCTGCGGCAGGTAATTCATATAGCAACATTGCAGTACTGTAAAATCAATAATGTGTAAACTTTATTAGGTACTCATCAGCATCGAAGTAGTATGATACACCTTCATTTGTGCAATTGTTGACGTCACCATACTTGTCCACAGAACACCAGTGAATCCCATTCTTTGTCACGAACCATCCTCCCTTCTTCCAGCTCAGTCCCTTAAGTTTCATACTTACGGATGATCAAACTCAACTTTTTCATTATTTGCTGTTTTAGTATTTCACTCGTTTCCTGTAAGTTTGCCTCCAAAATTATTTACACATAAAAATATGACTACGATTTCTAACAATCAAGACTTCGTGTAGTTTTTGCTACCTAATCAATCTCCGGAGATGCTAGGAGCTTGCTGCGCCTTAACAGTGGGTTCGAAAAAACTTCAGTCATAATTTTAGAATATTGTGTGCGAAACACAGTCAAGCATCAAGAACAATTTGGTTTTCGATAAATGGCGTAGCCGAAACGTCGATCGAACAATCATAGGATTCTAAATCTACTGAGTAACCTTTTAGTGAGTCATGAGCCGTAATACTAAAAGCGGTTCCATTTCACTGTACCCAGCGAATCTTAAAAGCAGTCGATGAAACGTTTTTTACAAACTAGTAAATTTAAATGGAATCACATTATAAGTTGATTATCGTAATACTTATTTTGGGGCTTTTTTCTCTCAAATACAGCTTCTGATTCTATCTCTCTATGTACAGGTAAAAATTGTTTCGTTTCAGAGATATCTTCACAGCACTCTCCTCTTCTTTACTAGTTTCCTTTTCATCATCGACACGCTATGTCGCATACTCCGTTGACAAATTTGTCGTCGAATAAGGGCTGTGAAGGATGAAAATCATGAGTCTAATTCTTTTATATCAAACAAACGATTTTTGCTTACTTGGAAGCAGCAACAATATACATTTTCATCGCAACGTTCGCTTGTAGTGCAATAGAACAATTGTTTTTGTGATCGAGGTTCAGATTTGAATTTAATTATACACGGTATTCTTAATCTGCTCCAACAGGAAATACCGGATTTAAAAACTTGAAAAATATATAAAGCCTAATAATTTGGGTCTAATAATGATCCTGAACTATCTAAATCTGGTATGAGAGTAAATTGAGGCACACAGAGTAAAAAAGGCATGTAATATAATGCTTCGGAATACTAAATGGCATGTTCCTACTAATTATATTGAGAACGGTTTTGCAAGCAATTAGGTGCAAAAAATAAAAAATTTATTCAAGTATCAGCAAATAATTATGGGGGTATGCTTGACTAGAATAAAGCTTATTTTAGCAATTTGATAGAAAATAGCATGAGCTCTTAAGCAGCAGTAAGCTACGCCGAATGTGATGAAACATATCACCATAATTTGGATGCTGAAGAAGATTTCATTCTTGATGAAAATATTAACTTGGAGAAGGCAACTCAATTGACACAAATAAAATGCTAGAATACTCATGGTAAGAGCCATGAGAAAATGGAATGTCAACAAAAGGGATCGAAAGATTTGAAGATCTAACACTGAAGCGCAGATCAAATTTTAGCAAGGTCGATTAAATCAAGGCAATCTAAAGAACAGCCAGCAAAAGTCGACTAGACTCTAGAAAACGGCAGTCACGGGTTAATATCGAAGACATACAGGAATCACAGTAATTTTTCAAATATCTTACGTCGCCAGCCTTTTGGAACCAAGATTTTTGGTGTCGAATCCAATTGCAGTTGACAATCAGCATTACTTTGAGTACCAATGCCCAATTACAAGCCAAAATTCAGGCTTACAATTGATCTCGGACAACTGAATACGGCAGTACTATAAAAATCATAACCAATGCTGCATATTTAATCTGAAATTTTAGATTTTGAGGGATCGAGTATTTTTGCTCCGATTGACCTATTCCAAGGATATTGCCGATTAGCTATCTTCCGTTCGTTTCCTCAATTAGAAGCTTTCAGTGATAAAAAAATGCACCAGCTCACTTTCAATCTTCCGTAGAGCCATTCTTTTGTGAACTGAAATCTAGTATAAATGCTCAGTTGGATTAACAAAGATGGATTTGCTATGTACCATGCAAATGTTTCAGCATTTAAGAATAAGGAAATATCGATTTAGACCGATAAACCTCGAAAATGTTTCAGTGATTTACAAGGCAGCGTCTGTTTTTTCATGTAATGTTGCGTAAGATTCCACTTTACTATCGCTATCGTTCGACTTGAATCATTGCATATTCAGAAATAGGTAACTTTACTCAACATCCAATAGCTTAACACACATACAAGAGTTCCTACTCTATACGAAGAAACACACAATGATTGAATAACTCAAGTAAAGACATTCAACCTTCATACAACCTTCCTTCAACGCGAAAACCTCGACTACCCTGGTCCACCTACGATCAGAGATCAAGCACACCACTTAGCTATCTACGCACAAGGCCAAAACATTGACCCATCGTGACCATACTCGTTCAGATCACATTGCCATTTTCTTCCTGTATCCGATCCGATCTCAGGGCAAATCATTCGTATCGTCACTGATGGATCTAAATAATTTTAGTCTGGAATAATAGAAGGTAAATTTCCCATGGAAGTAAAGAATCTCGACCTCTTATTTACAGATGAAAGCACTATAGAATTGAAGCATGTTTTCGTGCCTTGTGAGGAAGTTTCTTCATTTGTATAGTTGTTCCGTTCGAGAGAGCTACAAGCGAATCCTCAGTTAGATCTTTGCTTTTGCCGATTGCGACGTTTGGAACAATGTAATGATTTTCAACAGATCAAAGGGGCCTATTTTAAAAATACTTTCGCCCAAAATTTATATTTTCTAATTAGTCAAATGGGACTGGTGATGAAGTTTACAGGGAATTTTTATGTACAACAAAAGCACTATAAGACAAAATGCTGAATTTGCTTGATTTATTTCCTAACTAGAGAACGGTTAGACCAGGAAAAAATTATGAAGTAATGAATGAAAACTTTAAATTAATTACTAGTATACATCGAACGGAAGATTAAAAAGTAGGTATGAATTATTCTTCAAATACTCAAACACTAAAGAGCTGCTATCGCGAAGTGATATTTATTCATTACCATTTTTCAGCAACATAAAAAGAATGAGATTTATCGCGAGCAAAACCAAAAATACGTCGATGAAAAAATGACCCAAAACAACAGGAAGGGTTAAATATCTAAAATTTGGTATGATGACCACAATCAAGGCAAGAACTATGTTGCAGCGTTTGATTTTTCGCTTGCGCTTAGTGGTTCATTACCTGTTGTCGCGAACGCTTAAGAATGAAATATCTAGTTGTTTCAGGTCAAGAACCGATATTGCATGTCAGTCTTATTTCTTAATATTTGGCTAACCCAAATCTTGACATTTCGATTGAAAAATGCGTTTATCACGTAGTTCGATGATTGCAAAGATTGTTGCTACTCCATTCGATTTATTATAGTTTCAGAATAGCTAGAACATATTATTCCTAGCGTATATATCGCGAATATAGTATTCTGTGTTCAGTATATACCTTGTAACCTCGAACGGTAGAGTCAACTGTTTTAAATTCAACCACAATATTCGTGATCAATCAAGAATTGCTCTACCTTTTCAGCTCCCATAGCGAGTTGACTCATTTGATTTTTGTCGCAGGCGGACCTGAAGCCTGACCTCTGTAATTCTAGGCTGCCTTTTTCGAGTTTTACGTTCCACTTCATCACTACACAATTCGTCTTCTGTGGAAGTACATGATTTAGCTGCGGTATTGAATTAGAGCTCTGATTTTTCTTAATTCATTCTAGGGTCACAACTTGGCAATCAAGGGCAGATTGTACTACATTGATCCTTATAAAAAATATCTAACTTTCAAAATACGAAACTAATAAATCCAAAATAACATTATTAACAGCGGAATAATTTGTGAGAATGTTCAATAAAGATAGAGCTATCCAAGTTCAAGAGCAAACTGAAAAACAGAGAAATGAAAATTAGTTTCATTTATCCTGTGCTGACACAAATTCGAGAGTTGTGTAATCTATAGAAATTAATTAATGCACATTGTTATTTTGTTGGGTCTCCTTTCCCTCAATAAACAACTATCGACTGTATCTCTCTAATTGTGGGTAAAAATATTTACATGACAGAAATAATTTTTCGTTTTGGAAATGTCGGCATCGCACTCGTTTTTCCCTATTCCCCTTCTCATTTGTAACTCACAGAAGTAGAATCCTCTTACTGTTTAATGTGTGAAACAACCCGTCTGGTCGTTGAGTGATTCGAATTGGTAAGATATTGATCCCCATATTGTTCTGATCAAATACAAAAATTTTGTGAAGGTTATCTAAAAAGTAAGCTTCTACCTTCAGAAGTATGTATGGTAGATTCTCTGAAAACGTCTACCAGTTGTTTTGCATTTTAGTCAAAGACTTTATCCGCCAATCAAATTTTTCAAAATTTGTGTCTGCAAAAAACTCTTTGTTGTATTGGGAAGCGTGACGAGAAACATTTATTGCTGCAAATAGCGCCGTCAAGGTAGTTTGTTTCAAATAGGGTGAATAATTAGCCCCATATGGAACATAGTGGTATAAATAATCCATAATGCCATCGATAGTGACAAACTCTGCTTTCCTGGACCAAAACAACCAAGCTCACAGCGACTAAAACCCGCCGCTATTCCCGTGTACTTTAGTGAACGCCACGCTGACTTATGATATTTCCAGATGACTCTAAGTTTGTTCGGTCCGTCCTGCGGGAACCGGTACTTGTCCCTGAATACCGCACGCTATACCGTTCTTGCATCATAATTCCTTTTGTCAAGTGGGCGCAAAAAACGATCCGCACCGCGCGCACCTTTTTGAATCTGAAAAGGCAAGTCTCTGCCAGCATATTTCTGGCTAGGCACTAGAAATTCTGAATCTTTACAATACTCACTACAGGAGCCTATGAGTAGCAAAGCTCGCAGAAATTGTACAGTCCAGTTATAGCGCGATGAACAATCAATCGTATTACTTCACTTTTCAATTCTTAGGGTACTTCCATTTACCTTGTCCTATTTTTCACATGGTTCCGATATATCACGAGCTAAATAGTATTCCTGCTGTGCCTTGTTTTGGTAGCTATTTTTCTCTAGCTCAAACGTTTTTGTGTTACGCCACATCAGTTTCTGTTCCGCTTCTGTCAGAGGTACTGCTCTAGCTATCTTTTGTTTCCTGAACCTTCCGGACACTTACTGTCTTCTTTTTAATATCTTGCTTTGCACATTTCTGACTTATTCGAGCCGTCAAGGGTACGACCATTATGGTGCTGACACATAATTTCGCTAGGTTGTTCCTTATCTATTTCGAAGTGAAATGTTGGTCCATATTAGCTTTTGCTGCAGCTACTTATTCATTCCACATCAACGGTGAAATTTACGCTAATACTATCAACTTGTTCTGTTCACTATTCCCTAGCTCGTGCTGTATCTGAGTCGAGATGTCAGACGCGCGATTTCTCGGAATTCAAGTTGGTGACATTTGCCTAATTTGCGTTTCGATCAATATAATAGTACAACTTAATGAAGAGTAAATATCTGGGTGAGGGTAGATTTCATGTCTTCCAGGGTTACATTGCGCAGCAGAGGTACAGTACTCTACGAAGGGTTGATTGATTTGCATGGGCGCATTCATGCTAGTACTGCCTATAGTATTGATAAGTAATTCACCGAGAGCACGGCTGATAGGCTGATGGACAAGTGGACGGCGAAAATGAAGAATCCGAAATCGGATGACGGATGATGGAAGAAAGGTTCTCTTGAAACGGCGCAAAAAATATCCCAGAAACCGTTCTTTTGGTTCGGGGATAATAGGGATCAATCCATCAAGATGGGGCGTATATGTATGTACACAGATCCTGGACGAAAAGGTCAATCGCGTTACAAAAACCGTGGCAAAGCTAGGTAGTCTTCTAAGTTGGATTGGGGTAAGGAAGCGTTGCATCATTGGTGTGCACTGTTATGTAATACTGCGTTCACTACACTTGGCACAAGATGAGAACCAGAAATCAGTCAGCCAAGAGAGGATGAGAACGGCGGATTGGGATGTTCGTTTTCAAAGCAACACAAAGCGATAGACACAGTGGTGAAGTTCAGCATGAGATTTGTTGCTGCATCGGTGACGCGATGTTGTGTCGTCGTTCCCCCAACGCTTCGAAACTGAAGCCAAATGTATGAGAGGCATCGACGACCTCAGCATTCAGCAATGTCGACAGATATGTTCGTGCTGTACGGATAAACAGTTGATGGCAGGAGGGAGCCGCTGTCGGCCAGTGAGTGGCATTAACAAGCATGGCGTGTGTGCAACAAGGCAAAGAAACTTGAGAAAACACGAGAATAATATGCACGTCAGAAAAACAAGTCAATAATTTACAGTGTGCGTTCCTGTTTTATCACCGCGTACACCCGGCCTGCGCACTTCACCTCAACAACCCCACAAACAGCAGTTTCGTCCGCGTCGTTCACAGAGCGCCTGCACATCCATGAGTGTTCACCATCACAATCAACCGGGCGCCGCGCAGCCCCCGTATCAGCACCAGCACCCGAGTGCGGGCGGTGCGCCGTACCAACCGGGTGGGTACGCGCCGTCAGCCCCGTCGTCGGGCACGTACGCGCCACCGCCACCACCACAGTACGTCGCGCCTAGCGAGAGCGGCACCTACCCGCCCACGGGCTATCCACAGGCCTCGCCGTACAACATGCCACCGAACTCGGGACCGCACAACCCATACTACAGCAGCGCGCCCAACATGGGCGCCCCACAGGGCCCTGCGTCGCTGCCGCATCCGCACGCGGCGCCGCCGCAGCCGAGCCAGGGCGGCACGCTGCACATGCCGGAGGCGGGCGCGTTTGCCGACATGGGAAGCAAGATCCTGCCGGTGCCCGCGGCGACAGTGAATGCGGCCAACGCGAGTGGGCGGCTGGTGGACCTGAAGCGCAAGTTCAACGAGCTGCAGCGCAAGCGCGAGTCGTATCACAACCGGCAGGCGGCCAACGGCGGCGTGGCGGTGGCGAGCGCTCTGCTCACCGTCGGCACGTCGCTACTCTTCCAGGGACCTGCCGCGATTCATCAGCGCAATCGCCTCCAGCAAATCGTGCGCGCCATGCGCGAGTGCGTCGAGCAAATTAACGCGCTGCGCAAGGCCTTCGGCCGCACCCCCGGCTGGCAGAACTCCGAGCGCGTCGTGCAGTGCGACCGCAACGCCTTTACAAAGGCGCTCAACCGGCAGGAACTTCACGGTGACCTGTAAGCCTTGCGTGCGCGTGTAGTGTGTACCAATTATAGTAAATCTTTTCGGCCTTCTGGCTTGTGAATGAAGTGAAGAGTGCAGAATGTTCACGGCTTAGCTTGATTCACACATATTTACACGTGCGAGGTAGCCGATGGGAAATCATCTGACGCGTGCGGCTGATGACAAGTGATTGCGGCAAGCGTGAGATGGACAGGATGGTTCGAGAAGGTGCCAAGCAATCGCCCTTGTTGATTTGTCGTCATTTTGCTCGAGAGTGCTGTAGTGTTCTCGTCGATTCACGGTACAATAAAATGGCTCTTCTTGGATCCACCAATGCATGGACGGACACCGAACGAGGCCTACATCGGAAAGGTTCACGGGGAGATGGGCAACGTCGGCTACCGCGAACAATGATGCAATGGAAACTGTAGGTACATCCATGTACAGTACTCATCTTAGGTCATCGCCAACACATCAATGTCCCACAAATCATCTGTTGCTGTTCGCGAGGCGTGCTGGCGCGCAATGGCGAACAAGATGACATGTCTCAATCCTCAATACAGTTTCTTGCACATTCACAGTGTAGGTGGCGAACATCTACATGTAAGATACAGTTGAATGACGTAAAATGGGTACAGCAAGATCCATACAGTAATCGATTGAGATTCAATCCGTTCAAGTAAAGCGAAGTATTTTACAGTTCGATAATATGGTTACAGTCCCGGTATTGGGCTCACGTCATGCACGATTCCGACAAGGTTACTAACACTTAGATCTTGTTGCGGGGGGGCGTGTGATTGGCTGAAAGCAAGGAAACAGTCTGTTTCAAGCGACCAAACAATAAAATAAACCCAAAATACATCAATCCGACACGCCAATCAGCAGAACCGATCTCCCACCACATCTGACCGTTGCAATGTCGGCAGTGTACAACTAGTTTCGTTGCCCATCCCACCTGGAGGACGATGCCTTGTTCTGTGCGACCGTTCCGAGTTTACCGGCACGTAACTACCACACCGCCATGCCGACGCTCAGAGGCAAGGGTAAAGGCTCGTCCACGAACACGTCGGGCAGTCGCTTTTCACTGGAAATGGCTGATTCTTTCCTGAGGCGCCGCAACTCCAACGCCACCCTTGAATCGCGCAACTCGAACTCGACCGCCGAGGAGATGAGCGAGTCGTCTCGCAGACGCATCTCCCTCGACGTCCCCTGGTGGCGCTCCAAGTCCGGCAGCTACATCAACGTCCGCGCCACCGACTTCATCGATGCCGGCGTCTCGCGCTTCAGCTCGCCGCCCGCCAACCCCACCCTGTCGCCCACGCCGGTAGTCGCGAAGCCTCGCCCGCCTAGTGTCGAGTTCCGGAAGGTCGACACTGACGTACCGATCGAAGTCGTGCCACCTCCCACTTTCGTCAAGCCGGATGACGACCGCCTACAACGTCTCGAAGACGCCGGACTGCGGCGAATCCCCAATGAACGCGACTCCCTGCCCGCCGAAGAGTTCATTATCATCAACCCCGATTACAATGAGGATCCTACCGTTCGCCAGCGCATCTCTTGGCACGATCCCGCAGCAGCCAGCAAACCCCCCGCCAATGACATACTGTGGCCTCGCCCCGAACGCCCCCATCTCGTCACGCCGGCCTACAACGGGCTGCCCCCGCCGCCCACCGCGAGATGTTTCTATCCGTCGCCGCCGCCGCTACCCACCCCGCCGCTTTCCGAGCAGTTCTCCTTGTCGGAGCGTGACTCGTTCGATCCCGACTATTATTACAACATCCGAACGTCCATCACGTCGGAGAGGTTCTCTATCAACTCCGACTTCAGTGGGTTCAGGCAACAACTATCCATTGACAGTGACGCCGTGTTCAGCGAACAGGGCGACGAGGATGTGACCGCCAATGTTGTCGCGCAACAACAAGATCAGCGGAATGTGAGTGCCGATGAGGATACCGACTTGGGCACCGACAATGATTCTGAGGCGGCCCCCGAACCTGAACTGGAAGTGGAGGCACAGCCTGTGGTTGAGAAGTATGAATCGGAGGCGGAAGAAGATACCGAAGTTAGGGAAGGGCCGAACAACGATGATGTGGAGTCGGAGGCCCTGTCTGAACTCATGAACGATTTGGTCGATGAGATTGTGAGTGAGGTAGAGCATGAGATTGGCAAGACGGAGAGCGTCACTGTAGAAGATGAGGAAGTAGAGCCACAGATGGAAGTGCCGGTGATGTCTGAACCCGAGCCTGACGCCGTGGAGGTTTCGCAGTCTGATGCCGAGACGGAGTTGGGAGAGGATGAGGAAGAGGCGGAAACAGAGTCTGAGGTTACTGAGGAACCTGAGGAGGCTCAGGTCGATTCTGAAGGGGAAGAGGAAGCGGAATGTGTGCCTGAAACTAAGCCTGAAGCAGAACCTGCCGTCGAAGTTCCGGATGCGAGTGATCTAGTCGAAGAGGCAGCGGAAACAGCAACTGAAGAGGAACCGAAGACTGACGACGAGAAAGATGACAAAGAGGAAGTCGAGGTCGAGAAGGAGGTAGTAGAAGAGGAACCTAAGCCCGTCGCGAAAGATGAGTCTGCGAGAGAAGAATCGAAACCTGTCGCGAAAGAAGAGTCGGAACCGAAAACTCCGGCAAAGTCGACGGAAGAGGTGACAGAGAAGGAATCAAAGTCCACCGGCAAGCTGATGAAGCGGGCATCGAACTACCGACTGTTCAATCGCTCACTGACCCCGCTCCCCGCCGCACGCACGAAATCGCGAAGCAGGCTGCCGCAAATGCTGTCGCGTCTCCTCGACCCCACGGAGACGGAGACAGCGCCGCACACCTCGCCGCGCAAGCGCCAGTTCGGGTCCAGACGAGTATCGAAGGGCGCGTTGGCGCGACTCAAGTCTCGACGCTCACTCGAGACCGAGCCGACCTCGCTGGAGAGCATCTCCGATGAGAATTCGTCGCGTTTGATGAACGGCAGGTTGAGGCTCTCACCCAAGGCCTCGCGACAATCCGCCCCCACCCCGACGGTGGTCGCCGGCGAGAGCGCGTCCGTGGCGAGCTTGGACTTAGCCGCCGTTTCCGTGGCGTCGTCCGATGAGGAGTTCGTGCCGAGCAGAATGGCGTGACGTGGCCATCCCGCCTAGCTTACTTACGCTTTCTAGTGAGTACAATGGTTACAGTACGTGAAAATAAATATCCCGCCCCGTGTTCTATGTATCGTGATTTGTACTCGTGTCGTGATACGGGTTTACCGGCGTGATATTTATGTGCGTTGTACCTCGCTTGCTCGACTGCTTCATCAGCTCACCTCAAGGTGAGCGCAGTACAAAGCAGAGCAGAAAGACGAGTGTTGAAGCAGGCTTGTCTTGAACGAGTCCACGCAGTTCGTGATGAAAGCGGAGAAGCAAGCGGATACCGAAAACACGGGGTCAAAAAAGCGCAAGTCGAACGCGCGCACGTTCGAAGAAGAACGTTCGTTCCTGCAGCAGGTGGGGCCGTGCCAGTACGACATCGATGTGGGGTTCGTGCCGAACATGCGGACGGCGGGGACGTTCTACGTGAACGAGGTGCTGGCGCCGCTGGTGTTCGACGAACTGGCGAAGCACAGCGGGCGGGGGGCGGGGACGCCGGGGTTCCTGCCGGCGGTGAAGCAGATCGCCAACGTCGCGTGCCTGCCCGGCATCGTGGGCGGTCCATCGCGATGCCCGACGTGCACTCGGGCTACGGCTTCGCCATCGGCAACGTCGCCGCGTTCGACCTGGACGACCCCGCCGCCGTCGTGTCGCCCGGCGGCGTCGGCTTCGACATCAACTGCGGCGTGCGCCTCCTGCGCACCAACCTCACCGAGCACGACGTTGCCCCCGTGCGCGAGCAGCTCGCGCAGACCCTGTTCGACCACATCCCCGTGGGCGTCGGCTCGAAGGGCATCATCCCCACCACCATGGCGTCGCTGGAGGAGGCGCTGGAGCTGGGCATGGACTGGTCGCTCAGGGAGGGCTACGCGTGGCCGGAGGATAAGGACCGATGCGAGGAACAGGGCCGTATGTTGCAGGCAGACCCGACGAAGGTGAGTGGGCGGGCGAAGAAAAGGGGATTGTCGCAACTCGGCACGTTGGGCGCGGGCAACCATTATGCGGAGATTCAGATTGTGGATGAGGTGTTTGATGAGGCTGCCGCGAACGCGTTGGGCATCGGGTCCAAGGGACAGGTGGTGGTCATGATTCATTCTGGTTCGCGTGGATTGGGGCATCAGGTGGCCACCGATGCGTTGCAGAAAATGGAGCGTGCGATGGCGCGCGATGGCATTGATGTGAATGACCGACAGTTGGCGTGTGCCAGAATTCAGTCCGAGGAGGGCCGCGATTATTTGGCGTCGATGGCAGCGGCGGCGAACTTCGCCTGGGTCAACCGCTCGTCCATGACGTTTCTGGCGAGGCAGGCGTTCGCGAAGGTGTTCAAGAAAACGCCGGCGGAGCTCGACATGCACGTGGTCTACGACGTGTCGCACAACATCGCCAAGGTGGAGACACATGTCGTGGACGGCGTACAGAAACAGCTTCTAGTGCATAGGAAGGGTGCTACACGCGCGTTCCCGCCGCATCATCCGTTGATCCCGTGCGAGTACCAATTCACGGGCCAGCCTGTGCTGATTGGTGGGACCATGGGTACGTGCAGCTATGTGCTGTTGGGCACGGAGAAGGGGATGAAGGAGACATTCGGGTCTACTTGCCATGGCGCGGGGCGTGCGCAGAGTCGCTCGGCGTCGCGGCGTCAACTCAATTATGAACAGGTGCTTAATAATTTGAACAAGAAAGGAATCGCGATTCGTGTTGCGTCGCCGAAACTTGTCACCGAAGAAGCGCCCGAGAGCTACAAGGATGTATCAGCGGTGGTAAACACCTGTGAGGTCGCTGGCATTTCGAAGAAGTGTGTGCGACTGCGTCCCATAGCGGTTATCAAAGGGTGACACACTGCAACGACCGACGCTTCTGTGTTTAACCTTGCAAGTTTCACCACTGTATCTAGTACGTGTTGCGGTGATTATCGTTCTTACTGTTAGCTCATCGACTTGACACTCGGACTAAACTAACTTGCGGATACACACACAAACGATGAAGCATGGTTTATACTCAAAGTAGTACACTACCTAGCGAACAAATTGAGAAGAAGTGCTGTACAGAACAGAGCGACTGCAGTCGCCGAGTTTCGAATTCACAAGTTGTATCATGAGTAAATGAAAGCGTGCGAGTCGGGCCCGCTGTTGGGGAAAAACTCCTTGAAGAACTTGTCCACCGATTCGACGGTTCCCTTCGCCGACAAGTCGCGGGTGTAGATGAACAATTCGGTGAGCGTCGCAATTGACTTGGCTTCCTTCTCCGAGCGCCCAACGATGATGTCTGCGAACTGCTGCGCATATTCCGCATCCTTGTCATCGGGATAAAAACTGCGGAACATGTCGAGAAATTGTTTGTTTGTGGGTTTCGTGAATTCGAAACGGCGGTCGATACGCCCCGGACGGATCAGTGCCGGATCCAGGCGATCTAGATGGTTCGTCGTCATCACGGTCAACACGCCATCGGTAGACACCAGTCCATCCAGCGCATTCAACAGGCCCGAAAATGTGAGTGGTGAGCGCGGGTTCTTCGCGTCTCTGTCCGGCTTGAACACCACGTCGATATCCTCTATCACCAGCATCGCCGGCAACGGCAGCGTGCGTAACGCCTGTTGTAAGTGCGAGTTCGACATGTGGTCGTCCCCCAACTCGAGGAAGCATGCCGACAAGTTGAGGTGCCCCGCGAGCGCGCGGATGGTGCTTGTCTTCCCGGTGCCCGGTGGGCCGTGAAAGATGTATGACCTTCGGTGGGGAACACCGTGGCGGGTGTAAAACTCTATCGTGCCCTTCGACGTGAACTTGCGGAAATCATCGATGATTGCGCCCATCATCCCGTCCTTCAAAAATATGGTTTCTACCGTTCGCGACTTCTTCCAGCCTTTGCACCTCCACCTTGCCAACGACATGCACACTTCCAGCGTATACAGCTGGTACTTGCCTGGGCGTGGCTTCCGGTCTGGTTTGCCGCGTTCGAACGCCCATTCCGTCACTTCCTTGATTTGTGAGCGCAACAGTTCGGGTGTGGCCCCATACAAGTACACCGCCTTGTACTGCATAGATGAGCTCTGCTTCCCCGTGGGTCGCCCCGTGTACGTGTGCAGCACGTAAATGTCGGAGCCCTCGTGTTTCAACCGTGCACGTCCGAATCCGAGATGGTACGGCGGGTAGTCGGGTTCGTCGTCATCGTCGGGGTCGAGCTCTAGTTGCATGAACCCGGTGGGAGTGCGCACTTTTGCGGGACTGAAGTTACACGCCGATCGTGTGGGTGCCTGCGTTACCAAGGAAAGCACACCAGGATATTCGCGTTCAGTTTGCTTCAACAAACGGGAACGTTTGGTTTGAGCGTCAGCCTTGACTTTTGGTGCAGTGGGTACCTCAGTTTCGTCGATATCCACGGCACGATGTGCGAGATACTCCAGCAGAATGTGGTAGCGCTTGTCGTAGTTTGGGTAGTGGATCGTCTCCAGTACAGCGACCTTGTTTGCGGGCATACCCAGCTTGTTCGCGACCCACTCTGGCGCGCCCAGCACGCAATGTGCCATGCCATTGACATCGGCCGCGCTCGGCACATATTCTTCGTTCGGGGTAGAACCTACCATCGCGGTGGCGGTGATGGCGGTGGTGGGAGAAAGAGAAGGGCGGGGGACACGCACATATCGCACGTTTTAAGGTTGTACAACGCATGCAGCTGCACCTTTGCAGGTGTGAAAGGGTCGTATTCGGTACCAGCTGTTCGGTGGTTTCAACCACACGATGAAGACAGCGTTGCCCTAGAACGGCTGTTGTTCTTGGATTTACGCAGTGCACCATTGCATCGGTCGTCATAGGAAGCTTTCGTGTTTTTTTCATTTCGACCCGATTCGTTCCTAGATCAATTAGACTGGTTACAGCGATACCGTACACGTTCACTTACCAACTACTGGCACGGGACACTACTGCACTGCACAGTTCAGTAGTTTGGTGTGCCAAACACACCTTGCACACATTTGCAACAGAATTGTTCTGATTCGTATTCGACATCCTGCTGTGTGCTTCTGCCCTGTACGGTCCTGTATTGACGTTCATCTTGTCTCAGCAGTGTACAGTAGTACTGTACTGTACCGGACCGTCCTGTATCGGGAAATTGAATGAAATTACGGAATTAATGCGTTGTAGGTAAAATCCCGTACTCTGTATAAGTTAGTACAACACCCAAGTACCCTGGACCCTGGACCAGGTACCCAGAACCTGACTGCTAGATTTCAGCTACAAGACAGTACAATGTACAAGTAAGACCCAGAGCTGGGAAATTTGCTTGTCGGAATAGTAAAGGTTTTGGTACGCAATGCGAAGTTTTCGCTGAGCTTTCTTCGCATACTGCAGCTCTGTACTGTACCAAGTTTTATCTTGTACTGGACAGTACTGGTACGGTACAGTACCGGCACAGTAGTGCTGGAGTAGCAGAGATACTGTAATCGAATCCTATGCCATTTCATTCCAACTCCCACGTTATTAGACCAGATAAGATTAAGTAAGATATTTTATCCACTCTTTTTACGCTGGTTGTGTGCGAGCGAATTTGGATTTAACACCAACAGTCATCCTCGAATATGTGCACATTTGTACGGTACTGCCAGATTTTCACCTCATTATGTGCAAGAGTAGGTTGCAGTGTGTTGGTGTAGAAATATAGTGTAGTTAACGGCTTTTTAAATTTTATGAATTTCGATACAGTATGCCATACTGAACTGGAAACAATTGCACTTCGTGGTGTTTCAGAATTCCTTCGACTTGAAAACGAATTGCTTAAGGAACACACTTTACCTGAATCAATACCGACATTAGGTTGCCGAAAAAAATCTAATTATGCAACTTATTTCTCGAATTCTCAATCAAAGATAAATTAGTCAGAAACTACGCATTCTAGAAATGATGTAAAATACGGACTAGAACAAGCACTACAGACGCACTCCCAAATGTGCAACAACATTGCTGTACTGTCTAAGATGCACACGTCTAGAATTCTGCAGATTCAGAGAACGATTTTGGAAATTGAAGATTTTAGAAAATCATCGTTTATTATTCATTCATTCATCATCGGGCTGTAGCAGTTCGTTAAGGTGTTTATGGTGGTGGAAAGGTAACGAGTTTTCAGGAATTGAATGATCTCAGCCTTTTCGGATTCACACGTTGATGCTGTAACTCTCATATCTGTTTTGTGTATGTGCTTGTCAATCAGACCTGTTTTCATCCAACAATTGAATAAAATACTTTAATCTAGATGTTGCGTGTTGGATCACGAGCCGGTTGTACATGGGCGTTTTGTTCCTGCTTGCAGTTAGCGCGGTAGTGTTCGCCGTACCTGCAAGGCGCAAGTTGAGCGCAGCTTGATCCCTTATAGGCCGCTTCAGCCTATCTGACACT
>JAAUYH010046706.1_pt1 | contig 16633 bp, 16 predicted proteins | sample 7278061 | NCBI WGS metagenome assembly JAAUYH01 (sample SAMN14350203, study PRJNA611818) | marine sediment metagenome | isolation source: surface marine sediment (0.6m) | place: French Polynesia: Moorea | collected 2018-08 | reverse complement strand
CTCTCACAACACACTGTCGCGTTCCAGCCGGAGCGAACACCAGGTTCAAACCTTGATGCGGTAGGCTTTTTAGCAGAGCGCGATCGCCTTTGGGGTGAGAAATGCGGGAAAAGCCTCACTCTTTTCCCAGGGGTAACGAGTTTCTATCCACGCTTGTTGGGCTGCTTTTAAATTAGCATCATTAGGCTCGTTAACAAAAGTCTCAACTGCTTTGTTTAATTCATCAGCTTTTTCTACCAATAGCTCGTAAGTAGGAATTACAACTCGAGCGGCAAAATCACTAACCACAGCTAATTCAATATCATTAGACTGAGAATCGGTATTCTGATTTGCTTCTCGATCGCTCGCATTAGTTGAATTACTATTACAACCACTAGCAAGAGCTATTACACTCACACAAGCAAAAGGCAGTAAATACAGACGAGAGAACGCCTTAAGTCTGTTTTTTGCTAACATTTTTTTACATTCTCTAAATTAGAAATTTAATTAACAACAGGTCTCTTATATTACTACTTTTGCTACTTATTCTAATATTCTGGATTATTTAAAATTCTTGCGTCTAACTCAAATGTACGTCTTCCTTCTTCAAAAAATCTTTGGGACTCAGTCGGGGTAAATAAACCATTAATTACGGTGTTAGGAATATGCCGTGCTTCGACTACGTTGACTGAATTGGCTAACAATATCGTTGAGACGAGTGCTATTTTTTGGAATAGTTGAGAATTTATGAGGTGAAAATTAATAGTCATGTTTCCTTCTCATTAAAGTCAAGACTAGTCGAGCATATATATTATTGTAGTGAAACTTATTTGGAGTCGGCAGCGAGAATTTGGCTCAAAAAGAAAAATTACCTAAAACCAAGCACCATATTCTGGCACAATATGATCGTGACTCAGTTATTGTCTAGTTATTGGCAATTGCGCCAGTATTTATGGTTAATTTAATGGAGAGTTTTCTTTAAATCGAGCGAAAACATACTCAAATCTTGTAAGACAAAAGTAACACTAAAACAAAAGTATCACTATGTCAAAGTTAATGACTGGAACAACTTGCTGATTTCATCTGAATCAGTTTGTCCCGTCATCGATAACAAAACCAGGAAAATTTACAATTATCTGTTTTTTTGATCTTTTATGCGTATTGCTCTTTTTACAGAAACTTTTTTACCTAAAGTTGATGGTATTGTTACTCGTCTACGTCATACGATCGAACATTTACAACGCAATGGCGATCGAGTATTAATTGTTGCTCCAGAGGGAGGTCTGAGAGAATATAAGGGTGCCAAAGTTTATGGTGTTCCTGGTGTTCCTCTTCCTCTCTATCCAGAACTAAAACTAGCACTACCACCCCTTGGTAGTAAAAACATTATCGAAGAATTTAACCCAGAGCTAATTCATGTAGTTAATCCAGCAGTATTGGGACTGAGTGGTATTTATTATGCTAAAACCATGAATATACCGCTTATTGCTTCTTATCACACTCATTTACCCCAATATTTACAACATTACGGCTTGTCAGCATTAGAAGGATTACTATGGGAATTGCTGAAAGCAACTCATAACCAAGCACAGCTTAATCTTTGTACCTCAACTGCCATGGTAGAAGAGTTAATCGATCGTGGCATCGAGAGAGTAGACTTGTGGCAAAGGGGTGTCGATACAGATATGTTTCAACCCCATCTAGCTTCCAAGCAAATGCGGTCGCGTTTATCTCAGGGCAATCCAGAAAGCCCTATATTATTATACGTTGGTAGAGTTTCTGCTGAAAAACAAATCGAAGAAATTAAACCAGTTCTCGAAGCTATCCCCGAAGCCTGTTTGGCGATCGTGGGTGATGGCCCTAACCGAGAAGCCCTTCAAGAACATTTCGCCGGTACAAAAACTCATTTTGTCGGTTACTTACAAGGGTTAGAACTGGCTTCTGCCTATGCTTCTGCTGATGCTTTTGTTTTCCCTTCTCGTACTGAAACTTTAGGACTCGTACTTTTAGAAGCTATGGCTGCTGGTTGCCCAGTAGTGGCTGCTCGTTCTGGTGGTATCCCCGATATTGTCACCGATGGAGTTAATGGATACTTATTTGAGCCAGATGACTCACAAGGTGCAATTACGGCAACAAAAAGACTACTAGCAGCTAAAAAAGAAAGAGAACAACTAAGAAACAATGCTCGCATAGAAGCCGAACGTTGGGGTTGGGCAGCAGCAACTCGTCAGTTACAAAATTATTATCGTCATGTAGTTTATGCAGATTCTTTATCCCCTGCTGCGTAAAGTTAAGTAGCAAGTAGCAAGTAGCCCTTCGGGTTCGGTAGTTGCGTGACTGTCGGGGAACCCGACGGGGCTTATAAATTCCGCAGCCAAGCTACGGAAACAGCCCCTTCCCAACGCACTACCTCACAAGTAGCGAATTGATTCGTTGGATGCTCGCGTTGTTACTCTAAAAATTGTTTGTTCTTTTGCTCTAAAGCTTTGAACAAATTAGTCCATTCTAAATGACCGATCGATAAGTTTCTAAATCTTGATTTTCGATCTTCCTCTAGTTGAGCGAGCATGGTTTCTGTTTGTTGGTTATCGATCGCTTTTTTAGCTGCTGCAAATAGTAATTCGAACTCACGGGTATGATGGCGATTGCGATCGCCCGCGAGTTCGAGTTTAGCTCTTTGATAAGTTAACTGATAATCATGAGGATTGGCTCGAATCAGAGTATCTTTGAGGAATTCCCACTGCTCGGATTCTAAAGCAATTTGCTTGAAAACTCCTCGTTCATTTTTGCTAATCAAAGATAGTAAAAGATTTGGTTGACCGACAACAATAGCTTTATCTACTGCTAGAAATAAAGAATCTAAAGCTTGGGGATAATCTAACTGATTGACAGATTCAATAGCCTGTTGATAATCATCGTAAAATTCATGATTAGTGGGATTCCACTCGACCAATAGTTGTCGAGCCCGAGCGTAAGCAGAAGTACCTGGAGAAATACTATTTAGTTTTACCAATGCTCGATCGTATTTTTGCTCTTTTGCTAATTGTTGAGCAGTATTTAAATAGTCTTGTGCCTGTAGATTCTCACAATCTTGAAACAAAGTTTTCAGTCTAGTCGCCAGATAAGAATCGCCACTAAAAGCTTGAGATAGGCTAATACATTTGGCATAGTTTCCTTTCTCTTTACTTTCTCGAACAGCTTTTATGGTCATATCGATAGGCAATTGCCAGTGCAGATACCATCCACCTAGACCAAGTATAATAGCTGCCGTACTAAGAGGAATTAGCCAAGATAATTTAAATTGGTGTCGAGCATTAGATAACCTACTAATAAGAGATTCTACTGGTTTAGAACTGGGGATTTTACTGTAATTGGTTAGTTTTGATGGTAATGATAGAGGTTTGCGACTACTTAACTGTTGTAGTACTTCTAAGGCTTCGATCGCTGAGTGATATCTCTGTCTAAAATCGTAGCGTACCATTCGCTCTAAAATTTTGGCTAGCTTAGGATTAACTTTAACCTCATTGCGCCAGACTATTTCTGCTGTTTCAGGGTGTTCTTGTAACTCCTGAGCCATTTTTCCTGTCAAAGCTTGAATGCCAATTATACCCACAGCATAAACATCACTACTAAATCTGGCTTTTCCTGTAGTCTGTTCGCTAGGCATATAGCCTGGAGTACCAATAGTGGTGATAATTCTGGTTTCTCCTTGAGGGTTGAGTACTTCGGTAGCTGCTAATTCTTTGACAGCACCGAAGTCAATCAAGACAATCTTGTTATCTGAATAGCGTCGAATTAGATTAGGAGGTTTGATATCCCGATGAATGACTTGTTGCTGATGCACAAAAGCTAGAGGCTCTAAGATATCTCGCACGAGAATAATAACCTCTGATTCGCTTAACTGCTTACCAGGAACGAGTTCTTTAGATATACTGTGACCCTCAATCAATTCCTGAACCAAGTAGAATTCTTTATTTTCTTGAAAATAAGCTAGAAGTTGAGGAATTTGATTGTGATTGCCCAAACGATATTGGGTTTGGGCTTCCCGTTCAAATAATTGAGTTGCTATGGCAAAAGTTTCTGGCAAAGTACACAACGGTTTGAGTTTTTTGACTACACACTTGTTGTTAAACTTCTGTGAATCTTTGGCTATATAAGTCTGACAAAAGCCTCCAGCGCCAAGTTTTTCAATTATGTGGTAACGTCCACCCACTAGCTGCCCGATCATATCTTAATTTACGAGGATAATCATTTTTGATTTTAGTGAAAATATACCTTTTATTACTAGGATGTTTCTAAAATTTTATATTGTAAAGTGATTGATGATTTTTTATGTTGTTTACTTAAATTTTTTCGCTATAAATTATAAATATTTACAACTTTTCTAAAAATTGGATCAAGCTTGCTATAGCATGTACTGCTGTAAGCGATTTTTTAGCTGCTTGATTAGCTAAGTTGGCAACTTCGAGCAAAGATTGCTGAGCTAATTGAGAATTTTGCTCTCCTATAGTTGCTGCTAGAGTAATACGTTCGATTAACTGATTGATTTCTTGGTTGCGAGCGGTCATCCGAGCTAGATTTTGGCGAGTTTCTTGGGCTATTTCAAGACCGATAAATGCTTTGGCTTCGCTTGTTTCTAAGATAGTCGTGAGCTCTGATGTTTCTGCTTTAATTGTGTCTAAGAAAACCTTGATTGCCTCTGTTTTCATAATTAATTGCTTCGTTGAAGCATAGACTGTGTGAGTTAATTCTTGAAGGGATTTTTCAGAGACAATACCTATTCTATTAGCTTCAAAATTAGTTTTATCTATTTGTTGATTAATTGCTTCTGCTAGCCGATTGATTTGTTCTGTTGCCTGGATAAACTGCTGACAAGATTGTCCTAAGTTAATATTTTTAACAGCAATTTTTCTGAGACTTTGCTGAATATCAATTAGTCTATCTTCAGTTAAGTCGATATTTTTGTGTTCTATTCTGAGAATGCCCTCAACTTGTTGACTTTGCAGTTTTGTTTGATCGATATTATGAGTTAACCCTTCTACTGATTTAGCCATAACTTGCATTTGCTTAAAGATTGGAGTTACGGCATCTACTTCAGCAAGAACTTTTTGAGAGAAATTTTCTAAACTAATTTTGCTTTCTTCAAGAAATACAGGTAGTTGGCTGTGAATAAGTGCTTTTTTTTCTGATTTACTCAGAGTTAGATTTTGATGATTTTGAAGGACTTCTTGAGTTTGAATCATCAATTGAGCGTTATCCAAAGAGTATCCTACTTGTTTTGCTACTTGTTTGAACCATTTGCTCTCACATTCTTGCCAAAAGCGTTGTAAAGAACATTGATGAGCTATTAAAAAACCATAGAGTCGATCTTGGTGAATAATAGGCGCGACCATAAGAGACTTAACTTCTAAGTTGGCTAGTTGCTCTCGATAAGAAGGAGATATACTCGCTTCCTCTACATCATGAATAATACGAACGGGCTCTTGATAGTACTCCGCTTCAAAACAAGGTTCTTCAATAACCGTTCCTAATATTTTTGGATAATCTGGAGCGACAGATTCAGCAGTAACAGTTGCCTGATGGGAATGGTCTAGACGATAGATAACTGCGCGGTCGCATTCGAGAATTCGACGAGTTTCTTCAACCGCAGTCTTAATGATGTCTTCTTCTGTAGTAGCTGAATGGATACATTCAAGAGAATCACTTAAATAATCTTGCCACAGACTGGTTTCTTGCAATTGTACTTGAAGATTCAGACAGTCTGTTATTAGTTGAGAATCATCTAATGCCAAACCTATCTCAATGGCAATTTGATTGCATAATTCGATTTCTTTCGCTCGCCATTGATGAAAATCATAACATTGATAGGCGATTAATAATCCCATTAATTGACCTTGTTGTTCTATGGGTACGTGCAAACAGGATTTAATGTCGAGAGACTCATATTGACTCAAATGCTGAGAGTCTAGTTGCGATTCTTGATAAATATTATCGATCACTTTGTAGCGTTTTTTTTGGTATTCAGACAAGTATTTACTTTCTAAGCCTAAATCTTCCGTGTATGTCAGTAAAATTTCACAAAATCGAGGCTCGACAGATTCAGCAATAACTTGTCCAACGTTTTGTCGCTCGAATTGGTAAATTATTACTCGATCGCATTGTAAAGCTTTACGGGTTTCTACTACAGCATTTGCCAGAATATCTTCACGGCTAATAGATTTACGTATACCCAAAACAATCTTGGCTAATACTTGGGACTGTTGTTGATTGTCTACCTTTATTGCCAAGCTATTTGCTTGACTTACATTGCGAGCAACTACATTTATATTTTTTTGAGCCCATAACGCACTCACTATACCAACCAATAAAGCTGTAACTTCTGTTCCTGCTAACAAGAACAACAATGTTTTCTTTTGCGATTTTAAATGTTCTTTTAAAAGTTCGAGGTTTTTTTCGTTGCTATAAATTTCTTGTATTTTGATAGTTCGATTACCAAAATAATAGATTAGACCAGAAGAAAGTATCAATGGCAACATCGTTAGAGTGATGACAATAGCCATTGTTCTGGTTTTAATTTGTTCGAGGTTATAAAATCGAGAGTTTTTTCCTTGCTTCGGTTCTTCACTAGCTCGATCGATATTGTGACTTTCGTGTCTTTCCCCGATAGTGTTTAATCTCTGTTTGGTAATATTTATCCAGGAAAAGGGGTTTTTCCAAGAATTACTCTGATGAGTTTTTTGTGCCAAAGGAACAGACGATGATGATTGTTCGGATGAGGTTAAATCGCTCTCTGCCAAAATTTCTTCTGGTTCTATCTGAATATCTAAAAAGATATCATCATCGTTTGGATTAGAGGGAACAGTATGGTTCATCGACAAGTTTCTTGGAATTTATGGTTTTTTGACCGCGGAATGCGGTCACCGCAGGCAGCGGAGGGGCTGTCTCTTGAATTTAATTCAAGAGCAAGTATCGCCCCGTTCGTTAAAAGGCGGTGTAACGGTGACTGCCATGACATTTAGATTATTATGCCAAATAAAGCATCGGTAAATAGTAAGTTTACCAAGTCAAAAAAAATGCATTTATATTCTTCATTATTTATTGAGTTTAGTGAATATTTTGATAATTTAAAGAATAATTATCTTTTATTACCGTCTGTTTTTTGTTAGCTTTTCATCTCGAGCGTGTCCGTCACCAACCCGCATCTCTGATATTGATGATAAGTTTACCAGTTTAAACTCCAAATTATAAGACTCTTATTTTGTTTAAAAAAAGATTACAACAACAATCTTTTTTCCTCAAAATATTCAGATGTCAATTAATGTCTGGTTAATTTTTGTCATTCAACCAGTATAGAAACACGAAACTTCAGAGATTTAAGCAAAACGACTAGTAACGCGACCGAGAATTTTGTCTATAGCTACAATACCGAAAGAGCGACTATCACTGCTTTCTGCCAAATTATCTCCCTGGAGAAAACAAGAGCCATTTTCGGCAACAGACATTACTCTTTTGATGATGTGTAGCTCGGAATAATATGGATGGGCAGCAACAACAATTTCACCAACTCGAGGAAAAGCTTTTTGATAAGCGTTAAGATCTACCAAAATTTCTTCCCCTGGTTGTAATAGAGGAGTCATGGATAAACCCGTTACTCGAAAACGTTTTCTTTTTCTCAGTAGCCAAAGCAATAATTCTCGATAAGTACTTTCTGGTAATATTTCGGTCATTATTAAAAATAAGACTTAAAAAAAAGCTAAGAGTAAGGGCGTAATTTTGAAGAAGCTTCAAAATGTTGACGAGCGCGGGAAGGGGGCTTCAAAACATAATAATTTATGCACTCGCTCTATTTCTAACTTGGCCATTGGCAAATGTCTTAAAAGCTTAGAGCTTAAAAGCGATTGACTCAGGGCGTAGTCTCTTAACTTGTCACGAATGTCTATCTACCTAAGTCCTGTAAATTTGAGCATGAATTGTAACTATGAATGAAAAAGAAAATAAATACCGTATAGAGAAAGATTCTATGGGAGAAAGACAAATTCCTAAAGAAGCTTATTATGGAATTCAAACCCTCAGAGCGATCGAAAATTTCCCTATTAGTGGAATTAAACCTTTACCTACTTATATCGATGCTTGTATTTTAATCAAAAAAGCTACCGCGATCGCCAACGGTGAATTAGGTTGTATTCCGTCTGATATTAGTAAAGGAATTGTCCAAGCTGCGGATGAAGTTCTCAAAGGAAAGTTTCGGGATCAGTTTGTAGTAGATGTCTATCAAGCTGGTGCGGGTACATCTCATCATATGAATGTGAATGAGGTATTAGCCAACCGTGCTTTAGAAATTTTGGGCAAAGACAAAGGCAACTATAAAGAGGTTAGTCCCAACGATCGTGTTAATTACGGTCAATCTACTAACGATGTAATCCCTACAGCAATTAGAGTTGGTAGTCTACTGGCATTAGAACATTCTCTGTATCCTGCTCTAGATAGTGCGATCGCTATTCTTCAAAATAAAGCAGATGAATTTCAACATATAGTAAAATCTGGTCGCACCCATATGCAAGATGCCGTACCTGTTAGACTTGGGGAAGGATTTCGCGCTTGGGCGCAAATTTTACAGGATCATTTCCGTAGAATTAAAACCGCCGAACAAGATTTATATAACTTAGGTTTAGGGGGAAGTGCAGCAGGTACGGGTTTAAATACCCATCCGAACTATCGTCATCGTGTTGCCGAACTACTAGGAGAATTTATTAATAAACCTTTACGCACCGCACCGCACCTAATGGCAGCAATGCAGAGTATGTCTCCCTTTGTTAGCGTTTCTGGCTCATTACGGAACTTAGCCCAAGATTTAGTCAAAATTTCCCACGATTTGCGTCTGATGGATTCGGGGCCTAAAACAGGTTTAAAAGAAATACAATTACCTCCCGTACAACCGGGATCGTCTATTATGCCGGGAAAATACAATCCCGTTATGGCAGAAATGACTTCCATGGTATGTTTTCAAGTTATGGGCTATGATAGCGCGATCGCTTTGGCTGCTCAAGCAGGACAGTTAGAATTGAATGTAATGATGCCTTTAATTGCCTACGATCTCATTCACAGTATAGAAATTTTAGGTAATACTATTAAAGCTTTGAGCGATCGTTGTTTGTCTGGTATTACGGCTCGGCGCGATCGATGTTTGGCTTATGCTGAAGGTAGTTTGGCTTTAGTAACGGCTCTTAATCCTCACATTGGCTATCTTAATGCTGCTGCGGTAGCGAAAGAGTCTTTAGAAACGGGTAAATCTATTCGGGAGATAGTTTTAGCTAAAAGCTTAATGACAGAAGCTGAATTAGCTCAAGTCCTAGATTTAGAAAAGATGAGTAATCTACCTGCTAAGTAGGTAGGCGAAATTAACTTTAAAACGGAGGCAAGCAGAGGGAGCAGATGGAGCAGAGGAAGTGGGGGGAGAAATAAAACGTTCCTATTTTATATTTAATTCCACCCAGTTATTTAGTTAATGGCTGAATTTTGTTGTTTTTCTAAACTACTAACCACTAACCACTAACTACTAATAACTCACTTTTTCTAATCGCTCCTAACTATATCTCGGCGAGAAGCAGCGATAGTAATGGTAAAGCCAGCCAGTACATCGATTAAGGACATCAAACTCAAGAGAAAAAAAGTAGAGTTACTCGAAGTACCAATGACAATAAACTCTACTATAAAAACAATAAATACTAACGTAGAAAGAGTATGATTAATCACGGACATCATACTAGTCAAGGTAGCTTGCAGAATTTCCAAATACAGTACAATCAACCCAGCCATTAGCAATAAATCACTAACTGTTACTGTCCAGATAGTTTCTGAAACTAAACTAAGCTGAAATACCTCCTGACTTAATACTGTTGGCGATCCCCAAATTATAACTAAATGGTATAGAACCCATATAATTGCAAACAAGGGAACGGCATTGAAAAGTTTCATAGATTTATTCTGTACCAATTGACTCAATCTGCATCAGGATAACTTTCCCTATATATTGAGTGTGTAAATTCAATAAATATTTAAAAATTAAATATCTATTCAAGTTCCCGATCGAAGATAAATAATGCGATTTTGCCAGTCTTCCTTACTTTGAGTATCCCAAAGCCAAATAATCGCTCTAATTAATCCACCGAAATTGTTAGGCGCAATAGAACGATAATCGATAAAAACTACTCCTGTATGATTGATATTTGCTTGTCCCCACTCAGATAAAATAGGTGGAATAGTCTTTTGGTCGTAGGTTATTAACGTAAGTCGAGCTAAAAACGCAGCTTTTAGAATTATTTCATCGGCAACACCCAGATAATAGCCTTTTTGCCAAGTGTGAATCGAAAATATCGGAATTTCTGGACGTTTGTTTTCTATTTGCTTGGCTATTTCTGGAGATATTTGTTCGTCAAGTAAAAAAGATAGCATTATTCTTGCGAACCTTCTTGAAGAACATCTTGAGGAATCAATAAAAGTTCGGTTTGGGGTAGAATTCGCTTTATGGTTGTGTAGTTAATAGCTCGATCGTCTTCTATTGCTAAACTAATTTCTTCTGGATAAGCTTCAGCGTAATTAAATGCTGCTTTTACCCACTCAATTGGTTTTTGTAGATGAGTAACAACTTTTTTCACATCGTGCTGGTATTGTTCGGCTAACATTATTACCTGCCATACTGCCAAAGTGGAACTCTTCATGTAAGCTTGTCTACCAACAGGTGAATTACGAAATTCAATGTAAGCAAACTCATTTTCTCGTAATGATTCTTCAATCAACATTGCTCCTGTTTCACTAGGAGTTTTACCCAAGCGACGAGCCAATCTTTGGAGTCTGGTTTCTGTTTCTTCTGACAATCTAGTGCTGACTACTTTAGACATTAGTGTGTATGCGCTATCTGAAACTATGTTTACATGGTAACTAAGAGCTACAGGAGTAGTTAATTTTTTCTGCTGATGTTGATTTAAAGATAAATAACTCTTACATACAATACCGTATAGTATGTTTTCGGTTAAGATAGAGAACATAACCTATAAATCTTTGAGAAATATGCTAAAACTCTGTGGGTATTGGTTAATTATCACTAGCATTCTGCACTTTATTGGTGGATTTGTCTTTTTTCCCGAGCCACTAGCAGAAATCGCTCAGGCTGGATGGTGGAATGCTGTTTCGCCAGACCCTTTTAATTTAAACTACGAGCGAGAGGCAGCTTTCTGGTTTATGATGATTTCTCCACTATTGTTTCTTCTAGGAATGCTTTGTTGTTGGATACAAGAGCAACAGCTTGTAATGCCTGCATTTGTAGGTTGGATATTGCTAGCTTTGACAATCATCGGCATTGTGATTATGCCAGTTTCGGGAATTTGGCTATTATTGGCACCAAGTGGGATAGTTCTATTTGTCTCGATACAAAATAAAGATTCTAATTTTTACCAGTCTGAAAAATAATTTCGTCAACTAACTATAAGCTTATAGTCTTGGGTAAAATACTAGCCTAAATAGGCTCAGACACCGATGTGCAAAATGTGAAAATATACTCTGATAATGACAAAATCCCTACGGCTTACCCGTGAAGATTGGTTAGAAACTGGTTTGCAGCTACTTAATGATTCTGGAGAACAGGCATTAACTATAGAACAACTATGTAAAGCGACGAGCCGAACTAAAGGTTCTTTTTACCATCATTTCAACAGTCATGATGATTTTATTAACGCCCTGCTAAAATATTGGCAATCTAAGTACACAGAGCAGATTATTACAGCAGTCGATCGACTAAAAGAGCCAATAGCCCAACGTAGAGAACTCGATCGTCTAGCAGCAAATGTTGACAATCGACTTGAGAGGGTAATTCGCAACTGGTCGGGTGTAGATGAGCGAGTCAGACAAATCATTAGACAAGTTGACAATCGACGGATTGATTATCTTACCAACCTTATTGGTAAATTAGTCAAGCTCGATCGAAAAACTGCTAACGAATTAGCGATTGTCGAATATGCAGCTTTTTTAGGTTTACATTATTTGTTACCCGATGGCAACTCTAGACAGAAGGAATATTTTATTACTCTTGTTACTGACATTATCTCTTGCTATTCCCGTCAACAAACCCAATAAGTTTCTGTCTTTGTTTGTCCATAAACTAATTTGCCTCTACCTACCAAAGCAAAGGGGGGTAATTTGTGCTAAAATTCTAGTATAAATGGCTACTATATTGATGTTTATCGGCTAAAAAAGGACTATATACCCCAATTTTAGGCTATTAAACTAGATTATCGCATAGTTTTGGAGTTTTTCACCTTATGTTTTCCTCTCAGGAACGCATCATTCCGACCGATCTGAGTAATGAAATGTCTCGCTCTTATCTAGAGTACGCTATGAGCGTAATTGTAGGACGAGCTTTACCAGATGCGAGGGATGGTCTCAAACCAGTCCATCGACGCATTCTCTACGCTATGTACGAATTGGGACTGACTCCAGAACGTCCATTTCGCAAATGCGCCCGTGTAGTCGGGGAAGTATTAGGTAAATATCATCCCCACGGAGATACTGCCGTCTATGACGCTTTAGTGAGGATGGCACAGGATTTTTCCATGCGGGATCCTCTTATTAACGGTCATGGGAACTTTGGTTCGATCGACAACGATCCCCCAGCAGCCATGCGTTATACGGAATGTCGCTTACAGGCTTTGGCAACTAATGCCCTCCTGCGAGATATCGAAGCAGAAACTGTAGACTTTGTTGATAACTTTGATGGTTCGCAACAAGAACCAGTTGTTTTACCCGCTAGAATTCCGCAGTTACTCCTCAATGGTTCATCGGGTATTGCCGTAGGGATGGCGACTAATATACCTCCCCATAACTTAGGCGAGTTAATTGATGGGGTAGTTGCCCTGATCCACAATCCAGAAATTAGCGACCGCGAATTGATGCGCTACATTCCCGGTCCTGATTTTCCTACAGGCGGACAGATTTTAGGTCGATCGGGCATTAAAGATGCTTACACTACTGGTAGGGGTTCAATTACCATGCGGGGTGTAGCAGAAATTGAAACCATTCAGCAAAGGGGTAGACAAGAAAAAGAAGCCATTATTATTACTCAACTCCCCTACCAAACTAATAAAGCCTCTCTGATCGAAAAAATTGCCGAACTAGTTAACGATAAACGAATTGACGGCATTTCTGACATTAGAGACGAAAGCGATCGCAACGGAATGCGAATCGTGATTGAATTAAAACGAGATGCTTACCCCAGAGTAGTTCTCAACAATCTCTACAAACAAACGCCAATTCAATCTAACTTCGGTGCCAATATGTTGGCGTTAGTGGGAGGAGAACCCCAACTACTCAGCATTAAACAATTCTTACAGGTATTTGTAGACTTCCGCATTGAAGCAATTACCAGAAGAACTCAGTATCAACTCCGTAAAGCAGAAGAAAGAGATCATTTATTACAAGGTTTATTAATCGCCTTAGATAATATTGATGCGGTTATTCAATTAATTCGTGGTGCAGCCGATACAGCTAATGCGAGAAATGAATTAATAGAGAGATTTGGTTTATCTCAAACTCAAGCAGACGCTATCCTGCAAATGCAGTTGCGGAGATTAACCGCCCTAGAAGCCGAAAAAATTCAGGCAGAACACGAAGACTTACAAAGGCAGATAGCGGATTTACAGGATATTCTCGCTAAAAGAGAGCGAATTGAAGCAATTATTGAAGCAGAAGTCACTCAAATCAAAGAACTCCACGCAACTCCTCGACGTACAGAAATTATCCAAGGAGAAGGGGAACTACTAGATATCGATTTAATCGCTAACGAACAAGCAGTAATCTTGCTAACCGAACAAGGTTATATTAAACGGATGCCTGTCAGTAATTTTGATGCTCAAAATCGGGCAACTAGAGGTAAAGCTGCTGCTAAGATCAAAGAAGATGATGTAATCGAACATTTCATTACCTGTTGCGATCACGATCGTATTCTCTTCTTTAGCGATCGCGGTATTGTCTTTTCTCTCAACGCCTATCAAATTCCCGCAGCCTCCCGCACCGCTAGGGGTATTCCCATCGTTCAGATGTTACCTCTCTCCAAGGAAGATAAAATTACTTCTATTATTCCCGTAACCGAGTTTACCGAGGACGAATATTTGGTAATGTTAACCCGTAGAGGGAATATCAAAAAAACGGCTCTTTCCGCTTTTAGTAATATTCGTGCCAATGGTTTAATTGCTATTTCTCTCGAAGAAGGAGACGAACTAAGGTGGGTACGTCTGGCAAGACAAGAAGATAGTGTGATTATCGGTACCCGCGAAGGCATGGCAATTCACTTCAAAACCGATCATCAGCAATTGCGTCCTCTAGGTAGATCGACTAAAGGAGTCAGATCCATGAAACTCAAAGGAGATGATGAATTAATTAGCATGGATATATTGCCCTCTCAAGTCATTGCCAGTATGGCTGCCAATGGAGACGATGAAGAAGATGATAATTTAGAGAACGAAGAATTAATTGCTGAAGAAGCTAATGTAGGACCTTGGTTACTCGCTATTACCACTAACGGTTATGGTAAGCGCGTCCCCATCAGTAAATTCCGTCTACAAAACCGTGCTGGAATGGGAGTAAGGGCAATAAAATTTAAATCTACCGACGATCGCCTGGCTGCTATTCATGTAGTTAACCAAGAAGATGAAATGATGATTATTACCAACCGAGGTATTATCATTCGTCAAGCAGTAGATGCCATTTCTCCCCAGTCTCGTACTGCTACAGGGGTAAGAGTGCAAAGGCTAGATGACGATGATGCGATCGCTGCCGTTGCCTTGGTACCACCCGCAGCAGAAAATGAAACAGACGAAGAAGAATAATCAAAATTCGTAGAGACGCGAAATTTCGTGTCTCTACAGGTTTGTTGAAAAAAATCACAAAATAAATGAAATATCACGTTATCTACGACGGCAATTGCAATCTGTGTACTAACTTTACTCAACTCCTCGAACAATTCGATCGCGGTAAATTGTTTGACTATATTCCCATGCAAGATCGAGAAAAATTAGCCGAATTAGGGATTACCGCCCAAGATTGTGAAATGGGAATGATTTTAATTGATGGTCGACAACCTAGTAGAAGATGGCAGGGTAGTGATGCAGCAGAAGAAATTACTAACTTGTTACCATTGGGTGATGCTTTAATTGCTGCTTATCGTGCCATACCAGGGGTAAAATGGATGGGCGATCGCGCTTACGAACAAATTAGAGACAATCGTTACAATTGGTTTGGAAAAAGAGATTCTACTTATTACCCCACTTATCCCTTTGGTTGTCAAAAAGATTAAGATTGTTGCATTAAGTTTAGAGAGAAAATAGTTGAAGAAAGTAGAAGCAATTATCCACGCCCATAAACTAGACGAAGTTAAACTAGCTTTACTTAGTGTTGGTGTTATTGGGATGACAATTTCAGAAGTCAAAGGGTTTGGTTGGCAGAAAGGAACGACTACCCGTTATCGTGGTAATGAATACAAAATAGAATTTATAGGCAAAATTCGCGTAGAAGTTGTGGTAGAAGAAGAACAAGTAGATACTGTAGTCCAAGAAATATCTCTTGCTGCCCGCACTAATACTATTGGTGATGGTAAAATTTTTGTCAATCCGGTCGAAGAAATAATTAGAATTAGGACTGGGGAAAAAAACAGTATTGCTATTTAACTAGTTATTAGTTATTAGTTTTGCTTTTAACAATATTCAACAAAATTTAAATAAATGTTAAAACAATCTTAACTTTGAATGTTTAAGCTAACTTCTGTAGGTGAGGAGTTAGATGTGTTCATAGCTAAAGTATGTTTAGTTGCTCTATTTTTCTTGATTATTGGTGACTGTATTTCTACTTTTTTTTATCATGTACCAGAGCACGTGTTTGGTAAGTTTCACACTCTAGTTCATCATGGAAAAAATAGAAGTTTCGTCCACTACGCAGTATTGACTAGAAATCCTTTAGTGTTGCTAGATGGATTTTTAGGAGCTCTTCCCTATTTTATTTTTGTACCTTGGTTGTGGAATATTTCTCCTCTAGGTACTATTTTAGGTTTAATTTTGGGTGAGCTTCATGTAGTGTGGCGACACGTTTCAATTATTAAATGGAAAACACCCAAACCAATTAAATTGCTCTGTAGGATATTTTGTATTACTACTCCCGAACGCCATTGGTTACATCACAAAAATGCCAAACTGGCTTATGGAGATATTTTTACTTTTTTCGATCGTCCTGCTCGGCTATGGCTCAATTTTTTAATATTTCTCAAAATTAAGTACAAGTATAAGCGAAAGATTGGTGTTAGTAAGTAACAATTTTATTTTCGAACCAGTTATTGATGTTATTAATTTTCCTTTCGTTCTTGACTTCGACATAAACGCATAATTTCCTACAATATAAGTCTTCCACTATGCTTCTAACCACAAATTCAAACTCTACTAATTATCTAGAAATTAGAGAACCAGAATTATTATTACATTCCTATGAAAAGGGAGAAGAAATATCTCTCATAGAGCCTGGTTTTTGGCAAGTGTATCGGGGTGTAGTTCAACTAAGCAGGATTAGTTCTAGTGGTGATGAGATAATTTTAGGCTGGGTAACTGTTAATAATTCTTTT
>JAAUYH010244649.1_pt1 | contig 16635 bp, 19 predicted proteins | sample 7278061 | NCBI WGS metagenome assembly JAAUYH01 (sample SAMN14350203, study PRJNA611818) | marine sediment metagenome | isolation source: surface marine sediment (0.6m) | place: French Polynesia: Moorea | collected 2018-08 | reverse complement strand
TGATGTCTATACCCACGATATTAGCTTAGTGGTGATGACTAATAAACAAGGAGAACTAGAGGGATTTAACGTTCTGGCTGGTGGAGGTTTAGGGCGTACCCATAACAAAGAAGAAACCTTTGCTCGTATTTCTGATGAGATCGGCTACGTAGACAAACAAGATGTCTATGATCTAGTCAAAGCAATTGTTGCTACACAAAGGGATTATGGCGATCGCTTTAACCGCCGTCATGCTCGGATGAAGTATTTACTTCATGACTGGGGTGTGGACAGATTCAAAGCCAAAGTCGAGTCTTATTTGGGTAAAGAACTCAAACCTTACAAAAAACTACCTGCTTGGCAATATCAAGACTTTTTGGGCTGGTATGAACAGGGTGATGGCAATTGGTTCTTCGGTATTGGGGTAGAAAACGGCAGAGTCAAAGACGAGGGAGCTTTCCAATTAAAAACTGCCCTCAGGGAAATTGTGCAGCAGTTCAACATTCCAATGCGGTTATCTGGTAACCACAATGTCATCCTTTACGAAATTGCCCCTGAACAGAAAAAAACCGTCGAAAGCATTCTCCATAATCGAGGCATAATCACCGATCCCCAGGCGATCGACCCCCTAACTCGCTATTCTATGGCTTGTCCTGCATTACCTACCTGTGGGCTAGCGATAACGGAATCTGAGCGAGCTTTGCCAGGAATTACTGATCGGATCAGGATATTATTGAATAAACTAGGAATGGTAGACGAATACTTCGTGATTCGGATGACTGGGTGTCCTAATGGCTGCGCTCGTCCCTACATGGCAGAGCTAGGATTTGTTGGTAGCGCACCAGGCAAATACCAAATCTGGCTTGGAGGTACACCTAACCAAACTCAGCTAGCTCAACCCTATGAACAAAAAATGCCCGTAGAAGAGCTAGAAAACTTCTTTGAACCTATTTTTGTTTTCTTCAGGCAAAATCGCAAATCTAAGGAAAGCTTTGGTTCATTCTGTAGTCGCATTGGATTCGCTGCCATTCGTAATTTTGCCGCAAACTATACCATAGGAAGCTATATGGATACAGATACTACCCCCAAACGTAAGTTCCGTAAAAACCAGCGTCGTGTAAGCGTTCCCGATGATGTCTTTCCCCGTCTAAAAGAGATTGCGGAAAAAGAAGGCAGACCCATGAATCAGATCATCGCCGATGCTTTAAGTGACTACTTCTCCAAGAGCAAGGAAGCTTAATTGATTAATTGGTTCTGAATAAGAAAATCTGGTGTTAATGCTAGCTATAATCTCTTAGCATGAAAATTGAAAAAAAAGGCTACTGATTGGTGGCCTTTTTTTGATTAATATCCGATCAAAGCTCTTTTAACTCATTTTCGTTGGCTGTTTCTAAGTTTAATATAAGAAACATTTGCACTCGCTCTCAGACAACACTCGGTCAGATAAGGTGGTGTCATCTGTTTCCTCTGCTGACCACAACTGATTTTAACGTTGTCATCGATCGCTTTTTCTTGTTTGGTTCATTTGTTCTAGCTAAACTGACATGCTCCAGTTTGTTGATGGATAGAGCGATAGCGAAACCCATCTATTACTCTTAATTACTCTATACTTGATGGCTGATATCCTAAGCCAATTAAAAAGTTTTCTATTTTAGTTATTCTCTCTTCCAAGGTTAAAGTTTTTGCTTTGGGTGAAGCTGAAGTTAATTTTCGGGCGACGGTGATAAAGTCTGACCAACTACGACCAAATTTTTGCTTACCATACATTTCTTGATATGCAGCCTTAGCATTTTTTAAGCTGCCATATTTGGCAATAAAGTATTCCTTATCTAAAACTGGATTTAAGCTTGATTGACTCTGCTGATTATTAATAAATAGCTGGGGTTGATCTTTCTGATCTTGTTTAGTCTGATCGGCTAATTCTGATGCCGCGATTAAAGCTGTATTCATAAAAGCATTGTCATAAGCATCAGCACTACTCTTTAATTCATCTCGAATTTTTTTTAATTGATTAAGTACCATAATTTAAATAAACTATCTTATCTATCTAATAAATAACGAACAATAGAACGTTGATCTTCAAACATTTGTGGTTTTGAGTCACTATTAAACTCAACATCGACAGTTGGTATTTCTTCTTCAAAAAAAAGCTTTTCCGCTTCCTTAATCAAATATTCTTTGTCGGCATAAGCAATCTTATTCGCTTTGATACAAATTTCTCTGTATTGCTCAATTTTAGTAATTAAATCATCAAATTGTAATAAAGCTTGATCTCTAGATTCCTTAGCCTGTTTCCCTTTTTCTACCTCTTGTAATAAATATTGTTGTTTGGCTTGTAATTCATTAAAGTTTTTAATTGCTCTATCTCTCTCTTTAGAAATAGCTAAATTAGCTTGTTTCAGTTCTTTTTGTTGCTTACGATATTTTGTTGTCCATCCCTTATAAGCGCGAACAGTATTTTGCAGAGTTTTAATCTCTTGTTTCACATTTAAGAATGAGACTTCTATTCTTTGGATTTCTTGAATTATATTTTGAAAATTCGACATAGTATAGATAATATTTTTTTTCTAATTTAATGATAGAAAAACTAGCTTACCTATTACGTGCTAGGGATCACACCACTGAAGCGAACAATAACTTATAAACATAATGCGTACTTTACTAAGTGTAAGGGAAAATACATAAGATAATTACCAAAAAAACTATCATTTTAAATAGATGCTGATTTACTAGCTAGCAATTCTCAGAGTCGTGAGGTATAGTATGTTGCCTTTTCGTTTTGCTCTAATTCCCCAAGATAACCAAGCTGTATCTCAGATAGCTGATAATTACTATATAGCGTTTCTTAAATTAGTAGAGTGCAACTAACCACTAACCACTGTACAGACGTAGCATGCTACCTCTCTAAGCACTAACTTAAATAACTTAAATCTCATTCAAATGAGAACCGCTATATCTAAATCATTAATATTCATACTTGATTACCAAGGTTTTGTCATGACCTCTTATCGTTTAACCCCTGAAGCCCATGCAAATATCCGTCGTCTCATAGCAGTGCAGACTATGACTCTAGGAGAAACTCTACGGGAAGCTGATTTAATTTCGTCTTTTCAGATCGAATCTGCCTTACAAACTCAGATTGATCAGCCTAATTTACGTATTGGTGAAATTTTGGCACAGCAGGGGTTAATCCAACCCAAAACCGCCGATTTTTTTGCACAAGATTGGTCAAAAGTAGTAATTCAGCCAGAGAAAGATACTTTGGGCTATTATCTCGAACAAGCTGCAATTCTTAATAGCGCACAAATAGAAGTGGTTCTAGCAGAACAGCGATCAACTGGAGTTCGTTTTGGCACAGTTGCCGTATTTCAAGGGTTTCTTAAATCAACTACCTTAGATTTTTTCTTGGCTAATTTATTTCCCGAAGAGTTGCACGTCTCGCCTTTCATCAATATGTATAACAATACGCGTCTATTTTAAACTTTCAAATCTTTGCCAAATCAAGTTGCTGGAGAAAATCAGTAAATGCCCAGACTGCATGGGATAAATCAGTATCTTGCGGTGTTGCTACCACGACAATGCGCTGTAACGGTTGGGGTAGTTGACATACAGTAACACCATGAGGAATATGAAACACTGATAGATTGGGCAAAATAGCTGCCCCTGCCCCTGCTGCAACTAAGTTAACAATCGTATCGCTTTCACGAACTTGTTCCGTAGGTTGAAATCGATGACCCTCTGCTTGAAAGTACTGCTTAATCTGTTTAAAACAAGTGTTTTGATTAGGATAGGAAATTATGGGCAGGTCGAGTAATTGCTCCCAACTAATTCTATGCTGTTCGATACTGGCGATCGCATCTGAATTAGGCGGAAGTAGAACTATATAGTCATCTCGCAACACTTCAATCGTGTCGAGATCTTTGGCGGTGGGTAAAATTGTAAAACCCAGATCAGCCTTGCCTTCGTAAACCATCTGCTCTACTTGAGGACAGTCTTTTTCTTCCACAATTTTGATGTCGATCTGGGGATGCTTAGTTTTGAAGTCAGCGCGAATCTTGGGTAATAATTGTGCTGCTGCACCACGAAAAGCGGAGATTCTAATTTTTCCTCCCCCCAAACTTTTATAGCGATCTGCTTCCTGTTGGATATCTTCAAGGGACTGCAAGATGCGATCGCAATGAACTAAAATACTTTCTCCTGCGGGGGTGAGATTTACGCCTTTTTTACCCCGAAATAATAGTTGAACTCCCAAATCCTCTTCTAAGGTTGCGATCGCATGACTAACTGTCGGCTGAGTCAGTTCCAATGATACTGCTCCCTGACTAAACCCACCACACCTTGCTACTGCCACAAACGACCTAATCTGAGAAAGTTTCATGAGAAAAGATTTCTATCAGTTCTTGTCTCTAGTATTACAAAAGATAAAGGCGTTGGTGATTTAAAGATCGAGTTAGATTAATTAATTTTAAGCTAGTTCAAAGTTCAAAAATTTACGAATCAGCCCAATGGTGACAGCAGGTAATTCTAATTGTGGTGTAAGACCAACTTCTTCTATTTCTTGAACAACCTTAATTGCCGTCGGATTCATTGCTGCTAAACGCCTGCCAATCTCAGGACCAGTAAACTGAGATTTCTGACCCCAAATGATAGCCGTAGGAATTGTCAGTTGCTCGATATACTTAGATAGATCAAAGCATAAATCTCCTCGCACGAAGGAAAGGGCACTATATTCAGCATTCGGTTGCTGCGCCGATTCTAGGTAAGCTGCTACTATTTCCCCATAGACTCGTTTAGGATTGGCAAACTGACGCTGTTCTAAAAAATTACGAATCCCTAACTCATTGGCAACACCAAAGTCATAGATAAAACGATCTATAATTGGCGTGCTAACTAGTTGGGCAAAGAAACTGCGAGTGTAATTTTCTCCAAAATCCGAAAGCCCAGCCGGTGTAGTGAGAATCAAGGATTTAAACAACTCAGGACGAGAGATTGCTATTCGGATGACGAAAGCGGCTGTCAGAGATGAGGCAATAACCGTTGTTGGTTCTTCGCAGCTTTGCTCTATAAACTCCGTAATGCTGGTCAAGTAGTCATCAATCTGATAGTTACGGTCTAAATGAGATGAATTACCCCAGCCAATTAAATCTGGTGCCAAAATACGATATTCACTGGCAAAAGCTGGATAAACTTTAGACCATTCATAAGCGGAGGAACCACCTCCGAAACCGTGGAGAAATACTAACGTTGGTAAGGGTTTTGCCAAAACTTCGTTTGACAGCCAAGGGGCACTATCTGCTGTGTAGTAAGCCATCTTGCCGAGGCTTGTGTCTAGTTCGTGTTGGCTAAAACCAGATGGTTGTAACATAGCTTGTTAAAAGACGAAGAGAATTATGAAATCGTCAAAGTTGAGGATACCGTACTGGTCAACACCCAAGCATAAGCGATTAGCGCCAAAATAGCTAAACCAATGACAGTCTCTTTTTGTGTCGCAATCCAATGTAGACAGCCTTGCCAAAAATAGCGGAAAGCGGCGCGGCGTTCAACAGCTAGTTCTGCCATCAAATCAGCTACTCTAGCATCTACTTCTTCTAGAGGGATTTCACCTTGCTGATAAGCAACTTCTAGTTCATCTAGCTGGCGCCAATATTCTTTTGTTGCTTGAAGAAGATTAGGAAACATTGACTAAAACTGAAAATTGTAATTTTGTAATTTGAATTTAGGGCGGCTTTGTAGCACAAACTACTTACCGCCCAGAATACTGCTGTCAGAATCGATTTTTTTGATAGCAGTGGCTACTCGTTGACTACAGCAGACCCAACTGAGATAGAATGCCTTGACCAGTTAACAATTCGGTGGCGATGCCAATGACGAAACCGAGCATTGCCAGGCGACCGTTCCAGTTCTCAGCAAATTTGCTAAAGCCGAATTTAGATTCTTGGTTTTCCATGAGATTTGTCCTTGGTAATTTTAATAGGATGGATATGTTCAGGTAGCCAATTAATCATCAAAGTACTAGATTAATTGGGTTTTACTGCTAAATTTAGGCAACTACAGCCAAGTTTCCTTCAATGGGAAAGTTATTTGCCTTCCAGGCAGCTAGACCGCCTTTAAGTTCAGCTACATTTTGATAGCCAGCAGTACGGAGTTGAGCTGCGGCATCGGCAGTTTGTTCATCAGTGGAACCATAGACATAGATATCGCGTTCCAGTTCGAGATTATTGGAGACGCGACTAACTAACTCGTTCATCGGCAGCGAAATAGCTCCTGTGATATGGCTAGTGTTGAAAGCTTCTCGATCTCTAATATCAATGATGGTTAGAGCTGGCTCTCCCCAATCAAGGCGCTTTTTCAAATCGTAAACGAGAGATTTAGCTTTAAGAGCTTCAGGGATGACGCTAGAAGAATTACTCATGATTTGTCTTGATGAAATTACTAAACTGCACTTGCTTGATTTATTGTAACAATTATTTAAATTTTTGTAATTTTTGTTAAGAATGCGTGACAAAATATTGTGAATTGTGCTTCTTAAAGCTGACAATACGGTTTTACTGTTTAATTTAGGCGAAAAAAACCAGAGTGTTCGGAGTCTCAGTTGTTTGTAATAACGCTCTATACAGACACAGGTATTGGGCTACTAATCCCCCAATAATCCTGTAATAATTCTTGGTATAGATTGTCTTTGAGCATCATTCGTCGATACAGTTCAATGGATAGACCCTGTGCTTCTTCAACAGAGAGAGTCTGTACTTGATCGGCAAATGTTCTTAAATTAAATTTTTGTTCTAGAGATAGTTGCTCGGAATCTTTCATGGCTAACTTACGACCCCTCCTATAAGAAATTCTTGGGATGTTTATAAGTTATGTTAATTATCATTAAGATTAAATGCAATGACTTGACATGGGGGTTTAAGTAGTAAAATCCGTACTATTAAGGAAAAACTAGTAATTGATTGGCAAAAATGCGATGTTCTTCTGCTTAGTTCAACATTTATTGACATCACATTAGATTTTCAGCTAATTCTCAATAATCAATGACATAACTAAAGTATGTAAGCTTATCTAAAACAGCTTGATCGGCTTTATGTTTGAACCAAATTTATGTTTTACTTCCAATCAGCACCTATTACTAGGAGTTATTGACCATCCTCAAGAATTGCTGCATCATACCCTGCAATGGATTCAAAATTGGGGGTGGATTGGAGGTATCGCTTTTATCCTGCTTTACATTTTTGCAACTATCTTATTAATACCAGGTTCAATTCTTACTTTAGGTGCAGGAGTGGTTTTCGGAGTAGCTTGGGGTTCGGTATATGTTCTGATCGGTGCTATTGTTGGCGAGACTGCCGCTTTCCTCTTAGGAAGATATATTACTAGAGAATGGATTAGCCGTAAAATTGAGAACAACCAAACATTTTCCGCTTTAAATCAGGCATTGAATCGGGAAGGATTAAAAATCATCTTGTTAACTCGTCTTTCTCCCATTTTTCCCTTTAGCTTATTGAATTATGCCTTTGGGGTAACAGGAATATCTTTACGGAACTATTTTCTGGGTTCTATTGGCATGATTCCGATGACGGTTACTTACGTTTATCTCGGTTCATTAGCCGAAGATCTTGCCAGCATGGGTGAAGTCAGTCAGTTAGCTAATCCTGAACTTCAATGGGCAATTAGAATCTGTGGTTTTATTGCCACTGTAGCTGCGACATTCTACATTTCTCGTATTGCACGTCAAACTTTAAATAAGTCTCTGGATGAGTCTGTTATCTAGAATCCTATCTCAACCAACCAAAGATTTAAAACAAGACATTAGTCATTATTTCTTGATTACTTTATTAAAACTTTAAGTTAACTGCATAAATTAATAGCAGCAAACATTATATGATAAATATACCCCCTCTCTTAATTTAAATATTTAGATTACTGTTACTTGTCCATATGCCAATTAATAGTTGTCATCAACTGATTGTTTGGATGATATAAAAAACAATTTGTAGGGGAATAATAATCATATTACTCTGCCCTCATACCTTTAAAAAATCAATATGTGGAAATCATTTAATAGCAAGACTTTTCTATTAATTAGTACAGGCTTAATATCTACAGTAATTGGCACTAACGCTATAATTTCTGCTAATAAACAGACAAAAAATGCTTCTGCTAGCAAAGGGAATGTACTCTCAGTTAAACCCGCAGTTGCTCTTAACCGCTCTCCAGCAAATCTTAGTCAGAGTTTTCTCCTCGCAGCAGATCTAATTGACCGCCAACAAGGAAAAGAAGCCCTAGCTAAATTGCAAGGTTTAGAACAAGAATATCCTTTATTAGCTGCCCATATTTTACTAGCAAAAGGTGAAGCATATCAGCTAGAACAAAATTATCAGTCAGCAGAAAAAACCTGGCAGGAATTAATTGGCAAATATCCCACATCTGCTGCCACAACGGAAGCATTATACCTCTTAGGCAAGTCTAATCCTGTATATTGGCAACAGGCGATCGCCCAATTTCCTGCCCATCCCCGTACTCATGAGATTATTCGTCAGCAGTTAAAGCAAAATCCTAATCAACCAAAGTTGATGGCAGTGCTGGTTAAATATACCCCTGATGCTCCTGGAGTGGATCAGATGAGAGATCGTTTGGTTAAAGAGTATGCTAGTCAGTTAACTCCCGAAACCTGGCAAGCGATCGCCGATAGCTACTGGTTGGAGTGGGACTATGGTAAAGCTGGCAAAGCCTACGCCAAAGCAACCATGAACCCCCGTAATCTATATCGTACTGCCAGAGGATATCATCTGGGAAATAGCAAAGTTACGGCCAAACAATATTATCTCCAGCTAATTGAGCAATATCCTAATGACCACTATACAGGCTGGGGTTTGCGTCGTATTGCTACAATTGTCCATAAACGAAAAGCAATAACATATCTCAATCTGGCAATCAAGCAATTTCCTAAACATGCACCAGAAGCCTTAGTCCTCAAAGCCCAATACCTCAAAGCACTCAATAGTCCCAAATCAGCTACCAATGCCCTGCAAACCTTGTTAGCAGATTATAAGCACTCTGAAGCAGCAGCAAAATATCGCTGGGATGTTGCCAGTAACAAAGCTAAGGCAGGAGATTTAGTCAGTGCATGGCAATGGGCGCAACCGATTGTGGTTAATAACCCTGACAGTAACCTTGCACCCAAGGCTGGTTTTTGGGTTGCCAAATGGGCGGAGAAGCTAAACCGTCCCCAGGATGCTACTAATGCCTATAAATCCGTGCTGAGTCGTTTTCCTCGGTCATATTATGCCTGGCGTTCGGCAGTGGCTTTAGGTTGGGATGTGGGAGACTTTACTACAGTGCGTTACCAAATTCCCCAAGTAGTTAAAGCCAATAAAATCACTCCCCCTGGAGGCTCAGAAACCTTTCAAGAACTATATAAACTAGGTTTAGAACAAAAAGCTTGGGCACAATTCCAGACAGAAATTGGCAATCGTACAGAACTATCCGTTGCCGATGACTTTACCAAAGGCTTATTAAAACTCTATCAGGGTCAAAACCTCCGAGGCATCAATCAAATCTGGTATCTTCAAGATCGGGATGACCCCCAAGACAAGCAAGAATGGCAGCAATTACGCCAAACTCCAGCATATTGGCAGGCTTTATATCCTTTTCCTTATGAAGACATCATCCTTAAATGGTCGAAACAGCGTCAGCTTAATCCTTTACTGGTAACATCCCTGATTCGCCAGGAATCTCGATTTGAGCGAGAGATTGAATCCTCTGCGGGGGCACTAGGTTTGATGCAGGTAATACCCCCCACCGCCAAAACCGCAGCCAGAAATATTGGTTTATCCAGCTATTCTTTAACTAAGCCTGAAGATAATGTCAATATTGGTACTTATTACCTCGACTTTACCCACAAGAAATATGACAATAACTCGATGTTAGCGATCGCTAGTTATAATGCGGGACCAAATGCGGTGGCTAAATGGGTAAATCGTTATGGCTTGAAAGATGCCGATGAATTTGTGGAGAAAATCCCCTATCGGGAAACTAAAGGCTATGTTGAGTCAGTATTTGAAAATTATTGGAACTACATGCTGGTTTATAACCCAGAGGTAGGAAAATTATTTCAAGATTTAAATAGCAATTAAATAGTTAAACAAGGATTAAATCATGAATGTAAAACTAGAGTTTTCTAAGTAGCCATCATGAACTGCGTACACCTTCATTGGAGTTAGTCACGATCAGGAAGTTTAGAAGGAATACTAGCTCGCATTTGGGCTTCTAATCGTTCGTCTTCTTCAATTTGCTGCTGTATTTCTTGCTTGTTATCGTAATAATAAGCCAAGGCTGCATGAACGTCAGACAAAGTAATAGTTGGATAGCGATCGACAATTTCTTGAGGAGATAGATTCATCTCTTCATACCAAATTGCCACATCCTGAACTTTAATTCTATGTCCAGCAATGCGAGGTTTACCACCGCAAATACCTGGTGTAATCTCGATATGTTCTGAGATAACTTTAGTCATCAAATAAACTTAGCTTATTTTTTAGTAACTCTAGTTTATCTTTAAAACTTTAGCAATACACCAACTTGCAGCAATTATTTAGAAATATTAAAAGGCTTGGGAGATACAGGACAAAAAAAATTTTTTATTACTATAGTTGCCACTTACCAAAATTTGTCTAACGATTTCAAATCTAAAAAGTGGACATTTTATAGTTTCTTTAATACTAATAATCTAGATAAATTATCTCTAGATGAAGCAACCAATCTGCTAACTAAAATTGCTCAATTATAAAAAGATAGCGAACTAAATAAATTTATTAGATCTCAGACAGGACGCGATCGCATTAAAGCTATCCATCATTTAGCAGGAGGAAACCACCGAGTTTATATTATTTTTTCTCAATTCCTAACTCGTGATTCTCTAGACGATTTAGTCAAGCCTGTCATGCAAACTCTAGATGAATTAACGCCATACTATCAAGCAAGAATACAATGGTTATCGCCACAACAGAGAAAAATAATAGAGTTATTGTGCGATCGCCGTTATGCTGTACCCGTTAAAAAATATGAAATTACATGAAGAACTGATGGATAAAAATCCCAATGATCAAAGTATATTGAATAATATTGAAGGAATAACTGAAAATATTCCTAACTTACTCTCAGAAATGGTTAGTAATAAAGCTGCACGAACTTGGTTAGAAGTATGGCAAGAAGTTGCGGGAGATAAACCAGAGTTAGATAATTCCTTTGCGCTGGCTAAAAACTGCGGTGGAATACAAGGAAATGAAGGGAGATAGTAAGATGTTGTTGCAACTTCCCAAGGAAGAAAGAGATTTATTTGTAACTTTATTGGAAAAAGTGGAAGAGTAATTAAAAGTCGATCGCCTGGGTAAATGCAATAATGCAATGCAGCAGCTACCAAGAAAGAAAACGATCGCTCTTTTTTACTTTCATCTTCTTCAACTAAACTTATGTTATTTACTCGTGATGGAATGTTAGGTGCGATCGCAAATTACTTTCAATTCGATAAGTATCGGACTAATTTTCGCACTGAAATATTAGCTGGCGTAACTACTTTTATGACTATGGCGTACATATTGGTAGTTAACCCCTTGATTCTCTCTGATGCCATATTTCTTAATGAACCAAAAGATTTATTTGCTGAGTTGGTATTTGCTACGGCAGTATCCGCAGGTATCGGTACATTGATTATGGGTTTGCTGGCGAAATATCCCTTTGCCCTTGCTCCTGGTATGGGAATTAATGCCTTTTTTGCCTATTCGGTAGTGTTGGGTTTGGGTATCGACTGGCGGGTAGCCTTAGCTTGCGTATTTTTGGAAGGGCTGGTTTTTATTCTGCTGACCATTACCGATATTCGTCGTCTGGTTTAATAGCCTATCCCTTATTAAAAACCTTTAGTGGTAAAGCCAGAAATGTCCCCACAATTACCTGGATACTGGCAGCTATATTTATTGCTCGCTTTATTTTTATGACCTTGCGCTTTGGTTAATTGTCAAGGAATTGCGATCGCTCTATGGAAACTCGATCCTAATATTGATTTTAGATTAGAAGATAGTTAAAAACGCTGATTCAGGACGGTCGCCAAACGTAAACTGGACAATGAGCTAAACGGACGACTCTTTCTGTAACCGAACCCAACATAAAATGCTCTAGGTTATCGTCTCCGTGGGCGGGAATTACGATTAGTTCTATATCCTTATTTTTGGCATAATCGACGATCTGCTTACTGACTTTGCCAAACAATACATCAAAGTTGACCCCTTCGTATTTAGCACCGTTAAATCGATCGCGAAAGGTTCGCTCTACATTCTGCCTGCGAGTCTCATCGTCGAGCTTTTCCCATAAGACTCCAGGTTCTAAGGGAGATAGAGGGGAAAGCACATGAATTATGTAAAGATGAGCGGGATCTTGAACAAATTCTAGAGTTTTTTCTTGTGCTGTAAAGGCTAGTTCCGAAAAATCAGTCGGAAAAAGGACGCGATTGGTAGAAAATAGACTCATAATATCTATAAAATTCCAGACTTTAACTAAAAACAAAGTCATTAGGCTTTTTTGGCACCAACCATCGACTAATGACCAAAATACTTCGGTGTTAACGAAAAGTTGATTCTCCTCGGTTAAGATTGCGACTGGCAACTTCTTCCTCATAGGTTGGCATTTGCCCCGAATTGAGGCGATTCAGATAGTCTTTTAATTCAGTAGCGATCGCTCCAGACAACATATAACAGCCGATTAAATTGGGAATGGACATTGCTAAAAGCATCATGTCACTAAAATCAAGCACCGCACCTAAGTTAACTACTGCACCGACAAAAACGCAAAAGACGAACATGGCTTTGTAAACTAGAATGCTATCGTTGCCAAATAAATATTCCCAAGCTTTTTCCCCATAGTAACTCCAAGAAATCATCGTAGAAAAAGCAAACAAAGCTACAGCGATCGCCAAAATCAGGGGAAACCAATCGGCTATGGTAGCAAAAGAATTTGCGGTCAACGATACCCCATCACTTACAGAACTATCTTGATACGATCCGGTGATCACAATTACTAGGGCGGTCATGTTGCAGATTACAATCGTATCGATTAAAGGCTCCAATAAAGCTACTAAGCCCTCTCTAAGAGGTTCATCGGTACGGGCTGCCGAGTGGGCGATCGCAGCGGAGCCAACTCCAGCTTCATTAGAAAATGCACTTCGTCTAATTCCCTGGATCAAAACCCCCAGAAAGCCACCACCAACAGCTTGAGGTGAAAAAGCACCAGTAAAAATAGTCGCGATTGCGCGGGGAATTTCGGTAAAGTTGCTCAAAATAATCCATAAACAGGAAAGAATATAAACTACTGCCATCAAAGGTACTAAGCTACCTGTTATCGAAGCAATACGGCTGATCCCACCAATAATTACGATGCCCACTATAACTGCAACAACGAGTCCAAAAATCCAGCTTGGGATACCAGGAACAACATTAGAGACAGCGGCATAAGCCTGATTAGATTGGAACATATTGCCCCCTCCAAATGAGGCACCGATACAGAGAATGGCAAACAATCCAGCCAAGGCTTTACCTAAAGGACGCAAACCTCTATTTGCCAGGGGTCGGGCAATATAATACATGGGACCACCAGCCACTGTTTTATCAGCTCTAACTCGCCGATATTTTTGAGACAGGGTACACTCTATAAACTTGCTGGACATGCCAAAAAAGCCCCCCAGAGTCATCCATAAAACAGCACCTGGCCCTCCAGTCTGCACAGCGATCGCTACCCCGGCAATATTACCCAAACCTACCGTCCCTGATAGAGCGGTTGCCAGTGCTTGAAAGTGAGATACTTCGCCACTGTCCTCGGGATCGTCATATTTCCCCTGTACGATATCAATCGCGTGCTTGAGACCACGAACGTTAATAAATCCCATTCGCACTGTAAAGAAAATTGAGCCACAAATTAGCCACAGCACGATCAGAGGAAAACCAGCAATCTCAAAAAAGAGAATTTTACCTAAAACATCCACCAGGCTAGAAAAAACGCGATCGAGTGCGCCAACAAAACCTTTAGGAGTTTCCTCTTCGGCAGCTAAAGCCATCTTGGGAACTAGGCTGGCAATTGTTGCCAAAACTAAACACAGCCACCATCGCGATTGTCTGAGGAACTTCATTAAAAAATGTTTGAGTTTGCCTTGATTAATTTTCCAGTAAGCCTTACTTTACCATCATCACTTCAACCGTCTCGAATTTGCCTTGATTAATTTTCCAGTGACCGTAAGTCCCTGTCACTTCGCCATGTTGATCGAGATCAACGGTACCAGATGCACCCACATAATCGATATCCTGACCTTCTTTGAGCGCTGCTACAGCTTTTGCCCACTCACCAGGGGCAATATCGATTCCAGGGGGATTAGCTACCTCTCTTAGAGCGTCACGAATTGCTTTGCCTTCGGTGCTTCCTGCTTTTTGAATTGCTAGAGCTAGAAGCATGGTGGCATCGTATTGAGTATCGATATAAGTTGCCTCTGGTAATAATTTTCCAAACTTCGCTTGATAAGCTTTTTTAAAAGCAATATAGGCTTGAGTTCCAGTAAAAGATTGGGGTGTAGTACCAAAAGAATCCTGAAGGTTTTTCGCCCCTACTTCTTTTACCATCTGAGATGATTTCGAGCTATCAGTAAAAATAAATTGCTCAAAGAATTTCCCTGCAATAGCTTCTTTGAGAACTACGCTTCCTACTGCGGGAAATCCGACAAATAAGAGTGTTTTGGGATTTCCTTGCTGTAGCTGAATTAATTGTTCTTTATAGGAAGTTTTTCCTTCTTCGTAAGCTAAAGATTTGGTAATTGTACCTCCATAACCCTCAAAAGATTTCTGAAAAGTTTTTGCCATTCCTTGTCCGTAAGCATCGTTAACGTACAAAATTGCTACTTTTTTTAATCTCTTATCTTTGGCAATCTCACTTAAAGCAATACCTTGATAAGTATCCGAAGGAACAGTGCGAAATACAAAGTCATTATCTGCCAAATTAGTAATTACGGTCGCAGTAGAAGCAGGAGAAATTAAGGGGATACCTGCCTTGATCGTAATCTGTTTTCCTACAAAAATCGTACTCCTGCTAGATCTCGCTCCGATAATACCCACAACTTTATCTTCGTTAACTAACTTTTGAGCAGCTTCCAGACTGACTTGAGGATCGGTTTTGGTATCTCTGGACACTACGGCTAGAGGACGACCTAACAATCCTCCCCCAGAATTTACTTGTTCCACGACTAGTTTACTGGCATTAGCCATAATTTTGCCAAAAACTTCTAATTCTCCAGATAAGGGAACTAAAGTGCCAATCTTGATCTCTCCCTGCGCAGCATTGAGTGGAGAACTAACTTGCTCTTTTTCTGTCTGAGAATTGCACCCTGCAATCATCGCAGTTAATAGGGCGACTATTATCAGTTGAGTCTTACGATATGGATTGGAGTAATGACTTTGCATAACAGGATTAAAGGGCGTTGATGATTTAAGTAATGACGTACAAAATAATACTGTTTTTAGCTTTTAGCTTTTGAGTAGTTTTCATTTTCAGATAGATAGCTAAAAACGTAATTTAGTTTACATTGCATCTTAAAGAAATGACTAAAAATGTAATTTAGCTTACATTGCATATTAAATAATGGCTAAAAATGTAATTTAGTTTACATTGCATCTTAAAGAAATGGCTAAAAATGTAATTTAGTTTACATTGCATATTGAATATTTGATAGCCTTTTTCAGTTTAGCGAGGTGCATTCACTTCTGTCTAACTATAGCTTTAGCCTGTGTTATTCAAAGAAAAAGCTTGATAGATAGCTTGATAGATATCTATTTCAAGAGCCACTATATATATATTTGATTTGTAAAAAGACTTTGATTCCCAACAGCAAAGTTATTACTTTTTTACTTTCAACTTAGTGAGTTACTCTAAGCATAAAATGATAAACTGTGAAGCTATAATCTTATTTTAGATATATGGCTAAAGATAATTTTCTCAACCAAAGTAACAGTTCGAGAAAAAATTCCCTCCTAGCTAACTTAACAGTAAAATCTAAACTACAAAACTTAATCTTTGCAGTGAGTTTCGTCTCGATAGTTACTCTAGGTTGGATTAGTTGGCTTCAAGGGCGAGACACCCTGACCAACAAAATCTTTCAGCAGCTTACTAGTGTACGAACAGCAAAAGCTGGGGAGTTCGAGCTGTACTTTGAACTTTTATTCAATGAAATAACTGTACTAGCAGAAGACAAACAGATCATTGAAGCGACGGTAAGCTTTAATCGGGCTTTTCGTAAGTTAGAAAATATTTTCATCTCACCAGAATTGGATCAATCATTGGATATCTACTACCAAGATGAATTTCTCCCCCGTTTAAGCAAGCGATTACCAGAAGGAGAAGAAGTTAATTGGACTAACTATCGCCCTGAAAATAAAGCGGGTCGTTATCTTCAGTATTATTATATTGCCGACAATCCCAATCCTCTTGGGGCAAAAGAAAAACTGATTGATGCTGGAGATAGGAGTGAATATACTAAAGCCCACATTACATATCACCCAAAACTCAACAAAATTATTCAAAAATTCGGTTTTTACGATTTATTTCTCATAAACCACAAGACCAAAGACATTA
>JAAUYH010003563.1_pt1 | contig 16637 bp, 13 predicted proteins | sample 7278061 | NCBI WGS metagenome assembly JAAUYH01 (sample SAMN14350203, study PRJNA611818) | marine sediment metagenome | isolation source: surface marine sediment (0.6m) | place: French Polynesia: Moorea | collected 2018-08 | reverse complement strand
CCATCGCTCCCGCTCGGTCGCGCCGGACTTGAAAGCATGACTCGCCTCGCCCGCGAAGCCTGGCGCGATGGTGCCGGATTGATCGACGAACTCGAGATCGGCGAAGGAACGTTGATTTGGCGAGTCAGCGTCGACCGGGCAGGGCGCGGGGAAGATCATCTGATTTGGCGCTTTGCCAAGCGTGCCGCCGAAACTTCGGAGACAATTGAGGACCTGGATCTAGCGGGACCGTTCGGGCAGATGTTGAGCCGAGCCGGGATAGAAACCGCGATCACCACATCCGATGGAATGATCAGGCAAGTTAGCGCCGGATTTGCGGAACGCGCCTCTGGCGATGCGGCAGCGACCTTGGCGGGGCAAGATTTCGTTTCGGTCCTTCGCTCTGACGAGCGCGACAGAATCTACTTCGCCCGCGAGGGAAGGGGCGGCACGCCGCAGACGCTGATCGACGTTCCACTCAAAGAGGATGCGGACAATTCCCTGATCGGCCCCGACGAAAGCACGTCGCTGATGCTCCTTGTCGATAGCGGTGTTGGGATCGGCAGCGGCTGGGATGGTTCATCCCAAGCGGGCGTCGCACAACTCGACGCCCTGCTCGCGCAATTGCCGTTGGGGCTGGCAATGACTGATCGCGATGGGCGATTCCTGTTCGGCAACGATGCGTTTCTGCGTTCTGTCGAGCGGGAAGGAAGGGGGCTCCCCGCCTTTCCGACGGATCTGGTTGTCCATGAAGACAAGGCGGCGCTTTCCGACGCTGTTCGCCGGCATGGTCGCGGGCCTGCGACGAGCGGCAACATGGCAGTGCGCCTCAGCGCCCAACCGGAAGAACCGGTTTCTTTGGGATTGGCGGGAGTGCGCGGCCTGGGCGAAGCAGCGGTGTTGCTGAGCCTCGCCGATTCCAGTGAGGAAAATCAGCTCAAACGTCAGGTTGCTCAAGCGACGAAGATGCAGGCGGTAGGCCAGTTGGCCGGGGGTGTCGCGCACGATTTCAACAATGTGCTGACTGCCATTATCGGGACGTGCGATCTCATGCTGCTGCGCCATACGCCGGGCGACAGCGACTATGATGACATCCAGCAGATCCGCGCAAATTCGAACCGCGCTGCCGCCCTGACTAGGCAGCTGCTGGCATTCTCTCGCCAGCAGACCTTGCGACCTGAGATATTGCAGCTTCCGGATGTGGTGAGCGAGGTCAGTCCGTTGATCAAACGGCTTCTGGGAGAGAAGATCAGCTATTTCGTCCAGCATGACAGGGATCTGGGCGCCGTCCGAGCCGACCCGCAGCAGCTCGAACAGGTCATTATGAATCTCGCCGTGAATGCGCGCGATGCCATCCAATCCAACGCGCGCGGCGGGGCGGGGCGAATCTCGCTGCTGACGCGGAGCTTGCAGGCGAGGGAAGTGATCCAGCTCGGTTCGGAGATTCTACCGGCTGCGGATTACACGGTATTGATCGTGCAAGACACCGGCGGAGGCATTCCCGCGCATGTCTTGCCGAAACTGTTCGAACCGTTCTTCACCACGAAAGAGCAGGGCAAGGGAACGGGTCTGGGCCTCTCGACTGCTTACGGGATTGTAAAGCAATCGGGCGGTTTCATCTTTGCCGACAATGTCACCGACAAAGCCGGCAAGACCGTAGGTGCACGGTTCACGATCTACTTTCCGGTTCATCATGGAGAGGCGCCGCGCAAACGCGAAGCCCCAACCAAGGTGGAATCGTCGGACTGGTCCGGTGGCGGCAGGATTCTGCTGGTCGAGGATGAGGACATGGTCCGCGCAGTGGCCGAGCGGGCGCTGGCGCGTGCCGGTTACGAGATCACTGCTTGTCCCGGCGGCGAGGAAGGGCTCGAAGCCATTACCAAGGGCGGCGAGTTCGATCTTGTAGTCAGCGACGTCGTCATGCCGGGGATGGATGGCCCCGCCATGGTTCGCGCCATTCGCCAGTTGAGACCCGATATCCCGGTCTTGTTCATGTCCGGATACGCTGAGGAACAGCTGCGCAAGGATATCGACATTCCCGATATGCACTTCATCGCGAAACCGTTCAGCGTGTCGGCGATCGGCGACAAGGTCGCATCGGTGATGAAGGCAGCGCAAGCCGCCTGAATCCCCCACGCCAGACGTTGTCGAAAAAATTTATGTTCCCCACTTGTTCTAGTAGAACAAATCAGATACATGACTTCCCACACGGGGCGGCAACGCCGCCTCCACAATGGGGCGGTTAAAACTCGGTAACCGGCTCTAGGCAAGCGAAGGAGGTCGTGCGATGGCTACTAATCTCAAGCTGGTAGAGAAGGAAAAGGACGTGGACCGTCAAAAGGCGCTCGACGCCGCGCTTGCACAGATCGATCGTGCATTCGGCAAGGGTTCGGCGATGAAGCTGGGCTCGAAAGAGACCATGCAGGTCGAATCGATTTCAACCGGTTCGCTGGGCCTCGATATTGCGTTGGGGATCGGTGGTCTTCCCAAAGGTCGCGTGATCGAAGTCTACGGGCCAGAAAGCTCGGGCAAGACGACTTTGGCGCTGCATGTGATCGCCGAAGCGCAAAAGGCGGGCGGTACAGCCGCGTTTGTCGATGCCGAACATGCTCTTGATCCCGTCTATGCTCGCAAGCTGGGTGTGGACATCGATGAATTGGTCGTCTCGCAGCCCGATACAGGCGAACAGGCGCTCGAAATTACTGACACGCTCGTGCGCTCGAACGCGATCGACGTGTTGGTGGTCGACTCGGTGGCGGCGCTTGTCCCCCGCGCCGAAATCGAAGGCGAAATGGGCGATGCTCATGTTGGCCTCCAAGCGCGGCTCATGTCCCAATCGCTGCGCAAATTGACCGGGTCGATCAACCGTTCCAAGTGCATGGTCATCTTCATCAACCAGCTGCGGATGAAGATTGGCGTTATGTACGGCAACCCTGAAACAACGACAGGCGGAAACGCACTCAAGTTCTATGCTTCGGTGCGTCTCGACATTCGCCGGACGGGCCAGATCAAGGACCGCGATGAAGTGATCGGCAACTCGACCCGAGTCAAAGTGGTCAAGAACAAGGTTGCCCCGCCGTTCAAGCAGGTCGAATTCGACATCATGTATGGCGAAGGGATTTCGAAGATCGGTGAGATCCTCGACCTCGGGGTAAAGGCCGGTCTGGTCGAGAAATCGGGCAGCTGGTTCTCGTATGACAGTATTCGCATCGGCCAGGGCCGCGAAAACGCGAAGAAGTACCTGAAGGACAATCCTGAAGTTTGCGACAAGTTGGAAGCCGCCATTCGCGGCCGCACCGATGAAGTCGCCGAGGAGATGATGACGGGCCCGGACGCGGAAACCGACAGCTGATCCTCAAGCGGGCATTGCGGGTCTAAGATCCGCGCCTGAGAGACCGGAAAACCGGCGTTCGCCTTTGCCCCCTTAGGCGTCGCCGGTTTTTCTGTGAATGAATTGTGCGTTCAGAACATCGGCAATTGTAAGTCGCAGGGCGCGCGCGGTGTGACTTGGCGCTTGCTTTTGCATTGCCCAACTGCCGATCGTGCCGCTCTTCGTCGTACCTTCCTGGATTCCTTCGAGGGTGTAGGACGCGATTTCGTCCCGAGCGCACCTATCATCCCATGCGACTATCCAACGCCGATGTTCATGAATGCAGGCATGGTCTCGCTCAAGTACGCATTCACCGGTCTCCAAAAACCCCGGAACCAGGCGCGACATCACTGTAGAGATGCGTCCGCGCAGGCTGAAAACACAAAGACCTCAACAATGTCGGCTGCACCGCGCCTCATCGCTCTTTCTTCGGAGTGCTCGGCAACTTCTCGTTCGGCGACAAATTCAAGGAAGAAGCGATTCATCACGTCCGGCCCCTGATTACCGGCGAATGGAGATTGCCGAGCGACCGTTTGCTGGCAACGATCTCTAAGACGGATGACGAAGCTTTCGATCTGTGGCGGAGGACTCTTGGGCTTCCCGACGAGCGGATCATGCTAAATCTGAACGCACGACCATTTCTGGTCGGTGAGCGACATCGGCCCTTGCGGTCCGTGTTGGCAAGTTCTTTACGATGATGGTGATCGCATGCCCGGTGGCCTGACCGCACATGGCCCAGGGACTTGGGCGCGGATGATCGATGGCGGCAGGCGCTGTCCAAGCCTTGCGCGAAGCTTTGTGGTCCGCAGTTTCTACGCCCCGATGGTTTCAAGGCACCATCAATTCGCCCAATTCGCCGTGCACAAGGCCAGCTCTATGCGGCTGCAAGGGGGTGAGTGATGTCGATTTCCGACGCGCAATGGCTGTCGATAAATCTCAATCTTCTCGGGCTGCGAAGCGGCGAAACTGCGGATGACCTTGATGGCGCATCCTACGCGATGAATTGCAACGCGGACCGCATGGCGCGAAAGCGCCCCGAAGAATGGGACGATCTTTTGGAAGGGACGGTACGGACTATGCACGGATTTGAGAACCGTGCGGGTCGTTTCCTGCAAATTGTCCGCCCCAGCCATGGCAAGGGGCAAGAATACCAAGGTTGCTTTCCCAAATGCAGTGCCAAGCCAAATGCGGTGCTTGCTGCAGTACAATTCGGAGATCAGAGCGTTGCGGATCTCGTCGCTTGGGTTGAAGAGAACATCCCCGACACCGTCGATGTCGACTGATCTACACTCGTCGCCACACCGTAATTGGCGCTACACATCCGAAGTCGAAGTTCTCAACTTTGGCCGTGCCTTGAGGCCACCGTCGCGCTCCAACCGTTCGCGATACTCGTCTCGTTTTTCGTGGATTGACGCGATCACGGGACCCATCGCGACACCGATGTCAACCAGCACCGCCTCGGACAGCTGAAGCGAGCTTTCCAGAGTTTCGGGAACTGCATGGCTCGCCCCGGCACGATAAAGCTGGGCTGCGTGATCGGTGTCGCGTGCCCGCGCAACGATTAGAAGGGCAGGATAGTTCGACCGCAAGCGCGTAACCAATCGTTGGGCGAGAACCGGCTCGTCCATCGTCAGCACCACCGCCGGGGCTTGTTCAATACCGAGTCGCGACAGCGCATCTCCGCGCGCCGCATCGCCAAATGTCGCGCGATATCCGTCGCGTTTCGCCTTGATGATGAGGTCGGGATCGGAATCCAGCAGCACATAGGGCTGATCGTGCGCCTTCATCATGTCTGCCACCAGTCTTCCTACGCGGCCGCCGCCGACAATGATGGTGCGGATTTCGTCTTCATCCTCATCGGGCAATTCTGGCACATCCTCGATACGCCGCGCGATCACGCGCCCCAGCTTCGCGAGGAGAGGCGTTACCGTCAGGCCGATGGCGGTCACGATCTGCCAGAATTGCGCCGTTTCCCGGTCAACGACGAGCGCACTTGTTGCTGCGGCCAGCACGATGAGTGTCGTTTCGCTAGGGCTTGCCATCAGCACTCCGGTTTCGGCTGCCGTGCTGCGGCGTGCGCCCATCAGTCGCAAAAGGACTCCCGTGACGATTGCCTTGAACACCAGCACACCGACGACAGCCGCGGTGATTTGCCAGAGATTCCCCCAAATCGTCATCAAGTCGATGCTCATGCCAATGGTGATCAGGAATACTCCAAGCGCAAGGCCCTTGAAGGGGTCCATGATGGTTTCGACTTCGCCGTGATACTCGGTCTCTGCAATCAACAATCCAGCGATCAACGCGCCCACAATTGGCGAGAGTCCCGTTGCGGCAGTGGCGAGGCTGGCGCCAATCACGACGAGTAGCGAAGCGGCAAGGAACAGTTCCGGACTCTTGGTGCGCGCGGCTTGCGAAAACAATCGGGGAAGGCCGATGCGTCCGAAGATCAGCAACGCGACGACCACGATCGCGCCATAGATCAGGGTATTGGTCAGTCCCGTCGCTCCATCTGCCTGGGCGTACGGAGACAGTGCACCGAGTATGAAAATGATCGGAACGATCATGATATCTTCGAACAGAAGCATCGAAAGTGCCGCGCGGCCCACTGGTGAGCGCGTTCCCGATATCGGTAGCACGATCGCCGTCGAAGAAAACGCGAGCGCGAAGCCAAGCGCAAGTGCGCCCGTCAGGTCCATCCCGCCAGCATAGAACAGGAAGGTCGCGCCGGCGCTGCCGATTATCAGCAATTCCAGCGATCCGAGGCCGAAGACAAACGTCCGGAGCTGCCACAGACGGTTGAAGGACAGTTCCAGCCCGATTGCAAACAGCAGCAGTATGATCCCGAAGTCCGCGAACGGAGTCAGTCGTTCGGGATCGGATATGGTGACATGTGTAAGCCAGGGAACCTCTTCGACCAGCGTGCCGAGGCCGTAGGGACCAACGGCAATTCCGATCAGGATAAAACCGATGATCGGTGTGATCCGGAAACGCGCAAACACCGGAATGACGATTCCCGCAGCGCCGAGTATCACCAGCGCATCCGACATGACCGGAGTAAGTTCGAGTTCGCCTGCCACCGTGCTTGAGTCTAGCCCACGCCAATCTGGCTGTCATCCGCCAGCAAAAAGGGCGGCCCTTCCGAAGGAAATGCCACCCTCATGATACGTTTTGTAATTGCGAGTGTTCCGCCGGTCATCAACTCCAGCTTTGCATTTCCTTTTCGAGATTGGTGACAATCGCTTCGAAGAATTGTTCGGTGGTCAGCCAGTTCTGGCCCGGACCGATCAGGAGCGCGAGGTCCTTCGTCATCTGACCGTTCTCGACCGTCTCGATGCAAACTCGCTCGAGCGTCTCGGCAAACTTAACCACTTCCGGCGTATCGTCGAACTTGCCCCGATACATCAGGCCGCGGGTCCAGGCGAAGATCGACGCGATCGGGTTGGTCGACGTCGCCTTGCCCTGCTGGTGCTGGCGATAGTGACGGGTTACCGTGCCGTGAGCGGCTTCGGCTTCGACGGTCTTGCCGTCCGGTGTCATCAGAACCGAGGTCATCAGTCCAAGCGAGCCGAAGCCCTGCGCGACCGTGTCCGACTGCACGTCCCCGTCGTAATTCTTGCAGGCCCAGACGAACTTGCCGCTCCATTTGAGCGCAGCCGCGACCATGTCGTCGATCAGGCGGTGTTCGTAGGTGATGCCGGCTTCTTCGAACTTTTCCTTGAACTCGGTGTCGAAGACTTCCTGGAACAGGTCTTTGAAACGGCCATCATATTTCTTCATGATGGTGTTCTTGGTCGACAGGTAGACCGGCCACTTGCGGTCGAGTCCATAGTTCATCGAGGCGCGGGCAAAGGCGCGGATTGAATCGTCGAGGTTGTACATTGCCATGGCGACGCCGGGGCTTTCGAACTCGAACACGTCGAGGTCGATCTTTTCGCCATCGGCACCTTCGAAAACGAGGCGGAGTTTGCCGGCGCCGGGGATCAGCGTATCGGTCGCGCGATACTGGTCGCCGAAAGCGTGACGGCCGACAACGATCGGATCGGTCCAACCGGGAACAAGGCGTGGAACGTTGTCGATCACGATGGGCTCGCGGAACACGACGCCGCCAAGGATGTTCCGGATCGTGCCGTTCGGCGAGCGCCACATCTTCTTGAGATCGAATTCCTCGACGCGGGCCTCATCGGGGGTGATGGTCGCGCATTTGACGCCGACGCCGTGTTCCTTGATCGCGTTGGCTGCGTCGATAGTGATCTGGTCGTCGGTCTCGTCGCGCTTCTCGATCGAAAGGTCGTAATATTTCAGGTCGACATCGAGATAGGGCAGAATCAGGCGCTCGCGAATCCATTGCCAGATGATCTTCGTCATCTCGTCGCCGTCGAGTTCGACGACCGGGTTCACGACTTTGATTTTCTGCATGGCTGACGCCCCATCCTTGTGTGGATTGTGATTGATCGACAGGAGTTCCGAAATGATCCCGTGCCGGGCTTTAGCAGAGGAAATCCGCCTTGCAAGCTGCGCTGCGAGGGATTCTCAAAAGGCACGGCAGTGAGAATGCAGGGAGGCAATTGCTGGACCGGTTCCCGTTTCAATCTTTCAAACTGTTCAACACGGCATCTTGCAGGCGTCATTGACATCTGAACACCAATATACAACTAATTGCGCAATTGGTTGTATATTGGCGAGGGAAGCGATGGATCGGTTTCTAGGCAACGGGCCGTTCAAGGACGCCTACCTTGGGAAGCACGCCTACGATCTGATGGTGCAGACCAGCGATCAGATGGAGGTGGTATACGCCCAGCGCGGCCTGCTCATCCCGTTGCAGGTATCGTCGGTCCTGCATTTTCTCGCGGCTCATGACGGAAGTTCGATGGCCGATATCGGTGCGGCCCTGAATTTGCCCCATCAACTGGTGGCGCAACGAGTCTCGAAGCTGCTGTCGCTGGGGTTGGTCGAACGGCGCCCGGCCACAGACGACCGGCGCCGGATCGAACTGTATCTTACCGATTCAGGCCAAGAACAGGGACGACTGCTTGTCGATTGCATGGCCGAAACGGCGAAGGTCTATCGTTCCCTGTTCGAAGAGATCGGATGCAATCTCGTATCGGCGCTGCTTGCCGCGTCCAATCGTCTTGAATCGAAGCCTCTCGCGGAGCGTTTCGAGGAAGCGGTGAAAGCGGCAAGTCAACATGATTCCACGGAGAATTAAGGTGCTGCGCATACGCTTCCTGACTTTTGCCATCGCGACATTCGGAGCGTTTGTGACGCCTGCGTCGCTTTGGGCGACGGACTATACTCAGCTCGCGCTCGAATATTGTGCAGACCTTCCCCTGCCTTCCGAAACTGCCAAACCCGGCAATTTGTCCGAAATACTGGAAGCCGAACGGGGAACTCATTCCGAGAGCGAGGTTCTGGTCGCAATGGTAAAATCGGCCGCAATCGATATCGCCCGGGCAGCAGACTCGAAGGAATCGTGCGAGGATACTCTCGCACGCGGTCGTTCGCGATTTGAAAAGATCCTGAAGCAGTTTCAGAAGCAGATGCGGAAGAAGAAGCACAGGCTTTCCCGCGATCCGGAGATTCGGTCGATCCAAAAGGACATCATCGACCTTTGGGTGACGGATCAGTCCTCGCGATCTACCTACATCGCACTACAGACGGAGGACAGGTCGGGAGCGGATTATTGGGCGCAGCGTCTTTCTGTCGCCTATTCCCGAGAGGCCGACGAACAATCGCGTACATTCATGAAGAAGCTCCTCGGGGAATGGGACTGGATCGACCGCAAGCGATTCGGATCAGCGGTCTCCGATCATGCTTGGATTCTGGTTCAGCACGCCGATGCCGATCCGGAGTTTCAGGCAATGGTGCTCGATCGCATGAAACCGTTCCTCGACACCAAGGGAATTCGTCCCAAACACTACGCCTATCTGTGGGATCGCGTCGCAGTGAACACGGGGCGAAAGCAGCGGTATGGCACTCAACCCGATTGGCAATGCAACAATGGCAAGATGCAGCTCAAGCCGCTCGAAGATCGTTCAAGGGTCAATGAGTGGCGAGCGTCGATGGGATTGAATACGGTGGAAGCCGGGCTTGCCGAGATGGAACGCAACACCTGCCGCTGAAATCACCAGCCCATGCTTGGAAAATGAAAAAGCCCGCCGACTGGCGGGCTTTCTGATGGTGGGCGTAGGAAGAGTTGAACTTCCGACCCCTGCGATGTCAACACAGTGCTCTACCACTGAGCTATACGCCCGATCCATCGGATTTCCGTCCATCTCGCTGGGCGGAGCGGCGCATTAACGCGGCTTGGCGCAAGGTGCAAGCGATTCGCGCGATTCGACGTTTGCAGCCTGGCGATTAAAGGCTGGCTTCGCGCTGATCTTCGAAAACGCGTTCGACTTCGAGCACCAGATCGCGCAAATGGAATGGCTTGGAAAGAACTTTTGCATGCGGCTGTTCCCGGCTTGCGCGCAGCGATACGGCGGCAAAACCCGTGATGAACATCACCTTGGTGCGCGGGCTGATTTCGGCGCAACGCTGTGCCAACTCGATGCCATCCATTTCCGGCATCACGATATCCGACAGCAACAGGTCGAAATGCTCGGTTTCGAGTAGCGGGATCGCTTCGGTCCCGCGGTCAACCGTCGCCACTTCATAACCGGCATTGGTGAGCGCGCGCTCCAAATAGGTGCGCATCGCATCTTCATCCTCTGCGAGAAGGATTCGCGGATTCGAAATTGTCGTCATGCGCAGGCACATAGCATTGGGCACTTAAGAAATCTTTCCCGCCGATTAGGGTGGCCAGCTTTGAGACGTTCGGGATGAACGAAGTGAAGAGTGCGATTGAACTTTGACTCGATGATCGAAAGCAGGCAGCAAAAAGGCGGTATGCCTCCTTCCCTCAGTTCATCCGCCGAAGCGCAGGGTCCCGAAGCCGGGAGCATGCGGGACAGTTCAAATTTGCTCTCGCAAAAGGGGGGAATGGTTTCCAGCCCGGAAAATGGACCGGCTTTCACGCACGTCACTCCGCGCTCCATGCCGTTGCCCGTGCTTATCGCCGTTCCTCATGCCGGACGTGTGTACCCTGGCGAAATACTGGCCAACATGCGCGATGCCGGTTTGTCGCAATTGCGCCTTGAAGACAGGTATGTAGATCGGCTTGGCGTCGAAGTCGCCAAGCAGACGGGAACGGGGCTGTTAGTGGCTCATGCACCGCGTGCCATGCTCGATCTCAATCGAGCGCACGACGATGTCGATTGGGACATGGTCGTCGGTGCGAAGGAGCGGGCCCCGAGGCACTCGATCAGCAATCGCCGAGCCCGAAGCGGTCTTGGCCTTGTTCCGCGGCGCCTACCGGGATTTGGCGAGATTTGGCGAGACAAGTTGTCGGCCGGCGAACTTGAAGAGCGTATCGAGACCATTCACCGTCCCTATCATTCTTTCCTGAAGCGCGAGCTTGAGCGGATCCGTGGCGAATGGGGCGCCGCGCTCCTGATCGACTTGCATTCGATGCCTCCACTAAGGACACCAAGTGGGCAGGATCGCGCTCCGCAAATCGTCCTTGGTGATCGGTTCGGTGCTTCCTGTCATGGCAGCCTGATCGCCCGTGCATTTCGTTTTTTGGAGGCACAAGGATCGCCAAGTGCGCACAATCGGCCGTACTCCGGGGGGTATGTGCTCGATCGACATGCATCGCCGGGGAGGGGAGTGCATGCCATCCAAGTCGAAGTTTGTCGTTCGATCTATCTCGATGACAGCATGTCGGAACCGAGCGCAAACCTGCCACGGGTGACAAAGTTGCTGGCCGGGCTGATCCGCGAATTGGGAGCCGAAGCCGCACGCCTGGGGCGGGGCGGTGAGTTTGCGCAAGCCGCCGAATAGGTGATGCGAGAAATCGCGACCAATTCTTTGATTATATGAAAAAACCACCTCGCGCCATGTCGCGCGAGGTGGCCAAGGTTCAGGGAGGTCTGCGCCCTAAGGCACAGCGTTCAGACGGCTTTGAGGGGGGCGCCGCCTGACACGATTAATATAGTAGTCGGGCGGGACCGCTTCAAGAGCCGCCCCGCCCGATCTCATACCGTCAATTCCGGTTTCGGTGGCTAGTTCGCTGCCCCGTTAGTCTGGTCGGGAAGCGGAACCTTGCCCATTGCCGATTGGCGTTCAAACAGCCGCCGCATCAGGTTCATCGAGAAGAGATGAGCATGGATCAGCATGTTCATGCCGTTCTTGTTGAGCGCTTCGACAGTTTCCGATGGCAGCTCGCGAAGCTTGTTCTCGTCGACCATCTGGAAGCCGCGATAGACAAAGGGCTTATCCGGGTAGTCGTTGCGGGTGATCGCGATTTCGCCGTCCATTAGGATGTCGAGCTTTTTCAGCTCCTCGAGAAAAGCCCGGGTCCGGTGACCCGATTCTTCGAACTTCTTACAGAAGTCGAGAACGCTGTTGGTGTACTCCGAAGGCTGGCCATCGTCGCCGAACAGCGTCTGCCCATCGTCCTGCTTCTTGACGACCCCGGCGCTCGGATCGAAGCAAAGCGACATGTCTTCCGAATCTTGCTGCAGTTTAGCCAGGATGAAGGGATAGCGGCGGATGTATGCGGGCACGTAAACATCGGCGACAAGCTTGCCATCGTCGCCGATAAAGGTGTTCACGCCTTCATTGAGGCCGAACAACGCGATCGGAAGAGGGTTGTCACCGGCAGTGAAAACGATCGGGTAATTGCGCTGGGCATCGACGAATTCGTCGACCGTGAGCGGAATCGCATGGGTCTCTGCGACGAACGATGCGCTATCGAAGGCGCCAACCTTCCAGTCGCCGTGATCGCGGCTGTTAAGCGGCAGAAGGTCTTTGTAGAACAGCGGAAGTTGCGGCTGTGGCGCGCTGGCCATGGAATGTCTCCGAAGAAAGAAGTCAGGATAGGATTTCGGCGCGAAACGGGCGGATGCGACCCCTCCCGCAAGCCGAACGCGCCGCGCTTTAGGCGGTCATGGCGTCAGGCGCAAGCTTGGGGTCGGCAGGAACCAGTTTTCCGGGGTTGAGCAGGCCCTGAGGGTCAAGTGCCTGTTTGACTGCGCGCATCATCGAAAGCGACACGGGGTCGCCGAGACGGCCAAGTTCGCCGACCTTCATCTGACCTATGCCGTGTTCGGCACTGATCGATCCTCCGCATTCCGTAACAAGATCATAGACGCGCGCACTGATACGCTTGCCTTCGGTGTCTTCCCATTTGCCTGGCGTTGCCGATTGCGGAGCAATGATATGGAAATGCACGTTTCCGTCGCCGAGATGCCCGAATGCAACCCCACGTGTACCGGGGAACTCGGACTCGATCGCCGGGACGGCGGCGAGGATAAATTCCGGCATCCTTTCGACAGGCACCGAAATGTCGTGCTGCATAGCCGGTCCGAGCGCTCGTTCCGCTTCGGAAATGGAATCTCGCAGCTTCCAGAAGTCGTCCGATTGCTGCTCGCTGGCGGCGATCGCGGCGTCCGTCAACAAACCCTCTTCCATGGCGTCGGCCAAAACCGTCTCAACTTTTTCGCGCAGTGTCGCTTCGTCCCAATTCTCGGAGACGCATTCGATCAACGCGTTCCAGCTGTGTTGCCCGGTTAACGGTGCGCGGGCGTTCGGGATGTGGGCCAGGACACTGTCGAGGCAATGGTCCGGCACGACTTCGAAACCTTCCAGCATCGCCCCCATCTCGCGATCGACCCTGCGCAACAATGTTCGCGCTTCGACGATTCCTGCGAGGCCCACCCAGGCGGTAGCCTTGGACTTCGTCGCAGGAAGCAAGCGCACATTGACGGCGGTGACGATTCCGAGTGTGCCCTCGGACCCGATAAGGAGCTGCTTGAGATCGAACCCGCGATTGTCTTTCTTGAGTGCGGTCAACCCATCGAACACCTCGCCATTGGCGAGCACGGCCTCGATGCCGAGGACCTGGGCCCGCATCGTACCGTGACGGAGGACTTGGGTGCCACCGGCGTTGGTCGAGACAAGCCCGCCCATCGTCGCCGAACCCTTCCCGCCGAGAGTGAGGGGAAAGCGCAGGTTGGCATCTTCGGCGGCCTCATGCAGCGTTTGGAGGATCACGCCGGCCTCGCAGACTGCTTGTGCCGCTTGCGGATCAAGACTGCGGATCCGGTTCATGCGCCGTAGTGAGAGAAGGAGCGAGGCGCCCGATTGATTTGGCGTGGCTCCACCCACCATTCCGCTGTTCCCACCTTGCGGGACGATCGGGACACCATGCCGTGAACACAGTTCGACCAGTTCGGAAGTTTCTGCGGTCGATGCAGGGGATGCCATCGCCAGTGCGCGACCCGTGTAGCGACCGCGCCAGTCGGTCAGCCAAGGTTCGAGCGCATCCGGATCGCACGTCAGTCCTTTTTCACCGAGCAAATCCCGCGCCTCGCGAAGGAAAGTCTCGCTGCCTGTCAAAAGGGAGAACGTCATTGTTGCCACTATGCCACAGTTTGCCGCGAATGTGTCGGCGTTTCGCCGCCCAACATGACCAAGGTTAAGCCACCGTTCAATCGCTTTGGCTAGTCGTGATGCAACGGCCGCCGAAGCAGAAGTGCGCTTACGGCGAATTTGCTGCCGAGGAGGTCTTTCGCGCAACCATGCCGAGCTTTCACGCCATTGCGGCGCCCTTGGCGTTCATTCTCCCGCTTTTCGGGCAGAGTGCTGCCGTGCCGGTCGCGTTGGCCGCGGGGGAGGGTTCGCAAGCCGTCGTCGGCGAAAAGCCGGTTCGCGACATTCCGGCAAAGCCGCCGCAGAAAGCGGCCTCGCCGACGCCCGCTGCGGCGGTGACCAACCCGTTGAATGCGCTGCGCCAGAGCCAGGTGCTGCGTCAGGTTCGGATCGAACGCCGTGTGACTGTGCGAATCTCGCCCGCGCGCGGTCAGAATGCCAGCCAGCTTCTTTCGCGGCTTCCTCAGCGCGAACTCAATGCCCGTTACGAAGAGCGTAAGACGGATAAGTGCTTGCCTGTCGCTTCGATTGCAGGCGTCCAGACCGGTAGCGGCAATCGCCTGCTGCTGTTCCTGCGCGATCGCCGGATCCTTACGGTGAACCTGGAGAAAGCGTGCCGCGCACGCGACTTCTATTCGGGTTTCTATGTCGAGCGAAACAAGGACGGAAACCTCTGCATCAAGCGCGACAAGCTTCAATCTCGTACTGGTGCAAAGTGCGAGGTCGCTCGCATGCGGCAATTGGTGGCGGTCAAGAACTGACCTGACGGGCGGGGCGTAGATGCTCCGGAATTCTTGACTTTTGCGACGATTTGCGACTAGGCGCTCGCCTGCTGCAGACCATGTCTGCATGCTTGGAAACATGGCGGCGATGTCGCTGCTCGCTACCCGGACATATTGAACCGCATGATATTCGCCGATCTCGGCCTCTCACCCGAATTGCTCAAAGCCGTGGATGATGCCGGCTATTCAGAGCCGACACCGATTCAGGCGGAGGCCATTCCTGCCGTCCTGATGATGAAGGATCTCATCGGGATCGCACAAACGGGTACGGGAAAGACCGCCAGCTTTGTCCTGCCGATGATCGATGTAATGGCCGCAGGGCGCAGGCGAGCTCTGATGCCGCGATCGCTGATCCTGGAGCCGACCCGCGAACTCGCCGCACAGGTTGCCGAGAACTTCGAAAAGTACGGCAAGAATCACGATCTCAGGATGGCGCTCTTGATCGGCGGCGTTCAGATGGGTGATCAATTGAAGGCGCTGGACGAAGGGGTCGATGTATTGATCGCTACGCCCGGTCGCCTGATGGACTTGTTCGAACGTGGCAAGATCCTGATGTCGGGCTGCGAATTGCTCGTGATCGATGAAGCGGACCGGATGCTCGATATGGGCTTCATTCCGGACATCGAGTTCATTTGCGACAAGCTGCCCGAAACACGCCAGACCATGCTGTTTTCGGCCACGATGCCGCCACCGATCGAAAAGTTGGCGAAGAAGTTCCTCAACAATCCGAAGCGGATCGAAACCGCCCGTGCTGCGACCACCAACAAGGATATCACCGCGTTCAAGGTGCCTGTCCAAGCCCGCAAGAAGCGCGAGACGTTGCGGTGGTTGTTGCAGAACGACCAGGTCGAAACCGCGATTGTCTTCGCCAACCGCAAGACCACCGTTCGGGAACTCAACAAGAGCTTGCAGCGCCACGGCTTTGCCAGCAGCGAGATCCATGGCGATATGGACCAGAATTCCCGCCTGAAAGAACTGGAAGGATTCAAGTCGGGCGACGTGAATATCCTTGTGGCTTCGGATGTTGCGGCGCGTGGTCTGGATATCAAAGGCGTGTCTCACGTCTTCAATTTCGATACGCCCTGGCACCCCGACGACTACGTCCACCGTATTGGTCGGACGGGAAGGGCAGGTGCCAAGGGGCGGGCATTCACTTTCGTCGCCGACGAGGACGCCGAAGCGATCGCCAATGTCGAAAAGCTCACGGGCAACGCGATCAAAGTGTTTGGCAAGGACGACGTGCGCGTCGAGCTCGCCGGACCCGAGGAGCACGGAGAGGGAGAGCGCGAAGAGAGGGAACCACGCTCTCGCGCTCGCAGACGGAAAGAGGGCGACGATGCCGCTCGGAAGCCGCGCGCAAAAAGCCGTTCTGAAGACAAGCACGAGGGCAAAGGTCGCTCTCGCCGTCGTGCCGATCAGGACGACGAGCCTATCCCCGCAGGCGAGTGGAACGGTCCGCGACCGGGTTTCCTCGACGTCGGCGCTGGCTGACGGATTCTAGGGCACTTCGATAATGTGGGCGATCATGGTTCGCCCTTCGAACACAGCCTCGTCCTCGACGACGTTTTCGGCAACGAACACGAAATCGAAGACCCGATCCTGATCCGCATCCTTGTGCAGCATTACGACGTAGCGATCCCCCTCTGCCGGAGCGGGGTTGAGAGTGATTTGCACGTCAGTGTTCGTTCCGCTTTCTACGAAGGCGTATCCGGCAACATAGGTTCCGCTCGGTTTCCCCCCGATAAACGGATGCATAACCAGCCAGCCGTCACCATCGATATGAACTTCGGGAATGGTAAGTGTCACGCCGTCGCCGCGACGCAAGTGCTGTTGCTCGCTGGTAGCGCGAACTTCCGTGTAGGTCGAAGCGGGGGCGCGTTCGATACCTTCGACCACAATCCAGTTTTTCTCGCCATTGCCGAGCCGGATGGCGGGCGGTTCTTCGGAGTCTTGGGCGAATGCGGAAAATGGGAGGAACAACGTCCCCAGCGCGACAACGAGAGTAAGAGATTTCATTAGCGGCACGGCCCCCATTT
>JAAUYH010178568.1_pt1 | contig 16638 bp, 8 predicted proteins | sample 7278061 | NCBI WGS metagenome assembly JAAUYH01 (sample SAMN14350203, study PRJNA611818) | marine sediment metagenome | isolation source: surface marine sediment (0.6m) | place: French Polynesia: Moorea | collected 2018-08 | reverse complement strand
CTCTGAATGCTTGCAGCAGCCTCGACAACCAGCGCGCAGTTCGCTACGCTGACTTTGTCATCACATCGTTGGGCGCCGCTGCCCGGCGTGCCTTGGAGGAACTAATGGCCGTACAAAAATATGAATTTCAAAGCGACTTTGCAAAAAAGTACCTTGAGATCGGCCGCAACGAGGGTCGAGAGGAGGGCCGCGACGAGGGCCGCGACGAGGGTCGTGACGAAGGTAGAGACGAGATGGCCCGAGAAATCCTGCTCGCTCAGCTCGCCCAGCGCTTTGGCCGTCTATCGCACGCCGTGCACCAACGCATTGACAGCGCTGCCAGCGAAGAGCTCGCGCGCTGGAGCAAACGCGTCATTCCTGCAAGGACACTCGAAGACGTGTTTGACGACGAATAGGCCGATAAGCCCCCTCGGCCCCGAACCAGCCGATCTTGGCTTTCCCGCCGGATGAGCTGCTTTGGCTATATCAGCCCAGGCCAGCCGCGAGCGTCGTCAGTACCGTTGCCGGGTCGTCGGTGATCGGCTCGATGTGGGCCGGCACCACTCGCACCAGGTTGGGGATTTGCCCCAGCTCGCGCAAATGGTCGGCAAACGCGCGCTTGTCTTTGATCATGGCCACGCGGATGATCATGGTGATCTTGGGTTTGCCGCTTTGGCCCAAGAGGCGATAAATCGTGCCGAATAGACCCGGCAGATGGGGTTGATTGAAAATGGCGTCGTTGAAAATCAAGGTGACGCCATCGGCCGAGTGCACTTCGACCACGCCCTCGATATCGCGCATGCCGCGGAGATGGAATAAGCGCAGTTCCGGGTCACCGTCCGGGCCAAGGACGGGGGTAAATTGGTCGTAGTAGTAATCTGCGGCCACGACCTGCTCGACCTTGCGTCGTGCACCGCGCGGGCAGATGATTTGCAATTTGGGATACCGCTGCTTGAACGCCGGAGCGTCGAGGCGGTGAAATCCGTTGGGCACCACTAGCCAGGTGGGGCGGCCCCACTCTTCGATGCGCCGCATCTCTTCGTCGGCCAGGGCTACGGCGTTGTGGATAAGCAGGCGGCCCTCGCTTGTGCGCACAACCAACATGTGGCGCCTGAGCGGCATGCCGGGCAGCGCGCCTTCGATGCGCCAGATGTTGCTCGCGAGTTCTTCAATCGGACCGTGGTCGAGGACCTTCCACGTCGCGTGTGCGGGTGATTTTGCCATGAGTATGCCGTGGTCAATGGGCCGTTGGCTCAAGGGCCGCGCTCATGGGCAGAAATACGGTGAATGAGGCCCCGCCCAACTCGCTGCGCCCCACGGAAATCTCGCCGTTGTGATACTCGACGATGTTGCGCACAATCGATAGGCCCAAGCCGGCCCCTTGGCCGTCGCTCTTGGTGGTGAAAAAGGGCTCGAAGACCCGCGCGCGGTCGTCGTGGGCCACGCCGGGACCGCTGTCGGCCACGGTCAAGGCAACGCGGCTCGAATCGGCGATGAAGGTGTAGATGGCCACTTGGCCGGCACCATTGACGGCGTGCACGGCGTTGGTCAGTAGGTTGATGACAACTTGCTCAAGCTGGCCCGGTATCGCCTGTACATGGGGCAGCGAAGGCGCCAGGTCGGTGTGCAGCTCCATGCCGTCGCGGTCGAGCAGGTGTTCGCAAAACGCCACCGACTGCAGGATGACGCTGTTTAAGTCCATGGACTTGGCCTCGCTGCGGGCCGGCCGCGCGTACTGCACCAGCTCTCGGGTAAATTCGGAGATGCGGTTGGCGCTATGGCCGATGCGGCGTAGTTTTTCGACATCCAGGCTATCTACGGCCAGCGATCGTCCCTCTTGCAAACAGGCCTCTAATTTTTTGCGCAGAAATTCGGCATATACGGAGATCGACGTCAGGGGATTGTTGAGCTCGTGGACCACGCCAGCGGCGAGTTGGCCCAAGGTCGCGAGTTTTTCGGCCTGAATGACTTGGTGCTGCAATTCGCGCATCTTGGTTTGGTCGTGGCCCACGGCGACCACGGCCTCTACGGTGTTGCGTCCGCCAATGGCGGCCACATGCCAAACGGTGCGCACGGCGCCCCCCGGTACCGGCAGCGTGACTTCTACCGAGTATGCGCGCCCGTCGCGCATGGCGTGGCGAAAGGGCTCGCTCAGGGCCGGCAGATCTTCGCCCCGCAAGAGGTCGCGCAGGTCGCGGCCGATGAGCTCGGCGCGCTGGTAGCCGGTGAGTTGGCAAAATGCCTGGTTGCATACGGTGATGTGCCAGTTGCGGTCCACGCCCAAAATCAGGGCGTTGGCGTGCTCGATGAGTTTGGCCAAGTATTGGCCCAGGACGCCGGTCTCGCGATGGAGGCGCTCGTTGCGCAGCGCCACCGAGAGGTGATTGGCAATGGGCAAGATCAGGGATTCGTCGTGCTCGTCGCCGCGGTATTCCGATTGGTACTCGGGTGTGTAGGCGGGCTGTGATGCGGCATAGGAACCGCGGCGATAGCCGACATCGAGGACGCCGTAACATTCGCCCGACGCCACCAGCGGCACGGCAAAGCCGCGTTCGATGTCGGGGCCGCGGCCCATCTCGGCAAACGGCGATACCCAAATGCGGCCCAATCGAATGCGCTCGTGGTTGACGATCTCGGCGCGCAAACGGGTCTTGATCACCGATGAGCGCTTAATCGTCATGGGCTCGCGTTCGATGCCGGATCGCAGGCGCACGTGGTCTACGGGGGTGCACTCGCCGCTGTGCCTGTCGCACGGGGCTGTCGTTTGTTCTGTCGTTTGTTCTGTCGTTTGTTCTGGTGTTTGCTCTGGTGTTTGCTCTGGGGGCTGGTCCTTCGCCAGCTCCTTGCCATGGCCGTGGTTGTGGGTCACTGCGGCCACGGCTCCGGCGTCGGCGACGTAGCAGCGCGCGGCTTCTTCGTTGTGCAAGTCGATGACGCGTACGGCGAATATCCGCCCGGGAAAGAGTTCGCTGATCGTGCGCAAAAATAGTCGCACCACCGCGGCTTCGTCCATCTCTAGATGAACCTCGCGGCTGAGGGTCAATACCCCACTCAGCAGCGCCTCGGTGCTGGGCCGGACCAGGGCTGTAGACGCGGACCGTACCTCGCTTCCATCATCCGCCATCACGATTGCCTTTTTCGCCCATGGCGCTCTGCCGCAGCATTGCGCTCCCAGGGCCCGGCGAACTCGGCCACTCTACGCCGACATCGCCCACTGCCACACCGAAGAGGTCTCCGTCTTCTTCGCCTCGGGCGTGGTTCTCTATGCCGCCATCGCCGCGCACCTTGCCTACCTCCTCGTCGCCCGAGGCGTCTCCCGAAGCATCTCTCGAGGCATCTCTTGAGGCGTCTATCGAGGCGTCAGAAGCCTCAGCTGAGACGAGTTCGTCAGCGACGCTGAGTGGCGCATCGCGCACCGTCGCGCCACGCGTCAGTGCCCGCCGGCGGATTTCGCGCTGGGTCGGGGCCCGGGTCCGGGCCTCGCTCCCTGCCGCCGTGGCCGCATTGCGCGCCCGCTGCAGCGATAGGCTGTGCACGTTATCACTTACATTGTCGTGGCGCTGACTTCGACCGCTGTCGAGCAGACCATCGGTTTGGCGATATTCGCGTTCCCGCCGGCCACTGCCTTGGTGGTGCCCTATGCCATGTGGCGTGGGCGCTGGAGTAGCGGCTGGAGGAGGGCCTTGAGGAAGGCCATGAGGAGAAATTGCCGGGTCGGATTCGATCAGACTCGGCCCCACCACCGTATCGCCGCGTCCGAGTTCGCTGTCGATCTCGTCTTCACTGAGCACGTCTTCGAGTTCGACGTGGGCAATCGTCATCTGGTGCTCTTGCTCGGCGGCAAACTCGCTATCGATCTCGGTTACGCCGCCCTCAAAGGGCTCCGCTTCTCCGACGTCGAAATCGTCGTCGGGCGCGATGGTGGCCCGTTCGAGATCGACGATGTGGGTGTCGAAATAGGGCTTGGTCTCGTATTTGGTAATGTCGCGGATCTTGCGCACGATATCGGCCATGCGCATCACGTCGGATAGTATATCCTTGAGATAGCGCATATAGGTCGCGTCTTGCGGTATCTGCCGCTGCAACATCTCTGTGCGAGTCAAAATCGCCTGCAACGGCTGATTGAGTTCGTGGGCCGCGGTCCCGGCCACGCCGGCCAACATGGCTTGCTTTTCGCTCTGCTGCAGTTTTTTCTGCGCCAGCAGCAGGCGCTTTTCAATGCGGATGCGATCGCGGAGATCGCTGAAAATGCCCACGGTGGCGATCTCTTTGCCGTCCTCGTAGATGATGGAGGCGGTCATGTTGACGGGCACGGGTTCGCCGTCTTTGGCCCGCACTTGATGGCGCATCTGGTCGATGCGGCCGACACCGCCATTTTGCGTCGAGCGCAACTTCCGCATGACTTTGCGTGGCATCTCAGCAGCGTAGAGCTGCCACACCGGTATGCGATGGAGGACTTCGTCGGCGCTGTAGCCAAATACCCGCTCGGCACCTTTATTAAATATGATGATCCTGCCCCGCATATCGGCGGCCACCACGGCATCCACTGCGGAATCGATGAGGCGTTCGAGAAATTTTTTGGTCTTGCGCAATTGGCGCTCAAGGGCCCGCTCGGCCGATACATCGCGAAATGAGAGAATCGCCGCTTCCGAATGGCTGAGCAGGGTCGAGGTGGTCACCGAGGCCCGCAGATATTCGTCGCTGGTGGTCGCCAAATCGAGATCGAAGGCCTCGACGTTCTGCCCGCTCAGCACTTGCTTGACCACCTCGTGCACCGCAGAGCACTGCTCAGCCGGTACCAAAATGGCGATATCGCGCTGCACCAGACCGTCGCGGGCAAAGCCCGTCAGCTGTTCGGCCGCGCGATTGACAAACAGGATCTTGCCATTGCCACTCAGGACCAGGATGCCGTCGGCGGCGGCCTCAAAATGGTCGCGCAGGCTGTCGATGGTGCGGGTGCGGCGCTCGGCGTCAAAGCGGGCCCGCGCGATGCGCTGGGTCTCCTCGCGCAAGCTGTCGAGCACCCGGCCGTGGATGAGACGCGCGGCCACGTGTTTGGCGAACATCATGCCGAACCCCAAGCGGTTTTTGTCCACTTGGTCGATGCCGGGCCGGCGCGAGCGATACATGACGGCGCCCACGACTTTGCCGTTCCACAGGGCGGGAAATACCGCCATGGCGCGGATGTCTTTGCGCGCCAGCACCTCGGCTTCGCTCTGCATCAGGGGATCGGTGAGCGCGTCTTCGATGAGTACCGGCTGACGGCGGGAGATGGCGGCCTGCAACTCGGGATAGCGCTCGATGGATAGGCTAAATCGAGACAGGTTGGGATCGTTCGTCGAGGCCAGGACGTGTACCAGCTCCGAACCTTCGGATTGGACCACAACCACGGCGCGATCAAATCCCATGACCTCCACGGCCCGCAAGAGGCCCCGCCGGAGTGCCGCAGGACTGTCGCCATCTCCATGGCCAATGCGGTGGATATCGAGCAATGCCTCTTGCAGCAATTCGAGCTCTGCGACTCGATGATGACAAACCGAGGCGGCCAATAGCCGGCGCACGCGCGTGGCCAGGACCGGCGCATCAATGGGGCGCTGGGCTACGTCATCGGCGCCCGCGGCGAGCGCAACTGTGGTTTGCTGAGCTTGGGGGATGGCGATGATGGGCACGTCGACAAACCGGGTTCGGGCCTGCGCACACAGGTTCATATCGCCAACGACGATAATGGCGTTTGGGATGACGTCTGGGGCGGCGGGGGAAGCGCTGGCGGAGATGGAACCTGGGGGGCCGCTCTCGGATAGCTGTCGTTCGCGACCGCCGGCTTTGGTGGCGACTGCGGGCTCGTGGCCCGGCGTGCGGGCGTCGCTGGCGCTGTCATTCGGTTGGGCTTTGGCCTCCTCGACGCGACCTTGGCTATCGCTGTGTCTCTCAGGGTGTCTCTCAGGGTGTCTTTCGCTGTGTCTCTCAGGGTGTCTCTCAGTGTGGCTCTGAGTCACCGGCTGCGGGGCGACGGCTGCGACCTCTAGCTGAGCTTGGCTGCGGACATCGGAAAACCCGCAGCGCTTGAGGGCACGGATTGTCTCATTTAGGGCCTCGGGATCTTCCCCAAGCACCAATATGCAGGGACGTTCGCTCACGACGTGCCGATACATTAACATGCCCACAGGCGGAGGACAGAATTCCTATCTTTCCTGTCCGCAGTTGGCACCGCAGTTTGCCCTTGGTTTGCCGTACGTGGCTCAATCCGCGCCGCCATTATCATTGCAATCAGCGGCCATACGCTAGTCGCGCCGCCTCGTAGACCCGTTTGAGCGCCACGCCATGGCTCTTTGCCGCCTGGCGACAAGGTTCGTGTTCAGGGGCAATATTGACCACGGTGTCGCCCGCCAACCCCCGCTTGATTGGCAAGGTGCCATATGGCGTGTCCACGTCGACCCAATCGCGGGTCAATGTGCGTCGCGACACGGGATCAAAGCGTACGCCCAGGGAGGTAGTCTCGCGCAGTAAGACGTCGGTAACGTCGTCGAGGACCGAGATCGGCACCAATGCACCGAGGAGCAGGGCTGGCCGACCTTTCTTCATGGTGATGGGGGTCCACCACACGTCGAGGGCGCCCGATTCCAGCATCATGTCAGCGGCATGGGCACACAATTCTGGGTTCATATCGTCGATATTGGCCTCCATGCGCCAAACCGCGACAGCACCATCGACCGCCGATTCATCGGCGGCCGATGAATCGGCCGCCGATTCCGCTGCAAGCTCATCGTGGCCTTGCGCGGCATTGTCCGACGAGGCAGTGCGCTTGCGACCGGGATACACCCGGCTGGGTCGACCGAGGGTGACGCGCAAAACGTTGGCCCGATCGGGTAAGTCTGCATCACCCGAACCGTAGCCGATGGCGGTGGGGCACATATTCGGCATTGGCGCCCAATCGTCTACGCTGGCGGCCAAGATAGCGGCACCTGTCGGTGTGCACAGCTCGCGCGCCAATCCGCTGCGCACCATCACGCCCTTGGCCCGGCGCAAGATCTCGAGTGTCGCCGGGACTGGAACCGGCAAGATGCCATGGGCGCACGTGGCGCTGCCGTGTCCCACCGCAACCCCAGCTGCGGTCACCCGCGCCGGGGCCAGCCAGGCCAAAGCTGCTGCGGTTCCGACAATGTCGACGATGGAATCGATGGCGCCAACCTCGTGGAAGGCGACCTCGTCCAGGGTAGAGTCGTGGATAAAGGCTTCCGCTTGGGCCAGGCGCTCGAAGATGGACAGGGCTCGCTGGGCGATGTCGGCAGACAAATCGGCCTGGACAATCATGTCGCGAATGTCGCGATAGCGCCGATGATGGTGCTCGTGGCCGTCCGCGTGGTCGTGGTCGTGGTCGTCCGCGTGGTCGTGGTTGTGATGATGATCGTGGTCACTCTTGTCGTCGTCGCCGGTCACCTCGCCGGTCGCCCCGATCGTCACATCCACCGTCACATCCACGGTCACGTCGGTGGCGCGAATGCCGCGCTTGAGCACCTGACGCACTTTCAGCCGATAGCCGCCAATGCCCACCCGGTCGAGGGCATCGCGGATGACCTCTTCGGGCACGCCGGCATCGATCAGGGCTCCCAGGGTCATGTCGCCGGCTGCACCGCTGGTACAATCAAAATGGAGATACGCGCCCTTGAGCGGCGATGTCTCCGGGCTATTGTCTGCGGCTGGCTCCGTGGCTGGCTCGGCGGCTGGCTTCGTGACTGACTTCGTCTCTGGCGTCATCCCGCGTTGCTCTATAGACTATGTGGGCGGCGCAGTCCAACGGAGACGGTCGCTAGTCCTGCTGCGTCGAACTTTGCCACATCGGTCATTCCCGCTATTGCACCCATCGACTGCCAGCGTTCAGTATGATGACGGAGACGATGACCACTATGCCCGAGCCCATCTATCAACGCGCCACCTTGCGCGCAGTCGATGCCCATCCAATTTGTGTGCAATCTTGGCAGCCCGAGGGGCCGAGTCGCGCGGTCATCCAGATTTGCCACGGTCTGGGCGAGCACGCTGACCGCTATGCCCGATTTGCCACGGCGGCCACCGCCCGAGGCTACGCCGCATGTACGCACAATCATCGCGGCCACGGCAGCGATAGCACCCACTTGGGCTATTTTGCCGATAAGGGGGGATGGCAATCGCTCATCGCCGATGTCCGCTCGGTCAACGAGCACGTCCAGGAGCAGTTTCCCGGTCTGCCCGTGATCTTGCTCGGCCACAGCATGGGTTCGTACATCGCGCAGAACTACACCATGCACTACGGCACGCAGCTATCGGGGCTTTTGCTGTCGGCCTCGACCTGGTCGTCGCGCGCGCTCCTGCGCATCGGACACGCGCTGAGCCGATTCGAGGGCTGGCGCCTGGGTATGCGCGGCTCGAGCGCGCTCCTTAACAAACTGTTCTTCGGCGATTTCAATAAGCCCTTTCAGCCGGCGCGAACCGAACTCGATTGGTTGTCGCGCGATCCGGACGAGGTCGATAAATACGTCGCAGATCCCCTGTGCGGCGGCCCCTACAGCTGTAGTCTGTGGATGGACCTTTTGCACGGTATGTTGCAGATCTCGAGCGATGGCGCCCTGTCGCGGATTCCCCAGGCGCTGCCGATTTTGATTACGGGCGGCTCGGCGGACCCCGTCGGTGGAGAAAAGGGTATGACCCAACTTGCCGCCCATTACCGGCAGACCGGCCACGCCAATCTCAATATCCTGATTTACCCCGATGGCCGTCACGAAATGCTCAACGAGATCAATCGCGACCAGGTGATGGGCGACTGGCTCAATTGGGTCGACACCATTTTCGATACGTAGCGCAGTGAACGTCATGGCCGATGGTTGAGGGCCAGCGGTTGACGGTGCATGTCTTGCATTAGGACAACCGATATGCTCCCGCACATCGACCGCAATCGCCCGGATCTCGCTCAGTTGTGGACTATGGCTGGGCTGTCCCAACTGGGACTCTTGTTGGCGGTGGTGGTGTCCTTACTCCCGCTGCTCTCGCGCACGGCCCACGCAGACGACGGCGCCGCCGAAGGCATTTATGTGGCCACGCGTCTCATGCAGCCCGATTTGCAGACCCTCAAGCCGCCCACCAACGCGGTATTGCGCATCACATATCATTTTTACGAAGAAGACCTGCAAGGCGCATCTCTGTCGTCGCAGCTCGATGCCATCTTGGCGCTCTTGGAAAAACCTCGCCTGCGCCTTGTGCCCGGTCCCGCCCAAGACGTGGACCTCGAAGTGACAACCGACATTGAATATATCGAAGGCATCCCCGGTTCGGAACGCGCCTTTATCACCGTGATGTTCTGGCCGCGCACCCCACTAGTCGCCCACAGCCGTTACGAACTATGGGAACATATTCAATTTGACTCTAGTTACAATATTGCCGGTACCCTCAGCGGAGAGTATCATCTATCGCGCACCTTTCGCACGGCTGCCGCCGTCGATGACGGCGCACCGCAATTCGCCGCCGACGAGGATATCGAAATCGCATTGGTGTACGAGCCAGTGTACGGGGCCGATGGCGTGGTTTCCATCACCGAGCGGGTCATTCATGTGTCGTGGCCACCAGCGGTGGATGAGGCCTTGTTTTCCTATCATGTCTATCGCAACGGCGACCACATCGAGACGCGAACCACCGGCGAGCCTCGTCTGATCTCAGATACCATCAACGCCTGCGGTAACGCGAGTACGGGTGGCGAATCGATATCGTACCGGGTCGAAGCCGTTGATATCGCCGGCAACCACAGCGCGCTGTCGGCCGAGACCATGATCGGGTGTCCCGCAGAGCATGCCCTCGCCGAGGGCGAGGCCGAGCTGACGCTTGTCGACAATGCCCATCGGATCGTGGGAGCACGCAATCCCGGCGACCCCGGCGACATCTACAGTGATGGCAAAGATGTCCGCCGCGTGCGCGCCAGCCGGGATGGCTGCCGCATCAGTGGCGAGAGGGGCCCCGGATGGGGCATCGCGCTTGTCCTCCTCTGTTGGGTCGTCATCGGGCGCCCGCGTGGTCGGTCGGTGTTGGCCGGCTCCTTGGCCTTTTGGGCTATGCTGGTCGCGATCGCCGGCTGCGGCGACAACCAGCGGGTATCCCAGCCCGAGGGCATGATTGTCTTTCCGCCGCTCGATGGTGCCATATCCTATGGCGATAGCGTGCTGGTGCGGGGAACCGTGCGGAGCGATGACCCCATCGCCGTCATCCGGGTGAACGGAATCGCCGCGTCCGTGCTGTCGCGAGGCAGGGTCCTCGAATGGCAGGCACGGGTGCCACTTACGCATGGCGACAATCAGCTCAAAGTCAGCGCGGAGACCAGCGGTGACGGCCCCAGCTATGAGTTCGCCGCGCGCCATATCGAGGCCGTGCTGGCGCCTGCGCTACTTGAGTCCCATTGGCCCTTAGTCGTGGACCAAGCCCGGGGCTATGCCTACCTACTTCTCGAAGCGTCCGCCGACGGCAACGCCGCTACCGTCGGCCCGGTGCACACCCAGCTCATTCGGGTCGATCTTGCCACCGGCATCTCTCAAGTCGTGGAGCAGGTGCGCCTGAGCAGCTTTCGCGTGGGCGATTTGTTTTACGACCCAGCGTCGGCACGTCTCTTGCTCTTACTTGAGAGCTCTCGCAGCGAAAGTCTCCAGCTCTATTGGTTTGATACGGAACGCGGCACCCTTTCAGAGGGCCCCAAGTTGAGCGAGAACCTCGCGAGATATAATCGATCCTTGCTCGCGGACTTTGCCGGAGAACGCTTTATCTATTCCAGCCAGTCGGGCATTCTCGCGATCGATTTTGCCACCGGCTTGCAGTCGATTGTGGCCCGGTATGCCGACGACATTGCCTATCGCGCCGATTTCGCGCCCCTCATCGCCATGGACGACGTGACCGGTGAGATCTACTTCGGCGATACCCGCACCGACCGATTGCTGTCCTTGGACCCCCGCAGCGGTACCTGGGCGGTTCGCTCAGACGGCCGCCTCCACGCAGGCCCGTCGATTCGGCAGTCAAAGCACGTGAAGCTGCGCATTGATGGCAAACGCAGACGCGCCGTATTCCACTTGGGTGAAAAACGACCGGAGCCAAGGGTCACCGTGATTGATCTAGACTCTGGCGACCGCGACTATCTCGATACCGGGTTTTCCCACCTCACCCGCGCCATGACCGTAGACGCAGGTAGTGGCCGGGTGTGGCTGGCCGATAAGAGCCTGGGGGTATTTTGGCACGAGGGCGACGATGGCGCGTTTACCACCCTCGCAGTTGGTGACTTCCGCGAGGAGCACGGCTTGTATGGCAGTGACTCCATGGCCTGGGACCGCCATAGCAACACCGCGTTTTTGGGCCGCAGCCTCGATAATGCCCTCTTTGCCGTGCATCTTGGCTCCGCGGTAGATACTGCCCGCGTCGATGTCGGCCCCCAGTACCGGCCGCGCATCTTGAGCTTGAGTGCCCAGGCCATTGGCGATGAGGGCCAGACGCTGTGGCTGCAAGACCTCCAACGCCGGATGATCTTTGCTGCCGACACAGGCACCCACGAACGCTATGCCCTCACCGGTTCACACGTGGGCCAAGGTCCACTCTTTGGCGAGATGGGCTCGATGGTCTACGATGCCCGCGGCCAACGCCTGCTCATCCTCGATGAACGGGCCGAGCGCCTCGTGGCCGTCGACACCACCACCGGCAACCGCAGCCTCGTGGTCGCCCTCCCCGACGAACTGACCTTTCGCGATACCACGATCTTGAGCATTTCTAGCCCGCAGGCGCTGTATCTCGACGAGCGTGACTACCACGCAGTCATCTCCTACCCATACCAAAACCTGTTGCTCTTTGTCGATTTGCAGACGGGCGCGCACAGTGCACTGCGCAATGTTGTGCCGTATCGATTCGACAGGCCAGATCGGGGGACCGACTATGGTGAAGGACCGCCACCGGTCGTTCGTCGCGCCGCCAGCAGTGCTGACAGTGCCGCCAGCACTGAAGATGCCGACGATACACGTTTGCTGGTGGTGGCAGAGTTTGGCTTATTCGCCATCGACAAACGCACCGGCGTACGCGAGCTGATTTCCGGCTGCGACCCCATCGCCGAGACCTGTGTTGGGCAAGGCCCAGCACTCAAGTCGGCGTCTGCCCTGGAGCTGGTCAACCTCCAGGGCCATGAGGCGCCCCTTGCCCTGGTATGGGACAGCTACTGGCATGCACTACTCGCCATTGATTTCGCCACCGGAGAGCGCATTGCGGTCGCGCGCTAGATAAAAGGCTTGCCTAACGGACTTCGGAGCAGCGCGACTACTTCATGACAATGGCGGCCCTTGTCCTATCATCACACGGCGAACCCAATATCTATGTGCTTGACATCGGTTGGAACGGCGGCGCTAAAATCGATTATGTCGCGTACTCGGAGACAACGAGCTTTACATATTCACTGTATACGTATTATCTCAATTGTCGCGCTGTCTCATTCTTATACTCTTTGGCCATCACCTTCGCTGTCGGTATCGCTAGCGTGGGCACAAGGGCAGCAGCCACAACCACAGCCAGATCCACAGGATGACATTGCATATACGGAAACGGATGCAGATCTTGAGGATGAATGGGAGGCCAGTGAATTAGAAGAGATAGCAGGTCTCGATCTCTCAGAGTTACTGTCTCGTAAGGTGGTAACTGAGTCGCGTACCGAGACTTCCCTCAATGAGCTGATCTCCACGCTGCGGGTTGTCAGCCGCGAGGATATCTTGCTGTATGGCTATGGCGATTTACCCGATCTGTTAAAGCACACCTTGGGCGTCGACTTTATTCAACCGTCGTCTTGGGCCAATGGCGGTTTTCGCGGGCGTCCGGGTACCTGGGTGGACGTCAAGTTTCTCATTGATGGCCACGAGGTCAATCTCCTATGGTCTGGCGAGGGGTTTCTATCCAATCAATTCCTGCTCAATAACGTGGAGCGGGTGGAAATCCTCTTTGGCCCGGCTTCGTCGGTGTATGGGGCCGACGCCATGAGCGGTGTCGTCAATATCATCACACGCAATCAACCGGAATTTGGCGCCAACACCTCGTTCTACGTCTCAGGCAGTTCCCAAGGCCGCAAGGAAGTGGGCTTCGCCGGCAGCGTCACTAGGCAACGGGTCAGACTGAGTTTCAGCAGTGCGCTCATGCAGATGCAGGGGCCTGACTTTACCGAGTTCGTGCTCAGTCCCGATTACGACGGCAACAGCAACGCGCGGCAGATGAACTTCGATAGCGGTGTGGAGTCGTATCACGACAACAACGAGGGCCATCGCATCCAGGCTGATGTCGAAGCCGACATTGCCCCTGGGCACATCCTGAGCCTGGGCGGGTTTTGGCTCAAGAACGTCGACGGCATGGGCATGGAGTCCATCAACAATCTGCTCAATTCCGAGGATACCAGCCAGCGGCAAATCGGCCTGCGCATGGCATATGAAGTGGATCTCAGCCAGGCGATGGCGGGGCCGACTACGACGGTGCAGGCCGGCTATAAATACACCATCGATTCGGTGCAGTTTAATTGGACCCTGGGATACCCCGATATCGGTCTACTCAACGTGTGGAATGTCGAAGACTCTAGCCATCATATGTGGACGCTATTTAGCAAGACCGAGTTCAGCGAGATCCGCAATCATCTCATCGCCGGCATTGAGTATGAGCGTCTGCGCATTGCGCCCATTCATTATACTGGTATCAGCCCCGACGATGTGATCCTGCGCGGTGATGGCAGTGAGATTTCCGTGGTGGGCCGCCTGCTCTTTCCCGCCAAAGACGACGAGTTCAGCTTTTTGAGCGATGTGTCGCAGCAGACCATTGCCAGTGCCTTTATTCAGGATGAGCAGCGCTTGGGGGCACGGTCCAAACTCATCCTGGGAGGGCGTTTCGATCGCAGCAACCAATACGGCAATGTCTTCAACGTCCGCAGTGGGCTGCGCGTAAGCCCATGGAAGTCTGTGGCTGGGCGCTTGAGTTATAACGAGGCCTTTGTGAGCCCGTCGATTTTTGATTTGAGCGCTGGGGAGGATTTGAAACCCGTGCGTCTGCGCACTGGCGAGCTGGGCTTGCACGCGATTTTGCACAAAAATCTGGCACTGCAGGTAAATGGCTTTTGGAATTATTTCAGCGATAAGATCGTCGATGAGGATGATTCGTACCTGCGCATTAACCGCGGGACGGAAACCACGCTCGGAGGCGAGGCCGAGTTGCGCTGGCAGTCGGGCTCGCTCTCTGGATACATGGGCGCGGCCTATATCACCGATCGGGACGGCAATACGCCACAAGATGCTGCTGCGCTCAAGCTGCTCGGTCGGGTATCGTGGAATGCGTGGCGCAATCTCTATGTCGCCCTTGATGGCAAATATACCGGTGAGATTTCCACGAGACGCGAGGACCCCATTGATGCGACCATGTCGATTGCGCATACCGTGGACAGCTATCGCCTGGTCAACTTGACCCTGACGGCCAAGGAAATCGCGATTTCGCCGACGTCGAATCTGACGATCTCGGCGACGCTGCGCAATCTCTTCGACTTCGACAATCGCTTCCCCAATCATCGCGGCACCACGCCGTACGAATTCATCGAAGAGCCGCGCAGTTTCTACGTGAAAGCTGGCATAGATCTATAGTAAGCACCGCCCCTGCGGCACTATAGTGCCAGCGAGTTGGACACCAGGGCGTGGACGAGGTTGGTGATGTAAAAGGTCGCCAGGTAAGCCACGGCAAAGGGCCGTGGGTTGATGCGGCGCTCGCGATTGCCGAGAGCCAGGCGCAGGCTGCGCACGGCCCATATGAGCGCTAGACATGGCAGCCAGCCGGTCACCGCGGCGGCCCCGGTGAGCGTCCACGGCTGGGTGAGCGATAGCAGGGCCGCGATGGCGAGGACCCCGATGACAAAGCCGAGCACGATCGCGGGCAGTCCACCGATGTCGTGGGCATAGAAGCGTTCGTCTTTGCCGGCCAGATGCGGCCACATGGTTTTGCGCACGAGCTCGAAGTGCAAGAAAGCCAAGATATAGACCCCGATGATGTGGAGAAACACCGGATTCCAGCCCACGCCGAGGACCTCGATGGTGTGGAGCATGGTGTAAAAACTCAGCGCAATCGACACCGGATAGGTGATGGCGAGGTTGAAAAACATGCTCCGCTTCATAAGCGGCAGCAAGCGCTCCAGGGCCAAGAGCAAAAGTCCGTAACTCATATCCATGATCAGCAGCATCACTAAGCGGTCGCTCATGGGTATGTTGATGAGGACCACGAGCCCCGCGCAGCTAACGGCGTAGATCACGATATCGCGGAATGATACGGCCCCGCATACCAGCGGCCGGTCGGGGTTGTTTTTGCGGTCGTACTCGTAGTCTTTGACCTCGTCGAGGGCGCGCAAATAGAACATGACCACAAATAAGGTGGCCACCCCCATGGCGGTGGTGATGCCGAGGTGCCACGTACGGCTGTCCGAGCCCAGGGCGATCATGAGTCCCTGGAGCGACAGAAACCAGTATGCGGCAAATTGGATATGCAGTTTGGGGGCAAAGATTATGCGCATAAACGCGCCCATGCGGGCGAAGAATCCGGCCCTCAAGCCCGAAGAATCTTCGTGATGTCCCGGTATCATGCTCATGCCGGTTCCTCCAACACGGTGACCAAGCCCGAGCTGCCGTCCATCTCGATGTGCGCGCCATCGGGAATGCGTTTGGTGGCGCCGGGCAAGGCGACAATGGTGGGAATGCCGAATTTGCGCCCCGTGATGGCGGTATGCGATAGCATCGAGCCGCGCTCTACCACAATGCCGCGGGCCGCCAGCATCAAAAACAGCCAACCGGGATCGGTCTCGCGGGCGATGAGGATCAGGTCGTCATCCACAGTCTCGAGCTCGTTGGGGTCAAACACCACCCGACCGGTGCCGCGAATGCGCCCGGCGCTGGAGCCGAGGCCGCGCAGTTCCACGCCATCCTGGTCTTCGCCAGTGCCACTCGCCGCTTCGCTGGTCAGGATGGCGTTATCGGGGATGGCGCCCAAGGTGGTAATATGCTCGGGCGCCGCCTGCATGCGCTGGTTGGCCAAATATTCTTCGCGGCGTATGTCGACGAGGGCGCGCAGGTTATTCGTGACCCCGGTGCCGTCGATATAGCCGAAAATCTCTTCCTGTGACAGGTGGATGATGTCGCCCTCCTTGGCGATGACGCCGCGCTCGGCCAGGTACGCGCCCAGGGCGTTAAAGACCGCGCGGCTGAAGCCAAAGAGCTCACTGCGGCAGTAGCGGCTGTTTTCGCGATGGCGAATGAGCCGGCGCAGTCGCGGCAAGATGAGGCGGGTGAGGAGCTGCCATTTCGCCGGCTCCTTGGATAAGCGCTGGCGCAGGCGCTCGTCGGCCTCGCGGCGCACTTGCAGTTCGTGATCGCGCACGCGCTGCACCGTCACATCTCGGTCGGCGTACTGTTTGACCGTACTCATGAGGGTCCAAGGGACGTCGCGCAGAGCCGGCTGCTCCATGCGCAGCTCCTGCAGGCCGCGGTTGCCGAATTGGTGTAAATGCATGCGCACCGCCGCTGTGAAGTCGGCCTCCAGCTCGCCAGCTTCGAGTATATCCCAGATCTCGCGCCCGCTGTTTTCGGCGAATGCGGCCCTGAGGTGCGGGTCTTGGCG
>JAAUYH010030942.1_pt1 | contig 16638 bp, 7 predicted proteins | sample 7278061 | NCBI WGS metagenome assembly JAAUYH01 (sample SAMN14350203, study PRJNA611818) | marine sediment metagenome | isolation source: surface marine sediment (0.6m) | place: French Polynesia: Moorea | collected 2018-08 | reverse complement strand
GCGTTTTGAGAGTTCCACAAACAACAGCACGTATTTATAAAATCATAAATTACTGAAATGCGAAAAATCCTGCTCACTAAATAAGAAAAGTCTCAAATTTTACACAAAATTGTTTCGAATATTTTACCTAACCTCGACTCAGGGCTATTGGACTAGATTTACAAGAAAAGACCTACTTTCTCGTTACATTTAACGTGGTAATACAGAGCGTTCTGGGAGAGAGAAAATCTTGAAGTCCGAAAAGCGTGTGCAAGACCGAGATTAGACCAGTAAACAGCTAAAAATTGAAAGAACTGTCAGAGAATGATCATAGTATTAGTGTTCAGAAGATTTCTGGAATACTTTTTTTTGCCAAAAGAATTTTATGTTTCGTTACATACCTCAGAACATTCGAAGTATGCACTAATGCAATGCGGAATTACAACTAGAATTTTTGTATGAACAGGGAAACAGTATTCATATGAATTACACGAACTATTCCAGAAAACAATTTCCTCTCTGTGAATATGTTTTCCGGATCAACTGTGTTGTAAACAAGGAAACAGAGAAAATTCGAGATACCAAATGTCTAGTGGAGCTAAGTTTCGGTGCTATGAATATTCCAAGCGCACTATGAAAAAATGTTCATACTATAAAGAAACCGTTACAGTAGGGAGTTACAGCAAAATGTCTTTTCATTGTCCATTTCCACAACGCAAAACTTTTCTCAAATATTATATATTTCTGCAGAATCGTATCCTTTCGCACCGATCATTCAGGAGAAAACGTGTATGAGAAAACAGCCTCCCTGACAACTGAATTTGCAGCGGTGATCCTACTCATTGGTCATAAGGTTCTCCAGATTCGATATATTCCGACTTCCTTCTAAAGCACCTCATCAATTTAAAGGAGTATTCTCTACAAGTTAGCAGACTAAAAAATGGAAAGGCGAATAACAATGGGAGTCCCAGACATAAATCATAATAATTTACATGACAATCATAGATTCTCGATCAGAATCAGACTCGGAATGGTGAATATACCACAGAACGTGAAGAAAAATCTAAACTTCACTCCAGTTTATTGGCCTTCATGAAATGATTATCTTTTAAATGAACAATGGCCAAAGAAAACCAATAAATGGGCAACACAAAAAACTTTTGCGCTTCAGAATCCAGTTAGTTGTCCGGAGCACAGCAGCTGAATATCATTGTCCTATAATTCTTCTTATTAATATAAGTGGGATTATCAAATAGGATTACCTGAATATATATATATATATATATATATATATATATGTATTACTAGTGCAATTGTCAAAAAAGAAATTTCGATAAATTTTCAGATGGTTTTCAAAATTACTAGAAAACTTGAGCGGAAGTTAATAGTTCAAAGAAAAATGACCGGATTATTTCGAAATTTTTCCACAATATCAACTGATATATTTTCTTTAATTTTAGGAACAGAGTAGGCAGCTTTTCAACATAAAATTTAAAAACAAAGCGAAGATTTTGGCGGACTCTGATCTTCAGTTATTTCGCCAAAGCAACGCTCTTTTATTTACAGTGCTCCCAATTTTTGATTTATAGGTAGCTGCGTTTGCGATTATTCGTTGAATTAAGCAGATACAAGCAGATGCCGGATTAGAAACAAGAGAACAGTAATAACAATTTTATCTCTTGATTAACATAGAACATCAAAAATTAAATTGTTCCTACGACCAAAATTCAGGAAACAAACAAAAGCTTTTGAGTTGTTCAAGCGCATCTGTTAGGGTGATTCGTTTCCGAACTTCGATTAAGAACGACTCTTCAATATTCTCTGATTGGAATATCAGTAACTGTAAATCTATATATTTCTAATTTTCGGTTTCATCTTAAGAATTTCGTCGGGATCAGGTTTTTATGTTTCTGTCGCAGTATATATGCTCATATTTGCGCTGAAGAGAAACTAATTCTCAATTCATTGTTGCTCAAGTCATAAAAATGATTCACAGAGGGTATTATCACAACGGATCATTTTGTACTTGAGAAAGTCTATTGTTTTCGGGCACCCTGTTTAATTTTCGTAAAATTAAGAAGAGGTACGAAGTTACCTCTTTTGTTGTCGTTCTCTATCAGCAGTGATGGTGTTTTCATGAACAAGGTTGACTTAAAAACAAGGAATCCCGTTTTATCTGAGCAACTAATTTTTGACCGAGTAGCAGTGACGAGTATTTCAACTAGAGCACATCGTTTCTTTGCCACAAGGATTATCCATCACACACCGAAAAGCCATCAATACTATCCTTCCTTGACCTTCGCACCAATCATCGACTAGAAGATACCGGATCATTTGCGCTCCTTCTTCCTCTTTCCCTTTCCACAAGTAGAGGTGAACAGGGAAGGGCCCAACGAAAATGTTGGCAGGTTCAAAGTAGGCGGCGAAGCAGTAGACGGGCGCGGTGACATCGGCGCGTTACGCTTAGTGTTCTTGGTTTTCGGTGTCGAGCACATTATGCTAATCGAATCTAACACACACTGGTAATGTTGACGGACGGAACTGAGTTTGAGTGCTGTGAGAATTGACTGACTATGAGTTTAAATAATCGTCCCGTCATGGTGCGGCACATGTTTTTCTCAGAACGAATTCATTGCAGTGAAACGATATCGTGCAGCATTCGTAGCAGTACATTTAAAGCAAGGATCTGCAACACAACCACACACAAAAAGCGTGGTAGCACATCTATTTGACAAGTAGTTGCACCTCTTGCAACGGTAATCAACCGCCCTTCGTTGTATGAGATTTGGGAATGGGTGAGAGCAAGAAAAGAAAGAACCGCAGTATTTGTCGTGGTCTTTCTGAACTTGTGAATGTTTTGTGAGCGTTCTCTATGCAACTTGGAAGAACCGGAGTAGTGCACGTTCTGTGCAACTTTGTGCAAGTGCCGAAAATTCGCCGTTCTTCCGTACACATTGATTTCGTCGACTTGCGAAAAATGCTAAAATCTGGTAATATCGTGCACCGTCGAAGTTTTTATTCTTCTCAAGCAAGGCGAAGCTATCACAAGGCACTATAGAAAGTATCGCGCACTTGAGATTGGCAAGATGAAAACGGTGGAAAACGATGAAGCATCTTGTGCTTCAGATTCGTTCTCGTTCTCGTCGTCGACGTCAAGCGGCGGGTTCAACGAGGAAGTTTATAAGGACCGCATTCTCACGGCGCCTGCGCTCGAAGCGGATTCGTACATTTACACATTACCGCCGGCGGACGACGAGACGACGTACGAATGTCCTATCCCGGAATGTGGGCAGGTGTTCGACACGGGCGGAAACCGCTTCGCCGCAAACGACTTGCTCCGCTTGCACATCTGGACGGCGCACCGTGGCGCATCGGCGCCGACTTATTCGTGCGCACGATGCGGCCAGGTGTCGCCGACGTACATCAAGCTTTGTGAACACATCCGCGAAGTGCACGAGCCAGCTATGATGGGGAAGCCAACGGGACGGACGGAAGTGCAGCAGAGCGATGAAAGGACGCCCGAGAATGAGATTGATAGTGACACGGCAACAGATGCATCGACGGTGGGCAGAAAGCGGGGACCGGACGCCGACTCGTATGGAAGTGACGGCAAACCGGACGAAAAACGGAGCCGCTTGACGTGCGATACCTACCGCGCGGTCAAACACGGCCGTGGATCGGCGTTGCATGCTGTATTGTAAACCGAGTGCTGTGTGGGAAAACAAGGCTGTAATCATGAATCTGGGGGATGTCGTCGAACGGTAGATCAACGCGGGCGTACAAAACTGTAAAACATCCGTCGGTTGGGTAAGCTGGGAATTGCTTATGTCATAGACTATCGTTTTCGCTGTGTTTTGCAATTGTGCTCGGTGGCTGCACGTATGGCGCTTGATCCTCACGACGGAATTCGTACTTTTTCGGCCGTTCTCGCCATCTTCTCTACCGGCGTTTACGATTACGAGGATGGGCATCCTATCCATATCCCAACTTCCATTTTCTACGATTCTTCGACGAGCTCCCGACAAACTGCTTAAATGGCTTCGATGATGGCTGGGATTCACCACCATCACAAGCATCACTACCCACAACGACAACAACAACAACCACAAGTAACATGAAAACCACAGGCGTATTCGCACTACTGTTCGCCATCGCGCTGGTGCTATGCACGGCGACAGTGGAGGCGACGAAGGAGGACAAGTACTGCTACTACAAGAAGCAGTACTGCTGCTACAAATACGAGAAGTGCGGTGAGAAGGAGCGCAAGTACAAGAAGGTGTACAAGTGTCCGAAGAAGTACTGCACGAAGGTGTGCAAGTGCGGGCGAGAGTGCAAGAAGGTGCGCGACGGGCACAAGTACGTGTGCTACCCCAAGTACTACAAGGCGCGCGTGTGCGAGAAGAAGCACTACTTCTACTACTACTTCGACAAGAAAGCGGACCACGGCGTGCGCTGCCACTACGTCACGAAGCAGCGCAAGGTGTGCGAGTACCGCCCCAAGTACCGCGAGGTGTGCGAGAAGAAGTGCCAGTGCTACCCGCAGTGCTACTACAAGCCCTACTACTGCGTGCGTTACGACGTCTACAAGTTCCCCAAGTTCTGCCCCAAGGAGCACTGCTACGAGCCCAAGGACATGGACAAGCCCAAGAAGCCCGAGGTCTACTACGGCAAGAAGGTCTTCGTCAAGAAGACCGAGGAGAAGAAGTTCATCCATCACCCCAAGTGGTAGGTGCGGGTGTGGGTTGTAAGGTCTTTTATAGGTTCTTAACTGAAAGTAGTTCTGTTGCTTTGACATAAATCGGTGCGCGGTTCACTGTATTAATTTGGCCAATGAGTAGGTTGATGCGCGCAGTTTGCTTCTTGGTAGCAGTCCAATTCGTAGGTTTGAGTTCGTCTCGAACGGAGGGCGATGCAAATGGCGGCGTTTCATCTTGCATCCGAGGCACAAACTCCACCGCTTTTCAGACGATAGGGTCGAACTGAAACCTACAACTCAACGATCGAATCCACCGAATTTGACTTGCGTCATGGAATTCACTAATCTTTTTTCCGCCAACACGAGACTAGGACAACAGTCGTAGGACAGCATGTACTGTACTTGAGAGCTGATTGTTAAGCATGGTCGGTCGTTTGTGGTGCAATGTCGAGTTGGATCTACCGCCAACCTATTTTACGTTACAACGCGATGGTTTCTAGGCAATGAAACGCTGGACCCATAGTTTTTGTTATCGAATTGTCGCGGTCGTCCACACTGCGACTGCTCGCAACGAAGGGAGGCTTTGACAATTCCTGGTGTGCTAGGAATAGTAGGGGAGCAACTTTGTACAACAAGAAATTGGATTGGAGCTAGATCTTCGCCACTCATGAGCACGACTATTCCTCACCTACACCCTGTCTACATGGATAGCGCGGCGATGATTTGTCGCGCAAGGAAGCGACATTGCCTAATCGCGGCGCCAGTTACCCAAAACGGCACGTTGCAGGCAGGCGACGCGCGGCGCGCGTTGTAATCGAGCGGTGCGAGCGTGCGGGGGTGTTTCACGCGTGCGCGTCTCGGGGAAGTGCGGCAGTCGCCAGGGGCGCCACAAGAGCCACGGAGTATTAGAGTGGGCAGGGCGCGACGGCGGGGTGCAGGGGGGTATGGAGCAAAATAAAGAAATAACGATGGTACTGATATTTTTATTCAAATTTAACGTGCGACGCCCGATTTGTATCCGTTGCCGCCAATTCCCTGTCGGAGCAGGTAGGTACACCTCATCGGCTCAAGCAACGCCCGGACACCCACAACCGCGGCCTGCGCTTCCCGACCCAATTCGCCATTGTATCTCACCCGCCTTCCGCCGCCTGTGCAGCCTACGCCCGCGTCGAGCCATTGCTCGGCGTGCATCCGCACCGACCCGCGCGCGCCTGCGATGAACGTCAATGACATCGTGAACGAGAAGGAGATGGCGCCCACGCCCTCGCCGAGCAAGCGCCTGCGGCCCGATGAGCAGGTGCTGGACGAGGGCGATGCCAACGACTACCGCTGGCCAATGCAAGGCATCGTGAATGCGAACGCGGCGCCGATGCGGCCAGATCCGCCACCGGCGACCAACAAGCGCAACAGGCGCGCGTCGATGCCGAAGGAATCGGACGCTGCGATGGAAGACTCCGTCGAGGAGCAAGGTCAGCAAGCGCAGCCGTCTTCGCCGGCACGCTTCACGCGGTCCGGACGCAGCGGGAAGTCGAGCAAGGCGGCGCGCACGGCGACGCCGAAGAAGCCGGCGAAGAAGGCGAAGGCGCGGATGCGGCCGCCACACGAGAGCTTCACGAACGACAACGACGAACCGGTGTGCGGGTTCTGCCAAATCCCGGGGACGCAGCGCGCGGTGGAGGGCGAGCTGATGGGGCCGTTCAAGGTCGCGCACGGTAAGGAGATCTACGCACACCGGCAGTGCATCACCTGGACGCCCGAGGTGTACAGCGACTTCCCGCTCGACAGCGAGCAGCACGAATGGAAGGACGTGGACAAGGCGTACAAGCGCGCTCGCGCCAAGAAATGCATGCACTGCAAGGCCCTCGGCGCCAGCGTCTCCTGCATGTACAACGGCGCCGCCTGCTGCCGCCCCATGCACTTCCGCTGTGCGCTCATGCACAGCGCCACTCTCGCCGTCAATGACGGCTTCATCACCCTCTGCCACCTCCACGGCAGGAAGCCTCCATCGAAGGCCGTCAAGGAGCCCGTCCCTTTCGAACTCATGCTCATTCGTACGCCCGTGCCACTACATCTGCTGGCCAAGGACTCCGTCGTGTCCTGCTGCGACAAGGACAACTTCGACCTGGAACGCGGCAACGTGCTGCACTGCGGCAAATGCTTCAATCGCGTGCACTCGAAGTGTCTGGCGGAGAATTTCGGGTGGGGTGGCATTTTCATGAACCTGGCGCACGAGGGCAAGTTCCGATGCAAGAAGTGCATGGAGTGCGTGGAATGCGGGCAGTTCATAGCGGATGCGGACGAGAGCGTCGCCTCCACCTGCAACAACTGCCACCACATGAAGGTGCACAACGCGTGCGTCGAGGGCGACCTGCGCAACGGATGGCGATGCGACACATGCCGATCATGCTACCACTGCGGCTACAACGTGGACAAACACAGCGACTGGAATGAGGAGCATCGCGCTTGTCGAGAATGCGCCGCGGCCGTTATGGACGGCAACGTGATTTGTCCAAGCTGCTCCCGCGTCTGGCGCGAGGGAATCCCATCACAGACAATGATTCAATGCGACGGGTGCGACGACTGGGTGCACGGCGATGAACAATGCTCTGGCCTCTCACCCAGCGAATACGCGATACTGGACTCGTCCAACAAAAAGTACTACTGCCCCACTTGCATCGTGAAGCGGAAAGAGAAGAAGCGCAGGGACCAGCTGGCGAAGGCTATCGCGTCGAAGACGAAGCCCAAAAAGCGCGCGCCCCGTGCTCGCTCTGGGAAGGAGGAGGAGGAGACTCAGTTCGTCCCCATCTACGCGAGCAGTGACGAGGAGGATGGGGCTTCGTTCCGGCTGTTTGACAAATACAACCCGAGGTCGAGGAGGAAGAACGAGCCTCTCCCGTTCACCAAGATGTTCGCCACCGATGCCAGCAGCTACGTGGGGGATGCCAGTCCCCACACGGAGCTCTGCGTCGCGTGCTGCACGAGCGGTGCGGGTGCCTCCCTACGGCACTGTGCGGGATGCGGTGAGTCGTACCACGGCTTTTGCGTTGATGGAAAGCTGCCGGAGCTGAGCGAGTTGCCGTTGGTGTCGACGCACGCAGGCACCGCGCACCGATTCATGGGCGGCGGCACAGGCCCGAACGCGCGACAGTGGCTATGCCCCTCGTGCACGACCTGTATGAAATGCGGTCGAGGCGATGAGAGCAAGGACGTTATTTTGTGCGACCACTGCGACCGCGGGGTGCATCTCGCGTGCCTGTCGCCGCCCCTGGAGGTGGCCCCCGAGGGCGCCTTCTTCTGCGAGGAATGCCGCTTTTGCGAGCTGTGCGGCAAAAGCGTGACGACGCCGACGCGCGTGCGCGAGCACTGCTTCTGCGGCGAATGCGCGCCCGTCGTGGAGAAAGCGGCGCCGTGTCGGGTGTGTGGAAAGCGATATCCGGAGGCGTGTGGGAGAATCATGGAACGAACACCTGGACAGATGAACGACAGTAGCAGCCAGCTCATGGAGCGCACTGGCGCGCTGTGCGCGGGCTGCGGCGCGCTCACGCACACCGATTGCGACGGGGCGCTTGAAGTCTCGTGCGACTATCGGTGCCCGGCATGCCGCGGTGTCGTCCCCATGGACGAATCGGGCAGGATAGAGAGTGTTTGCGAGAAGACGCCTGAAACGGTTTCCTCGGACGTGTCGGAATCCATAGACGAAATCGTAGGAAATACGCTCAAGATGTGCATGAAGAAAAAGGTTAGGAAGGAAGAGGCGGTGTGTGAACGCGCAAACGGGAAGACTGAAGTGGGAGTTGCCAACGGGGTGAAGGAAGAAGTCGATATCACCGGCGTCGACCCGTACGAATATTTTGACGAGGACCGCGTGGAATGGACCGTGGATAGCATCGATCGCCGTCGCTGCGAGATGTGCCACCTGGGCGACAATGCGAATCCGAAAGTGCTTGGCCGCCTCATCCCGCTTCCCCCGGACGGCGTCAATTCGCCCATCGGCTTCATGTGGGTGCACGCATCCTGCATGCTATGGTGCCCAGGCACGACATTGATGAACGATGATGGGCGGTACGGGATTTTGGGGCCAAGGAAGGTCGTGCTGCAATACGCGAAAAGCAATGTGTGTTCGGTGTGCGGAAAGCGTGGCGCGACCGTGAACTGCCGTGTGAAGAATTGCCATCGCGTGTATCACTTCTCGTGCGCGTTCCAGGCCGGCGTCATGTGCCACGAAGACGAGCGAGTCGAAGCGGAGGGGAACGCCACTGGGATCCCGACGTACTGCCGCGTGCACGCGAAGAAGGGCGCGACGACGCTGAAGGCGGCCAGTGCGAGGTGGGACCTTCGGCGCCAGATCCGAATCGTGCGGCTGAAGGAAATCGCAACCTCGTCGGACGGTGCGACGTGTGCGCCTTCGGCGCTGAAAGACGCAAACGCGAAGGAGAAGACACTCGTACGTGTTGGTGGGCTCACGGTGATCTCGCTGGGCCGGTTGGTGCCAGACACGAATAATTACATACTGAAGGGACGGCTGGTGCCAACGGGGTACCGCGCGACACGCCTCTTCTGGTCGATGAAGAGGCCGGGCAAACGTGTGTTGTACTATTTTGAGGTGCGCGGTGACGTAAGCTGGGGCCCCGAATTTTGTGTCTGGAACGAGGAAGACGTGGATGACGTCATCAAGGGCATTGATGTCTACGAGGTGTGGCGCACCGTGAAGCGCCGCGTGCGGAGCGTCACTCGCGACGCACAGGCCTCCGCGAGCGCGGTCGCCGACGCCGATAATGGCTTCGCCGCGTTCGGGCTGGCGCTCAAGCCCGTCGTTACTCTAATCGAGTCCATGCCCATGGCCTGGGTTTTCTCGCACAGATACAATTTCCGGTACCGGACACCCGTCCCGAAGAACCCCGAACTCGCGAAGCGACTGTTGGGAACCAGGGGGCTCCATCCCGGCTTGGAGCCGCCGGTCAACAAGACGGGTTGCTCGAGGACCGAAGGTTACATCCCGTGCCGCGAGACGTACAAGGACATCTACAAGGACTGCCCGACGTACACGAACAACAACTCGGGGGCGATGTTCCAAATCGGCGTGGCGATGGAGTCGGAAGGATTTGAGCACCTCTCGCCGAATACCGGCACGGCGCTGGGGATCGGGGAGTGGTGCCGCAAGTCAACCGTGGTGTCGATGGACGACCGCGAGCGCACGAGCCGCGCCATGAACAACGTGTCGAACAAGGAGAACCTGTCCACGGCGCGCAAGTACCGGCTGATGCAGGACCAGCACGCGAAGAGCAAGGAGCGCAAGTACCAGGTGCTGCGCAGCTCGGTGGCGGGGTACGGCGTGTTCGCGAAGACCGACTTCCAGAAGGGCGAGTACATCATCGAGTACAGCGGCGACGAGGTGCGCCCCATCATCAGCGACCTGCGCGAGGAGAAGTACATCAGCAACCGCGAGCAGCTGTACTTCTTCTCGTTCAACGGCGAGGCGTGGGAGCTGGAGAACTGGGGCAAGGGCAAGGGCAGGAAGTGCCGCGAGTTGCGCGAGCTCCTCGTCGTCGACGCCACGAAGAGCGGCAACGCGGCGCGCTTCATCAACCACTCGTGCAACCCCAACTGCTTGTCGAAGGAGATCATCAACGACGAAGGCCGTGAGGCCATCGTCATCCTCGCCAAGAAGGACATCTTGCGCGGCGAGGAACTCGGATACGACTACATGCTCTCCGAGGACGGTGGCAAGGAGGAGCCCGATTGCAGGTGTGGCGCGGTCAACTGTAGGGGCACCATGATCGTCGCGCGGAAAGGGGAAGAGGAAGCGACGGGCGCCGCGGGCGCGAAGAAGTGAGCAGTGGTGTTGGCGGTTGCTCACTGCGGTTAGTGACGCGAGAGCACAACGACTTGTGACGATTGCGGGGAAGCGACGAAGCGACTGAAGCTCGCGAGGTTGTTCTCTGGCCCGAGTGAAGAGTGATGCACTGTGGGTGGCCGGAGATGTGGATTTTGACCGCAATGGACCAGCCCACGCTGTGTGACAGCCGTGTGATGGACGAACGCGACGCCGAGGCGGCTGGTTGCGGACAGACAGGACAAACGATTTTGTTGTACATTCTAGTAACAGATAGCCCATAAACCAGAGTAACTGTACCACACTGTTTCTTGCGATAGCCGCGACCATCTCGTTCCAACACTGCATACAGCGTGCCTTGTACCGATGTGGCAGTTGAAATTCCCGGTTCTGTAGTTGAGGTTGAGAATCAGTGGGACATGTCGCATCGCTTCCCGTGGTTTTTGTGCTCACTTAAGCGTTGGGCTGCGCGATAACCAGGGCGTTTGGGAACCTTGTACGGTACTGTACCGCACAGTAGTGTACTGTGCTTCAATGTAGCACGATTTGGCACAGTAGGTTGAAATTGGTTGGAGATGAGAATTGGTAGGACAGTTTATGGCGATAGCTGTGGGTTTTATGTTTGTACGAATTGTGTGTACCGCGCTAGAACCAAGTTGGGCCGTGAACCGAATGCGAACATTAATGCGATGCTAGAAACTCGGCGAAGCGACGGCAGAAAAGGGCGTGACGTTAAGCACGAAAACTGGGATTTCCTGCCATCTACAGCGTCGTAACTGTCCCCTCATTCAGACGGAAATCAAGTGGTGGATGCGCATGGAATCGACGCACTTGACGCGGTGAATGCGTCTCTATTGGGTACATCCGCGAGTTGTGGCCAGCTTTCCGAGGTCCATCGCGGAAATACAATCGCCGGAATAAGCATCGCAGCTCTGAAGACGCGCACGGCGCTGTACGGAGCGCGTTGGGGGAGGACTGTATGGTGCGGCCCTAAAAATAGACGCGCCGAGCACTACACTATATCATGAGCCCTACGCGCCGAGGTTTCGTCAGGCATCGCAACGCCACGGCGCAATGGACATCGAGGTGGCGCCGCGTGCGGAGCAGGACGGGGCGGACCAGGTGGACAAGGCGCCGGCGCCGGCGGTGGCGCCCGACGCGCACCGCAAGATGCGCGAGGCGTACGGGCGGCTGAAGCGGGCGCAGGACGCGCGGTTCGCGATGCTGCCGGGGGAGGCGGTGCGTGCGTACGCGGACACGCGGCGGGTGGCGGTGGGAGCGACGCGGGACGAGGGCGAGCGACACGCGTGCCGCACGCAGGAGCGGGGCACGGTGGAGCGGCTGCTGCTGGACGGGCACGGGGACGCGCACGTGTGGCGCAGCGGCACGGCGCTGACGTGGTGCGCGCGCGCGGACGGGTACCCGCGCGCGCGGCACGCGCTGCGCGCGGCGGGCGCGCTGTGGCGCGTGCTGGAGCGGTGGAGCGCGCGGCTGGGGCAGCGCGTGACGTTCCACTACGGCGCGCTGGGGCAGGCGCACTTCGTGCTCGAGTACGCGCCGGGCGCGGGGCTGGCGCGCGCGTTCACGCCCGCCGACGCGCGCAACGCCCTCAACTTCGTGCGCGTGCACGCGCACGCGCTGCGCGCGCGCGCCCTGCTCGAGCCCGTGCTCGAGCACGAACTGGGCCACGTGCTGGGGCTGCCGCACGTGGTCGGGCCCGCCGTGCCGCGCGACTGGCTCGGCTGCCCCCCCGAGCGCGAGGCCGTAGTGTGGGGCGCCGTCGACCCCGACAGCGTCATGCGCTTCCGCCCCGGCGCACGCATCGCCGACGGCGACGTGCGCAGGCTCGCCCGCGCCATGGACGAGCTCCACGACGGCGAGCTGCTCTGCGGCCCCGGCAAGCTGGCGTGTGTCTCGCGAGTCGTCCGCAGGATCTCCGCCGTCGACTGAACCGCCCGCTGTCGGCTTTCGCCCCGTCGTGCTTGGCCGCTGTCGGATTGTTGCGCTTGGCGCCGTGCTGACTGCATCTCCATCCCCCCGATTGGCGCGAACGAGCGCACGGTGTGCCAGCTGCGTTGCGGCAAGCCTACAGTGTTGGAAGGTTATCCTCGGTCGGTACAGTGGGATTCTCGCGATGATTCCGATGCTGCCGCATCCCGTTTTTTTTCGTTCGTGCTCCGTGCCAAGTAAGCACGGCGCCCGTGCACCAACTGCGTTCTCGAGAAAGCCGTGCGCGAGTGCTCGACTGTATGCAGTACACTTTCTGTGCACGCCACGCGCGGTGGGTCGCGGGAAGCGGAATCATTGATTGCGCTTACCCTCGCATCTGAATGGACGAGATTGTGGGTAGCACATGTGGACGTGTTGTCGGTGGGCACGTGTTGATTGGCCGCAGCTTGATCTCGCCTCGGCGCCGATGATGTCTAGGCTAACCTATGCGTTGAGGAACGAGGAGCTGGTTGCGCAAACGTTCGACGCGAGTGTGAAGAAATTGGAATACCACGTCCGCGTTCTTCTTGCCGATGTGGGCAGCTGGGCAGTGGAACTAATATCTCGCCTTGCGGGTATTTGCCTCGTGGACCCGTCCGCGTCAGCCGTCGGCGATGCACCAGCTCACAATGACGCGAACGCGCGTGTGAACCGATACTTATAGCGGCGCGGTATAGCGTGTTTCCCATCAAACCACCGAAGATGAAGCTGATCTTGATCGTGCTGTTGCTACTGTGCCTCTGCGCGTCAGTGACGCAGGCGAGCGGTTCGTCGAAGCGTTGCTACTACAGGGTGTCCAAGTGCTGCTACCGCCACCAGCGCTGCGGCCGCGTGCACAAGCACGTGAAGCGGTCGAAGCGGTGCGACTACCGTAAGTGCGACAACGTGTGCAAGCGCAAGTGTCGCCCCGGCAAGAAGTACCAGAAGTGCAGCCACACCCCGCACGGCGAGGTGTGCTACTGGAAGAGGCGCGCGAAGAAGTGCCGCAAGGTCTGCCACGAGGTGTGCCACCTGGTCAAGCGTTATTGTGTCTACTACGACGTGTACAGGTACTACAAGTATTGCGCGGTGCTCAAGTGCGGCAAGTCCTACGTCAGGGGCAGGGCTGTCAAACCCGCCGGCTACACCGCGAAGACTGGCGTCAAGGTGCGCACCTACCGCTCCAAGAAACGCAACGGCCACTAGATCTCACGGCTGTTGTTTGTTTTGTAGATCGAGTTGAGAGTACATTGCACATGATAGAAGGTGGTTCGGGTTGATGATTGGCAATCGTGCCTGTTTTGCTTTTGTCGAAGTCGTAAAGCTGTAATTGGTCACGAACTTTCGCCTTCGTCTCATCAACTGTTCAGTACCTAATTCGATATTCGAGGAGAGGCTATGTCTCACAATTGCCGTTAGGCTGTGCAAGCGCCTGTGTGAGGTCATGGTCTTTCAACATCTTAAAGGTACACAATGTTGACTGGCGTTACAGATCGATTCCAATTCAATCTGCACTATTGTCACATCTTCGAGTATCGGTTGAGGTTGCTCGAACAAATGTAACTCTTGGCTCGACTTCTCAGATGCAGTCGGATGTCCGATTTGCTCAAGTTGATGGTCTTTCAAAACGGAGTAGTTAGTAGCCGAAGGAGATTCTAGAACGTTCAGTATCGGCTACGCCTCTTCAATTTGAATGAAAGTAAATATTCCAGAGCACTGCCTAAGGTTGGAAAATAACTCTTAAAGCATGTTCGTAACGACAAAATAAGTAAGCACTCCGGTAACTAAATTCATACATCCAATCGATCGTTATATTCCCACGTTATCTCTCTCGATAATGAAACAAACTGTATTTCTTGTCCTAGTGAGCGGTCTCTTCGTCGGTAAACTCCGTAGTTCATGGTTAGGAGTAGCGATTATTCGTGGAACCTTCTCTCACTATTCGAACATTTCCTTGTGCAATCCTCGCATGACCGAGAGTAACGAAATTCGTGTCAAAAAGCCACTAATTTACCAGGCTTTATTGGAAAAGGAAGAGATGTTTAGGCACTGCTATCTTTTCCAATAATGAAGATATTTACGAACCCATTTCAGGATTTGGCCCTTGTTCAGATAGGCGCGGTGCATCCACAACACTGCAAGGTATCAAGAAAGATAGTCACAGTACGTGATGTATAAGGAAGAATAGATTAATGTTAGCGAATAGTTCACGTATGTAAGTGTGCACTCATCTACTGCGCGAGAAGAACTCAATCAAAAATCTCCAAAACAAATTTGCTACTTGACGACAGCTGTTCAGCATGAGAAAAACACGAAGCGCAGTCAAAAACCGTTCACCTTAGTTTTGGAACTATTTGAGTACTGTACCTTAAATGTTTATTATTTTGCACACTTCAATATTTTCAGGTACAGTTCATTGGGGCTTCCCATCTGTAAAACCGACTGGCTGTAGCAGAAAACTGTTCTTTACACCGTCAATTTTCATTAAAATCGAGAGAGATGAATAAATAAACAGCACCTCATCTTATCAAGTGCTCCCTTTCATGTATTGAGCTTTTGTACACTTGGTTTGCTTTTAAGTTAATTGCAGTAAAAAAATACAATACGGATGGATTATTAAGTTGCGGATTTGTATGGTCACACATATGAGGGGTCTTCTGGGAGTGGTAGAAATGAAGGCACCGACAAAAATTCAATGCCAATAATTGTAATAGAAGGCTGTTTTGCTACTAATTAGTACTTCTATCTACATTCTACGGTTGTGTGACTTTTAGAAAATGTTGAAAAAAGCTGTTCGATTTAGTGCAGTGATTGCTAAGCCTCAATATTGACGGAACAAGACAAGGTAGCAGAGGGTAACGAACTCACTAGTTGCCATTTGGCCATGTTGACAAAGAATTCAGAGAGGCTAAATCTGTGTAGCAGGTGGCAGCTAATTTATCTAGAAGATACGCCAAAAGTTTTAGAGAGTTTTTGATTTCTCATTGATTCAGAATAGAATTTTTGCTTGTTTACTTAAGTCTACCATGGACGAAAAGCAAGTTAGGACAAAGTCCGGAGTAGGGTTTCAAAATCTGTCCATCTACCGTTTGGTGGCCATGTCTGTAAATTATTCATTTTATTAGTTCTTGGACTAATCGTTTCCTTAAATTTTAATTCATTCCAATAGGCAAATGTAATCGGTTATGTGTTTAAGCCAGGAATTACTTGGCAGTGAACCTGTTAACCTCACTACCTGATTAATACGAAATATTTAGACTAAAATAAAGCTTTCCTATCTGCTTCATTTTTAAAAACCAAACATACATAAGAAAAAATGGAAATAACAGGTTGAAACTTCGTATGCTATTTTAATATTTTTGTTAAACGTGTTGATTTCGATTTGTAGTTTGTTTGAAGCGAAAGCTTCATTTGATTACTATACGAGGCGGTTGGTCAGGGATCACAATAAGGCAAAGAATACTTTCTACCTAAAGCTCTGTTAAGTCACAGCAATAGTTGCATGGTATCCAGGAACCAATTTAACTATGAAATTTCTGCTTTCATCTGGACTACAAAAGTCAAAACAAGGTATCAGTAGGAGTCCTCAACATTGTCTCCGATTTGAAGATGATGATATAGCGGGATCTTGTACTTGAATTATCACCAAATTCCGATTTCAAAAATTTTACATTACTTACTATTAGATATACGAGGCCTGCCTTAGTCAATAAATCTTTCGAAAACAAGGATATACATTACTATTCCTAAGCATTTGTACTGTATATTTCGAACCGGTACCAAAATAACTGCCACATCTGTCATCTGAATCGAACGCAAGTTTCATAGGTTTTCTTGGAAGCACTCTTTTTAATAAAACTGGTCTGAATTCAGGCTAAATAGACAAAAAATATTGTGTTTGTCTCCTATCATTATAAATCAACCAGAGGAATCAAGAAAGAAAGCCCGACAATCAGTACTTTCTTCGTACAGCAAGCTTTAATATGAGAATCATCTTAAATATGATTATCTAAATTACCGATTCTTCAAAAGTAATAAAATTCAGAGGTGACCTCCGATAATTTCTTCATACTCTCTGTGAGACACACTCAACAGGGTGTACAGAAAAAAGTACTAAAAAGTATATGTTCATAACTCGACCAATCATTAATTTTGTTGTATG
>JAAUYH010067344.1_pt1 | contig 16644 bp, 13 predicted proteins | sample 7278061 | NCBI WGS metagenome assembly JAAUYH01 (sample SAMN14350203, study PRJNA611818) | marine sediment metagenome | isolation source: surface marine sediment (0.6m) | place: French Polynesia: Moorea | collected 2018-08 | reverse complement strand
GGCCCAGTTCGGCGTGAGCGTTGCTGCGGCGGCGAAGAACACCATCAGCTGCAACATCGTGATCGGCATCGAGAGCGTCTGCACTTCGCGCACCGTGCTCGCCATCGCCCCAATCGTTAGAAACAGGGAGCCGAGCAGCAGATAGGCCATAGAGAAATAGACGATGCCAAGCGCAATAAAGAGCGGCCAGCCCACGGCGGGGCCCGGGAGATTTCGGAAATCCGTGCCGCTTGCAGTGATGATCGCGTCTTCGGCTACGGCCCAGAAGGCCCACCCGACCGTGCCCCAAACCGTTATGCCGACGAAGGACACGCCCAGCATCGCAAACAGTTTGCCCATGAACACCGAATCCATCGGGATCGCGGCAGCGAGGATTTCGATGATCTTGTTGCCCTTCTCCTCAGCAAGATTGGAGAGCACCATGCCTGCAAGCAGCATGGTGAGCAGGAACATCACCATCTGCGCAGCCTGCGCGGTGGCAATCCGGGTCTTGCGTTCCGAGGCTGCTGTGGCGGTGACCTCCTGGCTGGTGGCGCTTGGGAACTGTGAGGGCTCTGGGGCAAGTGCTTCGGCTGCAAGCAGCTCGATCGGCCCCCGCCAACGTTGGATCTGACCCTCGGTCCCGATCACCTCTGGCGCTTCGAGGGTGCCCGTGACCAGCGCGGCATAATTGCCCTTGCGGTCTTCCATGAAGGTGAAGGCGTCGAATTCCGGATCGGACTGGCTCTCAGGCACGATCGAGAGGACCGGCAGAGCCCTACGCAATTGCGGTTCAAGCCGATCGCGCGCTTCGAGCAAGGCGGCGTTCTCTTCCGCGCTCATGGCGATGCCCACATCGATCACAACGGCATCGCGTTTCACCTGGCTGCCAATACTACCGGCAAGTCCGCCAACGATCACGGGGAAGAGCGGCCCGATCAGGAAGAACAGGAAAGCGCGGCTGAACAGCACTGCGATGAAATCACGCCGGGCAATGACCCACGCGGCTTCGAAGCGGGACAGGCGCGGTTTCGCGTCGACGGCTGCTTGATCGTGGCTCATGCGGCGTCTCCTGCGGCATCGGCTTCGAGCTGGCGGGCGGCGGCCTCACCGGCGATGGCGACGAAGGCGTCGTGCAAACCAGCGCGCTCGATAGAGAGGGAAAGAATGCCCGCTTCGCCTTCAATCAGCGTGCGCAGCAGCGGTTCGATTCCGGTTTCGGGGAGCGGGAAGTAGAAGAAATCGCCTTCGCGCCTCGTGTCTTCGGGCAGTGCAGCGGTCCATCCGCCTTCGCGGGCACGAGTTTCAAGACGGACCTGAGCCGGAATACGATCGCGCGCGGTCTCAACGCTGCCAGCATAAGGCACCTTGCCCCCGGCGATAATCGCAACGCCTTCACACAGCCGTTCGGCATGGTGAATCACGTGGGTTGAGAAAATCACCGTCACGCCTTCTTCGGCGAGGCTGCGGATCATGCCTTCGAGCTTGCCCTGATTGATCGCATCGAGACCCGAAAACGGCTCATCGAGCACCACCAGGCGCGGGCGATGGACCAGTGTGCCGAGCAGCTGCACGGTCTGCGCCATGCCCTTGGAAAGCTGGCGGATCTGGCGCTGCGCGGCATAGCCAAGGCCGTGCTTTTCAAGCAGTTCCATCCCTCGCTCGCGGCCTTCTTTCAGCGGCAGTCCGCGCAGCGCGCCCATGAAAGCGATCGCTTCGATGGCTTTCATTGCAGGATAGAGACCGCGCTCCTCGGGAAGGTAGCCGATCAACCGCCCGATATCGTGCGGGCGATCATGGCCGAACACGCGGCGCACGCCTTCATCCGGGTCAATAATGCCCAGCAGCATGCGCAAGGTCGTGGTCTTGCCCGCACCATTGGGGCCGAGAATGCCGTAAATCGCACCTTCGGCAACGGAGATATCGACCCCATCCACCGCGCGGGTCCCGTCAAAGCTTTTGACCAGTCCGACCGCCTCAATGGCGAGCGGGCGCGCATCGGGCGGAGACAGTGTCTCCAGCTCGTCTTCACCAAAGGTCATGCTATTGCTGTCTGTCGAACGGTCGTTAAGGGCCATATCCATGCGCGCGAGGGTTAATGCGTGAGACTAAACGGGAGTATACCCAAGCATGGTTAATGCCGACGCAGGAATTGGTCTAGCCGAGCGAATTGCGCAGGAAGCGCAGACGCTTGGCTTTGCCGCCTTCGGCTTTGCGAGCGCTGTCGAGGACCCGGTGCGCAGCGCTCGGCTGGAACAATGGCTGGGCGAAGGACATCACGGTTCGATGGATTGGATGGAGACCCGCCTCCACCACCGCAGATCACCTCAAGGATTATGGCCCGAAGCGAAGAGCGTGATCGCGCTCGGCATGAGCTATGCGCCCGCGCTTGATCCGATGGCGCTGGAAGCTGCTCCGGATCGCGCGCGCATCTCAGTCTATGCGCAGGGCAAGGACTATCACGACGTCGTCAAGAAGCGCCTGAAAGCGCTTTCCCGCTGGCTGGTCGCTGAGGAACCGGACGCGCAAGTGAAGGTCTTCGTCGATACAGCTCCGGTGATGGAGAAACCGCTGGGAGAGGCAGCGGGCATCGGGTGGCAGGGCAAGCACACCAATCTTGTCAGTCCCGACCATGGCAGCTGGTTGTTTCTTGGCGCGATCTACACCACCCTCGACCTGACACCGGCAGAACCTCATCGCGATCAATGCGGATCATGCCGTGCCTGTCTCGATTGCTGTCCGACCGATGCCTTCCCGGCACCCTATCAGCTCGATGCGCGGCGCTGCATCTCCTATCTCACCATCGAGCATAAAGGCCCGATCGACGAGGAATTCCGCGAGGCGCTGGGCAACCGCATCTATGGCTGCGACGATTGCCTTGCTGTGTGCCCGTGGAACAAATTCGCCAGCGAAGCGAATGCGGCGCGCGAGTTTCTGCCGCGCGCCGAATTGACTGCTCCAAAGCTTGCTGAATTCCTGGCGCTTGATGATGCCGGGTTTCGCGCGCTGTTTTCCGGTTCTCCGATCAAGCGCATTGGGCGTGACCGATTTGTGAGGAATTGCCTCTATTCTGCCGGAAATAGCGGGGATGCGAATTTGGTCGAACCGGTGAGGGCACTCACCAGGGATCCTGACCCGGTTGTCGCGGACGCTGCTGAGTGGGCGCTCGCGCGGCTCAGATCAGCTCCTTGAGCGGGACTTCCGGGTCAGCGAGCAGCGCCGGGTCGATCTTGTCCGGCTGGCTTTCAAGCAATTTGCGACCCTGCACATAGTCCTTCATCGTACCCACGCAGTCGAAGGCAATCGGTCGTCCTTCGCGCATATAGACCACGGTGAATTTACGGGTTGCCGGATCGCCGCGCACAATGGTCTCGTCATAGCCAAGATTGAGACCAGCGGTCTGAAGCTTTAAGTCATACTGGTTGGACCAGAACCATGGCAGCGCGTGATAGGGCTGCTTGTCCCCCATGATCGCGCGGGCCACCGTGTTGGCCATATCGTTCGCATTCTGGACCGATTCCAGCCGGATGACCGCGCTGTCCGCATAGGGGTTGGCGTGCGCGGCGCAGTCGCCGATTGCGTAAATGTCATCAAGCGTAGTGCGGCAATAGATATCGACATCGACGCCATTTGAACCGGCGGCACCCGCAGCGATCAGCGGCGCGATGGCCGGGACAATGCCGATCCCGACGATCACCATGTCGCAGGCGATTTCCTCGCCGCTCTCGGTCTTTACTCCTGTGACCTTTCCATCTTCTCCGAGCACTTCGGCAATGCCTTGCGAAAGGCGCACATCAACGCCCTGGCGTCGGTGCTCTTCCTCATAGAAGCGTGAAAGTTCCTCTCCAGCGACCCGTGCCAGCACGCGGTCCTGCGCTTCGAGCACGGTGACCTCGCAGCCGAGCTTGCGCAGCACTGCTGCGGCCTCGAGCCCGATATAGCCGCCGCCGATCACCACCGCGCGTTTGGCTCCCGCTTCAAGCGCTTCCATCATCGCATCAGCATCGCGCTTGTCGCGCACATAGAAGATGCCCTTTTGGTTCGCGCCTGGGACACCGAGCCTGCGCGGATCGGCTCCGGCCGCCCAGATCAGCTTGCGATAGCCGACGGTGCTTCCGTCCATCAGCGTGACGGTATGCGCCATCCAGTCGATTTCACTGACGCCTGATCCAAGCCGTAACTCGATGCCTTTGTCGGCCCAGAACTTCTCGGGGCGGATCATGATCCGCTCAAACGTCTTGTCTCCGGCGAGGTATTCCTTCGACAGCGGAGGACGCTCATTGGGGGGCGCTGCATCGCGCCCGATCATCATGATCGATCCTTCATGTCCCTGCTGGCGCAAGGCGATGGCTGCCTGTGCCCCGCCATGGCCGGTGCCGACAATAACGACATCAGCCGAGGTCGATTTGTGTTCCTCTGAGCTCATGGGCAGCGGGATTTCCCAAAAAAGCCGCTGAGGTCAAGCTGTGCGTGCATCGTCACAAGCCCGTTCAGCGCTCGAGCAAGTTGCGCGCCTGGCTCGCGATTTGCGCCAGCATCGCTGGGGCAACCGGAGGCTGAGCTTGCGCCCGTGCGATCATTGCTCGGAACTGCGAAATTGCACCTTCGTTCTGATCGGCCCAGTCGGCAATTGTGCCTTGCGGGTCTTCCTTTCCGCCCTTTCGGCGCACCAGACGCCGAAGGAAATCGAGCCGCATATGCTGGAAATCGCGCGCGAGCCCATCGACCAGAAGCCGCTCCCAGATGTCCGAAGGCGCCATATGCGCAGCGCTGCTCTGCGCCCAGTCTAGCCCAATTCGCTCGCCGATATCGATGAACGCTTTGGTGAGCCTGGTGGCGTCAATATCGGTCTTGAGCGAAAGGTGGGCAAGGCCCACAGAGCCATCGAAATCGAACAAGTCGGCAACCCGGTTGGCAAGATTGGCAGGCGCGCCAAGCTCCATGAACTGTGCGCGCAAAAGACCGGAGCGTTCTTCATTCTCGCCTGAGATCAACTCAGCGCGTCCTGCGGTGAGCTTTGCGACATTCTTGCGCAAGGTCTCGATCATGGCACTTGCTTCCACACGGCCCGAACCGGTGCGGATGACATCGGACATGAGGTTTCCGACCGCTGCTGCAGCGCGATCAAGCAGCGCAAGACGCGCAGTTTCGCTCATCGCGGTTGCATCGATATCGCCCCACAGGGTCTTCAGATCGAACAGGCGCTCGACGACGATGAAGGCGGCAGCAACGTCTGCCAGGCCAACGCCCTCTTCCTCGGGCAATTCGAACGCATGGATCAGTCCGAGCCGGTTGACGATCCGGTTGGCAAGGTCGGTCGCAATCAGCTCGCGACGCAGCCGGTGCTCGCGAATTTGCGAGACATACGTCTTCTGCATCGGCTCGGGGAACATCGCGATAAGATTGCTTTCGAGCTGCGGATCGTCAGGCAATCCGCTCGCTTCGATCGCGTCTTGCAAGGCAAGCTTGGCTGAGGACAGGAGCACAGCAAGTTCGGGCCGGGTAAAGCCACGTCCATCGGCGGCGCGGCGAACATAGCTGTCGCTGTCGGCGAGTCCTTCAGTGCGGCGGTCAAGCGCACCCATCTCTTCGAGCTGCTCGATCAGGCGAATATAGGACCCGGTGGTGTCCGCACCGCCGGTCTCGGCAATCGACAGCGCGAGTGCTTGCAGACGATTGTCCTCAAGTACGATGTCGGCGACCTCGTCGGTCATCTTGGCCAGCAGGTTATTACGTTTGGTTTCCGTCAGAGCGCCTTCGCGGGTTGCCGAGGCGAGCGCGATCTTGATGTTCACCTCGTTATCCGAGCAATCAACGCCGGCCGAATTGTCGATGAAGTCGGTGTTGCATCGACCGCCCGCGAGCGAATAGGCGATGCGCCCGGCCTGCGTGATGCCAAGATTGGCGCCCTCGCCGATCACCTTTGCGCCGACTTCACCCGCATTCACCCGCAGCGAATCGTTCGAAGGATCACCGACATCGAGATGGCTCTCGCTCTCGGCCTTGATATAAGTCCCAATTCCGCCGAACCAAATGAGATCAACCTGCGCTTTCAGGATCGCGGTTATCAGCGCATCGGGTTCGAATTCCTTTTCCTCGACCCCCAGCATGTCGCGCGCCTTCTTGGACAGCTTGATGCGTTTGAGATCTCGCGAATAGACCCCGCCACCCTTGGAAATGAGGTCGGGATTGTAATCCTCCCAGCTCGAACGCGGCAGTTCGAACATGCGCTTGCGCTCTTTCCAGCTTGCAGCCGGGTCGGGGTCGGGATCGATGAAGATATGACGGTGATCGAAAGCTGCGACGAGCTTTATCGCTTTGGAGAGCAGCATGCCATTGCCGAACACATCGCCCGACATGTCGCCGCAGCCAGCCACGCGCACGCTTTCGGTCTGCACGTCGATCCCCATTTCGAGGAAGTGACGCTGGACGCTGACCCATGCGCCGCGCGCCGTAATGCCCATCGCCTTGTGGTCGTATCCGTTCGAACCGCCGCTTGCGAAGGCATCGTCGAGCCAGAAACCTGCCTTTTCGGCGATACCGTTGGCCACGTCGGAAAAGCGCGCCGTGCCCTTGTCAGCGGCGACCACGAAATAGGGGTCTTCGCCATCATGGATGCGCACGGCTTCGGGGTGGACGACTTTGGCATCGACGATGTTGTCGGTGACCGAAAGCAAGGTGCGGATAAAGATTTCGTAGCTCGCCTGCCCCTCGGCCGCCCATGCGTCGCGGTCGATTGCGGGGGAGGGAAGCTGCTTGGGATAGAAACCGCCTTTCGCGCCGCTTGGCACAATCACTGCGTTCTTCACCTTCTGGGCTTTCATAAGCCCGAGGATTTCGGTGCGGAAGTCGTCGCGCCGGTCCGACCAGCGAAGCCCGCCGCGCGCAACTGCGCCTGAACGCAGGTGGATCCCCTCGACCCGGCGCGAATAGACGAAGATCTCGCGCCATGGCACGGGCTTGGGCAGGTTCGGGACGAGGCTGGAGTCGATCTTGAACGCCAGGGCTTCTTCGGCAGCAGGTGCAAAAGCGTTGGTGCGCAGGATTGCATCGATCACCGCGCGATAGAGGCGCAGCAAGCGGTCATCGTTGATCGCGGTGACCTTGGTCAGGCCCCTCTTGAAGGCGCTGATCGCCGCGCCGATTGCGGTCTCGCGGTCGCCGTCGAATTCTGGGTCGTGCCGAGCGACAAACAAGTCGATCATCGCGCGGGTCACTTCGGGCGCACGGTGCAGCGCATCGACCACGGTGTAGATCGTGAAGCTCATTCCTGTCTGGCGGAGATAACGGTAGATAGCGCGCAACCACACGGCTTGTTGCGCTCCAAGGCCCCCTCCGACCACGAGCCGGTTGAACGGATCGTCTTCGGAGTGGCCATTGAGAACCGCTGCGATGGCGTTCTCGACCACATCGGCGCGCTCCATTACGTCTGCGGCATCGGCGCCCACAGGCAGGGCGAGCGTGAACTCATGGATTACACCCAGGCCTTCGCCCTCAAGCCGGCTCGGCCACTCCTTGCGCACCCGGAAGCCGAAATTCTCGAGCGCCGGGACGGCATCGGACAGGGGCATCTCGCCCGACGTGTGATAGATTTTTAGACGCAGATCGCTCGCGGGATAATCGGGCAAGCGGTAGAGGCGGCAAATGCGTTCATCGCCTTCGATCGTACGCAGCCGGTTGATATCGAGCGCTGCTTCGGCCGCTCCATAGCGGTTGCGATAGGATTGCGGGAACGCGCTCGCATATCGGTGCGCGATCGCAGTGACGCGGTTGGAATCGTCGATTTCGGCAAGTTCAGCTTCGACCGCTTCGTTCCAACCCTTGAGCAAATCTTCGAGGGCGTCTTCGATTTCCTTTGCGTCTGGCATTGTGCCAGCCGCACGCGAATCGAGCACGAATTGCAGCAGAGCAAGTGTGCTGCCTTCGACCTCCAGGCTCCAGCTTAGAAGGTCGAGCCCGGTCGACTTTGTGAGCAAGTCCATAATCTGCAAGCGGACACTGGTCGAAAGGTGATCGCGCGGCAGCCACACAAAGGCAAAGACGTGTCTTTCGAGCGCGGATTGCACCATCACAAGCCGTGGGCGCGGGCGGTCGACAAGGCTCATCATCGCGGTTGCGAGCCGCTTAATATCGCTGGTTGAGAAGGCCGTCAGCAGATCATGCGGCAGCGTGGTGAAGGCGTGAACCAGGGCCTTGCCTGCATGGCCTTGCGGATCAAAGCCGAGCGCGTCTGTGATGTCGGTCAGAGCCTTGCGCAGGATCGGAACTTCGCTCGGAGGTGTCGCCAAAGCGGCGCTGGTCCAGACACCTGCATGGATCGAAAGCGCGGTGACTTTTTTGCCCCGACGCACCGGCACTATGAACAGGTCGAGTGGAGTGCGGCGATGGACGTTGGAAAGGTGGTTGGCCTTTACCACCAGGAGATTGCGCTCCGCGCCATCGGGTCCGACCTTGTCGAACCAGTCGAATGCCCGATCATAGGAGGCATCAGCGAGGATCTGGCGCGCGCTCTTGCGGCAAATGCCCAGCGTGTCGCTTTCCTCGCCCTTTCGGGTCCGCGTGATGTGGCCGAGCTGAGTGAGCATTCCGCCATTAAGCCAGGCGAGCAGCGCAGCAGATTCCGCCGCCTTGCCTTCAAGCTGTGCGGTATCATGCGCCATGGCCTGTTGCAGCTTGGGCCAGTCGGAAACCGCGGCGCGAACATCCCCCAGCGTTTCGCGAAGCGCGGCAAGCAGCTCGCGGCGGGTTTTTGCGTCGATGCGCGGCGTCTCGATGTAGATGAAGCTCTCGGTCGCCTCTGCGCGCGCAGGTTTGGAAAGCCCCGTGAGCATTCCCTTGTCATCGCGCACGACTCCGACGACTGGATGGAGCAATTGGTCAATGGCGATGCCATGTGCGGAAATGGTCGCTGCAATCGAGTCGACCAGAAACGGCATATCGTCATTGATGATCGCGATGCGAAGGCGACGAAGCTCGCCGGTATCGGATTCGAAACCCAGGGCAGAGCGCGATTTGGCCCGCGTGGCGGCCGCTTCGAGCAGGAATTCCGCTGCCTCTGTAAGAGCCGCCGCCTCAAGCGAGGAATCTCCGGGAAGGATTGCGGCCTTGAGGTGCTTTTTCAGCTCCTTGAGCAAAGGGTTAGCGCTCATCGTCTGCGTGCTCCTGGCATCCTGCACCCGGTGTTTCCGCGCGACTCGGGCGCGCAATTATATTGTGCCGGGTTATTTTTATCGTGCTCACCTCAATACGCGCATTGAGGGTGGAGGTGCAAGTCAGATCGCTAGTGGATGACCCTTATGCTGCGACTTTGGCGCAGGCCTCGGTCGTGAGTTCGAGCGAGCGCAGGCGGGCCTCGGGATCGAAGGTCGATCCGCACAGTATGATCTCGTCGGCGCGGGTGCGTGCGACGAAGCTTTCAATATCGCTGCGGACCGTGTCGGGCGTACCCACGGCAGAGGCTTGCCCGACATGATCGAGCATGGCGCGAGCGGGTGCAGGCAATGTCTCTGTATAGTTTGCAATGGGTGGCGGTAGCTTGCCGGGATTGCCGGTGCGCAAGGCGACGAAGCTTTGCTGCTGGCTAGAGGCAAGGGTGCGCGCCTCTTCTTCGGTATCAGCGGCAAAGACGTTCATCGCCACCATCACTTGCGGTTTGTCGAGCGCTTCGGATGGCTGGAAATCACGGCGATAGAGTTCGAGCGCGGCATCAAGGTGGTCAGGCGCGAAATGCGCGGCGAAAGCGTATGGCATGCCAAGCTTGGCCGCGAGCTGCGCGCCGAAGAGGCTCGATCCCAGCATCCAGAATTCGATATTCGCGCCCAAACCCGGTGTGGCCGTTATCGGCAGCTCGACATCGCCGGTCAGCAGTGCGCGCAATTCGATAACGTCTTGCGGGAAGTATTCCGACGCCTGGTGCAGGTTCTTACGCAGCGCGCGCTGCAATTCCGGCCCAGCACCCGGCGCGCGGCCAAGTCCCAAGTCGATGCGCCCGGGAAAGAGCGCGTCGAGTGTGCCGAATTGCTCGGCGATCTGGAACGGCGTGTGGTTGGGAAGCATGATCCCGCCCGAGCCGATGCGAATTGTGCTGGTGGCATTGCCGATATGCGCGAGAACGACGCTGGTCGCACCGCCTGCGATGCCTTCAATCGCGTGGTGCTCAGCGACCCAGAAGCGCTTGCAGCCAAGCTCCTCCGCCTTTTTCGCGAGCGCAGTGCTGGCCGCGAATGCTTCTCTGACAGTCCCGCCTTCGCGTACGGGGACAAGGTCAAGAACGGAGAACTCGGTCATAGCGGCTCTTGTGCAGCAGGCGGGCCGATCTGATCAAGATAGCCTTGCGCGGTTTGTGCAGCGACGCTGTCCGGCTCGATCTCGATGACCGATTGCCAACTCTGGCGTGCGGCATCCTCGCGACCGGAGAGGACTGCGATTACGCCTGCTTCTAGCCCGATCTGCTGTTCACTGGGCGCAAGTTCGCCCGCACGCTCAATCGCCGCTTGCGCTTCGTCGAGACGCTCCAGACGACGTAAAAGAGTCGCCTTGAGCAGCCAGCTTTCCGCATTGTCCGGTGTGAGCGTGGTCGCCGTTTCGAGTTCGGCCAGCGCTTCGTCAGGTCGATCAAGCGCTACCAGAACGCGGGCAAGATCACTCGCCGCAATCGCCTTGAGCGTTGCCGAAGCCGCTTGCTCGGCGTCGGTTTTCGCGCGGAGTAGTATGGTCTCAGCCCGGCCCGGATAACCACCCGCTAAGGCAGCATTCCCGGCCATCGTCCCGAATCTTGCGCGAGCGCGCAGTTCGTCTTCCGGCGTTTCATCGCGCGCCGCGCCGAAGGCCTCGATGGCATCGTCCCACAAGAGCAGCTCGGTCGCGGCAAGGCCGAGGCAATGGTTGGCGAGCACGCGTTGAGCGCCGATCGTCTCGTTGCGCTTCAACTGCGCGAGTGTATGCGCCCTCGCCGGATCATCTTGCAGGATACCCAGGCATTCAATCAGCCACTGGCTTTCGGGCGAGATCGGCTCTTCGCCCGTTTCACGCGGCTCGCGATCGCGCAGTTCTTGATGCACATCGGTTGGCGGAATGGTGCTGGGATTGGGGCCAACCTGAAGCGCTATGGCGAGAAGGGAGGAAGTCAGGATCACGAGGGGAGTTTCCATCAATAAAAGGTGTCGACCGTCGCCTTGAGAAGCGCGATATCAGGTTCGCGTGACAGGCGGTGATCGCCGTCCTTTACCAGCGTCACCTGTACATCGTCCGAACGCAGCGCCTTGGCGAGCCGCATGCTCGTTTCCCACGGAACATCGGCATCGCGCTGGCCGTGAAGCAGGCGCACGGGCGCGTCGATGGCGATCTCATGATCAAGCTGAAGCTGGCCTTCCGCGTCGGCAAAGAATCCCGGATGCGTAGGTGTGGGCTCGGGGCCGTAGGGATTGTCTTCGTAGACCGATTCACCCCCGACCAGCATCGCTCGTTGCAAGTCGGTATAGCCCCAGCGTGTGAAATCGGGAGCGGCTGCAATTCCGATCACTCCAGCAAGCCGGTCCCCCAGCTCTTCGGCCACCAGAAGCATGAGCCAGCCGCCCATCGAGGAGCCGATGAGGAGAACCGGGCCTTCGACATGAGAATCGATCAGCGCGAGCACTTCCTCGCACCAGCGTGTCAGAGTGCCATCGGCAAAATCGCCCGAACTCTCTCCGCAACCAGAATAATCGAGCAACAGACACGAGCGCGCCTTTACCTGCGCCTCAGCGAACAGCGAAGTGGCTTTGCCGCCAGCCATGTCGGACATGTAGCCGGGGAGAAACACCAGCGTTGGACCGGCACCTCGATTATGGCGAAAGGCGATCCGCCGCTCATCGGGCATTTCGTGAAATTGCACATCTGACATGGGCGTCCTTTTGCCAAGTGCGGTGTGCACAAGGCAAGCCCTGTCACAGCGGTGCAATTCGTGCCAGATAATGCATTGCCATGATCAAGACCGACCCACCCGCCTCGCCTGCCGCCGCACCAACCTTGTCGCGGCGCAATCTTTTCAAGCTCGGCGGCGTTGCTGCTGCGAGTGCGGCGACGCCTTCGTTGGCGACCAGCTCTGGATCAGGCTTCACCCACGGCGTTGCGAGTGGAGAGCCGCAGGCGAACAGTGTGCTGCTTTGGACGCGCTTTGTTGCTGACAGCGAAACCAGGCTCGAATGGCAGGTGAGCGAAGATGCGGAATTCACTCGCATCGTTTCGGAGGGGCAAGTCATGGCTTCGCCCGCGCGGGATTTTTGCGCGAAAACCATAGCCAACGGCCTCAGCCCGGATAGCTGGTACTTTTATCGCTTCGTGGCACCCGGCGGATCCTATTCCTCGACAGGCAGGACCCGCACCTTGCCCGAAGGCCCGACACGGCAGTTCCGCTTGGCGGTGTTTTCCTGCTCGAATTACGGCTTTGGCTATTTCAACGCCTATGCCCACGCTGCCGAAGCGAATGATGTCGACCTGGCGGTGCATCTGGGCGACTACATCTATGAATACGGCAACGGGACATATCCGTCTGACGAGGATCGCCACCCGCAACGCAGCCTGATGCCCGATGCCGAGATTGTGGCGCTTTCCGATTACCGGCTGCGCTATGCGACCTACCGCGCGGACCCGGACTTACAGCGACTGCACCAGGTCCTGCCGATGATCGCGGTATGGGACGATCACGAAAGCGCCAATGACAGCTGGGAGAACGGAGCGCAGAACCACCAGCCAGAGACCGAAGGCGAATGGGAAGTGCGCAAGGCCGTTGCCAAGCGCGTCTATCGCGAATGGATGCCTGTCTCCGACGAGCCTTATGCGGCCTATGATGTGGGCGATCTGGCGACATTGTTCCGGCTCGACACGCGGCTGGAAGGCCGGGAGAAGCAATTCAGTTTTGGCGAAGTGATGGCGGGGCAGGACAACCCGCAGGCGATGGTTGGCGCGCTCGCTGCGTTTCAGCAGGGCGAGTATCAGGACCCGCAGCGCCAGTTGCTCGGAGCGGCGCAGGAGCAATGGCTGGCTGAGGGCCTCGCCGCATCGACCTCGCGCGGAGCGACGTGGCAGGTGCTCGTCCAGCAGGTGCTGATGGGCAAGCTGTCTTCGCCCCGGGGACTGACAAGCCAGATCGGTGACACATTGCCCGAGTTTGCCCGCCGCCGATTGATTGCGGCGAGCCTTGCTGCGGAAGCAGGACTGCCTCTCAATATGGATGCATGGGACGGTTATCCTGCTGCCCGCGAGCGCGCTTTCAAAGCTGCGCTGGATGCCGATGCCAATCTGCTTGTGCTGGCAGGTGACACCCATAATGGTTGGGCCTTCGAGCTGGGGCAGGATGGCGAAGGAGTTGGTGTGGAGCTGGGCGTCTGCTCGGTCAGTTCGCCGGGTTTTGAGAGCTACCTTGCCGCTATTCCGCCTGCGACGCTGGCGGAAGCGGTGGTCGGCACCAATCAAGAGCTCAAATGGGCGGACACTTCGCAACGTGGATATATGACCGTCGAGTTGACACCGACCCGCGCGACGACCGAGTTTCGCTTCATGGCAGGTATCCGCCAGCGCTCGACCCAGCTTGCTGGGACCAAGGTGATCACCAGCGAAGCGGGGTCGAAGACGTTCTCAGCCTGACGGCTCGAGCGCGTCCATCAGTGTCGCGCTGAATGCCTCGGGCTGATCGAACATGATGAAGTGGTAGCTGTCCTCGATGATTGTCAGTTCGGCGCCCTGCAGATCAGCATAGGCCCCGCCATAAAGGCTTTCGATCCGGCTTCTCGGAGCGAAAGCGTTGGCGGCTGCGATGACCGTCGTGGGCGTCGTGATCCCCGAAAGCTCTGGCCGCAGGTCTGTCGTCATCAAGGCGTGCATGGCGCCTGCAAAACTCGCACGGTCGCTGGTGAGCGACCAGTCGACCACGGTTTCGTGATACTCGGCATTCTTGACGAGGCTGCGAACGCCCATGCGCTGGCTTTGCGCGAACTCTTCCTCGCTTTGGCCGATCACTTGCGCGCGGAACTGGTCGGCTTGCGGCTTGACCAGCTCGGGCGTGGCAGCGGGTGAATAGATCAATGAGAAGAATGGCAGCGAATCGACAATGACCAGCCGATCGAGGCGGTCCGGATGCTCGCTCACGATTTTCAGGCCCAGAAACCCGCCCATTGAATGGCCGGCATAGGCCGTGCTTTCGATCCCATTGCAGTCCAGATAGGTGACGATCTCCTGCGCTGCCCGGTCGATAATCGTGTCAGGATCGCCGCTCGGCTCGCGCCCTGCAAAGCCCGCGACATGGACGAAATGCACCGTGTATTCGCTGGCGAGCTGATCGCGCACCGGGTCCCATACGGCTGGAGGCGACCCGAGGCCCGGAACCAGAAGCAAGTCTGGACCTTCACCGATGGATTCGAACTCCGGGCACACTGTCTGTGCATCTTCAGCGAGCGCGGTGGCGGGGATGGCGAGCGCAGCGAGGGCTGCCAGCAGGGTGGTCTTCAAAGCCATGGGTTAGTCCTCGTCTCGTGAAAAAATGTCTTCGATCGCAAGGCCGAATATGTCGGCGATGGAAAAGGCGAGTGGGAGAGAGGGATCGTAGCGGCCCTTCTCGATCGCGTTCACGCTCTGGCGCGAGACACCGAGCCGGTCGGCCAGGTCCTGCTGGCTCCAGTCACGCTCTGCGCGCAGGACTTTGAGGCGGTTATTCATTGGCGGCCTCGGCGCTTCCGAAGCTAAGCCGGTTCATGATCTGCCCGAAGAAGAGACCGAGGCACCAGATCGGGAAGACGAAGAATACAGGCAGACGAGGAACCTCGGCGAACAGTTCGACGATGCCCCAGCCGCCGCAAATGCCCAGCGTCAGTGCCGTCGCCCAGAGGCCTTTGCGCACTTCCAGCATCCGCAGATATTCGTCCTCGAGATTGGTGAGCAGGCGGCCCATGTTCCAGATCCAGCCGATCACGACGAGCCCGGGGAGGAGAGCAAGCACGATCACCAGCGGTGAAGGCTCGGCATTGTTGGGGAGGAGCCAAGCCACAAGAAAGACGAGCGCGATGTAGAGCGCGGAGAGGATGAAGTGGGTGCGCATGTAGCTGCGCATGGCGGGTGTGCGGGGGATCATCGAATCTCTCCAAAAGTGCCGTATTTCAGCTTGTTAGCGACAGCGCCCAGCGCGATGCCGACGCACCAGATCGTGGGCCACCAGAAGGCCGCGACAGGCTCGACGATGTTATAGGTTTCAAGGAACCCCCAGATGGCAGCGAGCGTGAAGGACACGCCGGTCGCGATCAGGCCCTGCCGGACGTAGAGCAAGCGGTAGAACTCGTCCTTTTCCTCGACGATGAGCGCGCCAAAGATCCAGATCACGCCTGCGAAAGAGAGGCCGGGGAGGAGCGCGAGGAGCACGGCCAGTGGCCCTGTCACACCCATATCCTCGATGAAGTGCTCGGCCATGAACAGGGTGATCAGATAGAACGCCATGGTGATCGCCATGCGCGTGAGATACCGCTGGCTCGCCTTGCCATTTCGCGAGGCCGCGCCCAGCGTTTTGACAAAGGCAAAGACCATCAGACTGACCGGAATGACCGCGAGCACATAGGCGGTGGTAGTGCCGATCGCGTCGGATTTCCAAAGGAACAGCAGTCCCAGCGCGCTGATGACCGAAGAGACGGCCGCGCCAAGGCATAGTCTCAGCGAGAGAGGGGTTTTCTGGGTCATTGCAGGCAACTCCGCCCACAGCTGATGTCGGAGCTGAGCGAGCCCCATGCGGCGCCGGTCAGACCGCTGACCATCCCGAAGGACGCGGCGTTGCTGAGGCCCATGCCAGAGCAGATCAGCGCAGCAGCGATAATGATCGCGGCCCAGATGAGAGCTTTGCTTCTTACAGTCATTGGTAAAGCTTCCTTTCAACTATGGAAAGGACACTTGTCATTGATTCGGGGTAATGTCAAGCACACTTTCCAAAGTGGAGCGAATGCTTTCCGTTTCCTAGCCGATCAATGCGGGGTAATGACATTGCAACCCAGGCTCGCTATCTATCCGCGCATGGCCATGCTGCTGACTACCATCACGACAACTACGACCTCGGATTTCCGGGGGCGGTTGCTGTTGGTTTAAGCCAGCAAGCCCGCCACCCGGTTTCGGGTGGCGCGGTGTCCCCCCGAAATCGTTCAATCAATCCAACACCGCTCTTCCGGTGTGCGTCCTCATGCCCTAAGGCGCGCGCCAAACGAGACGGAAATTAAACGATGACCGAACTGCTCAAGATCAGCCTTCCCGATGGCTCCGTGCGCGAAATGGAGCCGGGCTCGACGCCTGCTGACGTCGCTGCCGCGATTGGCCCGGGCCTCGCCAAGGCCGCGCTCGCTGCGCGCGTGGATGGCGAAGTGCGCGATCTCAACCGGCCTTTCGAAGGCGATGCTGAACTCGCACTGATCACCTCGCGCGACGAGGACTATGCGCTGGAGCTCGCACGCCACGATTACGCCCACGTCCTCGCCGAAGCGGTGCAGGCGCTGTGGCCGGGCACGCAGATCACTTTCGGTCCGGCGACCGATGACGGGTTCTACTATGACGTGATGGCCCCGCCCTCGCGCGAACCCTTCGGCATGGATGATCTGCCCGCGATCGAAGAGAAAATGCGTGAGATCATCAAGGCGGACAAACCGCTGCGCCGCGAGGTCT
>JAAUYH010050423.1_pt1 | contig 16644 bp, 20 predicted proteins | sample 7278061 | NCBI WGS metagenome assembly JAAUYH01 (sample SAMN14350203, study PRJNA611818) | marine sediment metagenome | isolation source: surface marine sediment (0.6m) | place: French Polynesia: Moorea | collected 2018-08 | reverse complement strand
GATTAAAAAGAAAAGAAACTAAAAGAGAAGAATTAAAAGAAACTATAAGAAAAGGATTAAAAAAAGGAGAAGAAAAGGAAATAAAGAAAGGGATAGTTAAAGCGTAACAGTTTGCGCGACGCATAACTTGGCACTTTTAATCGTTATCTTGGATTGATTCGAAAGTATCTGTAAATCCTTCATGGGCTTGGTATTGAACCCATCGCCTCGACAACAGTGGTGCTAGCGAGAGAGATGAGGATCCAACGGCAGCAGCAAAACTTCTCGTTATGCTAAATGCGGGCCGAAACGTCAGGGATACGAAAGCCTTTCCGCGGCTTCTACAGGAGTTGCTGTCAAGTCATTTGTTGTGGTTTTCCGTAATTCAATTAGACGCGCTACGAATTGCTCAGAGCACCCAGATTGACCATTCTTTGGCAATCCAGAAACAGAAACAGAGATACAAGAGTTGGTAACCAAGCTCAACAACAGTCTAAAGCGAGCTGGGATTCATGTTTTCACGAAGGCGTACCAACAGACTCACGAAGATGTCCGGAGCATTTTACGACGGTTCTTTGACATCCTGACTATGCAAACTCTTAGACGAGACGAAAATATTGACTACTTGATACTCCAAGCTTCAGAAATCAACTGTTGTCGGTTCGGTTCTGCGTGTCGAGCTGATGAAATGCTGGACATAAAAATTGGAAAGTTTTTCTTCTCGTTTGAACAGTTGGACTGCCCGGTAGGCGCAGTTCTACATATTATCGTGAGCAATCGATCCCCAGAAGCATACCGCGTATTCAAACGTTCGGTTCGCCAAAGCTTTTGTCTTATCAAGAAACTTCCTTATGGTGTACTGCTTTGAAGACACACGTAATTGTAGACGGGCCTCTTTTTTAACTCGTTTTGGAAGCTTTTTCACCATCGTTTATATGCAAAGGCGCTTGCTGCAATGTCGGCTCAATGCGGTATTCCAATCATAGGAAAGCATAGTGCGCGAAAGAAAGAAATCGGATAAATTTATCTATTTCTTAAGAAGGATTTACTCACTTCTTTTCGAAAATTATCATGGAGAGACGTGAATGAAATGATGAAGTTTATGCGGATTTAGGACGATGTGAATTCATAGGCCCTTCTTGGATTGTCAAGTGTTCCAAATTGAAAACTCTAAATCAAGTAGCAGTTTATTAGATCTTTGATCTTGGAAAACTAAGAACATACGAAGATAACCTTTGAGCAATCGACCTTATTTCGTCTGGATGCTTGTCCAAAAATTTCGTTTTGATTGCTACAGTTTCATGATGATTGTTTTCACGCTCGTATCTAGTCATAGGCAAACTCGATATCTCCACTCTATCAGGTCTGTTGTGTGACTAGCTTAGGGTCGTACCACTGAGTATCCAGCAGTTTTATCAATCATGCCCTTTACGGACTCATGATGTACAAGGAGGGAAGATCTTGTATTAGCGATGAAGTCTCCCAAGAGACTACGCAATGTAGCTATAGTTTTTTCTAGTAATGTTCCACATCCTTAAATAAATCTCAGCGTACAGGAGAATTCAAAGAGACAAATCCATACATCCAGTATATGTGTGGTACTACCATCCTACATTCCCTAAATATCTTCCTCACCGAGGTGCATTATTTTCAATAATTCGCCAATGTCTGTTAGTATCGAAGTAGAGCAGTATGCAGCATGTTCCATTCCGAACCATTTTAGAATGCGCCTACAATATGCACCCCGGCTTAATAATATCTGGCCTGATCGTCTCTCAAACATTATCCCACGATAGTACCGGATTTGCCTCAAATCTTCTGATTGAACTTGAAACTAAGTAAGTCGGTTGTCTTTTGCACTGTTCCATTCATATAGCTCATAATGATTAGGTCATCAACGTACGCCATAAGTACGACCCTCTAGGAACCAATTACTTTCACAAATAGGTAGTACCGCAAGTACCCTCGATTGTAATCGGTGTGAATTCTTAAATAACGTGAGATGAAATAACGTCGAATTTCGAAAGTAATATGCTTGATGATCGCCTCGTTGAATGACCTTCCCCAATTTTGAATCATACAATTTTTCAATCCTTTCCAAATTTTATTGGCATCTACCGTAAAGAAAAAAGTCTGTAAGCCTTTATCGGCATACCAGAAACTGGACTTGTCTCCTTTTTGAATAGTGTCTGCTTAGTCGAGTTCGTCAAAGGTTTATGTAGCTCTTGGGTTAGCAGCAAGAGAGTCCGCGGCTGGGCCACGTTTCTTCCGATACCTTATTCCTATGCAAAGTGAGAATAGCATTTAAATAGGCTTCGGTAAATTGTTTTTAAATAATTGGATATCATTGAGTCAGGTTCAAAAATAATTCTTGATCCAGAGAGAGTCTGTATTGTCTCAGTTGCACATCGTTCTAGCAGAGCCTTAGCAACAAAAACGCTCTGCTTGAAAAAAAGGATCTAAAAGTTGATAATTTTAGAACGTAGGCACATCACTTTATATTTCATAGTCTTCATCTGTTTTTTTATAATCTAAATAGTCTAACAACAATGAATATCTTTGAAATATACACAGTCCTTACCAAAGAAATTGCTCTCGTTGTTTTGAAGTTTGCGTACAATTGTTAATGTTTGCTGTAGCGATCCGGTTCGACTAACTATAGATTATCATATTTTATAGTTTCTTAGAAACTTCTAAGTGATTTAAGTGCTTCTATTGAACTGAATATTGACAAACAACTGCAATCATTTGTACTTGAGACTCTTTGTTCTATACTTTCACGTAAATACGTCACTATTGGATTAAAAGATGGTGCAGCGGTTTGAATTTGCTTTCACGGTGATTTTATAGATTCGGTATTCCAAAAATTGTATTTGTAATGTTGATACTGAATACATATGTCTAAAGTTCGCATCAATTTATGCATGTTCAAAATTTCATACCCAAGTTACATGCCGTGAAAGGAAGCTGTTTGTTCTACGAATAATTTACTTTTCGTAAATGTCTACTATTAACGACTTTCTAGTGATCGTAGTCAGACTGGTCAAGCAAAACTCTAACTCTTCGTTTTTGCATCTAATCTAACTCGTTTAAATATATTTCATTTGTTACACGCCATCTGTGTTAAATAACGGGGTGTATTATAGCCAAAGATTGAAAATTACAAGCCTAATATCTCATAATAGGGACTATTGTTTTTAGACTGTACCATTGTATAAACTAATTTTCGACTTGCGGCCTTGCTGTAGGGATGAAATTTAGCGTGTCCTCTTTTACTTCACAATATTTTTAGACTAATATAGGCCCCTAAGTAAAATAGCTAGTCGTAACAATTAATGAACTACCTTCTAGCAAATAGTATGACTAGTAACTCTTCTAGATAATAGAATAGAACTAAGCAGATTCTAATCTGTCACGTCCTCGTCGCTTAAATACAATTCGTTCCTCGGAACCCAAGAACTTGAATGAATTAATTGAGACCCTTGGCGAGTAGCGAATTGGCAGGTGTACACCAAATATAAGCGTGTCAGAAATCGTAATTGCCAAATTTGATGTTGAGAGAAGCCAAACCACAGTATTCGTTGCTATGTACATGGCAACCAATAGCATGCACTCTTCTGTCATTGTTGAGGTTATAATAATCTTATTGAGTGTATAAAAGAGCTGGTTGGTGTTGATTATTGCTCCACACATCCCGCCAGCCTCCACATCCCCATGTCCCGTCCCAATGCAACTACCCGCTACCGTCCGCACTCCGCCTCGCGCGTAGAGTCCACCATCACTCGCAACCGCCGTGGTCGCGCTGCGCGTATTCTGCGCAACCGAGCTGTATTGCGATCGGTCTCAGCGATGCTCCAGGCAACTCGTAGCCTCATCAGCCTCAAAATGCGTCTTCAGCACCGCGTCGCGGTCCTGGAGCACCAGCTGTGAACCGCCACCCACAACCTCCACCAGGTTCTGCGTTGCCTCGCTGGCTGGCGCGCGTGTGTGCAATCCGAAAGATGCTTGTCGTCACAGTTGGAGCTGGCGCAATGCTGTCAATGGCATCTTGCACCACTCTGCGTACATCGGCGATAGCGACGACAACGAGGTCGATAGCGAACCCGAGGCTTGGACCTGTTAGGTCTTAGAGAAAGATCTATCGTAATCTAGATTTGGTAAACATCTTCTCGACCACTTTTAGCTTTCTTTCCTGCTGCTTCTTCCCTGTTATGCTCTTTTCCCGGATCATCCGACAACACCTTGCGGAACATGCAAGGTGAAATGTAATAATCTTGCATATCCAATATAAGAAGTAGCCGATGCTCGCCACACCTGCTACTACCACACACACCTTCTTACCATATCTCAACATCAACCTTGTCCTTCCTTTCCCGACAACGGCTACTCTAATTGTCTAACTCAACTCCTGGAGCTTCTTCCCATCTACAAAATCAACCGCAACGCCACCACTTCTCGCGCATCCCGCATACGTGCTCGCCGTTCTGCGACCCGTTTTCTGCTGCCTGTGACTTCTTGTGGTGACCTTCAGCGTGCGGCCACCGGTGCGGCAGGTTCCAGTTCGGCTCCAAATCCTGGAAACACGCGTTCCGCGCGCACTGAGTCATTCATTCGGATCTGATTTCATATACACAGGATGGTGCAGACCTTCACCGCCGCCACGTCGAGACTGCTCGACTCACTGCTGCGAGGCAGACCTTATTCCAGAACCAGCTTAACCGCATACAGCGAAGCCTGAACACAATCCTGCGTACTCTCGGTGCTTGGAGGCTTGCTGTCAATACCGACAATGCCGATGACACCATGCACATGTTGATCACGTCGGTCTCTCGCATGGTCACCCGGATTGATAATACTGACTCTGCAGGTTCGACTCCAATTCTGACGTGCCAATTTGAACTTGTGTTGTGGTAGAAGTCCTCATCTCGGTAAACGCTTGTTTTTTTTCAATCATAGTCAAAATTCTTCATGATTCAACGTCGCTCATGACTCATCCATGCGATCAATGCTAACTAATTCTGTTTCTGAATGCGAAATCCTTTCAAACGACTCGGAACACTTACTGGCAACGGGTTCTTACTCTTGCCGGCGTGCGACATGCCCAGGCTTGTTGCTTGATAAGTCTTGAATCGACCCTGATGACGTAATCAAACTGGGCATGTATCTTTCGGCGCTCAGGGTAGCTCTATGAAAAGCTTCATTGAGGGTACTTGGTACGTGGTAATCAACGCAGTTGAGACTTAATCTCCGTGCTACTCTTTTTTCATTCTTCTCGTTCTTGCATTCAAACTTCTTCACTGTACCAGCTGCTTTCGACGTATTCTTCTTCACAGCTTGTTGCTGACCACTGGGTTTCGGAACCAACCTTACGAGTTGTTTTGTTCTTGGGTCAATTCGTTCGGACTTCTTGCTACTCTTCAATATCCTACGGGTTCTGAGCGGCCTTTTTGTCGCGCACTACATCTTCGTCGCGCAACTCGTGAACAGATTTCTACTTGTTCGGAGCAAATTACATTTCTTTGCATCTTCCTTCCCACATGAATTGCACTTGCCTTGATCGGTTCCCGTTGGTACCAAATTGTTCAACATAATTCTACTTCCTGATGATGATTTTCCTGATGTACCTATCGATGTTCTCGTCATCAAGATTGACTTACGTATTGCTATCCAAGACGCTGTGTATTCAAAACTACAAATATTATCGGAGACTCGAAGCTGTGACATGGCTCCTTACTGCTTCTATAACTGGTAGTAAATATGTTTTTTTCGTTTCTCTGTGTTCTGGCAAGCGATAGTAGCCTCATGACTGCGAGCTATTGCGCTTTGTGGAGAAATGATTTCCCCCTGAACTCACGGAAGCAGCAACAATTCCCGACATAAGGACCATAATCTCGTTGAACGTACTGTCGGAGCCTTCGGGCGTGGAAGGGTCTGCGGAATTTTCGATAGTCTTCGGTGCGCAACATGTAACGCGCGTGGTCACTCTCCTTGAAAATGAATGGACCATACTAGCTAGCCGAGGTTGTTCGTGACCCTGGTACTCTTCTTCCACGACGTACGAGAACCAAATCATCGATTTCGAAGGTTCTTGGCGAGGCTTCTTCCGTCATGGAAACTATTCTAGATGATTTGAGCGACATAGCTAGCGCAACCTCCAAATTTCGACTAATGTTGCTATCCGATGCCACGTAATCTGCTCGCGGTGGTTCTACGGAAAAGCGTGGTTTGATACCGAACAACACCTCAAACGGTGTCTTTCCATATTTACTTGGGCGTCTACGAGACCCTCCGAGGATGTCACTCAAGTATCGACTCTACTCATGTTCAGGATTGTCTGTGACTATCTTCGTTATTGCACGCTTTAATATACCAACCATGCGCTCAACCATAGCATTAACTCTCAGATTGTATGCAGATATGACATTCTAGGTTAGCGATGATCCTTTTGCAAAGTCACGGAAAGCCCTGTTGTCAAATTTGCTATCCTCATCACTTACGATGCATACTGGGTTGCGATACTGTACGCAAATCTGCTGTCTTACAAACTTGATAAATCCAATACTGTTGAACATATCCGGGTTAATAACAGATGCTACTGGCCAGTTGGACAGGTGTTCTACTGCCAGAAATACGTAACGGCCACCTGAATCAGTCTCCGAAAACGGGCCAGCGAAGTCAATCGACTACGTGTGGAACAATCCACTGAGTGGAAGCTTTCCATACGGTCGATTCTGCTCCAAGGGATTGATTTTCTGACATTCATCACAACTCTTCACCAAATGTGCCACGTCGACTTTCATCTTCGGCCACCAGAACCCTTCGGAAACAATTTGGTATGTGGTCGTGAAATACCAATGGCCGATCTAGTTATGTAATGCAGTCAATATTTCGAGTCGTTTCGCCTTATCTGGCATGTATCGCAAACCTTTCGGGGTACGTCTGTATTGACTGCGGCTATAGCTGACCTAATACTTCGATCGAATTTTGGTCGTCTTCCTGACACTTGGTTTTTCTGCTTCAATAGTTTCTGTCATGAGATACTGCTTAACTGCATCCAAACCTGATCCGAGGAACACACGAAGGAAGATTTCTTCTACATCTGTTTGTCTCGAGAGGTAATCTGCGTTTGCGTTCTTCGACCCTGGGCGATTAGCTATGTCAAAATCATATTCGGCGAACGTACTCATCCATCTGGCTATCCTTCAATGCGCCTCCTTCATGTTGATGACGTACTTCAAAGCCTCATGATCCGTGAACAGCTTGAACTTCTGGCACAGCAAGTAATGACGGAACTTTTTCAACGCGAAGATAATCGCCAAGGCTTCTCTCTCATATGTCGACAAATTTTTCTCAGGACTCGTCAAACCGCGGCTTGCATAATGAATAGGATGCTCTCTGCCGTCCCCATCCAACTGCGATAGTACTGCTCCGATTGACTTACTCGATGCGTCAGTCGCGAATATGAACGCCTTCTCAGGGTCAGTATAGGCCAACACGGGTGCGGTGGTGAGCGCTTCCTTCAACGCTTCAAATGCATTTTGCATATTCTCTGTCCACTCGAACGATACCTTCTCGGATGTTTTCTCTGTCAGCGGGCCTGCTATCTTGGCGAATCTTTTGATGAAACGTCGATAGTACGACCCAAGACCAATGAATGATCTCAAATCTTTCCTGTTGCTCGGAGGCGGTGCATCTTATATCACACAGATCTTTGCATCATAGATGTGAATTACATCTTCACTCACGATGTGCCCCAATAACTCAACACGTGGCTGAATGAAGAAAGACTTCTTCAGTCTCATACGTAATCCTTGACTCCTTAAGAGCGACATAACCTTGTCCAAGTGAGCGATGTGTTCTTCTTGTGTTGCCGAAGGGAAAACAACGTCATCCACATAACACTTCACGTTCTACGTATTCGCGAGTATATTATCCATCATACTCTGGAAGGTAGCTCTTGAATTCATTAATCCAAAATTCATCACCTCGAACTGATACTTTCCGTACTTGCATATGCAGGTCGTCATTTCCTTGCAAGATTCTTCTATCTTAATTTGCCAGTAACTTTGGAACAGTTCAATGGTTGTGAACACTCTGCTTCCTTGAACTTCATCGAATAGCCCATCTACTCTTGGAACTGGCCAACGATCTCTCTTCATCACTGCGTTGAGGATGCGATAGTCAACGCAGAACCTGGTACTACCGTCTTTCTTTGGCACCAACACGATGGGCGATGTCCACTGCAACTCCACCGGAGTTGTGATTCCGGCGTTCAACATCCTCTTGGCTTCTTTCTTAACCGCCTCGTTATGAAAAGGAGTAAGACACCTCAACCTCTGAAAGATAAGTTGATCTGACTTCAGTTCAAACTTATGCTTCACCTTAAACTTTGATGGACGGACACCATCGAATGAATGTGCCATGACATTGGGATAGCTCCGGAACAGATGCTCGACTTCAGCTTCATACTCTTCACCCAGGTGTTTTACCTTCTGTTTGACTAACTCTGCTTCTTCAGGTTCGTTTTTCGCTTCTTTCGTGGCATTTAATGTCATCACAAACCCACTGAATTCATTCTTGTCCGAGACTTCTCCTGCGTCAGTCTCGCTTTCTGTATCTGTCGTCAGCCCATCATCCGTATCATCAAATACTTCAGGCTAGTATACCAGGTTAAGCACTTCAGTCTTTCCATCCTTCCTTACTTGTACAGTTTGACTGTACATATCTATTCGAGCACAAATCTGAACCAATGCGGGTCTACCAATTATCAAATCCTATGTTACGGACTCTATCACCATGAACTTCAAGCGGCTAACAATCTTTCCGAACCAGCGGGGACATCAGAAGCTATCCCTTTACAGCCTTCAGTCGGCCCATCGGCAACGATGATTCGGCTTTCTGTCGGATTCAAGATTATCTTCAGCTCGTTCGCTAGTCTGCCTAACATAACGTTCGGTATCGCTTCTGAAGCCAAAAGACCGAACACGGGCTCGGAATACACCGCCAATTGCACGAATTGGTGCCGATTTGGAGGCAACACATCTTTCTCCTGCTCACTTGCAATATGTACTGCTGAATTACTGCTCCTCTTGGATGCAATAGTTAAGAATTGCTTTCTAACCTACTCGATGTCACCGTTTTCTAGCTGTCCGAGCGTAATCCCGGCTGGGGCGCGTGTGAGACTATTGAGAAAGTCGCACTGCTCTGTCCTCTCTCCAAACTGTTCTATTGGTGACTTCTTCCGGTTGTCCTTCTTCTTGCTCGAACCCCTCTCCTTTCGAAGGGCTACGGTCCGCGTATACGTCTGGCGTCTGCGAATCGTAGTCGAAGCCAAGGGCGTATCAGCTAAGTCGCTGTGGATTGCGGGTTCTTCAAACCTTACTTGCTTCTGTGCTAGTTCTCCGGATGCCCATCTCTTCATCAACACGGCGTCTTCGGGCATTTCTTCATTTTCAGCTGTACTAACATACATAACTGGTTTCTTTTCTTGAGTTTGAGTAACTTCTTCTTTCTTCAATATCTGGACCTGCTGCGTTGTCTAGGCCTGCGCCTTCTGCCGGGCTTCATCTGTCTGCTTCTTGTAACATGCGGTTGTCGTGTGCCCATACTTACAACAGATTGTACAATTCGAAATTGATTCCGTCGATAACTGGCATTGACTGGCGTGATTTCCTGTCTTCTTGCACTTTAACAAACAATATCTCGGCGAGAGACACCTTTCCCAGCACCACCAGGCTTCTGCTTTGACACAATAAGTGCCAGCTCTTCAAATTTCTTGCGAAGTAAGTCCATCTTCCCACTCGTCTTCATATCTAACTCTTGCAGGCTTTCCACTTCTATCTTGAATTATCCAGTTTTATCTTCGGTTCTCTCGTTCTGTCTTCCGCGAAACACTTTCTGATTATCTTCGTACTCAAGACGAGCTTCCTTAACTTGTTCGTAAGTCTTTGCCTTCCTCAGGAGTACGAAGTACATCAATGCTTGATCGAACCTGATCGCCTCCTGGATCATTCAGAGCTTCAACTCTTCACTGAACTTGGTTTCCTCTTACAGCTTCCCTGCCCTCACAATGAACTGTTTGATGTCATCCTCCGCATATCGTAGATTGACAGCTTCTTTCATCGTCTCTGCTTCCGTCTTCTTAGTTGAAAACTTCTCCAACATCGCCTTCTTCACAACATGGAACGACTTAGCTTCCTCAGTAGGAGCGTTGTCTTTCGTGAACTAGTCGAAGTAATAGTCGAAGGCGTCTGCCTTGAGAAAGGTGACCAACTTGCCGGCATTCTCTCCCTCGGTCTTGCCCTTCATCACCACGTTCTCGTATACATAGAAGAAATTCTTGGCATCCTCTTTGCCGTCAAACACACACTTAAGCTCATCGGGAACCTCCATGGCCCTGCTAGGGGTACCAATGTTAGAACTACTTTTCGACTTGCGGCCTTACTGTCCGATTTGAACTTAAGTTTGTCTTCTTTTACTTCACAATATTTTCAGATTAATATAGGCCCCTAAGTAAAATATCTAGACGTAACAGCCAGTGAACTATCTTCTAGCAAATAGTATGACTACACACTCTTATAGATAATAGAATAGAAGTAAGCAGATTCTAATCTATCAATCATACAAAAATGTGTGATTCTGGTTATGTAAAATATTCTGAAAACATTTCTCTAGAAAGCTTGGACTGCAATACGAGCTTTGTCAACAAAAAGTTTACTGCGATTTTTTATTTTTTGACATTTTCTATCGACTTTCAGCCTTGTTGGACTAATAGATTAGCGGCTCGATCGTTTTATAGCTGTTTCCTTACAGTGGATGAGACCGACCGTCCCGTCTGAGAACGAATCTCCCTTTTTCGGAATTTGGTACAGTCACAAAATGAACCACGCCGTTCTTAGATATGAGATTCCAGTATCTATAGATACAGCACACATAGCGTGAGCCTAAGGTCTTTGAGCTGCGGGATCGAGCTCGGAAATGAAGAATTTGAAATAGGTTTGTTTCACAAACAGTGGAAGGAAAGGTCCGTCTTAGCCGATATTGGCTAAGATAGTACGAAACGTGTCTTTTTATCACTGCCTAGTTATCCTACGCCTGAGGAATTTGTTGTGCTGCGTGCTCGCTACAAGGCCAGGAATGGGAGACCGGAGAAGTTTCTTTCCGCCACAGTCAGAGTTGAGAGGGAAACTGTTTCTTTCGGTTGTTTGATCATTTCTGTAGAGCTGGATGAGTGCCTCATGTTTTCAGTGTAACTCTGTAGTCAAATCTGACTTCAACGAAGTTGTCACTGGACTTGCTATTTATTTAACTTCATCGTACTTCCTCGATCCTGCGCTCGAAGCGGAACTTTACCCAAACTGCTCGCGCTTGATTTTTCCGACAAAACTGGTGCGGGTATTTCTATCCCTAAAATGAAGCCATGTCTTCCAACATTTGTCCGCATTTGATAGGGCCTGTTAAGCCCGACCCCAGGGCACGGCTGGGCCACTACCTCCGCCGCTTATGTTTTCCGATGGTGTAGCTAGTCATATAGAATTAATGCTATCTGAAGTGGAGCGGTATATTCCTTCCTAGTGTCTTACGTCAGCACACAGCATAATCAGATACAGTGGTCGAGGACAAGTTCGAATCTTACACCTCTTAAGCGCAGTTACAAGTAGGTCCTAATTCCACATTCCTGTGTGAAGCAAGTGTAAATATAAAGAAAGTCATCGACAACAAGTTCGAAAAAGGCAGTACTGTACTGCATAAGAATGCTAGCTAAGAAGGAAGAACGATTAAAGTTAGTGCGGCGCAGCCATAGCCGTTTGTCACGAGGTATCATTTGGCGTCGCATTGTTGCAATGAGTAGATTGAAACGAAATGGGGGCTGCGCGCTGGATTAAAGCTGCAGATTGGAGTGGCGCTGCGCGTAAAATAAAAGGTAAGCTTCCGTTCTCTGGATGGGCGACTTGATCTTCAGCTTGGTCACTTTCTCATCGTCGCATTTGAACCAACAGCCTTCGCGTCGCAGCAGCGCCGTGTAGCGGCTGCTATTGATCGTGCTCGGGAGGTTCACCGCCACCAACAGGTCGTATAACACGGCAGTACCAAGCTCTGCTCCGCCTTCTCGCCATTCTTACTTCCCTTCCGCTTGCTCCGGTTTCGCTCGCGTCATTGCAACACCTTGGACGTCTGGAACGAGCGCAGGTCCAACCGGTCGATGGGCAATTTCACGAGTGTGGAGACCTTCACCATTTCGCCTTTCCTCAATTTTCCGAAGTGCTTCTTGAACCGCTTGAAGTGAAACGCCAATATGACTGGCAGGCTGCGCATGCCCATTTGCTTCGTCGCCTCTTCCTTCCGTCCACGGGGGTTGCACGTCAGCTTGCACCCACCGAGCGACTCGGGTTCGGTGAAGCGCGACAAGAAGCCGAGCAATGTGTTGACCTGACTGGAGCTAAAGTTCTTCCCGTCACTGTTTGAGTTCAACTGCGAAGACTTCGACAGCTTGTCACGTCGAGCGACACATCGTAAAACTTCTCCAGCGTCGGCGAACTTTTCCATATACACTGCACACCACGTCCGATTGCAGGATTCCACTCATGCACGACTTCACCACATTGAACGTTTGCTGTCCAGAAGACGGAGCATCGCCGTTAAACACCCCGTCCTCCCTCGACAGCCGATTGGCCACGGGGCTCATCGGGCTTTCCGGGGCGTTCCCCGCATTCTCAGTAATTCCCGACCGCGATTTGTCCGACGAGCCTTTGTAGGTGCCGTGCGTACTCAAGATGTCGAGCGCAGCGATGTAAAACTGATGTGTGTCATGCTGGGAGTAAGTGCCGAGGTGGCGGCCGTACTTCCACACGATGTCGAAAACTTTCTGCGGTAAGTGCATGCAGAATCGAGTTCTTGTAACACGAGTTGCCGAGATTGTACAAGCAAAAGGGTGCAGACGCTTTACTCAGCGCACGACTAGGAACCAGGTACGAAATCGCACCCAACGACTCCAACTCCTGGGTTGTAAAATCTCGGCTACTCGTGTTATGTGAACTCGATTCTGCATGCACTGATTCACGCGCCGCCATTGGGCAGTTACTTCTTGGCCGACCTTCATCGCCCCAATTGCAAATTCACGCCCGCCAGACTCCTCTGTGTCGCTGTTCATCGTACCGCAGAACTTTTTCGACATCGTGTGGAAGCAGGGCAGCCACCTCGGCACTTACTTCCAGCATGAGCCCGAACCAACGCTGCTGGAGAGGAAATAATGTTGCAGTATTTCGCTTCTTGTGCAACGCTGCTGTTCTGTTTGAACTACGATTTTGTTTGGATCTCTGCTATAGATCTCTTTCCAGGACTGCAATGAGCTTCATTCTTTCGCTGTCGGCCTCCAGCTCTACCGTCCTCCTGTAAGGGACCAAAATTATTAATTTCACAAACAGATGCCTGATGCCTTCAAATTCGAGCTCCATGCTCTCGAAAGCATGCAGTCCGTACAACGCGTTGAGCGCCTACACGAGATCCGCGCCGTGTTTCTGCTAGGCATGCACATTATTGTGCTCCAGCACGTCAGCTAAGATGTCGTCATCACCACTTGCAAATACTACAAGCCTTAAAACAGTACAACTTTGTCTCTGGGCTCGCACACCGCCTTAGCAACATTATTCTTCACAACTGAGTAGTGACTCTTAAAGCGCTTCAACAACTACAGCTCGCGCTGTTTCAGTTCTTGCGCGATTCTCAGGCCAGTATGCCGTACGCGTAGCGTTTCGCCATGATTCTAAGGCTATATCGCACCGATCTAAACCAACTCCTCGAACGTCCCTACGCCTACACGAACAAGCATCTGTTACGGATTATCCATCTTTTGGAGAGACTTCCGCTCCAAGGTATGCATTTACACGGTGTGCGCTATTTCGTGAGCTCAAACGGTCGCGAAAAGCAAGCGAATTCTTTCAATTTGAAGAAGACTTGATTAAGTGTTAATGTAGGAATGATTAGTTCACTCTTGGAATCACACCGTTCTTAAAATTTTGCATTGCACTATGGTCGCCGTCACACTATAGGACGAGCATTGTTCTATTCTCTAGGAACGTGCTTGTAATATGCAGTTTGAAGCCAGACTTAATGAACTGCAATAAATGCCTCTCGGCAGGACCGTCTTACACCAGCTCGCCGTACGGGATGGTCTAGAACATCCGGACGGCGTTCAACTTTCCGTCCACCGTCTGAGCTGCTGTGTGTACATTAAGCAGCGTGGAAGACCCTGCATTATCAGATAAAATCCAACCGTGGGCAAGGAACTCACGATTGATATTCAAACCGTGGCGCAAACTAACGTGAAATTCACGCACTCTAACTACAAAACGTTGTTCTGCAACCTTCAACTCGCGTTTCTGAGCCCAGTCCCTTCGGTCCTTGACATCAACAGCAGGCTCCCATCCTTGCTGTTTTTTCGAACCCAGCGGTACTGTTATCCATTGCTCGTAACAACACATTCGGTATTAGGCTGTTTTCGTTGTTTGAATCCATCCGTGGTCGGATTCGCTGTATTTAGCACATTTACTAGCCGCTACTGCCGCTGTTCTCCCCGCTGTTCACGGAGACGCTTCATCTCAGGTGTCACCCTTACTAGGCCATCCACACGGTTTTGGTTGGTCAGGGCGCCGAAGTTGGCCTCCACTAGAGTATCGTATTCGACCATGCCGGTTTCTTTGCTTTTGACTACTACAACTACCGTGTAATGACGTTTGGAATCGAGTACGGTTGCTGACATGCATGTGAATGCCACGGTAAACCATATGAGTAGCTGTGTCTGACACAAAGTCCTTAAAACTCCCATGGGACTCTAATTTTTGTCAACTTACGTTTCAACACAGTATAATCGTATTGAAGCAAATAACCCATATGCAATGGGGCGGCCGACCCATGTTTGTGTCCATAGCTACACCACATGCAAGGGTACCAAAGGTATGATAGGCGCGGAAGTCCCTGTCTCATATGGCCGCATCTTGCGAGTCCTCTCCCTTGAAAGTTCATAGAGCTTGCACTTCTTTCGGACACTGTACAACTGGCGTAATCTTCATCTGCTGGGTGGCGCCGCTGCTCGAGTTGTCCCACCGTCTTTTCCAGCCACAAACATCACGAAGCGGACTTTAATAGCCAAGTGCTTGAGGTTTGACTTGAAGAATGATTTTTTGTAGACTACCACCGTTCTCCCCGTCTTACCAAATATGTAACCCGCGCTGGGTTACGTGAATTGGCCCATTTTCACTCCGAAAACGTAATCTAGCACTGATTTTGCTTTTTCTGGTGCCTGTCTGACCCAGCTTTCAGATTTCCAGCCTGCATGCTGAGGTGTTTCGCTCACCTTGTTGTAGGCGGCAACCATGAGATATGTCTTTGCAGTGCGTTGAAATTGCAATGTGAGGTTTGAAATTCTAGCAGCTGCTGTGTTGGTAGCGAAAACATCTCGTTCCACGTACTTGCGTGGCTCTGGGTCTTTCTCCGGAGCGAGTTGGTGTTTGACGAACCTTGGTTGATCTTGTGCAATACAACTTGGCTTGTGCGCTTCTGATGTTAAACTTCTGAGCAATCTCATATGCGGTAGTTGTCGCAACAGAACTGAAGTAGGTACGATCATTCGGACACAGTGGCCGTGATGAACTCGATCTTTACACACTCCATGGCGACGTTTCCTCTTAGGCAGTAAGCCTGTGATTACCATGACCCTCAACTCATTGCCTAAATTTGAACACGTAAGCATCAAAGTTACTATTACGAGAAGGCATTCCTATCTAGTGATTCCAGTTTATTACAACAATGGGTCTCGGTAACTTGTGATAGTTTCATGGGTCATCGTGTGTAGTACTCCAATCGATTACTTGGACTTAGATGTTAGAACTCTATAAAGGTGTGATCTCTGCTTCGGTAGAGAACCAAGTCTTGGAAGTATAATCAGCATTGTCTTGAGTCTCGAGCCTCGATCGCTCCGGGGCCTGGGACCGTTGAGAACCTTCCCAAGCACAGCGACTCTGTTGCTAGTCGAGGTTTCTCGACAATAGTATCCGAGGCTGGACTGTAGGATAGGGGAATGTTGTAGTGAAGCAATGGTTAGATCTATTAATCGGGATAAATGACTGTGTTTATTTCAACTGGGACGTAACCTTCTCCTCGATTAGCGATAGTATTGTTTTCAGAAGCGCAATCAGGAATTGACTTTCAAACGCACATTTCGGTGCGATGAATAGAAAGATGCAGGACACTTTGATTATTGTCACCTTCCGAAGTTCGACATTTACCTCAAAACTTTTTCGATATTCAATATGAACATGACGTTCGGTTGTTCTCTACCTGCATCTGATTTTCTGAAGCTGCGCTGCGCGGACTGAATAAATTCAAGTTGAAGGCATATAATTATGTGTGAATTGACTCCAACAGATGCATCCTTCAAGAGTATTGGATGTAACAGTTAGTCTCTCCCCGATATGTGTCAATTGCATGAAAATCATTAGATTTACGATATGAGCCCATTCTACTTCACGCGGTATTATGAAATGGGACAAGGAGTTTCCATCCTCAAATACTGTCCATACTTAGGAAAAAAATCGAAAATTCTACAGAGTACGCAGAAAACACGTGTCACATTTCATAAGCGTATAAAACGAACTTTTGAAATTTGTG